>OJPS01002124.1_pt1 | contig 11799 bp, 9 predicted proteins | sample 1598551 | NCBI WGS metagenome assembly OJPS01 (sample SAMN03922488, study PRJEB24848) | human gut metagenome | isolation source: stool sample | host: Homo sapiens | place: Germany | collected 2011-05 | reverse complement strand
CGCTTCTCGATCCACTTGATCCCCTGGAACCACACCAGCTCGGCCTGTCCCGTGGCATCCGCGACATAGGCCGTGAAGCGTCGTTTGCGTCCTGCGCCGGCATAGGCCACGCCGGTGACGCGACCCCGGAACTGGACGAGCGTCTGCCCCGAAGCGCCGATTTCGGCGATCCGGTAGATCTTCGTGCGGTCGATATAGCGGAACGGGAAATGGTAAAGCAGATCGCCCACGGTCGCTATGCCCAACTCCTTGTCGAGCAGTTTGGCCCGTGCCTCGCCGACGCCGGCGATGTATTTCACGTCGTCCGTATACCAGTTTCCCATCGCGGCGTTACAATTCGTTGAGCACCCGCTTGGCCTCGGCCAGCCGCTCGTGCAGGTCGGCGGCCGGCTCGCGCGATGCGAAGGGGGCGATGACCGCTTCGAGCCGCGCCCGTTTTTCGTCGGACCCGGCCGAGTTCCCGCGGCCCGGTTCGGCGCGCAGGATACGGATCTTCTCGGCATCCTGAATCCCTTCGCGCAGGCGCTCGAAACGGATCGACGACCGGCCGCCCGGATAGACGACGTAGGTATCGCCCGCGGGCCACGTGCGGAAACGCGAATCGCGCAGCGGGTCTTCCGTCCACGAGTTGTAGGCCCAGCGCAGGAAGCCGTCGTAGCCGTTGGCCACGGCGTACCACGCCGCCACGGTCGCCTCGGCCGGATCGGAGAAGGTGAACATGTTGGGATAGCGGTGCGAGCAGCAGACGTAGTAGGTCGTCACCTGCCCTGCGGCGCGGCGCGCGGCGATATCCTCGGGAGCGACCTCCTGCCGCGCCGAGACGCAGATGTCGTGCAGCTGCGGGTAACGCTTGTAGCTGTCGTGGTTGTCGGCCAGCGCGATGCCCAGCTGCGGAGCGTGTTCCGCGAGGAAGGCCACGGCGATCTCCATCTGTTCGGGCGACCGCTCGTCCATGGCGATGCAGGTCTTCGCCAGCCACCCTTTTTCTTCCAGATGCCGCACGAAATCGGCGAGGAACGGCCGCCACATCTCGTCGAAGGCGGGCTGGCCCGGTTCGGCCTTCACGTCCACCCACTCGCCCGTCGCGGCGTCGCGGTAGTGCAGCATGTTGTTCCACGGCAGCATCGAGTAGCAGTTGATCTGTTTGTCGACGCCCAGCCCCTCCATGAACTCCACCCAGCGGTCGAAGGCCGCATAGTCGTATGTCCACGCGCCGTCGGCGCCCTTCGTCCAGACGATCATGTCGGCGTAGGCGTCGTAGCACTGGTTGTTCCACGGATCCTTGTTGAGCGTCGCCGTGACGACCTTCTGTCCGGCGTCGGCCAGCGGCTTCATCACGGGGCGGAGCGCCTCGAAATGGGCGTCGCTCCACATCTCCGCCCCCTCGACGCGCGCCACGGCGGCGGGATGCTGCCACAGATCGAGGTGATACCGCCACTCGGAGGGTGCGGGAAGCGTGCGGCCAGTGACCTCCACGGCCAGTTCGAGCCGCTGCTCGTCGCCGTCGCAGGCGACCGTCACCGGCGTGCGGTAGAGTCCGGGCGCGGCATCCTGCGGCACGTCGACGGTGATCCATACCGGACGCACCGTGCAGGCTTCGAGCGCCATCGAAGGCCGCTCGTCGAGCATGTCGGCAGTCAGCACCGCCGCGAAATCCTGCGGCTTGCGCTTGCAGCAGCCGCAGGCGAATTCGTCGCTCATCACGTAGCGCACGAAACGGGTGCGCACCGCACTTTCGGGCAGCCGCCCTTCATCGGAGGTCAGCACCCCTGCCGTGCAGACGAGCCGCTCCACGGGCTGCGCACTCCATACGAGCAGCTGCGCCGACACCCGTTCGCCGCGCCATGCCGTCAGGCGGCACGCCGTCCGCGGCTCCACGTCGGGCAGCTGCGACTTGCCGAAGCGGCGATCCGTCGTCACGAACGACGCGCAGGGAGTATCGCCGGCCGCCGACCAGTCGGCGAATGCGGCCGCAGGATCGGCCATTTCCTGAAAATCGGGGAAGGAGGGACGGTCGTTCGCACCGCCGCAGGCGGCCAGCAGCATCGCTGCGGCCGGAAGCAGAAAGGAGAGGGTACGTTTCATCGGATCTATCGTTTGTTTTTACAAAGATACGAAAAGTCGAGCGCAGAAGCAAGCGACAGCTTGATTATGCCGAGACGGAGTATCTAAGGCAAAGCCAAAGATAAGCAAAGTCGAGCGCAATACAAATTTATTTGGACATGGCCGAGACGGAGTACCTTCGGCGAAGCCAAAAATCCGAAAAGCCGAACGGCAGAGGTACATCGAGACCGCAGCCAAATAAAGATTTAGCCGCGAAGCCCTATTTGATTTCAATCGTGCAGCGAACCGTCAACGCCCGTTGAACCGGTAACCGACGCCCAGCATCAGGTTGTTCGGATTGCGGAACTTGTAGAGCTGATACCCGACGTGCAGGAAGACGTTGCGCGCCACATCGGCTTTGAGGGCGAAGACCTGGTAGAACGAATTCGTGTCGTCTCCCCTGCCGATCAGGTTCTTGCCGATACCCAGATTGATCGAAAAGATCGGCATCACGACCTCGCAGCGGATCGACACCCCCACGGCGAACTGCTCCTTGAAGGGCGGACGGTGGAATTTGAGTTCGTCGGCCAGCGGATAGTCGTTGGCGATATGGTCTTTGAGGTTGGCGCTTTCGTCGTACTGGGCGTCGAGCGACAGACCGGCGCGGAAGAACCGGCTGAAATTGTACATCGGGGTGAAATTCAAACCCGCCACAGCGAACGACCCGGGGATCAGGTAGGCCCGGCTCTCCTGCAAGAATCCCTTCTTGCGCAGCGCGCCGTAGAGAATCACGTCGTAACTCACATAGGGGCGGAACGGATCGCTGCGCCGCACGGCGGCCCTCCGGTCGTCGGCCGCGTCGCGGCCGAAAGTCCGCATCAAGCCTACCCGGCCGCCGATGAGGTTGACCCCGCCGTTCGGATAGCGCGTGTTTCCGTTGGAGAAGTGCGTGAGCCCGACACCCGCCGTCAGGCTCCACCGCGGTGCGAAACGCCAGTTGAGCATCAACCCCAGATTGATGTAGGCATTGATTTTCGAACCGACCACCGTGTTGAACGGATTGGTCTGTTCGTCGAAGGGCTTCCAACCGAACGAGAGGCCGAAATTCCACTCGTAATCCAGCGACAGCCGCTCCGTCAGCGCGGCGATGCGTGCATGCTGGAACACGTAGAGCGCTACGGGCGTACCGACCTCGGCGCTGTTGAAAAAGGTGTTATAACCCAGTCCGACGCCTTGATAGGTGAAGGGGTAGTTGCGGCCGAAACGGGTTTCGGGGCCGAACTGGAAGGCATATTTCAGATGCACGGAGAACGTCGTCCCGAACTCTTTCCCCGCGGCGTTGGTCCCCTTGAAAAAGTCGTCCGTGCGGAATAGCGCCCCCGGACTGACGTCGAGGCCGAGTTTGTGGACGAGCGCTTGTGGGCGGGCGAGGCTGTCCGGCGTCGGACGCCGCAGGGATTCGCCCCGCACCGGAGCGGGCAGCGACACGACGGTCAGGCACAGCAGAACAGCAACAAACGAAGCGGAGATCACGCGCATGGCCTTATTCATCGGTCTTGGGTTTGAGGATCAGATAGTCGTACGGCAGCGAACTGTGCAGTGTGCCGGTGAAGGTGCGCTGCCGTCCGGCAGGACCGGAGGCGTAGACGGTATAGGGCACGCGGAACTGTTCGAGCGACAGATACACCTCGACGTTCAAACGTTCGTGGGGCTTCGCCGTGACGGTCACCTGCTCGTCGTCGGGGAAGGAGAGCGGAAGCTGCTGGTCGTTCCTCGCGAAGCGGGCCGACGACTCCGCGACGACCGGCGTGCCGTCCGCCATGTCGGGAATCACGATTTCGGGCAGCGGCACACCGAAGATCTCCTCCCGACGATCGTTGAAGTCGTCCGGCCAGAAACGAACCGTCCGTTTCGCGTTCCGGAAGGGCGACACGACCACGGAAGCGGGTTCTGACGAGGCGGTGTTGTCGATCGTGAAGGCATCCTGCAACTCGATCGAATTGTCCCAGCTTTCGAACTCGTCCCAGCGGTAGACCACACTGTCGACACGGTATTTCTCGGTAGGGGCGAACGTCACCGACACCGTTTCGCTTTCGTAGTCGTTCCCCACGAGGATCCGCGTCTCCCAGGGTTCGTCGCGCAGACTCTCGCCGAGGGTGATCCGCAACGTACGGTAGTCGTTGCGCTCGATGCCGAAATCGAGCAGGCCGTCGTCGTAGGTCATGCGGAGCAGACCGTCGCCGTAGAGCAGATGGTTGCCGAAGAGGAGATTCCCCTCCGCATCGTAGATGTCGCCGCGGAGCGAGGTCGTCGGCCCCTCGACCGACAGAATGTCCCAGTTGCCCGCCTCGAAGCGGATCGTGGCGGACGTATCGTCCGGCCCGACCGTCACCGAGGGCGCTTCGGGCAGGAAGTCGTCGATGAAAACCCCGTCGTTGCAACCGACGGCCAGCAGAGGCGCGACGATCGCCGACAGGGCGTATCTCGAAAAAAGTTTCCTCATTACGTCGGCAAATATAACGAAAAAAGCGGAGCCTGCTACCCCCCCCCCCACTTTTTTCCCGCCGCCGCCGATTTCATGGCCCGTACAGATGTTTCGCAGTCTCCTGCGACACCCGTACGGAATCATCCTGCCGCTCAGCGGCACAGCCGCCGGTAGGAGCAGTGCATCATCCCTCCGTCGGCGTCGCGCAGGTGCATCGGGCCGCCTTCGCAGTAGCGCCACGCGGCGCAGTCGGCGCACGCACCCCGACGCATCCATTCGCGGCGGCGGAAGGGTTCGAACCGCTCGGTCCACACCTGCCAGAAATCGTCGCGGTAGATATTGCCCTGCGCATAGTCGGCCCGCACCGACGTACAGCCCGAGATGGCGCCGTCGACACGGATCGAGGCCACCGACACACCGGCGTCGCAGTGGTAGAAATGGTCGCGCGCCTCCATCTCGTAGCCGCCCAGAAACCCTTCGCAGGCATAGCTGCACGCGATACGCCCTTCGCGCCGCGTGCGGCGGACGAACTCCATCAGCGCACGGAACTGCCCGTCGGAGAGTTGCAGCGCAGGGTCTTCGGCGGCGCGTCCCGCCGGAAAGATCGCGAACAGCCGCCAGCTCCGCAGCCCCAGCGAGAGCAGGTACTCCTTGAACTCGTCGAGCCGGGGCACGAGCGCCGGCGTGACGCAGGTCACGGCGTCGAAGGCGATCGAAGGCTCGGCGGCGGCCATGCGCACCGCCTCCGCAGCGCGGGCGAAACTGAGCGGATGGCGGCGCAAACGGTTGTGCTCGGCCTCGAATCCGTCGATCGAGACGGTCATCGAGTGCAGTCCCGCCGCGAGCAGTCCGTCGAACCGCTGCGGCGTGAGCGCCATGCCGTTGGTGACCATCCCCCACGGGTATTCGCGGTCGTAGAGCGCACGGCCGATCCGTTCCAGGTCGGAGCGCACGAGCACCTCGCCGCCCGAGAGGACGACCATCACGCGGTGCGGATCGACGCGGGGCGTGATCTGGCGGTCGAGCACGCGGAAAAAATCCTCGGCCGGCATGTCTTGGCAGTCGGGCGAGGCCGTGCAGTCCGAACCGCAGTGGCCGCACCGGAGGTTGCAGCGCAGCGTACACTCCCAGAAGAGCGTGCGCAGTTCGTGCCGCTCCACCGCCTCGCGGTGAAGCCGGCGGTAGAGTTCCAGCCCCAGCCGTTTACGCAGCGAAAGATGTCGTCCGTCCATGCTACTCCTCTCCGGTTTTCTCCGCGAGTACGACGTCGACGCCCGAGCGCTCGAAACGCCCGTACATCCAACTTCCCTCGCCCGGGCCCGTCCGGTCGCTCTCCGCAAAGGCGACCTCGACCTCCTTCCCGGCGAAATCGCCGCCGCCGGCCGGGCCGTCCGTGTCGGTGAAGGTCAGCACGGGCGGCATGTAAAGCACATTTCCGTCGGCTTCGAACGTGTAGGCTCCCCGCGTATCGGTGCGAACGGCCGACGGATCGGAGCCCCAGGACGATCTCCGCACTTCGATGCCCGCGATCGGCGTCCCCGCGGCGTCGGTCACACGCCCCTTGACCGTGTACTCGGCATAGGGGGTACCGTACATGTCCTCCTGCGGTTCATCGCACCCCGCGAATCCGAGCAGGGAGAGCAGCAGCATCCATAGCTTGTTCATTGTCAGCGCATTTAAAGGGTCGTATGCCAAAGTTAGGAATAATTCCCTAACTTTGTGTCATAAAACCGGAAAAAGATGATCGATCTTACGCAATACCGGCGCCGCGCGACGCACGAAGTCCGCATCGGCGCCTGCACGATCGGCGGCACGCATCCCGTGGCGGTGCAGTCGATGACCAACACCGACACGCGCGACACTGCGGCCTGCGTCGCCCAGATCGAGCGCATCGCCCGCGCCGGCGCGCCCATCGTGCGCCTCACGGCGCAGGGGGTGCGCGAAGCCGAGAACCTGCGCGACATCACCGAGCGGCTGCGTGCCGACGGGAATACGACGGCCCTCGTGGCCGACATCCATTTCCTGCCCGAAGCGGCGGCCGTGGCGGCGCAGTACGTCGACAAGGTACGCATCAACCCGGGCAACTACCGCCTCGACCGCGGCGAACTGGAAGCGCTCGTCGCCCGCTGCCGCGAGCGGGGCGTCGCGCTGCGCATCGGCGTCAACCACGGCTCGCTCTCGAAGCGCATCTTCGACGAGTGGGGCGACACGCCCGAAGGGATGGTGGCCGCAGCCATGGAGTTTCTGCATGTCTGCCGCCGCGAGGCGTTCGACCAGGTGGTCGTCTCGATGAAGTCGAGCAACACGCGCGTGATGGTAGCCGCCTACCGGCTGCTCGTCGAGGCGATGGAGCGCGAAGGGATGACCTACCCGATCCACCTGGGCGTCACCGAGGCGGGCAACGGACTGGAAGGGCGCATCAAGAGCGCCGTGGGGATCGGCGCGCTGCTCGCCGACGGCATCGGCGACACGATCCGCGTCTCGCTGACCGAAGCGCCCGAAAACGAAATACCCGTGGCCCGGCTGCTCGCCGACCATTTCCGCGAACGTCCCGGGACATTCGAGGTGAAACATCCCGAACGCTACTCGCCCACGGTCTACCGCCGCCGAAGCGGCGTACAGACGCCCGTCGTGCGCGACGAGATCACCCCCGCGTTCCGCCTCTTGGAAAGCACGTCGCAGAACCCCACGGCCGAACTGCGTGCGGCGATCCTCTCGCTCGACGGCGACGAACCGGCGGCGGTCGTCCGCCGTTACGACGACACGGATCTCACGACGCTGGCCGTAAAGGCCGCAGCCGACCTGGGACCGCTCTTTCTGGACGGACTGGCCGACGGCATCCGCATCCTCGACGACCGCTTCACGGAGGCCCAGCTGCGCGACGTGGAGCTGATGATCCTGCAAGCGGCGCGCGTACGCTTCTCGCATACCGAATACATCGCCTGCCCCTCGTGCGGCCGCACGCTCTACGACATCGAGGGGACGCTGGCGCAGATCAAGGAGCGCACGTCGCATCTGAAAAATCTCAAAATCGGCGTCATGGGCTGCATCGTCAACGGCCCCGGCGAGATGGCCGACGCCGACTACGGCTACGTGGGCGCCGCCCCCGGACGCATCACCCTCTACAAGGGGCGCACCGTCGTCGAACGCAACATCCCGCAGGAGGAGGCGCTCGACCGCCTCATCGCCCTGATCCGCGAAAACGGCGACTGGCAGGAACCCGAATAACGGCGGTGCCTACATGAATTTGCGCCGGAGCCAGCGGCGCACCGGCTCGTCGTACCATTTCAGCGCGGCGTAAGCCAGCAGGACGCTCACGACGACCGTGCCGGCCGCAACGGGCCATGCCTCGCCGAGCGTGAGGCCATGGTTGCGCACCCACGCCGTGTAGGTGTAGACGAGCGGGTAGTGGGTGATATAGATCGGATAGGAGATATCGCCAAGAAACTCGCAGACACGCGCCGAACGCCCCGTCACCGTACCGCTCGCACCCGTCCAGACGATGAGCGGGAAGAGCACGACGACGACCAGCGCGTCGTAGAGCCCGTTTTGCCACAGATGCTCCGTCCCGCCGACGCGCGGCACGGCCAGCAGTGCGACCAGTCCAAGCGAACACCACCAGAAGGCGCGGCGGACATGCCCCGGACGCACGAGACGCGAGAGCAGCAATCCCCCGAAGAAGGGATACATCATGCGTGTGAAGCCCACGCCCAGTTGTTCGGCCGTGAGCGACCAGCCGCCGATGATGTCGCCCGAGGGGCTCGTCAGGGCGAAGCGGATCAGCGTCGCGCCTGACACGGCCACCAGTACCCCCAGCAGCCATTTCGGAAAACGCCGCACGACGAGGGCATAGAGTATATTGGCGCAATATTCGTAGAAAAGCGACCACCCCGGTCCGTTGAGCGGGTGCATCTCCTGCCAGCCGCGCACGTCCATCGACACCGGCACGGGCAGCAGCGTCATGCCGACGAGCATCACCGCGAGCATCTTCCACACCGGCACGGCATGCACCGGCCACATATCGCAATCCTGAAAATAGAACAGCGCCGCACCGACGGCCATGCCCAGCACCACCATGGGTTGCAGGCGGATCAGGCGCCGCTTGAAGAAGCCGCCGACGGTCATCCGCCCCCAACGGTCGTCGTAGGCATAGCCGATGACGAATCCCGAAAGGGCGAAGAAGAAATCGACGGCCAGGTAGCCGTGGTTGAGCAGCTGGTCGAAATGGCTCGTGGCGTGCGCTTCGCAGAGGTGGAAGACCACGACCAGCAGCGCAGCGACGCCGCGCAGGCCGTCCAGAATATCGTAATGGGGTTTGCTGTCGGCATAGGCGGCCGAGGGGAGCGAAGTCTGAGGCATAGGAGTAGTTTTTTCGGAATACAAAAATAGCGAAATCGCAGAAAAAAAGCTCGGATTGCCGAAAGATTCGTATTTTTGCAGCCGGCGGACGGATCCGCCGCAGCGAAACGATACGACCCGAGATGACGATTCTTCCCGCAGCCTATCTGCCCAGCATCGAATACTGCGCCCGTTGGGCGCAGGGGCCGTGCGTGGTCGACGGCGGCGAACACTTCGTCAAGCGCTCGGAGCGCAACCGCACGCACATCCTCACGGCCGGCGGCGTACTCGCACTGACGGTGCAGGCCGTGCGGGCCAACCGCCCGCGCACGCCGATGCGCGACGTGCGTATCGACTACTCCAAGCGCTGGCAGCATCAGCACTGGACGGCGCTGGTCTCGGCCTACAAGGCTTCGCCCTACTTCGACCACTACGCCCCCCGTTTCGAGCCTTTCTACACCCGCCGCTACGAATTCCTCTTCGACTACGACCTGCGCCTCATGGAGACGATCGCCGAACTGCTCGGCCTGCCCATGCCGGCCGTCTCGGAAGCGTATCTGACGGCCGACGAAGGCGATCTCGACCTGCGCCCCAAACGAAAAGAGGGCGCGGACTTCGCGTCCCCGCCCTATATTCAGGTCTTCTCCGACCGCCTGCCTTTCACGCCTAATCTTTCGATCGCAGACCTTTTGTTTTGCGAAGGGCCTCAAAGTCCCGCGCTTTTAAAGCAGTGCCGACTCTGAGCGACACGCTGTCGCGCAGTTCGCCGCAGCGCGCTTCGATGCGGTTCTCGCCCGGCAGCAGCTTGCAGTCGGCACGGAACTGCCCCTCGGCGTATTTCGTGAGCGCCACGCTGTCGCCGTTGACCAGCAGCACGGGATCTTCGCCCGACGAATAGACCTTGATCCGCTGCTCGGCCGACGGACGCACGCGCCACCGCCGCTCGGCGATGTAGAGCGTCGGCTCGCGCCGGTTCCACAAGGTACGGTAAAGGTAGTAGATGTCCTTCTTCTGCCGGCGGTCGAGCGTCACCATGCCGCAGGCGTAGCGGTCGTTGGCGCCGCGCGCCGTACCGAAATCGAACATCGCATTGACCCACTCGCCCCAGAAGGCCGGATCGGAGACGATCCTGCGGGCGTACTCCTCATGGAACCGCGTTTGCCACCGTTCGGGCAGCCAGTGCGTTCCGGGCGTCGGGCGTCCCAACAGGTCGTCCTGCTGCGAGGGATAACCCGGCACGCCGTAGCAGGGGGCCGCCAGCAGATTGCCCCACGACTTGTGGAGCGTCTCGCACCAGTATCCCACGTCGTCGGTCGTGCCCCGCATCCAGCCCACGTTCTGTTTGAGCGCAATGAGGTCGGTGATCGTATTCAGCTCGCCGTCCTGATTGCTCAGCGCGACGGTCGGACGCGACGGATCGACCCGTTTGAGCGCCGTATGCAGTTCGCGGATATAGGGCGTCACGTCGTCGCCGCGCTGCCAGACGAGCGAAAAGATCCCCCACATCACCACCGAGGGGTGGTTGAAGTTCTGGGCGACGATTTCGCGCAGCTGCTCGCGGCCGTTGGCGCGGAAACGCTCCGTCGGGAAGTAGAAGACGTCGCCCAGATAGGGCGAACGCATGAGCGGCAGATCGATCCACGCCATGAGCCCCCGCTCGTCGAGCCGGTCGTAGAGGTACTGGTCGTGCGATCCCGAAACCGAGTGGACGGCATTGGCCCCCACATCGTGTACGAAGGCCAGATCCTCGTCGTAGTCGGCCGCCGTGAAGGCGTTGGCGACGCTCGCCCGATCGTGGTAGAGCGCCACGCCGTGCAGACGCACCGTGTCGCCGTTGACAAGCAGGCCGCGGCCCGAAGCGGCGATCCGCCGGAACCCGGTGCGCACGGTCACCTCGTCCGACAGCGAGTCGCACGCGACGCGCGCCGTCACCGTATAGAGGTTCGGCGCGGCGGGGCTCCACAGCCGCGGCGCGTCGACGGTGAAGGGAATCGTCACCGGCTCGCCGGCCGTCCGGTTGTTCTTTTGCGTCTTCTCGACCACCACATAGCCGTCGGGATCGCGCACCGTGAGGGTAATCATCCCCTGGCAATCCTTCGGCGCGGAGACATAGACCGCCGCACGGCCCTCGACCGCGTCGTCGTCCACCGACACCTGCTCGACGAAGAGCCCGTCGGTTCCCCAGACCGTAGGCGATACGGCTACCCTGTCGGTCAGGATCAGGTCGACGTCGCGGTAGATGCCGCCGTAGACGTTCTGCTCGGTCGAGGTGGGCAGTACGTCGTTCTGGAAAGTGTTGCTGACCACCACGAGCAGGCGGTTCTCGGCGCCGAACTTCACGCGGCCGGTGATTTCGAACGTGAAGGCCGTGAAGCCGCCGCGGTGCTCGCCGACATGATAGCCGTTGACGAAGACGTCGGCCACGGTCTGCACGCCGTCGAAGCGCAGGAAGAGCCGCTTCGACGCCCAGTCGGCAGGAATGTAGAGCCGGCGCATGTAGTTGCCCGTCGTGCGCTGGTACTCCGAGTTGCCGGCCAGCGCATCGAGGTTCCACGTATGGGGCAGGGTGATATTGCGCGCGTCGTCAGCGCTGTTTTCGCTGCGGAAATAGAAAGTCCAGTCGTCGTTGAGACGGTAGACCTCCCGCGCGGCGGACTCCGCCACGAAGGCCGCCAGCATACTGATCAGAAGCAGATAACGTTTCATAATCCTCCTATCGTTTTAGTTCGGACGGCGCATCCGGATCGCCTCCGTCCGCGACGGAGCGGAACCCGTCCCCGTGCAAAGATACGAATAAGTGAGAGCAGAAGCAAGCACCGGCTTGATTATGCCGAACGGAAGTATCTAAGGCGTCAGCCAAAGATACGAATAAGTGAGGGCAGAAGCAAGCACCGGCTTGATTATGCCGAACGGAAGTATCTAAGGCGTCAGCC
>OJPS01002115.1_pt1 | contig 11841 bp, 8 predicted proteins | sample 1598551 | NCBI WGS metagenome assembly OJPS01 (sample SAMN03922488, study PRJEB24848) | human gut metagenome | isolation source: stool sample | host: Homo sapiens | place: Germany | collected 2011-05 | reverse complement strand
TCATCGCGCGTCCGGGCGCGGCCAACGGCAAGAGGGAGAAGAACAGAATCCACAGAAAATAGACGGAGGATTTGTAGGCGCGCGTCCGCATCGTGCCGCTGCGCCGCCAAAGCGCCACGAGCGACAGCACGGTCACCGTCAGGCACATGCTCCAGAACACCCAAAGGGCCGGACGGATCGTCGGAAGATCGAACCCCGGACCGGCGAAAGCCCCCCTCACGCCTTCCCACAGTCTCGAAACGGGCCCGAGAAACGACCGTCCCGTTCCCCACTCGATATACGAGCAAATCGCCAGGGGCAACAGCATCCCGACCCAGGCCACGATCCACTCGCGGCCGCTTCTCTTGAATACGACCAGCGCAAAAGGCAGCAACAGCACGTACACAATCGTATGAGACCAGACCAACAGCGCCGCCCCTGCCAGAATCGTCGCGTTGAACAGACTGCCGAAACGGGCCGTCCGACGGAACGACACGAGCATCGTATCGAACGAAACGATCGTCAAAAAAGAGGCAGCGAGCGCAGGCAGCGACTCGGGACCGAAATAGGCGCTGCATCCGACGGCAGGATACAACAGAATCGGCATGTAAGTCCGCTCGAGCAGGATCATGTTCCGCGAGACGATGCGCGTGAGCACGACTCCTCCTGCGAACGCCAGTAGGGCCGACAGAATTCCCGAAAAGACCGGCAGACGCCGGGCTACGCCGGCCAGCACAGCGCCGAGAGGCATGTCGCCGGCCGAAAGCGGATCGAAAGGCACGGGCTCCGCGAGAGAATGCTTCCAGAACAGCAACAGCAGCAAAGCGAAGAAGAACAGGGTCCACCCCAATCCCTGCCGGGTCACGTCGTAGCCCATGGCCGCACGCTATAAAAGGTCCCGGCCTATATCGGTGCGGCAGTATTTCCCCTGATAGTCGATGGTCTCGATCGTCCGATACGATGCGGCGGCGGCCTGTTCGATACCGTCCCCGAAAGAGGTGACGGCCAACACGCGTCCTCCGGCAGTCAGCACCTTAGCCCCCTTGGCCGACGTGCCGGCGTGGAAAACGATGCTGTCGGAAGGCTTTCCCAGTCCGGATATTTCCATTCCCTTGGCATACTCTCCCGGATAGCCGCCCGATACGCAGACGACCGTCACGGCCGTGTGGGGCGAAACGACCAGCTCATGCCGGTCGAGCCGGCCGAAAGCGATCGCCTCGAACAAATCGATCAGGTCCGACTCGATACGCGGAAACACGACCTCGGTTTCGGGATCGCCCATGCGGACATTGTACTCGATCACGTAAGGCTTGCCGCCCACGTTCATCAGACCGATGAAGATGAATCCCTTGTAGTCGATCCCGTCCTTGCGCAGTCCCTCGACGGTCGGCTCGACGATCGTCCGGATCACCTCGCCCATGAAAGCCTCGTCGGCGAACGGGACCGGCGACACGGCGCCCATGCCGCCCGTATTGGGTCCGGTATCTCCCTCGCCTACGCGCTTATAGTCCTTGGCTACGGGCAATACACGATAGCTCTTGCCGTCCGTCGCGACGAAAACGGAACACTCGATACCCGAAAGGTATTCCTCGATCACGACCGTATCGCCGGCATGGCCGAAACGGCCCGACAGCATCTCTCCGAGCTCCCTCTTCGCCTCTTCGAGCGAAGGCACGATCAGCACGCCCTTGCCGGCGGCCAAACCGTCGGCCTTCAGCACATAGGGAGCCTGCAGGGTCTCCAGAAACGCGTACGCCTCCTCGACGTTCTTTTTGGTGAAACTGCGATAACGGGCCGTCGGAATTCCGTGCCGCGTCATGAAATCCTTAGCGAACTCCTTGCTACCCTCCAAACGCGCGCCGAGCGCGGACGGCCCGATCACCGGGATGTTGCTGATCTGGCTGTCCTCCCGGAAAAAGTCGTATATCCCGCGCACCAGCGGCTCCTCGGGCCCCACGACGACCATGTTGATGTTGTTCGACAGCACGAACTGCTTGACCGAGCCGAAATTGGTCGGATTGATATCGACATTCGTGCCGCAAAGGGCCGTTCCGGCATTGCCCGGAGCGATGAACAGGCGCGCCAGGCGCTTGCTCTGTGCGATCTTCCATGCGAAGGCGTGCTCGCGCCCTCCGGAGCCCAGCAAGAGAACATTGGCTGATTCGGGTAGTCTCATCGTTATCCTTTATCCTTTAAATTCATACAGGCTGTCTCGCTCGGAGCCGACGCCACGAACGCCTTCGCGGCGGCCCCTGCCCCGACGCCCGAACGCTGACGTCGGTCGCACGAGGTTAAAGATACGAAAAAACAGCGTTGCAAAAATAAGCAGATTCGTCCGTACTTTCGCGGATTCGATCGAAAAAAGTAAACAAAATATGGACATCGGCGGCTCCCGTCCCGCGAAGGGCTTTCCGGCATGGTTGCCGAACGAGGAGACCGCTCCGGCAACCTATCCGCCGCTCCGGTCCGAGGCTACTTCACCGGCAGCCATGTACAGATATGAGCTCCCTCCCATCCGTTCACCGAGGCGTAGTCGGTCATCCGGATCGGCCCGTCGTCCGTCGGGACCTCGAACTCCAGCCGCGTCGAGGCAAGCGTCGGAGCGACGCGCTTCACGCGAACGACACGGTCCTTGCCGGCCACGACGCGCACCGGTTCATCGTAGTCCGGATCGATGTTCTCGTCGCGGGCCAGCACGATCGGCCCCCAGACCAAAGCCTGAAACGAGTCTCCGGCCCGGTTGCTGCCGCGCGGAGCGTCCAGCAGCCGGCAGCGCATGTCGAACGCGAGCTCGACGCGGTCGCCCGGCTTCCAGATCCGTTCGAGGGAGAGGTAAGCGCCCGGCTCGACGCTCCGGACCTTTTTGCCGTTGACTTTGACGACGGTCCGTTCGCTCCACGACGGAATGCGCAGCGACAACGTGAAAAGGGACGCGGCATGCGGATCGACCCGCACGAGCACCCGATCGGAAAGAGGAAAGTCGGTCTCGATGCGAAGACTCAGCGAGTCGCCCTGCGGCGTCGAGAGCTCGGCACGCGCAGCATTGTACAAGTTCACGACCGGGCCGCGATCCGACTCCATGACGGCCACGAACGGAATATAGGCCAGACCCATCGGACCGTTCAGGTTGCAGCACGTAACCGGCAGCGAGCCGAACGTCGTCCCCCAACCGTAATTGGTGACCTTCTCGCCATTGAACAGGTTGACGTAGCTGAAGCCGTCGCCCGACGGCTTCATCGCGCCGAGCAGCCCGTTGTAGATATACTTCTCGATCTCGTCGACGGCCGACGGGTCGCCCGTAAGGCGCAGAATCTGGCTGCAGAATTTCATCCACGTCACGCCGACGCAGGTCTCCATCATGCGCGTGATGTCGGGATTGGTCTGCTCGACGGCCGTATGGTCCCACCCCTCGCCCATCACGGCCGGATGATAGGGCTGGTCGCCTCCGCCGTTGCCGACGATCGTGATTTCGTTGCGGCGGATATTGTCGTACAGATTCATGAACGAACGACGGACGTACTCGTCGCCCGTCACGCGGTAATACTCCACCGCCCCCTCGAACATCGACATCATCTCGTAGGCCTTCGGATAGGGACCGCCCATTTCATGGGGAGGCACGTTGTCATAGGCCTGACGGAAAATATCGTATCCTTCGGAGCCGCCGGTCGAGACGATATAGCGGGCGAAATCGAGGTAGCGCTTTTCGCCCGTGCGGTTGTAAAGACGCATGAACGGTTCGAGCAGCGTGCTCGACTCGATATGGTTCGGACTCCAGCCCAGCGACGTGATCGGCACTTTGGGCGGCTCGCCCACTTGCTCGATGATGCAATCGGCCTGATCGGTCATCGCCCGCAGCACGGCCGGATCGGCCTCGACCAGATCGTAATAGCGGTCCAAGCCGAGCAGCACGTACTTCCGTTCCCACAGATCGCCGCCGGGCCCGTCGGGCTGCTTCTCGGGAGGCACACAACTGATGCTGCCGTTCGGCCGCACCGTGCTCAGCAGGTCCTTCACGGTCTGCGAGAGAATCTCCTTGAGCTCCGGATCGGCCGTGTAACGGTAGAACATGCAGCCCGAACGGACCGCCTTGCCCCACATCTCGCCCAGCGCGAACTGGCTGCGTCCGTTGCGAAAAAAGTCGACCATGGCGGCATAGGGCACGACGCCCTTGTTCCAGTGGTCGATCGAGTTCCGGATGTCGTTCTCGAAAAATCCGTCGAGACGCACGGCCCCGGCCGGGAGCGGACGGATCGCATCGTGCACTTTCTGGGAAAAGGCGGGAACCACGCATAGCAGCGACATTCCGGCGAAGAGAATGCGCCGGGCAGTCGCGAGCGGTCCCGCAGAACGGAATGATTTCGGTATCATAAGCTTTAGGTTTAGTAGGTTATTCGTATTACTCTATCGTCGTTTTTCGCACACTGTCGGGTTATCTATTCTGTTCCGCAGCGGGCCGTTTCTGCCCCGCCGGGTCCGCCGCCTGTCCGAAAATTCCGTTGCCGCCGGACTTGCCGCGCCGCGCTATATCGAGCCGTTCACGAACGGCTTCAGGATCGCATTCAGCTTATCGTACTCGACCAAAAAGCCGTCGTGCCCGAACGGAGAATCGATCAGCCGGAGCCGGCTGTTCGGAATGTGCCGATACAGGAACACCTGCTCCGACACGGGAAACAGCATGTCGGACGAGATGCCGACGATCATCGCCGGACACCGGATCGTCGAGAGCGCGCTCTCGACGCCGCCCCGGTAACGGCCCACGTTGTGCGAGTCGAAAGCCTGCGTCAGTCGGTAATAGGAATAGGCGTCGAAGCGGCGACAAAGCTTGTCGCCCTGATACTGCTGATAGGTGGTGGCCCGGAAGCCGGCCACCTTGTACAGGTTGTCGTTTTCCTGCTGCGTCGCGTTGTAGGCCGACGAGCCCCGGTAGCTCAGCAGTCCGACCGAGCGGGAGACGCGCATGCCGCGCTTTCCGGCCTCGCCATCTTCGGCGCCGAACGTTCCGTCGGCCTCGATGGCCATTCGCTGCGACTCGTTGAAAGCGATCGTCCACGGCTGACTGCGTGCGGCCGTAGCGATCAGAGCGAGGCGCTCGGCGAAACCGGGCCTCGCGAGCGCCATCTCGAGCGCCTGAAACCCTCCGATCGAGCTGCCGATCACGGCCCGGACCGACCCGACCCCCAAATGGTCGGCCAACAGCAGATGCGCGTTCACCATATCGCGCACGGTGATGAACGGGAACGACCCGTAATAGGGCTTTCCGGTCGCCGGATTCAAGCTCAGCGGCCCCGTCGAGCCGTAATGCGACCCGATGACGTTCGCGCATACGACATAGTACCGACGCGGATCGAGAAAGCGCCCCTGCTCGACGGTCCGCGGCCACCAGTCGGCCACGTCCGAATTGGCCGTCAGCGCGTGGCAGACCCAAATCGCATTGTTTCCCTTGAACTTGCCGTAGGTATGATAGGCGATCTGCAGCTCGGGGAGCCGCTCTCCGTTCTCGAGCACGAAAGGCTTGTCGTATTTGTAGTAACGTACCGGCATTTCCGTCCGTCAGGCTTTCACGTAAAAAAAGGCTTGCTCGAAATCGCGAATCAGGTCGTCGATATGCTCGATACCGGCCGAGATACGCAACAGCGTCGGCAGGACACCGGCCGCGCGCTGCTCCTCCTCGGAGAGCTGCGAATGGGTCGTCGCCGCCGGCTGGATAATCAGCGTGCGGTTGTCGCCCACATTGGCCAAATGCGACACGAGCCGCAAATGGTCCACCAGCGACTCGGTCTGCCGTTTGTCGCCCTTGAGCACGACCGACAGCACGCAGCCGAAGCCGTGACGCAGATAGCGGGCGGCCAGCTCGTGGTGCGGGTCGTCCTCCAGCCCGGGATAGAACACCTGCTCGACGAGCGGATGAGCCTTGAAGTAGCGTGCCAGCGCCAGCGCGTTGTCCGCCTCGCGCTGCACGCGCAGCGACAGCGTCTCGATGCCCTGCATGATCATGAAGGAGTTGAACGGCGAGATGCAGCACCCCAGATCGCGCACTCCCTCGGCCCGGCACTTGGCGATGAAAGCCAGCTGTCCGAAGGCTTCCGTGAATCGCAGCCCGTGATAGCTTTCCGAAGGCTCGGACAGCATCGGGTACTTACCGTTGTTCCAATCGTAGGTTCCGCCCTCGACGATCACGCCGCCCATCGACGTGCCGTGTCCGCCGAGCCACTTGGTCGCCGACTCGACGACGACGGCAGCGCCGTACTCGATCGGACGGCACAGGTAGCCGCCGGCTCCGAACGTATTGTCGACGATCAGCGGAAGGTCGTAGCGCCGTGCAAGCGCGGCAAGCGCGCCGAAATCGGGCACGGCGAAGCTCGGATTGCCGATCGTCTCGACATAGATCGCCCGCGTGCGCGGGTCGATCAGCGACTCCATATGCTGCGGATCGTTGTCCGGCGCGAAGCGGCACTCGAGCCCGAAATTGCGCAGCACGATCTTGAACTGGTTGTGCGTGCCCCCGTACAGATAGGGCGAGCTGACGAAATTGTCGCCCGGGCTCAATATGCTCGTCAGCGCGACGAGCTGAGCCGAATGCCCCGACGAAACGGCCAATGCGGCCGGTCCGCCCTCGAGCGCGGCCACGCGCTTCTCGAGCATATCGGTCGTCGGATTCTGCAAACGGGTATAGATATTGCCCGACTCGCGCAGGGCGAACAGGTCGGCTCCGTGCTCCGCACTGTCGAAAGTATAAGCGGTGGTCTGATACAGCGGCGTCACGCGCGAGTGCGTCGCATCGGGCGTATAGCCCGCATGGACCTGCAAGGTCTCGAATTCCCTCTCGTCTCCGGTCATGGCTTCTTCCAAATTCGTTCACGCACGGGCGGCCAGCGCCCATACGGTACAAATGTACGTGATTTTCGGCTAATTTCCGCCGGAGCGTCTCAAAAATCATAGCTTCATCACCGCAGCCGCCCGGCAAGCTCGCGAACGAAAACGAAACGGGAAAAGAGACGATCCGCATGGCTATTCTTCCGAATCCCATCCGGATCGATCTGTCCGGACAAGCGGGGACGCGACTTCTCGTTCCCTATCCAACGAGCGGTCCCATCCACACGAAATTTCCATACATGGAACCAAGCACGCCCGGCCGTCGAGTCTGAACGGGGAAACCGCCCGAATCATATTCCGGGACAACGATTCCGCTTTTCCGATGTTCGTCCCGACCGGCTCCCGGTTGTTATCCGTCGCAGGTATACGGAGCTCATCCCGACAGGTCGATCCGTAAAACGGTCCAACATACGACAATGGAATCGGAACGGACAACGATCCCCAAAAGTACGGGGTTCGCCCGCATATTTCAGCGTTTTCTGAAAATATTGAAACGGGCCAGCAGGCGGCTCCGACGCTCGAGCATCGCGAACTCAAGCAACAGCAAGGCGAGCGCCAAACCGATCAGATACTGGTACTGCTCGTTGAAATCCTCGAACACGGTCGACGTGAGCTCTTTTTTCTCGACCTCGTTGATTTTCTGCACGATCTCGTCTAACCCCAGACTGCGGTTCGTAGCCCGGATATAGGCTCCGCCGGTCGTCAGCGCGATCTGTTCGAGCATCTGTTCGTCGAGCTTCGACACGACCATGTCGCCCTGCTCGTCCTTGATGAACTCGCCGTCGATCGAAATCGGAGCGCCCTCGGGCGTGCCTATGCCGATCGTGTAGATTCTGATGCCCTTCTCGGCTGCCGCCTTCGCCGCCGCGAGCGCGTCGTCCTCGTGGTTCTCGCCGTCGGAAATGACGACGATCACGCGGCTACCCTCGCTGCCAGACGAAAACGAGCTGGCGGCCAAATCGATCGCCGCGCCGATCGCCGTACCCTGCTTGGACACCATCGTAGGCGATATCTGGGCGGCGAAGCTGCGCGCGGCCACATAGTCGGACGTAATGGGAAGCTGCATATAGGCGTCGCCGGCGAACACGATCAGCCCGATACGGTCCTGCTCGAGCTGCTGAGTCAGCCTGTCGATCGCGAACTTGGTCCGCTCCAAACGGCTCGGTTCGAAATCCTGAGCCAGCATGCTGTTCGACACGTCGACCGCCAGCATCATCTCGATCCCGGTGCGAGTCACCTCCTTGAGCTTCGAACCGAACTGCGGACGGGCCAGCGCGACGACCAGCAACAGCACGGCCGCCGAGAATAGCACGAACTTGTAGCGCGGCCGCGCCGTCGAAGCCTCGGGCATCAATTCCGAAACGGTCGCCGGATCGCCGAAGCGCTCGATCGCCCGCCGCCGGGCCCGGGCCGAAAGCAAGTGTACGCCCCACAAAAGAGGCAGAATCAGCAGCAGATAGAAATATTCGGGAGTTGCGAATCGGAACATGACAATCTCTGTTTTTAAGGAATCTGGCGGAACCACAGCCGGCGCATGGCGAATCCGGCCGCAAGCAGCAGCAACGCGCCGAGAACGAAAGGGGCGAAACGCTCGTCGTAACGCGTCTGACTCTCGACCTCGACCCGGCTTTTCTCCAAACGGTTGATCTCCTTGTAGATTTCGCGGAGCTTCTCGTTATCGGTAGCGCGGAAATAGCGCCCTCCGGTCTTCTCGGCTATATCGGAGAGTATCTTCTCGTCGATCTCGACCTTCATCGGGACGAAACTGAGGTTTCCCCACATGTCGAGGGCCGGATAGGGAGCCTGTCCCTCGCTGCCGACTCCTATCGTATAGACGCGGATGCCGAGCGTGGAAGCGATGTCGGCCGCCGTCAGCGGAGCGATCTGGCCGCTGTTGTTGACACCGTCGGTCAGCAGGATCACGACCTTGCTCTTGGCCTGACTTTCGCGCAGCCTGTTCACGGCCGTGGCCAGCCCGTTTCCTATGGCCGTGCCGTCGTCGATCATGCCGCTGCGGACCGTGCCCAAAATATTGAGCAGCGAAGCCTTATCGGTCGTCAGCGGGCTTTGCGTGAAACTCTCCCCGGCGAAAACGACCAAACCGATCCGGTCGTTCGGCCGGTCGGCGATGAAGCTCGCGGCCACCTCCTTGGCGGCCGAAATCCGGTCGGGCTGGAAATCGCGGGCGAGCATGCTGCCCGAAATGTCGAGCGACAGCACGATGTCGATTCCCTCGGTCGTCCGACTCGAATCGCTCTGGGAGCTCTGCGGACGGGCCAGCGCAACGACCAACAGCGCAACGGCTCCGCAGCGCAACACGAAAGGCATATGCCTCAGATAATAGCGCGCTCCGCGCGGCACGCCCCGAAGCCCCGACACGGTCGAGATGCGCATCGTCGCGCGCCCCTGCCGCAAACGGTAAACGTAATAGGCCGTCATCGGGACGACCAGCGTCAGCAGCCACAGCAGCTTCGGATTGGCAAATCTCACTATATCCACTTACTTTCCGATTTATTCCCGTTCATTACTATCCGTTTTTCCCGACAGCGGTTCTGCCTTTTCCGGACTTTCCGCTCCGCCGAGCGCCCTGCGGGAAACGCCCGCCCGAGTCCGAAGCGGCTCCGTCCCGTCCCGATATTTCGTCCTCAGAGAAAGCGTCCTTTTTCTGTCGCACGGAACAGGTTCCCCCCGGCCGAACTACCAGTTCTTGCCCGACCGTCCGACGACTTTCGCCTTCTTCGCGTCGACCTTCTCCTTGGTCTTGTCCTCGCTGCCCTGCACGGCATCGAGCAGACGTTCGGCCTCCTCGCGGCTCATGCCGCCATCTTGCGGCTGCTCGCCCGAATCCGGACGGGGCTTGTCGCTCGGATCGTTCCGATCGCCGGCCCCGTCCGGATTCCGGTTCGGGTCCTTGTTCGGGTCCCGATTCGGGTCGTCGTTTCGGTTGTTCCGATCGTTATCGTTCTTCCGGTCGTTCTGGTTATTCTGATTATCCCGATTATCCTGATTGTTTTGATTATTCTGATCGTTCTGGTTATTCTGGTTGTTCTGATCGTTCTGGTTGTTCTGATCCCGATCGAGCAGTTTTTTCGTGTAGGCGTAGTTGAACTTGGCCTCCATATCGCCGGGGTTCAGCTTCAGCGAATTTTTGTAAGCCTCGAGGGCTTCCTGCAACTTGCGTTGCTTGAACAGCGCGTTTCCCTGATTGAAAAATGCCTGAGCGGCTTCCTCGCGCCGGGACGGGTCGGCTGCCAGCTGCTGCGCGGCGGAGGCGGCGAGCTTGCCCGCCTCGTCGTAACGTTCCTGCTTATAGAGCGCATCGGACAGATTGAACGTCGCCTCGGGCGAGTCGGGCGTCTTCTCCAAAGCCCGTCGATAGGCCGTTTCGGCCTCGGGATAGGCCCCCTTCTCGTACTGCCGGTTGCCCGAGCGGATCGCGCGGCGCTCGGGATATTTCTGAGCCGCAGCCGCGCCGCAGAAGACGAGCAGCAATACGGTCAAAATCGTTCTTCGTATCATGGCTTCACCTCCTCCTGCTTTTGCACCGGCTCCAGCTCGGCCGGCGTGTGCTCTACTTCCGTCTCCTTGGTCTGTTCGACGAAATAGTAGGCATCGCTGTACACTTCCTCGTTCCGCTCGGCATCGGCGACGAACTTGGCGAACTTGACGAAATCGGCCGTCAACAGGATGTTCTTCAGCCGGTCGGCGGCCTCGCCGCTCAACCGCTGCCGCTCCATCTCATCGAGAATCTCCTGCGAGGTCAGCTCCATCGCTTTGACGCGATAGCGGTCGCCTATGTAGCGACGCAAAATGTCGGTAATGCCCGTATAATACTGCTTCTGCTTACCGCTCTGCCACAGCTTCTGGTTGTGCAGCGTCTCGAGCTGACGGATCGCGCACACATGGGGCGGCTCGCCGGACCGCCGGCCGCCGGGAAGGGCCCGGAGCTCCATCCGGCGCCGAACGAGCAATACGGCCGCAATGACGGCCACAGCCGCCAGCCAGCCCAGTATCAGCCATCCCCGTATCTCGGCGAAACGCAAAGGCGTCCGCAGCGGGGGCTTCACGTCGTGGATCGTTTGCGTCAGCGTATCGACCGGCAGCGTATGAATATCGATCGCCAGCGAATCGCGCGACCAGACCGTGTCGATCAGGTTCTTATCGACCCGCAGCACGGGGAAGCGTCCCATGCGGTAGCGTCCCTCGTCGAAACCGGCCAGCAGATAGCTCTTGCCGAGAGTGATCCGCCTTCCTTCGGCTTTCAGCGTGTCCACGGGACTCTCGGCCAGAATCTCGATGTCGGCCGAATCGCTCAGAAAGCCGTTGAACACGGGAAAGTCGACGACCTCCATCACGTCCTTGTCCACCCGTATGTCCAGACTGAACTGGTCGCCGATCATTACCGAGTCGGCCGAGAAACGGGCCGAGACGACCGGATCGGCCGCCCGGACGGCGGCAGCGCCGAGCGTCAGCGCGGCGAGAGCTCCTATTTTAAGCATATGCAGCATAAACTCGCGTAACGTTTTTCAAAAACAGAAATCGGACGGACGCTACCGCCGTCTGAAAAGCTTCATCAGCGAAGCGACGTAATCCTCGCCGGTAGCGACCGCCACGCTGTCGACCCGGCTGCGCCGCAGCGCCGCCTCGACGACCGACTCGGTGTGCCGCCAGCTCGACGCGTAATGGTCGCGCACGGTCTTGGACGACGTGTCGACCCACACCCGCTCGCCGGTTTCGGCATCGCGCAGCTCGACGATCCCCACGTCGGGCATCTCGGCCTCGCGCCGGTCGTAAACCCGGATGCCGACCAGATCGTGCTTGCCGGAAGCGATCTTCAGCGCATCCTCGAAATCGGCCCGGTCGCCCGTCGTATCGAGAAAATCGGACAGCACGAACGCCGTCGAGCGCTTCTTAAGAACGTTGGTCAGGCAGCGCAGCCCTTCCGCGAGGTCGGTCCCTCCGCTCTCGGGGCGGAACCCTATCAGCTCC
>OJPS01002092.1_pt1 | contig 11932 bp, 9 predicted proteins | sample 1598551 | NCBI WGS metagenome assembly OJPS01 (sample SAMN03922488, study PRJEB24848) | human gut metagenome | isolation source: stool sample | host: Homo sapiens | place: Germany | collected 2011-05 | reverse complement strand
TTGCCGATCTCCTCGACGATGGTTTCCGTCATAGCGCTGAGCGCCTTCTCTGCATCCTTTTTGGAAAGGTCTGCCTTGGCTGCAATTGCCGCAATCAATTCCGTTTTATTCAACTTCGTGCTCCTCCTTTTTATTATTGCCAGTTCTTCTCCCCTCTTCCTGCCTTGGCAGGCGGGACAAGCACCATGTGCAATTATACACGGCTTTTTTGGCTAATACAAGCCTTTTTCAGTTTTTTTACACATTTTTGCCGCATTCCAAAGGCAATTCTGCTGCTCCAGGGTCATTTTTGCAAGTTCTTCTCCCTGTTCCCTTGCAAAATTTTCCATTTTTTCCACTCGCGCTGCAAATTTGCGGCAGGCGGCGAGCAGCGCAGTTTCCGCATCCACGCCCAGCTTGCGCAACAGGTTTACAGCAGAGAAAAGAAGATCGCCCGCTTCCTCTTCCAGCGCCTCTTTGTGCTCGAGGGAAGAGAGCAGCTCCTGGGTTTCTTCCCGCAGCTTTTCCAACGCGCCGCGGTAATCTTCCCAATCAAAGCCAACTTGCGCCATTTTCCGCTGGAGTTTCTGGGCGCGCATCAGGGCGGGCAGCCCCGAGGGGAGATCCGCAAGGCTTTGGGAAAGAGAACTCTGCTCCTTTTCCCGGCGCTTGATCTCCTCCCAGTTTTTGAGCACCTGCTGGGAATCCTTGGCCTCTGCGCCGGCAAAAATATGCGGGTGCCGCCGGATCATCTTGCGGGATACACCGTCTGTTACGCTAAGAATATCAAAACTGACATGCTCGGAGGCAATCGCCGCGTGCATCACCACTTGCAGCAGCACATCTCCAAGTTCATCGGCCAGGGCGGCGTCATCCTGATTCTCTATGGCTTCCAGCACCTCATAGCATTCCTCGATCAGGCAGGTACGCAGGCTCTCATGCGTCTGTTCCCGATCCCAAGGGCAACCGTTCTCCCCCCGAAGGCGCGCAATCACCCCGCAGAAATCCCGGAAATCATAGCAGGCTTTCTGTTCAAAGCCTGCCTTATCCAGCACCAACACCGTGCTGTAATCCAAATCCTCCTGAGCAGGCAATTGGCAAAGCGCTATCTGGCGGCGCCTGCCCATGCGCACCAGATGGCAGGGCGCATCCGGCGGATAGTAGCGGGAAAGCAGAGAAAAGACATCTGCGGCAAGATAGGCATTATCCAGCTCCGTCACGGCGATGGGTGTTGCGCCGGAAAAACCGCTCTGCTCCAGATCGTAGGCCGGGCAGATTACCGCAGCGCCAGGCTCTATCTGCCCCGCGCACAGGCCCAGCGCTCCCTCGCCACAGCCCAGCCCGGGCAGCACGGATTCCACAAGGCCTTTTTGCTGCATCAGCGCCCGGGCAAAGCGGTTCTGCGCCAGATTTCCCAGCAGGCAGAGGGATGCCTGGGGCATGCCGCGCAGCCGCTCTGCCGCCTGCTCATAGAGGGCATCAAAATCCTCTGCGCTATCGTAGAGGTCGTCCAGCGTTTCAAAGGGGACTTCCTTTTGCCGCAGCGCCTGCGCCAAGGGCACGCATCCCGTCTGCAGCACCAGCTTCTCTGCGCGCAGCATCTCTTCCCATGCCTGCAGGGAGAGGCCTTCCAGCACCCCGATTCCTATTCCAATCAGCTTCATATGAGCCTTCCTTTCTCACCCCAAAAGCGCCTATTTTCTGCCTTCTATTATACTATAAAAAGCGCCCATTTGAAGCCTCGGGCGCGCCTATCCATCAAAAGTTCAAAAAAACAGGCGGTGCAGAGGCTCTGCGCTGCCTGTTTTCCCATATTCCAAGGCCACGGGGCGGCACAGTGCCCCGGCCGGAAGGCTTTAGTACTCCTCTTCCTCTTCCCCTTCGTGAATATCGCTCTTGGGCTTTTCCAGCCCTTCGATTGTGATGCCGTTTTTTTGTGCATAATCCCAAAGGGCCGCGTGGATTGCTTCCTCTGCAAGCAGGGAGCAGGGCACCTTAACCGGGGGAAGGCCATCCAGCGCTTCCATGACGGCCGCATTCGTGACTTTCAGGGCATCCTGTATGCTTTTTCCCTTTACAAGCTCTGTAGCCATGCTGCTGGTGGCCACTGCGGCGCCGCAGCCAAAGGTTTTAAATTTCACATCCCGGATGATGCCGCTATCATCGATATCCAGAAAAATCCGCATAATATCGCCGCATTTGGCGTTTCCCACAGTGCCTACACCGCTGGCGTTTTCTATCTCTCCCATATTTCGGGGGTGCTGGAAATGATCCATCACCTTTTCGCTGTATAAAGACATTTTCTCTCCTCCTACTTCGCGTTTTTCTTTATAAAATCCTCATAGAGGGGCGACATGGCGCGCAGCTGGCCCACAATGCGCTGCACATTTTCCACAACATAATCCATCTCCTGCCGGGTATTTTGTTCGTTGAGCGTAAGCCGCAAGGAACCGTGCGCTATTTCATGCGGCAGGCCAATTGCCAGCAGCACATGCGAAGGATCCAGCGAGCCGGATGTGCAGGCAGATCCGGAAGAGCCGCAGATGCCCGCCATATCCAGCATCATCAGCAGGCTTTCCCCTTCCACAAATCGGAAGCAAAAACTCGTATTGCCGGGCAGCCGATCCTGCGGGTGGCCATTCAGCCGACTATATGGCACTTTTTCCAGCATGGCGCCAATCAGGTAATCCCGAAGCTCGCGCTCTTTGGCAGTGCGCTCGGGCATCGTCTGGAGGGCGATTTCCACCGCCTTGCCCATGCCCACAATGCCCGGCACATTTTCCGTGCCCGCCCGGCGCTTGCGCTCCTGAGCGCCGCCATGAATAAAGGAGCGCAGCTTGAGCCCCTTTCTTATATAGAGAAAGCCGACGCCTTTTGGCCCGTTGAGCTTGTGGCCGCTGGCAGAAAGCATATCGATTTTAAGCTCGTCCACATGGATGGGAACCTGGCCATAGGCCTGCACGGCATCCGTATGGAAGGGGATTCCCGCCTCCCGCGCGATTTGCCCAATCTCCGCAATCGGCTCGATGGTGCCAATTTCGTTGTTGGCAAACATGATGCTGATTAAAATGGTATCCGGGCGGATGGCCTCCTTCACTGCCTGCGGGCTGACTTTGCCATATTCATCCACATCCAGGTATGTCACCTCATAGCCGTTTTGCTCCAGATACTGGCAGGTATGCAGCACGGCATGATGTTCGATTTTGCTTGTGATGATGTGTTTTCCCTTGTTTGAATACGCCTGCGCCGCGGCCTTGATGGCCCAGTTATCCGCCTCGCTTCCCCCTGCGGTAAAGTATATCTCTTCGCTCCGGGCGCCCAGGGAATCTGCGATAATTTTCCTCGCCTTTTCCACTGCGGCATGGCTCTGCTGCCCCAGGCTATAAATGGAAGAGGGGTTTCCATAGTACTGTGTAAAATAGGGCAACATCGCCTCTACTACTTCCGGGCGCGTTGCCGTCGTTGCGGCGTTATCCAAATAAATTAGCTTATCCATTGCGCATCTCCTTTTTAGCTTTCGCACAGGCGCTTTGCAGTGCACTGGGTGTTCTCTCTCAATAAATCGCTCAGGAAAATCTGATCGACCGTTTCGTTGATGCTCTGGCTGATTCTTTGCCAGACATACTTTGTCACACAGGTATCCTCCGCGGCGCAGGGCTCTCCCACCCCAAGCAGCGCCGAACATTCCACAGGGTTGAGATCCCCCTCCAGCGCCCGCAGCACCTCTCCTACCGAGATGCTCTGCGGCGGGCGGGCCAGCCGGTATCCACCGCCCGCTCCCCGGACGCTTTCAATGATCCCTGCCTTTCGAAGCAGGCTCATGAGCTGCTCCAAATAGCTTTCCGAAAGGTTTTGGCGCTGGGCAATGCTGCTGATGGAGACTGCTCCCTCCCCGCCGTTTCCGGCGATATCCACCATGGCGCGCAGCCCATAGCGGCCTTTTGTGGATAATTTCATTTGCCCTCACCTCAATTCCTAGTTTATTACTCGGATATATCATAATACGATTTTTTTTCGCTGTCAATAATCTTGACAAAAATACTAGGTTTTATACTTTCCTTTTTTTCGGGCACTGCTTGTCCCAGAATCAGGCGCCATATCCGCATTATGATTTTTTCGAAAATGCCAGGCAGAAGAATTGTTTTGAGCGAAGGAGGCGAACAGCCAATGGAAAAAAGTGCCCCTGCCGCGGCCGCAGGGGCAATCTGTTTGCATCAAAGGGCGCCTGCACCGCTTTAAAAACATCTCCCGGGCGTTTTGGCTTTCTGCGCCCAAGCGTCATTCCCGCGGCTGTTTGCGCATCAGCATAAAATAGCACAGAGCGTAAACGGTGCCCCCCGCCAGTATGGCGCAGACCAGAGCGGCGGTATTTCCCTTGGGGAAAAGGGCAAGATAAACCTGCCGCGCCGAAAGCGCCATGAGCACAGATGCCAGCGCCGGCTTTGCGATGATCTGGGAAAAGGAAAATGCCGCCCCGGAAAATCGGAGCACGCAGCATACGCTAAGGGCCGCGCAAACGGCATAGCAAGCCACCGTGCCTATGGCGGCACCCGCAATATTTAGAGAGGGAACGGCAAGCAGCGGCAGCCCTATGGACACTTTCACCACTGTTCCGCACAGCATGTTGAGCACGGGAAGCCCCGGACGCCCCATTCCCTGAAGAACGCCCGTCTGCACCTGCATCACCAGCAAAAACAGCGCCCCCGGCGCCATAAGCCGGAGCAGCTGTGCCGCCCGCTCCAGCTCTTCCCCGGCGAGGCTGCGGTACATAAACCCCAAAATGGGCTCTGCAAAAAGATAGAGGGCCACCATGCAGGGAAGGCCAATTGCAGAGGAAATGCGCATGCCAAGCGCAATCTGACGGCACGCAGCCCCCGTCCTGCCATTGATGCGGGCGGCAGTGATGGCAGGGAGCAGGCTGGCCGAAACCGCCCCGGAAAACACAGAGCAAAGCCCCACCACCGGCGAAACAAAGCCGCTATAAAGGCCATAGAGAGAAGTTGCCTCATCGGCGGTAAAGCCCGCAGCGCGCAGTTGTGGCAGAGCACAGAGGGAATCCACGCCCGAAACCAGCGAAACTGCCAGCGCCCCCACTGTGGTGGGCAGGGCAATGCGCAGCATATGCTCTAAAATCGGGCGGGCGGGCCAGCGCTTTTTATCCCGCAGATAGCGCACACCCTTCTTTTTATGATAGGCCCACATGACCGCCAGGCATGCAACCTCCGAAACTGCCATGCCCGCCGTCGCTCCGGCGGCGCTATATGCCGTTCCCATGGGCGCCAATAGCCCGGCAAAATACAGCCCGCAGACAAGCCGCACCACCTGTTCGATAATCTGCGAGAGGGCATGGGGCTTTAAATCCTGGAGGCCTTGGTAGTAGCCCCGGTATGCCGAACAGACCGCTACAATAAAAAGGGCAGGGCCGCACACTTTCAGCGATAAGGCCGCAGAACCCATTCCAAGAAGGTTCATGATAAAATCTGCAAAGAGGCAGAGCAGCCCGCACCCTATCAGCCCCAAAACCGCCAAAAAGCGCAGGGAAACCAGAAAAACCTGGTATGCTTCTGCCGGGGCGCTTTTTGCTATTTTTTCCGCCACCATGCGCGCCACCGCCACAGAGATGCCCGCCGTGCAGGCAAGCAGAAGCATCGTATAAATCGGGTGCGCCAGCTGGTAGTTTCCCATGCCGCCCGCGCCCAGAATATTGCCGAGCGGGATGCGGTATATGGCGCCCAGCACTTTGCTGATGATCCCCGCCGCAGCCAGCATGGCCGCGCTTTTGATGATGCTCTTTTTCGTCATATTTCCCTGCCCCCCTCAGGGAAGTTTATGCCCGGGCCCTGCAAAACATGAAAAAAGCCCTGCGTCAGGGGCAAGGCTATCGGTCATTTTGAAACTTTTGCCATTTGCGCATAATTCTGGCGGCAATGCAGATACTATCGGCAAGAAACGGCACAGGAGGTTTTTTACATGAAGGCCACAGGCATTGTTCGCAGAATAGACGATTTGGGCAGGGTTGTCATCCCAAAGGAGATACGCCGCACGCTGCGCATCCGGGAAGGCGATCCCCTTGAAATTTATACTTCTCAGGATGGCAGCATCACCCTCAAAAAATACTCGCCAATTATCGAGCTTTCCGAATATGCAGATCAGCTGGTGCGAGCCCTGGAAAATGCCTTTTTTGGAACGGTGCTCATAAGCGATAAGGATGGCATCATCGCATCCTGCGGAGAACAGCGCAAGCTCTATGAGGGAAAGCCCATTTCCAAAAAGGCGGAGCAGGCCATCGAAAACCGCAAGACCCTGCTCATCACCTCGGGCGAATTTATCCCCGTCTATGAGGGGGAGGATACTTCCGCCTATACGGGGCAGGTCATCCGGCCCATCATCTGCGAAGGGCAGGTGATCGGCGGCGTTTACTTTATCTACCAGGGCGGCGCCCAGCCGGGCGAAGCCGAAACAAAAAGCGCCGAAGTTGCCGCCGGGTTTTTGGGCGCTCAGATGGAGCAATAGGAGGAATCGCATTGAAAAAAGCAAGTGAAAAGAAAAAAAGAGAAGTAATGGCAAAGGCGCAGAAAGTCGCAAACAAACGGCCAAGCAAGACAGATCCCATGGGCAGCTATACCGGCCTTCCCGCCAACCAGGCGGAAGTTCCCGTACAGGATGCGGACGATCTATAAAAAGGGCGTTTCTCGCCCTTCTTTTTTTGCCGCCAGCCTGCGCCTAGGGGCGGGTGCAGATGAGGTTGACTTCCCAGGCAGGGTAGTAGGGCGATTTGCGCAGATACATCTGATAAGAGGGCTGGATTCCCCGAATCTGCAAGGGCAGGGAAAAATAATCCCCAATGCGGTGATAGGCGGAAACCAGCAGCTTGGGCGCATGGGTGGCCAGCACCTGCTTCATGCCCTCTATGGCAGAGGCTTCCGCCCCTTCAATATCCATCTTAATATAGGAAGGGATTTCGCCATTTGTAATCTCGAGCAGCGGCATCGCCTGCACGCTCCCCTTCCCCTGGCCAATGCGCGAACTGCGCCCGCCCGGGCTTCCAAAGTTCAACAGGCGGGAATCGCGATATGCGGCTACCCTTCGGGCGCACACCCGCTTTAGCTGGAGGCGGGAGATCAACTCTTGCAGCCGGGCAAAGTTTTTTGCATCTGGCTCTGCGGCAAAAATCCGGCGATAGCCTCCGGTCAACTGCAAAAATTCCAACACAGTATCGCCCCGATAGGCGCCGAGATCCGCATAGGTTTCCTCCCTGCAAAGGCGGAGCAGCTCCAAGCTCTGCCGGCGGGGCGAAGAGATGCGGCGCAAGCATTCCAGCCGCCCCGTCAGCTGAAATTCCGCCACGCCCAGCAGCACCTCCTGGGAGGCGGAATCCGCCAACGCGTCATAGGCGCGCTCAATCTGCCCCTGGTTTCTGGCAAGAAAGCTGCGATCCGCATATTCCTCTCCCACCACGGAAAAACTGGGGCATAAAAGCGGCACCTGCCGGCCGATGGCCTCGATACGCGCCATCACTTCCGGCAAATCTGTAGCAAAGGCCAGCAGCACCAGCACTTTCCCATACCTTTCCAGCACCTGTGCAAAGCGCAGCACAGGGTATCCCCGAAACTGCTGGCCGCGCACAAATTCATCGCTTGCAAACACGCAGCACGGCCGAACGCCCTGCTGTTCCAAAAGCGAAAACAACTTATCTGCGCCATTTCCCATTCCATAGACGGCCACGGGAAGCGGGCTATTTAAAACTTCTTCCAGCCAGCTTGGCTTTTCCAATATCTGCCGAAGCATCTCTCTCCTCATCCGGGCGCCTTTGCGCACCAATAAAAAAAGGGCTGACGCCCTTTTTTTATTTTCTCAGTACAGCCTGTCTTTATACTCCACAATGACCGCCCGGCGCTTCCACTGCTGGATCGTATCGCCATAGGCGTTCTGGGCCATCTCGTTTTTGATATACATCTGGATATTTTCCCGGCACTCTTCCAGGCTCAGCGTTCTCTCCTCTGTAATCTCATCCAGGCGGATGATATAGTAGCCAAACGCAGTGGGCACAAGGGCTGTGGTATCCCCCGGGTTTTCCAGGGAGAACGCCGCTTCCATAAAGTCGGCATCGTAGCTTTCGTCGCCCTCGTAGAGAAGGTAGCCATCTTCCCGGTTTTCCGCACCCGGCTTCATGCCCGGGTCGTCCCCATATTCATCCAGCAGCGCATCGAAGCTTTCGCCCGCCTGCAGCCGGGCATAGCATTCGTTTGCCCGCGCCTCTATTTTGGAAAGCTCTTCTTCCAAAATCCGCTCGGCCTCTGCCTGTTCTTCCTCGCTGCCCGCGCGCAATCTCATGATCTCGCTGCGCACATCTGTTGGGATGGCGATGAGAATGCTGTGCACATATCGAAGCCCTTCGGGGATATACATGGTAAGGTTGCTCCTTGCGAACACGCTGAAGTTCGCCATATCCTCTTCCAGCAGGCGCTTCTGATCTTCCAGGTTGGTATCGTAGAACTCCTGGACATCCTCTTCGCTTGGAACATAGTTCTGCTCCAGATACTGGCGCACGGCGCTGCGCAGCGCCTCTTTTTCAATGCGCTCCCGATATTCCCCGGTGGAGAGGCCATAGTAGGCGCGCTCCTCTTCCAGCTGCCGGGCAACTTCAGCCTCCACATCGATGGTAGGGTCCAGTTCAGCCTCCTCTTCCACCGTGCCTCGCACGGAAGTTTCCAGCATTTCTTCCAGCTGGGCCAAATCGCTCTCGACGCCTTCCATCTGCTCCTCTGTGAGGCCGGTGATGCCAATCTCGCTGCCATACTGGTTGATCAGCTCGATTTCCATCAACTCGTCGTAGATCTGGTCGAGCACCTGGTGGTAGTCGTCGATATAGGCGGGGGTTTGCTGGTTTTCATCCGTCAGGCCATAGGTATTGCGATAGGCCTCGTAAAGATGCATGATATCGCCTTTTGTATACTGCTTGTCGTTTACAGAAAAGACGATCTGCGCATAATCCTTTTCCTGGTCCACATAGACCATATGGCAGGCCGTTGAAGTGAGCAGCAGCGCTGCCGCCACAAAAAGGGCCATAATTTTCTTTCGCATATCCTTCTCCTTTATATCGGTGCGATATACCCCATATTATACTGTATTTACCGCGCTTATGCAATGCCTTATTTGGTCTAAAAACTGCAGCAGCTCCCGGTAGCCGCCGCTTCGGCTCGTCTGGAACAGGATAGACGGCGGCGTGCTTCTGCGGTAAAGCGCCTGCTTGTTCATGGCGCACAGGGCGGAGATTTTGCGCACATCCAGCTGCGTCTGTTCTGCAAATTTCAACACAATGCCATTCTTTACGCGCACCACAGAGGCAATGCCCCCGCGGCCGGCATAACCCCGGATGACCGATGCCCCAAGCAGGTTTTCCACTTCCCTTGGCAGGGGGCCGAAGCGCTCTGCAAATTCTTCCCGCACAGCGCGCGCCTTTTCCAGCGTATCCGCCTCGGCCACCCGGCGGTACATATCCAGCTTAAGGCCTTCATCCTCTATATAGCCCGCCGGGATATAGGCGCTCTCGGAAAGTTCGACGGAAGTATCGCTCTCTTTAGGCAGCGGGCGCCCCAGGGCCTGCGCTACCTCCTCTTTTACCATTTTGCAGTACAGGCTATACCCCACGCCCGCCATATGCCCGCTCTGTTCGGCGCCCAGAATATTGCCTGCGCCCCGGATTTCCAAATCCCGCATGGCGATTTTCATGCCGCTGCCCAGCTGCGTAAATTCCCGAATGGCCTCCAGGCGTTTGGCGGCGGTTTCATTCAGCACTTCCTCTCCAAGATAGGTGAAATAGGCATATGCCCGAACTCTGCTCCTGCCCACGCGCCCCTTGAGCTGATAGAGCTGCGCCAGGCCAAACTTATCCGCCTCATAGACGATAAGCGTGTTGGCCGATGGAATATCCACGCCCGATTCCACAATCGTCGTGCACACCAAAATATCGTATTCATGCTCGATAAAGCTGGTGATGGAGGCCTCAAATTCCTGCTCGCCCATCTGGCCATGGGCCGTCAGAATGCGCGCCTGGGGCACCGCGCGCTTGAGCCCGGAAACGATGGCATCCATCTGGCCGATGCGCCGGCAGACAAAGTACACCTGCCCGCCGCGCGCCAGCTCCTGCCGCACAGCATCGCGCACTGTGTTCCAATCGAAGCGCGCCACATAGGCCTGCACTTCCTTGCGCTCCTCGGGCGGCGTATCGATGGTGCTCATATCGCGGATGCCTGTCATGGCCATTTCCAGCGTGCGCGGGATGGGCGTGGCGGTGAGGGTGAGCACATCCACATCGCGCTTCAGATCTTTGATGCGCTCCTTATGGGAAACGCCAAAGCGCTGCTCCTCATCGATGACAAGCAGGCCAAGGTTTTTAAAATGCACGCTCTTACCCAGCAGCTTATGCGTGCCGATGACGATATCGGCCCGTCCGCTGGCCAAGTCGTCCAAAACGGCTTTGGGATTCTTTGTAAGCCGGCACAGCATTTCAATGCGCACGGGAAAGCCCTGGAAGCGCTCGCGGAAAGTCGCAAAATGCTGCCGGGCCAGCAGCGTTGTGGGCACAAGCACTGCCACCTGCTTGGAATCCATGCAGGCCTTGAAGCAGGCGCGCATGGCCACCTCTGTTTTGCCATAGCCCACATCCCCAAGGAGCAGGCGATCCATAATTTTCCCGCTCTCCATATCCCGCTTAATCTGCTCGATGCTCTCCAGCTGGCCAGGGGTTTCGGTATATCCAAAGTTATCCTCAAACTGGCGCTGCCAGACGGTATCCTCCGAAAAGCGATAGCCCGCCCGGGCGCTGCGCTCCCGGTATATGGCCACGAGATCTTCCGCCAGCTCCCGAACAGAGGAGCGCGCCCGCGCCTTGGCATTCTCCCATTCCTTGCCCCCAAGCTTTGAAAGGCGAGGCGCCTCCTCCTGGGGGCCTACATATTTATCCACCCTGGCGATCTGCGCCGTGGGGATATAGAGCTTATCCCCATCCCGATATTCGATCTCCATATATTCGGCGCTGGCTCCCGCCACTTCCATGGTCTTAAGCCCCAGATAGCGGCCCTTCCCATGCACTTCGTGCACGACAAGGTCCCCCGCGCGCAGATCTGCCAGCAGGATGGGGGCTTTCTTCTTTTTGGGGCGCTTGGCCTTTCCCCTGGCCCGGGCACCAAAGATATCCAGTTCGGAGAAAAACACCTTTTTGACCCCGGGAATTTCCAGGCCCTCTTCTACCGTCAGCGGAACACAGCATACCGCCGCCCCCTGGGAAGCGACGGGCGCCAGAATTCCCCGCTCGGCCAACTCCCCGGAAAGCCTGGCCGCCCGGGAACCCGCCATGAGCAGAACTTCCCAGCCCCCCTCTGCCCGGGCCTTCAGCGCCTCGCACAACATTTCCATATTGCCAAGGAACCCTACGGTTCCCCGCATGCCAAAATCCAGCACATGCGCAGCCAATTGGCCGTTTTGGCGAACATCCTCCAAATCCAGGCTGGAATGGGCAGCTTCCTGTAAAAACTGCTCCGGATCCCAAAATGCCCCGGCCTCGCAGCCAAAAGCGCCGCCATCCACCAGAATTTCCTGCAACATGGCGTTATTGCGCTCCTGCCGCTTTTTTCGTTCCTCCACAATGCGCACGCTGCCATCAAAAAGCAGCAGCGGATTTTTGGCATATTCCAGCACGCTTGCCGCCCCGGGCAGCACGCCTGCAAATGCTTCGATATTGGCAAAAGTGCCCCTTTGCGAGAGCTCGAACAGATAGCGCGCCCGAAAGCCTTCCACCCCGCTTCCGCCATGGGCGCAAAGATAGTCGCTCAGGGCCTTTTTCTCCTGCTCCTCCAGGCAGAATTCCACTGCCGGCGGGAGCACAATTTTTGCCTCTCCCGCGCCAAACGACCTCTGGGAATCTGCATCGAAGGGGCGGATGCTCTCGATC
>OJPS01002088.1_pt1 | contig 11951 bp, 8 predicted proteins | sample 1598551 | NCBI WGS metagenome assembly OJPS01 (sample SAMN03922488, study PRJEB24848) | human gut metagenome | isolation source: stool sample | host: Homo sapiens | place: Germany | collected 2011-05 | reverse complement strand
TAGTTAATAGTTTTTTAATTCAACCCCTCGGCAGCAAGCTGCCTGCTCCCCTTGAAAGTGGAGCCAATGGGTGCGGCGCAAATTTTGCACTAATATAGCACAACCTTGCGTAGCGCGGCAGTTTCCCGGTTTCGTCGGTACTTTCGATACCGGGCTACCAGAGATATATGTATCGGTAGCTGCGTCAATGCGCCTCTAAAAACAAGTCTTTGTCGATTATGGCCTGGAGGGCTTGCTGGACGGCGGTCTCGAAGCCGAGCTCCTTGAGCTTGCAGACACCCTCGACGGTGGTTCCGCCGGGCGAGCATACGCGATTCATGAGCGCGATGGGGTGCTCATCGCTGTCCATAGCCAAAGCGCTGCTGCCCATGACGGTAGCCGTTGCGATCTCCTCGGCCATCGGCCGCGAAAACCCCGCGCGCACTCCGGCCTCGGCCAGCGCGTCAATGTAAAGCAGCACAAACGCACCGGAGGCTCCGCCCAGCGCGCCGAACGCCGGGAACATTTTCTCCTCAATGTGATATATCTTGCCGACGGACGCAAAAATGCCGTCGGCGATTTTTATATCGTCGGCCGTCGCGCCCTTGCCGCCGCAGATCGCGGTGACCGAGGCCTTGACCTTTGCGTTTATGTTCGGCATGCACCTTACAACGGGCACGCCCTTGGCAAGGCGCTCCTCATACCAGCCGATGCTCTTGCCGGCGGCGATGCTGATAACGGTCTTGTCCTTGGTGACGCCCTTGACTATCTCCGGCATGACCTCGGGCAGCACCTGCGGCTTGACCGCGAGAATGATCACGTCGGCCTTTTCCGCGACCTCGGCCGCCGATGCGCAGGGGATCAGCCCATGCTTTTCCTTCAGCGCAAGCGTCTTGCCCTGGCTGCGATTAAAGCCGTAGAGATAGTCGTTTTTGAACTTGCCGCAGGCGGCCATGCCTGCAATGATGGCTCCGGCCATGTTGCCGAGTCCGATGAAGCCGTATTTCATAGCGCACACTCCTTAGTTTTTTGGTATTTGCATTCATTTTACCATCTTGCGGCCGTTTTCGCAATCGCCGCGGCTATACAATAATTATAAAATGGTATTGCAAAATATTATGTAACCTGATATAATAAATGACACCGTTTTGTAACCACAAATCTACTGCCCCGGAGGTTTGCCTATATGAAAAAAATTCGCAGAGTGTTGGCGCTGGTGCTTGTTGTAAGCAGCCTGCTCGCCGTCGCGTCTGTCGGCGTGCTGGCCGATGCGATCCCCGGCCAGAGACTCGCCGTTTTTGACGATATCGGCCAGATGAACAGCAGCACTTTCACCGATGTAAGCTCAAAAACATGGTGCTATTCCGGCGTCAAGACCGCCTATAACAAGGGCATCATGCTCGGCTATACGGACAAGACCTTCCGCCCGAACAACAACGTCAGCTGGGCCGAGGCCATAACGATAGCCGCGCGCATCCACGCCGCGTATAACGACAACCTGATTGCAGAGCCGAGCCAGAACGAGGCTTGGTTCATGACCTATTACAGATACTGCTCCGAGCGCGGCATGCTGCCCTCGGCAACTCCGGCGGTGGGAAAGCTCAGCCAGAGCATCAATCGCTATAACCTTGCATATCTGTTTGCCAAGACGATCGACGATCAGGACATGCCGAAGATCTGCGACTACGCCATCGGCGATCTGAGCAGCATCCCCGGCTACTACAAGGCCTCGGTCGAAAAGCTCTATGCCGCCGGCGTAATGATCGGCGTTGACTCGTCCTATCGCTTCTGCGGAACGAGCACGACCAGCCGCGGCCAGATAGCAACGGTCATCTCTCGCCTTGTTGAGCCTGCGCTGCGCCAGGGCCACGATTCCAAGGTCAACGCCGACATGGCAGCATACGAGGCAAACCTCGAAAACGACAGCATCGCCGTCCAGATCGGCAAAACTAACTACTGCCTGTATAAGGGCTACGACACTGTGGACACTGTAAGCTACGGCCTGTACGCGGTCAGCTCCGCCGGCGTCAGCACCAAGCTTTACAGCGCGGCGGTCGGCCAGTATCTTGACAACATAAGCGTGTATAACGGCAAGGTGTATTTCTGCCGCAGCACGACCGGAAGCGAAAAGGGCGCGCTCATGTGCTATGATCCGGCAAGCGGCACATTCTCTACTGTCTACGATGGCTATATCATCGAGTCCTACTGCTTCTATGACGGGCAGCTTTACGCGCTTGCGTTCACCAAATATGCCGACAAGCCCTCCGGCTACACATACGCATTCGGCAGGATCGTAAACGGTGCGTTCAACGCGATACGCTCGGATATCCCCTATTCCCAGGTGCCGAACTTCGTGCCCTACGGCTGGAACGGCAAGATCTATTTCAAGATGGCCGAGCTTATGGTTTTCAAAAACGAGCAGGGCGTGGAGTCAAGCGTGAACGTCGATAAGCTCTATGCCTACGACATCGCAAGCGGCAATATATCAAAGGTCTGTGACTATAAGATCAACACAAGCTTTTTTGACGGACACGTCATGTACTTCCTCGCATATGACACCGAGGGCAACTATGACCTGAACCTGTACGCCGTTTCCGTCGAGGCTCCCGGCGCGATAACTCTCGTCGGCGAGTTCCCCAAGACGACAAACGTGCGCAACCGCTCACTGTATAAATTCGGCGATAAGTTCTACTGCCTGTCGTCCTTCAACCGCTATGTGTACAGCATGGATAAGACCGGCAGCACCCGGCTTGCCCTTATCTGCGGCGGCGTTTATGACAGCCTGAACTTCACTGCCGACAAGCTCGTGCTCATTCCCAATACGCTCACAACGAGCAACCCGAACGAGCTGAAGGTGTATAACGCCAAGAGCCTTGCCGCCCGTGCTCTTTACGGCGACTGGCTCGGCCAGAGCGTTTACTACACCGGTGCGCGCTTCGTTCCCGAGGAGGGCAAGGGCTTCTACTCGACGACCGAGAGCGTCAGCACGGTTTCCAATCTGCCGATCACCGTTACCAAGGCATTCTCGCGCGGCAGCGATTTCATCGTGCAGACGAAGTACACAAACCAGCTTGATTCGGAGATACTCCTCCGCTCATACATCGTAAAGGTCTATCTCAACGGTCAGCTCGTCGCGTACGACCTCAACCGCATGGTGGGCATCAATATGAGAGTTAACGATATCGAGACCTTCACCTTTGTCATCGCCGGCAGCGACGTTCTGACGAACTTCGAAGTGGGCGACGGCGACCTGAGCATCGAGGTCGTTCCGACCTTCGACATTGTTCCGCCCGAGACCAAGGCGTGAGCAAAACAATTTAAGCAGCAAGCAGCCGCGGCAGAGCATTCTGCCGCGGCTGTTTTTTAGCAGCGCTTAAAGCGCGCTGAAAAAGGCGTGGCCAAACGGTCACGCCTTTTGTACATTTTGTTTTTTAACTTTAAAATAGTGTACTGCCATAAGGATGATGAACACGCTGCTGCAATAGCCGAATATGGGATACACAACGCCGATGAGATCGCCGAAGCCGAACAGGCTGCCGAGGAACATGCACAGAGCGCACAGCGCGGTGAACTTATTTTTATGCCCGGAAATGCGCGCAGATTTTGCCGCCAGCATACTAACGAAGGCGACGAGGCTCGAAAGCGCCGTGCCGAACATGGCAAGCAGAAGCAAAACGCCGTAAACATAGCCCCACACGGTGCCGCGGCTCTGAGCAAGGGCGAGCATCGGAAGCTGCGCATCGGCGGTTTCCGGCGCGGCCGAGACGGAAACGAGCACACTTCCGGCTATCAGCAGCAGAACGCACGCACCTATCGCAATGCCGCCTACCGCGGCTTTTTTGCTTTTTACATACGGGCCGAGCGGCGCGATCATGGCGATGCTGCCGAACACGTTATAGCAGGCAAAGCTCACCGCCGCAACGAGCCACGAGCTCATGAGCGGATTGCTGCCGCCGCCCGACTGCGGCAGAACAAGGCCGTTTGAGCATATACTCATGATGCCGAATATGAGCGTCACGACCGACAGCACCGGCACGGTTGCCGAAAACGCCGAGACCATGCCCGAAAATCCGGCAAGCGACACGACCGCGACAAGCGCCGCGAACACCGCCGAGCCGATAAACGGCGCAAGGCCGAACAGCTGCTCGAGCAGCGCGCCGACGCCGGCCGACATTATCGTGCCCACACCGAACAGAAACAGCAGCTCCAGCACCGTCACCGCGCCGCGCAGCAGCGGCCAGTCACGGCGCACAACTATCTTGTCGATCTCGCTGAGCCTCGTGAGTCTGCCCAGCAGGATCATTATGATTCCCGTGAAAAACAGCAGCGCCACGGCCAACAACAGCCCGGCGACGCCCTTTGCGCCGAACGAGCCGAAAAATTGCCACAGCTCCTGCCCGGAGACATACCCTGCCCCCAAAAAACATCCGGCAAACGCCAGACCCAAATTAAAACTTCCGATCTTCTTCATTTTTTAATAGCGAATTAAGGCTTCTCCTATACGTTTATGTTAGTGCCCGGTTTTTTAGCGGCGAATTGACGCAGCTGCGGATACATATATTGCGCTTGCCCGGTTCGAGGGTGCGTGCAAAACCGTGTGCGCTTCGCAACCCGATAATGCGGAGCTGATTTTTCCGGCGCACCACATTGGCTCACCTGTCAAGGGGAGCAGGCGGCTTTGCTGCCGAGGGGTTGAATTAAAACCTATTAACTATCAGCTATTAGCTATCCGCTGCGGCCACCGGTCGCCTGTAGGGAACGGGCTTGCCCGTTCCGTTTGCCGTGGCTTTGCCGGCACTAAAATCTATAATCGTAGGGAACGGATTTATCCGTTCCGCTTGCCACCGGTTTCCTCTGCGCCCTCCGGTTGTACTGACGCAATAACCGTATTGGTAGGTGCGTCAATGCGCAACTAAATAAGTGCGCTTGCGCACACAATGGCTGTCAGCTGTCAGCTATCAGCTAGCTATAAGCTTCGGCAAAGCTGCACGGTTTTGTCAGCAGTTTCGATACCGGGCCACCGGAGATAACCGTATCCGTAGGTGCAGTAAAGCGCTGCTAAAAAGCATGGAGGGCGGCGGCAGCGGCCAGAGCTGCGGAATAGATACGATGACGCTGCATTTTCGAGGTCTGATCCTTTGCCATGTGGCAGTCGGCGATGAGCACGACGCTGACGGCAAATGCGGCAGCACCGCTTGCGGCCTTGCAGCCGCTCGTCTTCGGTGACGTTGCCATGTGCAGCAGCGCGGCGAGGAAGTACGCACCGCTGGCCGCCTCATGCGCCTGCATCAGCGCGGCATTGGCCTTATGCATGCCCAGCTTCCGCAGTGGGTATTTCACCAAAAGTGCCGACAGCGCGGCCGCCGCGGCATATCCGGATGTCTTATGTACTGCATTTTTAACACTCATTTTTTCAGTAGCGCTTTGGCGCTCCTCCTATACGTTTATTGCGCGGATTCGTAGCGGCGTCAATGCGCCTCTAAGAAAACATTGGCATCGCCGCAGAGCTCTTTCAGCTCGGCGATGAGCGAGGGGTGGATCAGGCACTTTGCGCCGATGCGGCGTTTTTCGCGCTCAAGGTAAATTATCATCTGCTGCTGGCCGGGGAACATGGTGAGGATAAGCTCGATGCGCGCAAGGCGCGGATCGTCCTCGCCGGGCAGCTTGACCCAGAGCTTGGAGTCGGCGTTTGTCCTCGGCGGCTCGGGCTTGAGCTTGCCGAGATCGGCTATCGGGCGGATGCTGTCCGCCATGAGCTGCGGCTCCTTCTCGTCGCGCATGGATATGCGGCCGCGTACGATGATGGGCGCGTTGTCTTTGATATACACACTGCCGGTGTCCAGCGCGCGCTGGAACGCGATCAGCTCCATCGCGCCGGTGTCGTCCTCGAGGTTGATGTAGCTCATGAGCGTGTTCGACTTCGTCGTGCGCGTGCGGCTTGACTGCACGACGCCTGCAACGGTGACGACGGCGCCGTCGGGATAGGTCTTTTTCTCGCTCTCGGAGGCGGAGTCTGTCAAAATCGCGCCTATGGGTACTATCCCGGCTCTGCGCACGGCGGCGCGGTACTCGTCCATCGGGTGGCCGCTCAGGTACAGACCGGCCGTCTCCTTTTCCATTGCAAGCAGCTCTGCGCGTGTGTACTCCTCGACCTCCGGGATCTTGATCCTGATGGCTCCGGCATCCTCGAAATCCGGCTCGCCGAAGAGATTGAGCTGCCCCTCGACGTTGTTGCGGCTTTCCTGCTGGATGCCGTCGATCATAACGCCGGCCACGCGCAGCAGCGCCTTGCGCTTAAAGCCCATGCTGTCGAAAGCTCCGGCGCGGATGAGGTTTTCGACCGCGCGGCGGTTGAGCTCCCTGCCTGCCATGCGGCGGCAGAAATCCTCAAGGCTGCGGAACGGCCCGTCCTCCTCTCGGCGCGAAATAAGCTCGTTTATGAAGCCGCGGCCGATGCTTTTTATCGCAACAAGGCCGAAGCGGATATCGTTTCCGCTGACGGAGAAGTCGGCAAACGACTCGTTGACATCCGGCGGCAGCAGTTTTATGCCCATCTCGCGGCATTCGGCGATGTATTCGGCGATCTTGGTGCTGTTATCGAGCACCGACGAGAGCAGCGCGGCCATATACTGGCGCGGATAGTGCTTTTTCATGTACGCCGTGCGGTAGGATACGATCGCGTAGCTCACCGCGTGCGCCTTGTTGAAAGCGTAGGACGCAAAGTCAAGGATCTCGTCATAGATGCTGTTTGCTATATCCTCGGTAATGCCGCGCTTTACCGCGCCGTCGATGCCGCGGCTTTCATCGCCGTGGACGAAGGCGACGCGCTCGGCGTCGATGACCTTGTGCTTTTTCTTGCTCATCGCGCGGCGGATCATGTCCGCCTGGCCGAGCGAAAATCCGGCAAGACGGCGGAAAATTTCAATTACCTGCTCCTGATAGACGATGCAGCCGTAGGTGACCTCGAGTATCGGGCGCAGAAGCTCGTGCTTGTAGCTTATCTTCTCGGGATGCGCCGAGCACTCGATAAATCGCGGGATGCTGTCCATCGGGCCGGGGCGGTAAAGGGCTATGACTGCGGTGATGTCTTCAATGCTCTTGGGCTTAAGGCCGGTGCACACGCCGGTCATACCTGTGCTCTCAAGCTGGAAAACGCCGCTTGTATGCCCCTCCGAGAGCATTTTGAAAACCTCCGCATCGCCGTCGGGGATCTTCTCGACCTCGAAATCCGGCTCGGTGCGACGCACCATTTTCGCCGCGTCCTCGAGCACAGTGAGGTTTCGCAGACCGAGAAAGTCCATCTTGAGAAGCCCCAGCTCCTCAAGCGTCGTCATCTGATACTGCGTGACGACCGATTCGTCGTTTTTCGACAGCGGAACGTATTCATAAACGGGCTTATCGGTTATTACGACGCCGGCTGCGTGCATACTCGCGTGGCGCGGCATGCCCTCGAGCGCTTCGGCCACGTCGATGAGCCTGTGCAGCATCTCGTCGCCCTCGTACATGTCGCGCAGTGGCTTTGATACGCGCAGCGCGTCCTTTATGGTCATGTTCGGCCCCATGGGTATGGCCTTTGCAACGGCGTCGGCGTCGCCGTAGCTTATGTCGAGCACGCGCGCAACGTCGCGCACGGCAGCGCGAGCTGCCATCGTGCCGAAGGTGACTATCTGCGCAACGTGGTCGTGGCCGTATTTGCGGTTTACGTAGTCGATGACCTCGCCGCGGCGGTTGACGCAGAAGTCGATGTCGATATCGGGCATGCTCACGCGCTCGGGGTTTAGAAATCGCTCGAAATAAAGGCTGTATTTTATGGGATCGACGTCGGTGATGTTCAGCGTGTAGGAAACGACGCTGCCGGCTGCCGAGCCGCGCCCGGGGCCGACGGGGATCTTTTGGCTTTTCGCGTAGGCGATGAAGTCGGAAACGATGAGGAAGTAATCGACAAAGCCCATCTTTTTTATCATGGCAAGCTCATAGTCGAGCTGCTTTGCAACGGTTCCGTCGTCGTTCGGGTATCTGCGCGCAAGTCCTGCGCGGCAGAGCTTTTGCAGATAGTCAAAGCTGTCGCTCTCGCCCTCGGGCAGCTTGAAGCGCGGCAGCTTGTATTTTCCGAACTCGAAGTCGTAGCCGCACATGTCCGCGATCTTCGCGGTGTTGTCGGCAGCCTCGGGGTATTCGGGAAACAGCGCGCGCATCTCGGCCTCGTCCTTGAGGTAAAACTCGTTGGTCTCAAATTTCATGCGCGCAGGGTCGGTTATGGTTTTCTGCATCTGCACGCACATCAGAACGTCCTGATAATACGCGTCGTCTTTTTCGACATAGTGCGCGTCGTTTGTGACGGCAAGGGGAATGCCGGTCTCGCGGTGGATGCGCAAAAGCCCCTCGGCCGCGCGCTTTTCGGCCTCAAGGCCGTGATCCTGGATCTCAAGATAAAAGCCGTCCCTGCCGAAAAGCTCGCTCAGCTCCAGCGCCTTGTTCTTTGCGCCCTCGTAGTTTCCGGCGTTTATCATGCGCGGTATAGCACCGGCGACGCAGCCGGAAAGGCAGATAAGCCCCTCGGCGCGCTCGTGCAGCAGCGCCCAGTCGATGCGCGGCTTGTTGTAAAAGCCCTCGGTGAAGGCCATGGAAACGAGGTAGCACAGATTTTTGTAGCCCGTTTCGTTTTTGCACAGCAGGATGAGGTGCGTGTACTCCGAGTCAACTCCGTGCTCCTTGTCAAAGCGCGAGCGCGGCGCAACGTAGACCTCGCAGCCGATGATCGGCTTTATACCTGCCGCGCAGCAGGCCTTGTAAAACGCGACCGCGCCGTACATGACGCCGTGGTCGGTGACGGCAAGAGCGGTCTGCCCCAGCTCCTTTGCGCGCGCAACGAGCGGCTCGATGCGGCAGTCGCCGTCGAGCAGCGAATATTCGGTATGAACATGCAGGTGAACAAAGCTCATATGATGTATCCTCAGTGCGTTACTTTACTATAAATGGCTCGTCGCTTTCGCTATATATTATACTTTGGTCGTTCGGATCACAAATATAGGTTCTAAAGAGTTCGGTTTCAACTCTATCTGTGTAAACCGCGCCACAATGATTGCATTCATTATCAACCCAATCGCCCATTTCACCACAGTTTCCACAAATGCTGTAAAAGGCATGACCGCTATTTACATAATTGCCATCAGGGTCAAACCAACGATTATAGCAGTAAAATACATTGGCCGTCGTTCCTGTCGGCTTTTCCTGCGTTGAGATTGGTTCAGCCTGTTTCTGCGTGAGCGTAGAAGATGCATCGGGTACGGATGTATGCTGTGCATCGGGCACAGACGTAGGAGTTGGCTTAGGTGTTGCCGTCATATTTGGCGTTGGTAGCACAGGCGTGGCTTCTGGCTTAGTCGGCTGAGACGAGCAAGCGCTCAAGCATATAATAGCAATTAGCGTTGTAGTAGCAAGAAACTTTCTCATATTCAGTCTTCCTCGGGTGTGTATGTCAGCAGCTTCTTGAGCCTGTGGCTCAGGCAGCTTTTGGATACCGGCGGATACGAGAGCGTGGCAAGGTCGGCAAGGCTCGCCTCGGGGTTTGCGTAGCGCAGAAGCGCGGCCTCCTGAAGCTTATCCGGCAGCGAATCAAGCCCATAGAGCTTATCTATGCGGCGGATGGCCTCCATCTGCTTTGCCGCGGCCTCGACGACCTTGTCGGCATTTGCGGAATCGCAGTTTACCTTGCGGTTTATGCTGTTTTTCATGTCCTTTTCGACCTTGGCGGACATGATATCCATCGCAGCGACCGGCGCGCCGATCGTCGTCAGCAGGTCTTCTATATGCTCGCTTTTTTTGAAATACAGCAGATAGTCGCCCTTGCGCTGCGCCTCCTTGGGCGAAAAGCCCATCTCAAGCAGCACCGAGTATGTCTCGCGGCTTACGCTGTAATGCGTCGTGGCAAGCTCCATGTGATAGCGCTTTGCCGGGTCTGTCACCGAGCCGCCGGCGAGAAACGCGCCGCGGATAAACGAGGCCTTGCAGCACGGCTCCTCGATGACGCCGAAGTTTATGTGCAGCGAGGGGCTGTTCATGTCGTTTCCGACAACGTCGAACACCGCACGCAGCTTGTCCGGATCATTTACCCGGAACGAATGCTTCACGCCGCGGCTTTTCTCCGGCTCGTCAAAGTCGATGCCGAAGGCGCGGCGCATCAGATGCGGAAGACGCGCGGCAAGCTCGTCGCTTGCCGTCGTTATGCGTATTTCCTTTGCCGAAAAGCTGTGCGCATACAGCAGAACGCCGTAGGCCTCGGCAACAGCACAGCATTTGCGCTCGACCCGAGGCTGACACAGCTCTGTTTTAACTTTTTGTGCGAAGGTTTTTTCCATGCTTATTTGTTTATATCGCGGTTTATGCTCACCGTCGGCACGCCGAAGCACTTAAGATGCCCGGCAAGCGCCGAGGCCACGGCGACGGAGCGGTGCCGGCCGCCGGTGCAGCCGATGGCGATGACGAGCACGCTCTTGCCCTCCTCGCTGTAGAGCGGGAGGAGAAACGAAATCATCTTCTCGAGCTGCCTCATGAATTCATGCGTCTGGTCGAAGGAAAAGACAAAGTCCTGCACGGGCCTGTCAAGCCCCGTCTGGTGCTTCAGCTCGGCCACATAGAACGGGTTCGGCATGAAGCGCACGTCAAAGACGAGATCCGCCTCGATCGGGAGCCCGTGCTTGAAGCCGAAGGACAGCACATTCACGTTCATGCCGCCGCGGTCGCACTGGCCGCCGAACAGGTCGAGGATCTCGCTGCGGAGCTTCCCCGTCGAGAACGACGTCGTATCGAGCACGAAATCCGCGTGGTCGCGCACCGGACGCAGCAGCTCCTGCTCGCGGCGCACGGCCTGTTCCATGCTCACGCCCTTCCCCATCAGCGGATGGCGCCGCCGCGTCTCCTTATAGCGGTTGATGATCGTCTGCACAGACGCCTCGAGAAACAGCATCCGGCAGGTCACGCCGCTCGCGCGCAGACGGTCGAGCGTGTCAAGCAGCTGGTCAAACGGCTCGCCCGCGCGGATGTCGTACACGAGCGCCACGCGGTCATACCGGCCGCTCGAGCCCGCGCAGAAGTCCGCAAACTTCACCATCATCTCCGTCGGGAGATTGTCGACGATATAGTATCCGATGTCCTCCAGAAACGAGGCAGCCTTACTCTTGCCGCCCCCGGAAAGACCGGTGATAATCAGAATTTCCACGGATCCGACCCCCTGTCACTTCTCCACGAACTTCACTTCCGGCTCGAGCAGCACGCCCGCGCGCTCCTGCACGCGGCGCTGCACCTCGCCGATGAGCGCGCGCACATCCGCGCAGGTCGCCCCGCCGCGGTTGATGACAAAGCCCGCGTGCTTCTCCGACACCTGGGCGCCCCCCACCGCCCTGCCCTTCAGGCCGCACTGGTCGATGAGCGGCCCGGCGAAATACCCCGTCGGGCGCTTGAAGGTGCTGCCCGCGCTCGGCCACTCGAGCGGCTGGCTCTTCTTGCGCCGCGCCATCAGCTCCTCCATCCGCGCGCGGATGGCCGCCGGATTCCCCGGCCGCAGCGAAAACGCCGCCTCAAGCACGACAGTCTCCGGATGATCGGTGAGAAAGCTCCTGCGGTAGCCGAAGGCCATGTCCGCGCCGCTGAGCGTGTGGACGCCCTCCTCGGGCAGCAGGAGCGTCACGGACTTCACGACGCCCTTCATCTCCCCATCATAGGCGCCCGCGTTCATGCACACCGAGCCACCGACGCTCCCGGGGATGCCGTGGGCGAACTCCAGCCCCGTCAGCCCCGCCTGCTGGGCAAAGACCGCCAGCCGCGCGAGCGGCACGCCCGCCCCGGCGATAATCTCGTTTTCACTCCCGCCCCGGCGCAGCTGCGCAAGGTCGCGCGTGCTGATGACAAGTCGGTCCGTCTCCCCGTCGCCGAAGAGCAGATTCGTCCCGTTGCCGAGAATAAACGGCCTTGCG
>OJPS01002078.1_pt1 | contig 11975 bp, 10 predicted proteins | sample 1598551 | NCBI WGS metagenome assembly OJPS01 (sample SAMN03922488, study PRJEB24848) | human gut metagenome | isolation source: stool sample | host: Homo sapiens | place: Germany | collected 2011-05 | reverse complement strand
TCCTTATCCGATGCGGCGGCAGAAAAGCTGTGCCTAAATGGAGCTGGAGCCACGCCAGATCATCTCCAGCTCGGGCTGGCCGGTTTGTTCCTCTATGCCCTCTTTTAGAACCTGGAAGCCATGCCGACGGTAGAACCTTTGGGCGGCAGTGTTCTTTTTGTATACAAAAAGGCGCAGCGAGGGATACAGGCGCTGGCAGTGCTGCAGCAGGGCGCTGCCTACGCCTGCCCCCCTGGCGGAAGCGGCCACAAATAACCCCGCGATCAAATCGCCCTCCAGGCCGATAAACCCAACGGGCGTTTCGCCTTCGCAGCAAAGGTAAACTTCGCTTTTTGGAAGCGCATCCCTAAGGAGGGAAAGGTTTTTCTTCCAGTAATCGGCGGGGATAAACGAGTGCGCCTGGAGGTTGCTGGAAAGCCAGATATCCAGCACTGTCTGCATATATTTTTCGCAGTAAGCTTGAATGATAGGCACGAAAAAACCTCCTGAATTTTAAAAAAAGCAGGAGCCGAAATGGGCCCCTGCGCTATTGAAAAAAAGGGGAAGGCCCCTAAATTCGCCCAATGATAAAGGGCAGAATGGTGCTATGGGAATAGAAGACTGTGCTCATAAAAGAGGAATTGAGCAGATCCGAAACCTGCGCCACCGGCAGCAGGATGAGCAGCACGGGAATGAGCATGAACACCACATGCATGGAAAAGAATCCGCGGATCAGGGCAATGCCGCCGCCTGCAACCGAATCAAAGCGCTGCAACATGGGCAGAGCTGCCGAATAGCTGTAGGCGTTGGTGAGCAGGGTAAACAGCACGCGCAGCAGGAAAAAGATGAGCAGAAAGGCCAAAATGTTTAAAATGACGCAGTAGATGGTCATATCGAAATACTCGCCCACCGTCGTAAGGCCATCTTTCTGGAACACCTGGTTTTCCAGGTTGTGCAGGATGGTATTGTGATAGGGGGAGGGAAGCTTGGCATTTTCCATGATGGAGGCGATATCCCCGCTTGAAAGGCTGGCGACGGGCGTATTGACGATCTCATAGTTGTTCACCTTTTCCGCGCCTTCAATATAGAAGCGGAAGGATTGGAAGAAATCGGATTTGATAAACGCCCCCGAGAGCAGCGGGTAGAATAAAAACGCGCCGATCCAGGAAAGGAAAAAACCGCCAAGGTTCAGCAGGGAGGGCAGAAAGCCCTTATACATGCCATTTAGGGCATAGAGCAGAATAAAGCCAAGTATCACAATATCGATGATATTCATTGTAACCTCCCGTAGAGTTAGGAAAGGGGCATCGTATAAAGGCCATCCGGCCCGCCCAGCAGCACGACGCCGGGACAGAGCTTGCGGAAGGATGTGATTTCAAATCCCACCGGGATGCTTCTTACGAATTCGCCGGTATGCGCATATACATATACGCTATCTTTAGAAAAGCAATAGATATACCTTTCTGAAAGGGCAAAATGGGAAATGCCCGAAGGCAACTGAATGAGCGTATCCAGCCCAGAGCGGGAAAGCAGGCGGATGGTATAGGTGCTGCCGTCCACACTGGAAACTGGCGCATAGGCCAAAAACAGATCGTTGCTGGTGGCATGGCTGTCCACCAGTTTTGTGCCGTAGATGAGCGTTTCGCTCTGCTTTGACTGATCGAATGTGTTATATACGCTAAGAGAAGTGGTATCCGAAAGATAGAGATCGGAACCAAAGAAACAGACATCGCTCACAAGCTGACCATAGGTATCGTAAATGCCGATGACTTTTTGCTGGGAAGGGACGGTGACCGTCACCGTGGAGATGACCTCCACGCCCGAGCTATCCAGCGTCAGATACCAGAAATTATCGCTCTCGCCGTAAAAGCCCATTTTTAGAACCTGCGTCGCCGGCAGTTCCATTCTATCTATCTCGTTGCCAGCAGTATCGAAAATGCGGATATACTGGGCGTTCTGCTCGGGCATGGTGCATAAAAGGGCGATGAAATTCAGCCCGCATTCCACATCCGAAATGACAAAATCCGAAACGGGAAGCGTGAACAGAGGCGCCTGCGCCGTGCTTATGACGGTGGCCGTTTGCTGGGAATAAAGGCAAATGAGGTTTTTGCTGGAGCACAGTTGCATCTGCCCGGAGGAAAACTTATACGCCCACTTGTTTTCTCCCTTTACATCCGAGGCGTATAGCGTTGTCCCCTTGAGGGAATAGATCATGGAAGAATCCGCCGCGCTCACCTGGGCATTCTCGGCGGCGCCCAGCCGGAAAAAGGACTGCGCAGGGCGGAAAAGGCCGGTAAAGAAAACAAGGTAAAGCACCACCAGCACTGTCAGCGCTGCCGCCGCGATGCCAATATAGAACCCCTTTTGAGGGCGGTGTTTGCGCCTTCTGATTGCCTGCGCGCCCTGCCTTCTTCTCATGAAAAAAAGATTCCCCTTTCTGCTCCAAACGGCATTTTCTGATACACAGGTTTTATTATAGCACAAGAAAGAAAAAAATACGAACTTTCCCGGCAATATGTTATAATGGAAAATAAAAATTTTGTAACCTTGCCTTCTACCGAGTGCGCGGGAAGGCGGGAAAGCGGAGGGCGCGATGCAGGCCAAAGGGGCGTTGAAATTTACAAAAATGCAGGGGCTGGGCAACGATTTTATCCTGGTGGAAAACTGGGATAAGAAGATTGAACAGCCTGCAGCGCTGGCGCGCAGGATTTGTGCGCGCAGGCTTTCTGCCGGCGCGGATGGGCTCATGCTGATAGAGCCATCTGCCGGCGCAGATGCCAGGATGCACTTTTTAAATGCAGATGGCAGCGAAGCGGAAATGTGCGGCAACGGGATCCGGTGCTTTGCGCGCTATCTGTACGATAGCGGCATGGTGAGAAAAGAGAAGATGCGCATTCAAACGGGCGCGGGCATTGTGCAGCCCGAGATCATCCTGTGCGGCGGCGCGGTTGCCGGCGTGCGGGTGGAGATGGGAAGCCCCGAATTCTGCCCGGAGAAGATTCCGGTGCGCGGCGCGGCCTGGGGGGAGGAGCTGGCCCTTTCTGGAAAAAAGCTCCGCTTCTATGCGGTGCGCATGGGCGTCCCCCATGCGGTGCTGCTGGTGGAAGATGCGGCCGATCCGGAGTGGATGCGCCTTGGAGCGCAGATAGAGGCCAATACGGCGCTTTTTCCCGAGCGCATCAATGTGAACTTTGTGCAGGTGATAAGCAAAAGTCAGGCTGCGATTCGGACATATGAGCGGGGCGCCGGCCCAACGCTGGCCTGCGGAACAGGTTCCTGCGCGGCAGCCGTCGTGCTGCATAAGCTGGGCCTCTGCCGGGCGCAGGTGGAAATGCTCCATGCGCCGGGGGCGCTTTTGATCGAGCTGCAGGGCGAAAAGGTGTTTATGCAGGGCCCGGCGGAATATGTTTACCAGGCAGAGCTGATGGCATAGAAAGGAGGGGCAATGGCGCAGATTTGGATATCCCAGCAGCTGGAGCAGCAGCTTTGCGCCCTTTCGGCGCAGCTTGGGGTTCCCGTCTACCTTGTTGGGGGGTATGTGCGCGGCAGTCTGCTTGGGCTGCCGCCTGCAGATGTAGATATCGCTTCCGCGGCTCAGCCGGAACAGGTGCTGCAGGCGGCCCAGCGCATGGGGGTTCGCGCAGCAGTGGTGCATAAGGTGCTGGGCACAGTGGAACTCTTTTTGGCCGGGGAGCGGGTGGAACATACGGCCTTTCGGCGGGAAAGCTACCTGCCGGGCGGCGGGCATGCGCCGGCAAAAGTGCAGCTGGGCGCGACGCTCTTGGAAGATGCCCTGCGAAGGGATTTTTCCATCAATGCTCTATATTACGATGTGGCCCGCGGCCAGGTGCTGGACCCTACCGGCCGCGGCCTGGAGGATTTGAAGCTGCGCAGGCTGCGCAGCGCGCGGCCAGAGGCGGAGCAGATGATCCGCGACGATGCGCTGCGGCTTCTGCGCATGGTGCGTTTTGCCTGCCAGCTTGGTTTTCGCATTGAAAAGGAACTTTTTGTGCAGGCGCGGCGCTATGCCCACCAGATAAGCGCCCTGCCCAAGGAGCGCATCGCTCCGGAACTCTCTAAAATTCTGCTCTCGGATACCGCCTACCCCATCGAACAAAAAGTGCCGCCCCAAAAAAGGGGGCTGCTCTATCTTTGCGCGCTGGGGCTGCTCACAAGGCTCATCCCCGAATTTGCCCGAGCGCGGGAGGTGGGCAAAAGCAGATATCACCGCTATAGCGTGCTTTTGCACAGCATATGCACCTGCGCCGCCACGCCGCCAGATCTCGTGACCCGCCTTGCCGGCCTGCTGCACGATATCGCAAAGCCGACAGTCTGGTTCCAAAACGGCAATATGCACGGCCACGATGTGCTGGGCGCGCCCATGGCTGAGCAGCGCCTTAGGGAGCTGGGGTTTGATCATAAAACGGCGCAGAAAGTGCGGGTGCTGGTTTTGGCGCATATGTTTGACCTGGATGGAAAGGCCAGGGAAAAGCGCGTGCGCCGGCAGGTGCAGCGCCTGGGCTACGAGGCCTTCTACCGATTTGCGGATCTTCGAGAGGCAGATGTCATCGGCTCGGGCAAGGCGCTGCCGCCCGTATACATTGCCGAATATTTCCGCAGCGTTGCCGGGCAAATGCGCGCCGAGGGCGTGCCCATGAGCCCAGGAGATTTGGCTATTTCCGGGCTGGACTTGCAGCAGGAGCTCGGATTGAAGGGAAGGAGGATCGGCCAAATTCTGGAAAAACTTGTGGAATTCTGCGCGGATAAGCCGGAAAAAAACACGCGCCAACAGCTTTTGCGGCAGGCAAGGGGGCTTGCGAAAAGCCTTCCAGAATAGTAAGATAAGAACAAGCTACAACAGAATTCCATCGGATTCGACAAAATGACGGCGGGGGATAGATATGAATGTAAAGCCTCAGACCAGGTTTACCAACCACCGGGGCGTGGGAAAGTATGCCGATATCAGCTTTGAAACCGAGGTACAGGGGGAGAAAAAGCAAAGAGTGCCCCAGCGCGTCCGCACGAAAATTCACTATTTTGAGGCGGGGCAGGAGCACAGGCGCACATTGCTTCTGCTGCACGGGACAGGGCAATCGGCCTATTTTTTCGCACACAATTTTGAGGCGCTTTCCCGCCACTTTCGCGTCATTTTGCCAGATCTTCCGGGACATGGCTATTCCGGCTGCCCCGAGATGGATTATGCCATAGAGGACTATTCTGTTGCACTGGAAGCCCTGCTCCAGCGCCTGGGCATTGGGCAGGTTTTCATTGTGGCATATGGGCAGGCGGCCGGGTATGCGGCGGATTTTTGCTGCTATAACCCGGGCCGCGTGCAGCGGATGGTGTTTATCAACCCCGGCGCATATGAGAATACGCGCGCTCTGTATGCGCGCCAGTTTTGTGGGCCGTTTGGGGGGTATTTTGCCGGGCGCCTGGCGCGCTTTTCCCAGGGAGAGAAATACTGGAAGCACATGCTTTTAGATCAGACCATGCTGACAGACCGGGATATTGAGGAATTCTGCCGCCCGTTTTCCAGAAATGGCGTGCGGCTGTGCGCGCGGCTTTCCGCCCTCAACTATCTGGAGGAGGATTTGGAAGGCGCGATTCCGGCGCTCGACTGCCCGGTGCTGGTCATTTCCGGGGTGGATGACGCCGTTTCCAGCAGAAGGGATACCCAGTATTTCTGCGATACCATTCCGGATGCCTATTTTATGCAGGTGCACGGCTGCGGCGCACTGCCGCATTTTGAAAAGCCGGCGATTGTCAACAAGGGCATTTCAAAGTTCCTGCTGGGCAAACTTTGAGCCAGAGAGGCCGGCAACTGGCCGGCAGGTATGGAAGGCGCTTTTCTTCGGCGGCAGGCGCAGGGGAAAAGCGCCTTTTGGGCAAAAAAAGCGCCCGCTGCAAGGCGCAGGAAGGCATAGGCAGGGGAGAGAACATGGTTTTCCAAAAAGATCTGCTGGATCTGGTGTGCATCCCGCGGGATGCGCTGGCAAAGCTGCTTACCAGAAACGAGGCCAGCATCAAGGTTTATCTATATGGGCTGATGCGCAGCGCCGCCGAGGCAGAGCAGATGGCCGGAGATCTGGGGCTGACGCGCGCGCAGGTGCTGGAGGCGCTGGAATCCCTTCAACAGGCGGAGCTGCTGGCCGTGGAGCCGGGCAGCGGGCGGGTGCGGTATTTGCTGGAGCGGGCACAGCCGCCCGCCGCCAACCCGTATCCGGACCGCGAGTTTAACGAAACACTCCAGGCCCTGTTTTCGGATCGCGAGCTCTCCTATTCGGATTACAAGGTGTTTTACGAGATTTTGGAGGTTTACGGCCTTTCTCGCCCTGTCATACTGTTGCTGGCGGAATATTGCATCAATACAAATAGGAAGGGCAACCGGGTTTCGGTCAGCTATATCCGCCAGGTGGCCAAGGCCTGGGCCCAGGAGGGGATAGATACCATCGAACACGCCCAAATGCATATGGCGGCGCTTGCGGAAACGGCAGGCGGTGCGCGGGAAGTGCTGCGCCTTCTTAAAATCAACCGCCCCGCCACGGATAGCGAGCAGGAGCTCTATCAGAAATGGGAGAAGGAATGGGGCTTTTCCTTTGCCGCTATCAAAGCCGCCTGTGCGGCTACCACAAGCGCCCGCTATCCCAGCATGAAATACCTGGATGGGATTTTGAAGAATATGCGGCAGGAGGGCATTGCCACAGCCGCGGGCGTGCGCGCCTATCTTGCAGATCACGAGGCGGAAGACGAGCAGATTAAAGCGCTTCTCCGGGCGGTTTCCGCCCCCAGCCTGGTCGTAGCGCCCGCCCATAGAAAGCTGTATCGGCGCCTTTTGGAGCTGGGTTATGGCCGGGAGGAGATGCTGCTTGCCTGCGGCCAGGCAGTGCTTTCGGGCAAGGCGAGCCTGGAAGCGGCAGGAAAGATTCTGGAAGGCTGGCATAATAAGGGCCTGATGCACCAGGAAGAGATTTTGGCATATCTGGCGCAGCAGCAGGAGTGCCGCGAAAAAATTGCCGCCATGCATGCGGCGGCCGGCGTGAAAAAGAAGATCACCCGGGCGGATCAGGCGCTCTATGAGAAATTTGTAGGCATGGGCTTTGGCTGGGAAGTTATCCTGTTTGCAGCTTCCTGCGCCTATGGGGCGGCCTCGCCCCTTAAGGCGATGGATGCCATTTTGTCCCGCTGGAAGCAGGCGGGGGTGAGAAACCTGCAAGAGGCCCAGCAGCAGAACGCCAGGTTCAAAGAGGGATACGGCAAAAAGAGCATTTCGGATATCGACGAGCGCAGCTATGCCAAGGAAACGATGGATCAAAAGATATACGATCCCATCGAGGAGATTTTGAAAAAGCAGGGGCAGGGCTGAAACGCCGCTCGGGCGGGGCTGAAAATCTTTTGTTTCCGACAAACGCGCGCCCTCCGGCGTGTTAAGATAATAAGGGCCGCTCAGGCGGGGCCGGAACCTTAAGGGGGGTTGGATGCTGGTATGACATTGCAAGAGCTTTTGGCAAAATACGATGAAAAGCGCAATGCAGAGGAGAGGCGCCTGGCCGCGCAGGAACAGGCGCTTTTTTTGGCGCACCCCCAGCTGCAGGCCCTGCAGGCGCAGAAAAAGGAGCTGATTTTGCAGCAGCTCATGGCCGTTATGCAGCGGCCGGGGCAGAAGGAGCAGGTGCAGCGGGAGTTTGCAGCCCAAGCGGCAGAGCTGGATGCGCGCATGGCCGAATATCAGAAGCAGCACCAGGTGCAGCTCCCCCAAATGGCCTATGAATGCCCGCTCTGCCAGGATACGGGCTATATTGAGCGCCAGGGCAGGCGGGAATTCTGCGCCTGCCTGCGGGAGCAGATCTATCAAAAAGTGCTGGGGGGGCAGAAAATAGAGGCCCTGGAGGGCAGCTTTGCAGCGTTTGATGCTTCCATCTTCCCAGATGAAAAAGGAGAGGGCACTGCCAGCCAGAGAAGCCGCATTATGGCCATCCGCTCCTTTGCAGAAGGTTATTGCCAAGCCTTTCCCCAAAACCCGCAAAAACAGCTGCTGCTCATGGGCAGGCCCGGCCTTGGGAAGAGCTATCTGCTGGCCTGCATGTGCAAAAAGCTGTATGAGAGGGAGCGGGATATCTGCTATCTTGGCTCATATGCCCTTTTTGAGCAGTTCCATAAGGATAGGCTGGGCGAGGGCGCGATGTTGGAGCCGGTTTACGATGCCAAAGTGCTGGTGATAGACGATTTAGGCAGCGAACCGCTGACGCAGAATGTCACGCGGGAATATTTTTTCGATTTGCTCTGTGCCCGCGCCCGGGCGGGGCTGCATACCTTTATGGCCACGAACAACACCTATGAGCAGCTTAAGGAGCGCTATACTGAGCGCGTCTCCTCCCGGCTCCTTTCCAAAAAGCAGAGCCTGGTGCTCCGCTTTTTTGGGGAAGACCTTCGCCTGCTTTAGCGGTGCGGCCAAAGGCGGGTTGGAAAATTTTTGTAACAGAAAATTTTTGCGCGCTCAAACCCCCATGGTTTTTTAAAATTATGCTTTTTTGGACGCGCCTACCCGCCCTCTTTGCTATTGACATCATCTATCCATTGGGGATATAATCGAAATGCCAAGCCATGGCACACAATATGTTGTGTGCCATTTTTGCAAACCACAACAGCTTATGCGGCATTGGCTGGGAAAGGACGGGAATTATGTTTACCACCATTATCAAGCGCGACGGCAGAGCGGTTGCCTACGATAGGAAGAAAATTGAAATTGCCATCCAGAAGGCGATGGAAGCGGGCGGAAGAAAGAACGATGGGCAGGCGGAAAAACTGGCCGAGCTGGCCGAGGGCAAGCTTGCCGAAAAGTTTATCGATAGAGACCCGGGCGTAGAAGATATTCAGGATGTTGTGGAGCAGGTTCTGATGGAGAACGGCTATGCGCTCATCGCAAAGCGCTATATTCTATACCGCGCTCAGCGCACGCGCGTGCGCGAAATGAACACCCACCTGATGCGCACCTATGACGAGCTGACTTTTGCAGATGCCGCAGATAGCGACCGCAAGCGCGATAACGCCAATGTGGATGGGAATACCGCCATGGGCACCATGCTGCAGTATGGCTCGGAGGGCGCCAAGGACTACTATCAGAAATATATCTTGAGCGAGGAGCAGTCCCGGGCGCACCGGGAGGGGGATATCCATATCCACGATCTGGATTTTTATACCCTCACAACCACCTGCTGCCAGATCGATCTGCTCAAGCTGTTCCATGGAGGCTTTTCCACAGGCCATGGCTTTTTGCGCGAACCCAACGATATTTCCAGCTACGCGGCGCTGGCCTGCATCGCCATACAGTCCAACCAGAACGATCAGCATGGCGGCCAGAGCGTCCCGAACTTTGATTACGGGCTGGCCCCAGGCGTCGTTAAGACATATAAAAAGCGCTATGCGCAGAACTTTGAGCGGGCGGCGGAAATCCTCTGCCCAGGCGCGGGCATTACAGAAAAGGGGATGCGGGAACTTGCTGCCAAGATAGAGGAGCAGACGGGCGCCTACCCCAATCTGGATGAAAATCCCGTCTACCTGGAGGCGGAAAAGGCTGCGCTTTCGGGAAAAATTGCGGATGAGACCATCGATAAGCTCCAGGAGTTTGCGTGCAGGCATGCAAAGGAGGAGACCGAGCGCGCCACTTATCAGGCTATGGAAGGGCTGGTGCACAATTTAAATACCATGCACAGCCGCGCCGGCGCGCAGACGCCCTTCTCCTCCATCAACTACGGCACGGATACTTCTGCGGAGGGCCGGCTTGTCATGAAAAGCGTCATGCTGGCAACAGAGGCTGGCCTTGGGCGGGGGGAAACGCCCATCTTCCCCATTCACATTTTCCGCGTGAAAGAGGGGATCAACTATAACCCGGAAGATCCCAACTACGATCTCTTCAAGCTGGCTTGCCGGGTTTCAGCAAAGCGGCTGTTTCCCAACTTCTCCTTTTTGGATGCCCCCTTCAACCTTCAGTACTATAAGCCGGGCCACCCTGAGACGGAGATCTGCTATATGGGCTGCCGCACGCGGGTGATGGGCAATGTATACGATCCGGAGCGGGAAATCTCCTATGGCCGGGGCAACCTTTCCTTTACTTCCATCAATCTGCCCCGCATTGCCATCAAGAGCAACGGCAACCTGGAATGGTTCTTTGAAGAGCTGCAGCGCAAGATGGACCTCTGCGCAGGCCAGCTTCTGGATCGCTATGCCATTCAGGCGGCAAAGAAGGTCAAAAACTTCCCCTTCCTCATGGGCCAGGGCGTGTGGCTGGATTCGGATAAGCTCGGGCCAGAGGATACTGTGGGCGAAGTGCTAAAGCACGGCACGCTCTCCATCGGCTTTATCGGCCTTGCGGAGACGCTGATTGCGCTCATTGGCAAGCACCATGGCGAGAGCGAGGAAGCCCAGAATCTGGGCCTGGAAATTGTGCATTTCATGCGCGACTATGTGGATCAAAAGAGCCGGGAAATGGGCATGAATTTCACGCTGCTGGCCACTCCGGCAGAAGGGCTTTCCGGCCGGTTTGTGCGCATGGATAAGAAAAAATTTGGCACAATTCCCGGTGTGACGGATAAGGAATACTATACCAACAGCTTCCATATCCCCGTCTACTACAATATTGGAGCGTTTGATAAAATCCGCAAGGAGGCCCCCTATCATGCTCTCACCAACGCGGGGCATATCTCCTATGTGGAGCTGGACGGCGATACCGCAAACAATGTAGAGGCGTTTGAATCCGTCATCCGCGCGATGAAGGAGGCGGGCGTTGGGTATGGTTCTATCAACCATCCTGTGGATCGCGATCCGGAGTGCGGCTACTGCGGTATCATCAACGATGAATGCCCCCGCTGCGGCAGAAGAGAGGGAGAGGGCGGCTCAGGGTTTGAGCGCATTCGCCGCATCACGGGGTATCTTGTGGGCACGGTGGAGCGGTTTAACGATGCCAAGCGCGCAGAAGAGAGAGATCGGGTGAAGCACAATGTCGGAATACAGCCAGAAGAAAATTAACACGGCAGCCCTGGTTGGGGATTCGATTGTGGATGGTCCGGGGCTTCGGGCGGTGGTGTTTGTGCAGGGGTGCGATAAGCGCTGCCCGGGCTGCCATAACCCCCAGGCCCAGAGCTTTGAGGGCGGCACACCCTATACGGCAGAGGAAATTTTTGAGAAGATCAAAAAAAGCCCCCTGACCCGCGGTGTCACTTTTTCCGGCGGGGAGCCCCTCTGCCAGGCAGAAGCGCTGCTGCCCCTGGCGCGCATGCTGCGGGAAGCGGGCTATGAGCTGGCCGCTTATACGGGGGATATCTATGAAGAGGTGATGGAAAAGGGCGGCCCCAAGGCGGAATTTCTCTCTTTGATGGATGTCGTGATAGACGGCCCCTTCCTTTTGGAGCAAAAGAGCCTTCTGCTTCGCTTTAAGGGCTCCAAAAACCAGCGAATTATCGATGTTGCGGCCTCTTTGGAGCGCGGAGAAACTGTGCTTGTCACAGCCGAGCGCTGGGTGGGCGAGCAGTAAAACGAGCGGCCTTAGGCCGCCCGTTTTTTGATGGGCATTTTGCAAAAAGAGGAAGGCATCGCGCAGGGGAGGCCGTTTGAAAGGACGCGGCGTGCGCAGCGGCATAAGGAGGAAATGGCATGAGGAAAATGGCGGGAAAATGCGCGGCGGTTTTGCTTGCGATGGTCAGTTTATTATCCGTTTTTGGGTGTGCGGCAAAGGAGGGCGCATATCGGGGAGCAGAAACGCCCGAGCAGGAAATTTCCATGTTTTTGCAGGCAATTTCGGATAAAGAACCCAAAGAAGAGCTGCTGAAGTTTTTCCCTGTGGCCTGGATGGCGGAAAACTACGAGGTTTCCCATCTCCCAGAGCAGCAGGTAGAAAAGTACCGGGATCCCGAATTTCATCTGGAAACCTTTCAAACGGGCCTTCCTGTTCTCATCGGCTCCCTTTTTCTAAATGAGGAGGGCACGATGGCGCAGGGGTATGA
>OJPS01002071.1_pt1 | contig 12020 bp, 9 predicted proteins | sample 1598551 | NCBI WGS metagenome assembly OJPS01 (sample SAMN03922488, study PRJEB24848) | human gut metagenome | isolation source: stool sample | host: Homo sapiens | place: Germany | collected 2011-05 | reverse complement strand
CGGCGAGGATATCCCGCACAGGTCGAATCCGGCGTTGCAGAACGCGGTGACGCTCGTGAAAACGCCCATCCACACGCCGTAGCCGCCATACTGCGGAACGAACCGCAGGCAGAGCAGCACGGCTCCGGCTCCCTCGAATATCATTGAATACTTGATTATGCTGATGAAAATGCGGCGTCCGCCCTGGAAGGTGCTTTCAGTAAGCCCGTCCGACACATTCGCGAGGGTGCGGAAGCCCAGCTTCTTCCCGGCGGCAACGTTGAAAAACGTGATTATCGTCACGAATCCCAGACCGCCCACCTGGATAAGCAGCGCAATGACCGCCTGCCCGAATATCGTCCAGTTCGAGTAAGTATCCACGACTACGAGACCAGTCACGCAGGTCGCGGAGGTCGCGGTGAACAGGCAGTCGAAGAATGAAGTGCTGCCGCTCTTTGACGAGAACGGAAGCCACAGCAGCAGCGCCCCCACAGTGATTATAATAAGGAATCCCAGGCAGAGGGTGCGCGCGGGCTGCATAGGCTTTGCTTTTTTAATGACCGGCATGGCGTACCTCCGCTCAGGCGGCGGTAGTCGCCGGAAGAATTATCAGCGGCGCCACGGAATCCCTGGTAAGCTTCACCGATGTGACCGTAACCGGAGACCCGCTGCGGTTGGTGAGCTTGAGCTGCACGTTTTCAGTCTTTGCGGCTGCGGCATTGAATTTCAGCACCATCTCGCCGTCATCGGAGGATACAATCTCGTAATCGATGCTGTTCGCCTTCTTGTCGGAGGTAAGCGCGATGGAAAGCTGCTCAAGTCCGGTTCCGCGCAGCGTGAATGTGAAGCCGCCGGAGCTGTAGAGCGCGAAGTAGTTGGTGTACACCGCAGAGCCTTCCGGCAGTACGGCTGTGTCGCCGTCCCGGGTGACTGAGCTTGTGGAAGGAATGTTCCCGCCGCTGTATTCGAAGGAAGCGGGCGCGGAAAGCTCCAGCCCCTGCGCCTCGCACCATTCACGCGCTGCGTTGGTGCAGGCGTAGAGGTGGATATTGTTGTTGACGTCCCCGACAAGCCAGAGGTCGCCCGACCAGAGCTGGAGGTTATCCTCGCGGTCGGCTATGATGAAGTCGGGGCGTGCGGTCTGGGAATTCAGCTTTTTCAGCGTGGAGGCAAGCCGCACGTGCATATCCGGGAACAGGAACTGCGCCTTTACGTAGCGCTCAGATTTCAGTGAGAACGCGAGTACGTCGTCAAATCCGCTGTCGTCTATCATCTCGAGCGCCTCGGAGACGTACTCTCCGCCGTAGCTTGCGTTCTTGCCCTGAACCACGGTGTAGCCGTCGAAGCAGTAGAGGCTGGTGTACATAAGCAGCGCGCCCATCGGGATAGTCACCCAGTTGAACATGCTGCTGTTCTTTTTCACGGTTATCAGCCGGATTATCACCACGGCAAGCAGCAGAGCCATTACAACGGCGATGATCTTGATAAATGTCGTTTCGGTTATCTTGTCCTTTAGACCCTCGCCCAGCTTCAGCGGAGTGATTCCGAGGATCATCGCGCTTACTACGCCCTTATCAGTGGTGCCGTCGCCGACGACCGACGGAACGGTCAGCAGCTCGGTGAGCGCGAATATTCCGCCCGCGGTGATAAGCGCCGCAAGGCTGTGCATAACGCTGAACCTTCCCCGGTAGATCATTATGAGCGCCGGGAATATCGCAACGGGGAAGAAAGTCTCGATGTAGCGCCCGAATATCGTTGTATCGGCGCGGGTGTCGAACACCGTTGAGGTCGCCTTGAAGCCGACGCTCACCACGAATATCGCGCCCATAACCAGGAAAGCGAACCAGCAGAACATTGCAAGCGAACTTGTGATGTAGGTCTTTGCCCTGCCGTCGGCGGTAAGCTCAGCAGCACCCTTCTTCGCGCGGTTCCTGGTGACGTAATACATCGCCAGTCCGGAGATTATCAGCACCATCGCGATGGCTCCGAAGCCCCAGGTGGAGCTGATAAAGTAGAAGAAATGTCCGACCAGGGTCTGCGGGAAGCGCATGAGCTTCTCAGGATCCGCGTCGAATATTCTGCCGAGGGTGTTTTCGATGGTATTCACGGAGGCCTTGTCGGACTGCTCCTTGAGCCACAGGACATTCTGCAAGTATCCCTTGATCATCTTGTCCGCGAGGAATCCCACAACAACGCTTGAGAAGAAGCCGCTCAGCGCGAACACCTTCCGCTTCATCGTGAACAGAACCACAAGCTCCAGGACCACTCCGGCGGCGAGCATTGCGATCATTCTGCCGTGGGTAGCGTAGGCTGCAACGAGGGTAAGCCCCGCGAGCGCCGCCCAGAGCTGCTGCCGGAACACCGCCTTACTGCTGTGCGACGTATCCTTGAAGCTCTTCAGCGACTTGTACATCAGCAGCGCGAACACCCACGGAAGCAGGCAGCACAGCGTTTCGTTCCAGGTGTACTTAGTGAGCAGCAGGTACGCGGGGTACATTCCGCATACTATCGCCATGAATACGGAGGAAAGCTTCCGCACGCCGAACCACTTCCGTGCGAGGAAGTACACGATGACCGGTGCGAAGCTCATCAGCACGCCATTTATCAGTATCATCACGCGGTACTGGATCATAGGGTCGTCAACGAACCAGAACACCGGAATGTAGAACAGGCTCTGGAAATACCCGTAGTAGCCGCCGGCGGACACCGTCTGCGACCAGTCGTAGCCGTTGAACCATGCGGCAACCGCAGTAACCGCGTACTCGTCGGGGGTGAGGTTGAACATAGTCGTGACCTGCGTCATCAGGACGTGTATCGCAAGCGTTACGACGTACAGCGCCAGCATAAGGAACCAGTCGCTGAGGAACACGCTCTCCTTTTTTGGAGCGGCAGGTGCGGCTGCTTCCGGTTCCTCCGGCTTCGGGACTTCGTATATCGGGTGAACGTCGGTGCCTTCTGCGCCCGATGAACCCGCCGCGCCCTCCGCCCCCTCCAGCGGAGCCGCGTTTTCGTTTATATTTTCAAGTTCGTTTTCGCCTGTCAAAGTTACTGCCTCCTTAATGGTCTGAAAGCGCCGGAGCTTGTATCGTTGCGCCTTCTTCCGCCAGCGCGGTTATGTCCGCGGAGCGCTTGTATCTCATATAGTCGCGGGCGGTCTCGCCCTTTGCGTAGACGGAAAGCCCGCCTTCCGTGCCGATGTAGTCGTAGCTGAACGGCTCCAGCGTGAGCTGCTCCTCCTCGTCGGCTATGATTATGCAGTTGTCCGGGAGATTCTTCGCCTTGCGGATTATCGCTACCCGGGTGTTAAGATTCAGGAACTGGATAAGCCCCGCGTTTCGCGTTCCGATGTTATAAGCCACGATGACCGGCGACGCGCTCTCGTTATACAGAAGCTCGGAAACCAGCCGCGCCGGCTCGGTCTTTGCGAGGTTCTCCTCGGCGCGTGCAGGGAGGTAAACCGCCCCGGCAAACACCGTGGTGTAAAGGAACAGGCAGCAGCACAGCCCGGATATCAGTTCCTTGCCGTGCTTGCGGGTGCACAGCGTGAACACTGCGAACGCCGCCAGCACCGTGAACACCACGGAGGTCATTATAATGAAGCTTTCCACGGTGAACGGCTTGGCGTAGTCCTCGCCGATCCGCCAGGGCATGAGTCCCAGCATGGGGGATTCGCGGTAGCCGCGCGCCTTTTCGAGCATCTGCCAGGATACCGTGAAGAATCCGTAGCAGGTATATGCGTACACGATCGCCGCCCAGCCGATGTTAGCGACGCTCAGCCTGTAGCGGAACATGAACACCAGCACCAGCATGACCGCCAGCGGAGCCACATTGTCGGTGTATCTTCCGAACATCGTGAGATCCTTGATGGCGCTTATCTGCCCGGAATTGAACTTGAACAGCACCGAAAGCAGCATGGAGCCTCCGACGGCGAGGAACGCGTAAATTCCGAGTATGGTTATGTGGCCGCTGTAGACGTGCTTCGAGGTAGGCTCGTACACCTTCACGCCGTTGACCATCTCGCCGGCGCGGTTTTTGCTCCACTCGCGGATACGAACGAAGATGAGCATGAAGAACACCACGCAGGCGAGGGCTCCGATACCAGCCGTGGAGGTCATGAATGTGTAGATATGTCCGAACAGCGTGGAAACGAACCTGCCGAATCCGCCTTCGTCAAACAGACCCAGCACGCGGTTTGCCTCTGCTTCCATGGTGTTGCCGCTCGCCTTGCCGTTCCAGACCAGCTGCTGGATCGTCTTTTTGCAGAAATGCTCCCCGACGAAGCCCAGCGCAAGCGCCGGGAAGAACACCGGCAGGGTGAATATCCTGCGGTTCATGAAGATACGCGCGATAAGCACGGTCATAACGAACGCGATAACTACAGCCAGCAGCCTGGAGTGCGCCCCGTAGCAGACCGCGCAGAGAACTCCGGCGGCGGCCGACCACAGCACGCGCAGCGCGTCCTTCTGGCAGTCCATCGACATGAACATCACCCACATCAGAACCCACGGAAGCAGGCTGCATATGGCTTCGTTCCACATGAACTTGGAGTGGGCTATGTATGTGATGTAAGCTCCGCAGCAGAACGCCACGGTGGTTTTCTGCCATACCCTGGAAACGCCCAGCTTTGTGGAAACATGGTAAGCTATCACCGGAATGAAGCTCATGAGCACGCCGTTCATTATCAGGCACGCCTTGTAAAGCGCGTAGGAGTTGCTGAAAAACAGGAACAGCGGCGCGTAGAAAATAGCCTGAACGTATCCGTAATAGTAGTAGACCTGCCCCATCAGCGCCGACCAGTCGCGCCCGGAATAGAACGCGGCAACGCTTGCAACGCCTATTTCGTCGGGGTTAACGGCGGGAAGCTCCATATGCATGGTAAGCAGCGAATGCACGATGACGCTCACCGTAAAGATAACCATCATCACGCCGCGGTCGCCGAAGCTGTTGTAGAAACGTCTGAGAGCGTTTATCATTTCTTGTCGATTTCCTCTTTGTTGTAGCTGCAAAGATTGTAGTTAGAGTAGTTGGAGTTGGTGTTGTTGTACTCAATGCGCTTTACGTGGAAAAGGGTCTCGTCCATTACCCTGCGGCAGCCGGAGATAGCGTCCGCAACAAGCCCGAAAATGCCTATCTGGAATCCCACGATAGCAAGCACAGCCATCAGCACCAGGGACTGTATATGTCCGCCGCCCTCGCCCAGGCATGCGTAAACGATGAAGCGCACCGCAAGCACCAGCGCGGCAAGCACGAATACAGCAGCAATTCCTAGGAAGGTCTTGAGCGGCTTTCTCATCACGTAGTTGCGGATAATCGTTCCGCTGGAGCGCTTGATGTAGCCCCACATGGACTTGAACAGGCGGCTCTTGCGAAGCTCCGGGTTGGTGTTGATGTCCACGGACATTATCTTGGTGCGGTCTGCGCCGGCGGTGATGATGGTCTCCAGCGTGTAGGTGTAGTCGGAGAGCACGTTAAGGCGCATCGCGGCTTCTCTTGTGTAGCTGCGGAATCCGCTGGTGGTGTCCACAACGTCGGTGCCGCTCGCCTTTCTTACAACGCCGCTTCCGAGCTTCTGGAGCTTCTTTTTCAGCGGGGAGAAGTGCTCGATGGAATCTGTGCGGCGGTTGCCTATTACCATCGTCGCCTTGCCCTCAAGCAGCGGACGCACCAGCTTTTCAATGTCCGCGCCGGCGTACTGGTTGTCGGCGTCGGTGTTGACGATGATGTCGGCGCCCAAGCGCAGGCATGCGTCGATTCCCGCCATGAAGCCCTTTGCAAGTCCGCGGTTGTGCACGAAGCTTACTATGTGGTGTACGCCCAGCTCCTTTGCACGCTCCACGGTGCGGTCGGTGCTGCCGTCGTTGATGATGAGGTATTCGATCTCGTCGATACCGTCAATGTGCCGGGGGAGGTCGTGTATGGTCACGTCGAGGGTCTCGGCTTCGTTATAGCAGGGTATCTGGATTATCAGTTTCATGTTATTGTTCTTCCTTTTGATTTTGTTATTGGAACGCTCCCGCAGGAGCAGTTTTTCATATCATCGTGCCGGTCATTCCGGAGTTCATGCGGACAAAATACAGCAGCAGTATCGCCTGGAGCAGGTACACCGCAAGTATCGAGATTATCGCGCGCAGCCAGGATGGACTCCCCTTTGCGTTGAGCGCCTCGTAGTAGCCCGGGGCGTTTCCGTCGTCGTAATTTGCGCGGATCTGCTTTATGCGCTTCACGCAGTGGCGGTAATAGATGTAATCGCCGAACATGCACAGCGCTATCTTCGCGGCGAAATACAGCCCGCTGGCAGCGAACTGCAAAGCTCCCACAACCGAAGCGCTGAACGACCCGGCAAAGGAAAGCAGCGTCGGAACGTAGTAGGCAAGTTCGAGCAGAACCAGGATAACTCCGGCGGCGTCCAGCTTCCGGTAGAACTGGTGCACCGGCGTGAACAGCCCGGCGCAGAGGTTGAAGAAAACCTTCCGCTTCTTCTGTCCCGGAGCCGCCGGCGCGCGGAACGCCGCGAACGCCTGGGAATAGTGCATTACGGATTTCCCGACGTAGCAGGAAAGCTCCTTTGCGCTGACGCCGTCCTCGCCGCGGGTGTCGTCCATGGTCTGGCGGTTTATCTGGTCGAGGAACTCCTGAATATCTACCGGCTGACCGTCCGGGCCGCAGGCGTTGAAGCTGCCGTTCGGAACTCCGCCGGGGTACTCCGCGCGGTGGTCGCTGTAATCTCCGGACTGCCCCCCGGTATCATCATGCTTGCTGAGGTCAACGCCGGACTGCTCCTCCTGCCCGTTGGAAGGCTCAGGCTCTTCACCGGGGAGGTGCCCCTCCCACACAAAGCCGGAAGCATGCCACTCTTCGACCCCGCAGCCGCCCTTTTCATTGTAGCAGGCGCGGTGATGCGGAGTTCCGCAGACAGGGCATACCACGATATCGTCATTTTCGGTGAACGGCCTGCGGCATACCGGGCAGAGCTTGTTTTCAAATCTTGTCATTTAAATTCCTTTCTGTCTACATTCTGCATCATATATAATTATGTGACGAATAGCTCGTCTGGATATGCATATACATTTTATAGTATACCACATTCCGGAACAGATTTCAATAAAAATCGCCCCGTGCTGTGTGAAAATTAGCAAAAATTTGGCGGAGGCTGATTCGGCATATTTCTGTTCATAAAAAGCGGACGGTGCTGTCAGCCCGTCCGCTTTAAGGCAATACCGCGCAAAGATTGTGCGTGTATTGCGTAGTCAGATTTTTCGTCAGATTGTACAACGAGGACGCGGCAAGGCTGTCGCCTTGCAAGGACGAATTGTGCAATATGACGGAAAAGATGCAAGCAAGACATGCACAAAATCCAATAAATGGTCTTTGTGCGGTGTTGCCTTAAATCCGATACAATCGGATAACCGCCGCGCCAGCGGCGACCGAAATTCCGCATTCCGAATTGTAACTGCTGTTTCAGCTAACCTTCCGGATCACTTATTAATTACGATCTTCCCCACTATCCCCATGATCTCGTTTCTCATGCGGATAGCTTCGCGGCGTGCAGCCTCTGCGTAGTCGTGCTCGTCGCACTTTTCCTTCTGGTAGGCGCACATGATGCCTCTGGAGCTGTTGACGATACCGCCGAGGCCGTTCTTATCGAATGCGCCCGCGATGTCCTTCGCGCCTGCGCCCTGAGCGCCGTAGCCCGGGATAAGGAAGAATGTGGTGGGAAGCACGTCGCGGAGGTATCTGAGCTGCTCGGGGTATGTAGCGCCGACTACCGCGCCTACGCCGGAGTAGCCGTAAACGCCGGGAAGATCCTCGCCCCACTTCTCGCACATGTGACCCATGGTCTCATAGATTGTCATGCCGTCTATCTTCTTGTCCTGGAGCTCGCCGGAGCTGGGGTTGGAGGTCTTTACGAGCACGAAAATACCCTTGTCGTTGTCGCGGCAGGTAGCGAGAAGCGGCTTTATGCCGTCGCTACCGAGGTAGCCGTTTACAGTCAGCGCGTCGCCGAGGAACGGCTCGTAGGTCTGGCTGCCTACCTGTACTTTGCCCAGATGAGCCGCCGCGTATGCCTCCATCGTGGTGCCGATGTCGTTGCGCTTGCCGTCGGTGATGACGTACATACCCTTGCTGCGCGCGTACTCCTGGGTCTTGTAGAGAGCCTTGACGCCCGCCGGACCGTACATCTCATAATAAGCCGCCTGCGGCTTCACTGCGGGGACGATATCGTACAGCGCGTCGATAAGCCCCTTGTTGAATTCCAGCAGAGCCTTCGCAGCGCCCTTGAGGGTCTCGCCGTACTTCTCGAAGCACTTCTCCTTGATGTACTCCGGAACATATGCGAGCTTGGGGTCAAGCCCTGCAACGGAGGGGTTCTGGGTCTTTTCGATCTTTTCGATGAGTCTGTCGAGTGACATGTGTTTCTTCCTTTCTATCTCAGTCTATGCCGTCGGTATAAACTATTTTTCCGTCCAGTACTGTATATTTTACCCTGCCCTTGAGGGTCATTCCCTTGAAGCAGGTGTTCTTCGACTTCGAGTGAAGCTTCGCCGGGTCGACTACCCACTCCTCGTTCGGGTCGAAAATACATATATCCGCGATATCGCCGGGTCTCAGTGAGCCGCCGGGTATCGAGAGTATCCGCCTCGGGTTCACGCACATCAGCGTAACTAAGCGCTGAAGCGATATCTTCCCGGTGTGGTACAGCGCGGTGAGCGTTGCCGCAAGGGAGGTCTCCAGACCGACAACGCCGTTCGGAGCCTTCTCAAAATCCGCCTTTTCCTCCGGCGCGTGGGGCGCGTGGTCGGTGATTATGCAGTCGATGGTGCCGTCTATAACGCCCTCGGTTATCGCCTGGACGTCAGCCGCCGTGCGCAGCGGAGGGTTCATTCTGTAGTCCGCGTCGCGGCTGCGGAGCAGCTCGTCGGTCAGCATGAAATAATGCGGAGCCGTCTCGCAGGTCACCATCGTGCCGAATCTCGCCGCGGTGCGTATGTTCTGCATGCTCTGCGCGGTGGAAACGTGCGCAATGTGTATCGGCACTTCCAGATCGGCGGCAAGCGTTATCTCGCGCTCTGTTATTATATCCTCGCTCAGGCGGTGGATACCCTTCACGCCGAGTTCCTTCGATACCTCGCCGTAGTTCATTATGCCGCCGTTCACGATGTCGAGATCCTCGCAGTGGGAGATGACCTTCATTCCCGCGTAGTGAGCCTTCACCATAGCCTCAGCCATTATGCGGGCGTTCTTTACAGGTCTGCCGTCGTCGGAGACCGCCACGCAGCCCGCCTTGTGAAGTTCCTCAAAGTCGCACATTTCAGCGCCACCCAGTCCCTTGGTAATGCTCCCGACCGGATAGACGCGGGTCTTCGCTTCCTTCGCCTTTTCAAGAATGTAATGCACCGTTTCTGCATTGTCTATAGTGGGGTTGGTGTTCGGCATGCACGCTACCGCAGTCACGCCGCCAGCCGCCGCCGCATTTCCGCCGGTGATGATATCTTCCTTGTGGGTCTGTCCGGGGTCGCGGAAATGCACGTGCATATCGCATATTCCCGGGATAACCGTCAGCCCGGCGCAGTCCACCGTCTGAGCCTCCGGCGCGGAGATGTCCTCCCCAACCTCGCGTATCCGGTTATCGTGGATAAGGATATCCGCCTTTCCCTCGAAGCCGCTGGCGCTGTCAACCACATAGCCGTTTTTCAGTAATAAGTCCATTCTGCCCTCCTTGTGTTTTCTTTATGGAAAATCCCCGTTATTCCGCGGGACATTGAGTGTATATCACAACTTTATCGCAGCCGTCGAGCTCCCTTACGAGCACCTTGACCGTTTCTTCCCGGGAGGTCGGCAGGTTCTTCCCGATGTAGTCAGCGCGTATCGGAAGCTCCCTGTGTCCCCTGTCCACCAGCGCTGCAAGCTGTATCAGCATCGGACGTCCCCGGAACATTATGCCGTCTATCGCGGCTCTCGCGGTGCGCCCGGTGAAGATAACGTCGTCGACTATCACAACGCGCTTGTCGGTGATGTCGAACGGTATCTCGCTGTTGTCCGGGCAGCCTCCCCGGGGCTTGTCGTCCCGGAACGGAGTGATATCCAGCAGACCCACCGGTATCTCGCCGCCGTCTATCTCGGCGATACGCGCGGCTATGCGCTTCGCGAGGACCGCACCGCGCGAAAAAAGCCCGATAAGGCAAAGACTGTCAGTGCCCTTATTGCGTTCGATCATCTCAAACGAAATACGGGTGACTGCCCTCGCCATCGAGCTTTCGTCCATTATTTCAGCTTTCTGCACAAGCCCGTCTACGGTACACACGGATATCACTACCTTTCTGCCAGAATGAAAAAGCCCGCCGGATATACGGCAGGCTGTGATGTGTGTACAAAATGCACTGCCCCCTTTTCGGTGCAGCACTCCCCATACGAACTCAAACAACCTTGCCGGCATCACGGTGCCGCCTTAAAAGCCATAGAATTTCGCTGATTATTCGTTACTAGTTATTATATACTACTTCGCCTGATTTGTCAATAGGATTTTTCCTCCGGCGGAGTTAAATTTAATAACCCGCATATATTGAAATATTGTGCAATTTGTGATATACTTTGAATCAGGATAAATAACAGGGAGGGCGGCACAGTGAAAACTATCCTGATACACGGCCTGGGACAGACCGCGGGAGCGTGGAACAAAACCGCAGAACTTCTCCCGCAGGAAGACATGCTGTGCCCAGAGCTGTCCGCATTCATCGGCGGCGGAAGCTACGGCGAACTATACTCCGGATTCAGCGGATATCTGGACGAACTGGATCAGCCGCTGTTCCTGTGCGGTCTGTCGCTGGGCGCGGTTCTGGCGCTGAATTACGCGGCAGACCGTCCCGGCTCGGTGCGGGGACTGGCGCTCGCGGCTCCTCAGTTCCGTATGCCGAAGGCTCTGCTCAGATTCCAGGGCGCGGTTTTCCGGCTCATGCCGGAGAAGTCGTTCGCAGGCTCCGGGCTTACCAAAAAGCAGATGATATCCCTCACCGGAGACATGGCGCGTCTGGACTTCACGCCGTCGCTGGCCAGGATAGAATGTCCCGTGTCAATAGCCTGCGGAGAGCGCGACAAAGCCAACATCAGCGCCGCGCGGGAACTGGAAAGTATCCTCCCGCAGGCACGGCTAACGGTCATCAGAGGCGCCGGACATGAGATAAACTCCGAAGCGCCGGAGGAAACAGCCCGCTTTATCATTCAAGCACTCAGGAGGTAACATCATGGACTTACAGTCAATAATCGACGAGAGCGAAAAAATAGTGTTCTTCGGCGGCGCCGGAGTTTCCACCGAAAGCGGCATACCGGACTTCCGCTCGCAGGACGGACTATACAACATGAAATACAAGTACCCGCCGGAGCAGATAATCTCCCACAGCTTTTTCATGGCTGACCCGGAGGAGTTCTTCCGGTTCTACCGCGACCGCATGATATACCCCGCCGCGAAGCCGAACGCGGCTCATCTCAAGCTCGCGGAGCTGGAGCGCGCCGGGAAGCTATCCGCAGTTGTGACCCAGAACATCGACGGACTGCCCCAGCGGGCGGGCTCCCGGCGGGTGTGGGAGCTCCACGGAAGCGTCCACCGCAACCACTGCATGAGGTGCGGCAGGGCCTATCCCGTGGAGTTCGTGCGGGACAGCGGAGGTGTGCCCCGATGTGCCTGCGGGGGCATCGTCAAGCCCGATGTGGTGCTCTATGAGGAGCAGCTGGACGGGCATACCCTGCAGGGGGCTCTTTCGGACATCCAGGGGGCGGATATGCTCATCATCGGCGGCACTTCACTGGCGGTGTACCCCGCCGCCAGCCTGGTGAACTACTACCGGGGGCACCGCCTGGTGCTCATCAACAAGTCCCCCACCCCCTACGACGCCCACGCCGACCTGGTGATCGCTGGCCCCATCGGGGAGATCCTGGGCGGCGTAGCGGTGGTGTGAGGGCGCGGGATGAAAAACGGCCGCCTGTTTGAGCTGCTCTATCTCTGTCTCTTATACACATCTGACGCTGCCGACGAGCGATCTAGTGTA
>OJPS01002063.1_pt1 | contig 12068 bp, 9 predicted proteins | sample 1598551 | NCBI WGS metagenome assembly OJPS01 (sample SAMN03922488, study PRJEB24848) | human gut metagenome | isolation source: stool sample | host: Homo sapiens | place: Germany | collected 2011-05 | reverse complement strand
CAGACCCTGGCCAAGATTCTCAATGTACCCTTCGCCATTGCAGACGCCACCACCCCAACTTGCAGCATTGCCTCTGATTGCACCGCCATACATATTAAATGTGCTATTATGCACATACACACCGGCTCCATTATAACTGCCTTGGAGCTTATTACCACAAATAGTTCCACCGTACATGGTAAAAGTGGCGTTATTATCCACTTTCACACCTAAATCCGACCTTCCCACGCTGTGAGTGATAACTCCACCTGTAACGGAGATGCGGTTCTCCGTATTTTCCTCGCACGGCACCCATCGAGTGAACAGACCTTCCTTGCTTGTGGTGAAATAGTGCATACTCTCACTACTATTGCAGTCACAGAGAGTAAATTGTCCCTTATCTATCTCAATGACAACAAAATCCCCGTTTGCCGCAATGCTGTGACCATTCAGACAAAGCACCACGTTATTGTTCGGTTTCCATGTTTCCATTGTCACGATATCCTGAGTCAGGTAGTAATATCCTTCCGTTGCAGCTTGCAGTGCTGCTTCACTGTCTATGGACTTCCACTCTGTCACAATGCTATGCTTATACTTATCTGTGCATGTCGCGCCGCAGATGGGATGGTCAACATGCTGACCTTCCGCCACCGTCATCGGAACCGTCATCGGTGTATTCAACGCTTCAGAAATAGCATGAAGTCGTGTCATATCCAGTTCTGCGATCTGCTCCTTGGTCAGTGACTCCATAGCCTCGTCGATGGCTTCCAGCTGCGCACCGACACTTTCTGCATTTTCCACCGTCACTTCGTCCGGCAGAGCATCGATGAGTGCCTGTACCTTCTGCACTGCTGCCTTCTTCTCATCGTCTGCCGAGGTATCCTGCGTGCCGGCATCACTATCGCTGACACTTTCCACTGAGGGTTCCACAGTATCGGGGGCTTCGCCCGCAGTGGAATCTTCCGTACCGGGAGTTGCCGCAGTGGTGCTCTTATCAGCCGGAGTCTCTTCCCCCGGTGCCGCAGCTGCTTCTGCTTCCTCTTGCTCTGCCGCAGAGTCTGTTTCCTGCTGTTCTTCCTGTTCTGCCACCGCATCAGCCTCCTGTGCGAATGCTGTCATGGGCAGTGTTGAGAAGCAGAGAATAAATGCCAGTAACATGCTCAATACTCGTTTTTTCATAGCGTTTTACCTCTTTCCGATGGGCATAGTGATACCCATTATCTTAAAGATAACGTACCACACTTTCTCTCAGCGGAACCAGGGGCTGCATGAATCGACCCAAATATGTCATGAATCGACCGAAGAGGACTTTAAATGGCTCAATGCGGTTCAATAGCAAGTATTCCTTGAAAAAGTCTTTCCGGTATTATATTCTATTATTATGTCCTATAAAAATCAGTTACAAAGTATACACACAGAAAGGTTTCTATATGTGGATTGCAGATCATTGGAAAGATTATGAAGTGCTGGATACGTCCAGCGGAGAAAAGTTAGAGCGTTGGGGAGATTATATTCTCGTCCGTCCGGATCCCCAGGTCATCTGGAAGACACCCCACGATCATAAGGGTTGGAAGCAGAAAAACGGTCATTACCACAGAAGTGCCAAGGGCGGCGGAGAATGGGAGTTCTTCCATCTGCCGGATGAATGGGCGATTCATTACACCCTGCCTTTTCAGAAGGAAGCCTCCGGTAAGGCTGATCCTCTGACCTTCCATCTGAAGCCCTTCAGCTTCAAGCATACCGGCCTGTTCCCGGAGCAGGCTGTGAACTGGGACTGGTTCTCCGGTCTGATCCATGAGGCAGGCCACCCCGTGAAAGTACTGAACCTCTTCGCTTACACCGGCGGTGCTACTGTATCCGCTGCGGCTGCGGGAGCTGCTGTGACCCATGTGGATGCGTCCAAGGGTATGGTCGGCTGGGCGAAGGAGAACGCTGCTGCCAGCGGGCTTGCCGATGCTCCTATCCGCTGGCTGGTGGACGACTGCATGAAGTTCGTAGAGCGTGAGATCCGCCGTGGCAACAAATACGACGGCATCATCATGGATCCCCCTTCCTACGGCAGAGGTCCTAAGGGCGAGATCTGGAAAATAGAAGATAATATCTGGGATTTCGTAGGACTGACCGCACAGCTTTTATCCGATGATGCGCTGTTCTTCCTGATCAATTCGTACACTACAGGATTGCAGCCCGCCGTGCTGTCCTATATGATGAATTCCACCCTGACGAAAAAGTTCGGCGGTCATGTGGAAGCCGAAGAGATCGGCCTCCCTGTCACCGAGAGTGGGCTGGTACTGCCTTGCGGCGCTTCCGGGCGCTGGCAGCGTGACTAAATTATACGCATAACAAGCAATCGCAAAAAGGAGCCCCCTCGTGAGGCTCCTTTCTTCTATAGCACATATTTTCTTAACACCGGGATCTTGCGCAGCACCCATGCGGTTGCCGTTGCCAGTGCCAGCACTACCAGGCAGAATGCAGCCAGCAGCAAAATCAATACCGCTTGTCCCGCGGCTACAGACTGCACACCGCATTGTTCCAACACCGTAAAGGGTGTGATCTTCACGAATTTATACAACAGGTTCACATACACCGGATGTACCAGGTATACGGCAAAGCTCAAAGCTCCCGCCTCCTGCCAGGGGATCCGGTGTGTTCTATCCTTCTCCCGGGCAGTAGAAGCCGCGCCGTCCCGTCTTCCATTCCATCCTGCAGCGAACAGAAGCACTGCAAGCAGTACTGTAAACGGATAATTGTATGCCATCTGGATGGAGAATCCGGCGAGTGTCCTGCTGAGGATCATTCCCATCATCAGCACTGCCGCTGCCATCAGCCACACGTTTCCTATCCGTTTCCCTCTGACCGGCTCCGTATCGAGCCCGGCTTCCATGCCTTTCCCGGACGTGCCGGAACTCTCTGCCTTGTCCACACATACTTCTCTCACTGCGAAGAGATATCCACACAGATAATACAGGAAATACACACCGCCATCCGGCAATACCGGAATACTGTTGACATCCAGTACCTTATTCAGAAACGGTGCCACACTGCTTCCTAAGAAGATCACTGCCATCACTGCCGCAACACCCCACACCGGCAGCACACGCAGCACTTTTTTCAGAAGCGGCGTGATCAGATATAAAAACAAGATCAGATACAGATACCACATATGGGACCAGGTATGTCCCGTCAGAGTCATCTTCAGTGCCTCCGGGATCATCCTGATCCGGAAGGTCCGCTCCGCCACTACCAGCTCGGAAGCTGCATACGGAACGCCGAATAGGAGGATCGCCAGCGCAATCCTCCTGCAATATTTTTTAATCATGACCGGATAAGTCAATGTACGTTCCGGATTCAGGAACAAATATCCCGAGATCAATAAAAATATAGGAACACACCAGGTCACCAGATCCATAACTGACAGCAATAATGACCGGTATTCCGGCATTATCGACGCATCTGTCACATCTGTCGCACCTGTCAGTACATGCATCAGCACCACTGCACAGGTTGCCAGTACCCGGAGCACGTCCAGGAACTGCTTCCTGGGTCCGGATAAGCCGTTTGTCATGTCTCTCCCATCTCCTCCATCAGGCGCATGCCTGCAGTATCTGTCACAGGAAGGGAGAATACTATGCTTTGTGCTTTACTCTCCAGTCCTGCTTTTTCCATTATAGCACGCATGATGGAATTTTTCTGCTCACTTTTTACCACAATGAACAACATTTCTTTTTCCGGCACCAGTGTCACGCCCAGAAACTGCTGTGCATTCTCTGTTCCGGTGCCCTTGGCATGGATGACTGTGCCGCCTGCCGCATGTACTTCTCTCGCTGCATCCATGACCAGTTCCGTATATCCATGATTGGCTATCACTACCAGAAGCTCATTCTTCGTCTCTTTCAATGTGGACTCCTCTCCTTTTACGAATTCCTGCCCGCAGGTCAGGTAATTCAATGCTTTCTTGCCACCGACACTGCTCACGGGAATGATAAATGCGATTCCCATTCCCGGGAGATCAATCTGCATTTTCTTACGCAGAGCAGGCTTGATCTGCCGCCAGGCAGCATCTGTGACAAGATGGAACAATACGCTCTTCTCCATGCCGTCCAGTCCAAAATAATCTAAGATCTCATTCGCCGCGGTTCCCATGCCGACGGTAACACTGCCGACCTGTGCGCCGTTTTCTTTATAGCATTCCACGAATTTCCTCGTCAGCTGACGATTGGTGATGGTGACCATCATATATAATTCACTCATGGGCACACCTCCTACAGTTCAATGATGGCATTCTCATCCAAAGCACCAAATGCATCCGCCGCACCGGCAAATACGCCTGCACCGCTCTTCTGCTGCTTTAACTGATATACCATTCCCAATATCTGGATCGTGATCAGCGGTGTCATGGCTACCATTGCTACCACACCGAAAGCATCTGCGACTAAATTGCCGCCCACCGCCACACAGGCACCCTGCGCTAACGGCAGTAAAAAGGTAGCTGTCATGGGACCGCTTGCCACACCGCCGGAGTCGAAGGCGATCGCTGTGAATATCTTCGGTACAAAAAAGGATAGTCCTATCGCCACGCCGTAGCCCGGGATCAAAAACCATAGAATCGGAATCCCCGTCAGCACGCGGATCATCGCCAGTGCTACGGATAAGGATACGCCCACGGACAGAGAAATGCCCATGGATCTGGCAGAGATAGCGCCGTCCGTCAGCTCCTCTACCTGATGATTCAGTACATAGACCGCGGGCTCCGCTTTTACGATAAAGTAACCGATCAGTGCTCCCACCGGCACCAGTACCCACCTGTAGGATCTGGCTGCCATGACCTGACCGAGGTAATTACCGGCTGGCATAAAGCCCACATTTGCGCCGGTCAGAAACAATACCAGACCGATATAAGTATACACCAGGCCGATCAGGATCTTCGCCAGCGTCTTCCCCGACAGCCGCAGGGCAAATATCTGGAACAGACCGAAAAACAATACAATGGGAAGTAATGAGAGTGCGATTTCTTTCATATAATCCGGAATCCCATGGGCAAAAAGCTGCGCCAGTTCCACGGAATCAGCGATCTCCGGGATCGCCACCGGCTGGTAATCCGCATTGGTCGGCTTGTAGATCAGCCCCAGCACCATAACCGCCAGGATCGGGCCGATGGAGCACAGTGCTACCAGACCGAAGCTGTCGTCTGCCGCATGATGGTCATTACGGATGGACGCAATACCGACACCAAGTGCCATGATAAAAGGAACGGTCATGGGTCCCGTGGTCACACCTCCGGAATCAAACGCCACTGCCCGGAAGTTCTCCGGTACGAGAAATGCAAGAACGAACACTGCTATGTAGAAAAAAGTTAACAACGGCGGCAGTGCCACACCGATCAGCATACGCAGAAGGGCAATGACCAGGAAGATTCCAACGCCCACTGCCACTGCCAGGATCAGCGTCATGTTCGGCACCGAAGGCACCTGTGTCGCCAGCACCTGCAAGTCAGGCTCGGAAATGGTGATCACCACTCCCAACAGAAAAGATAACACTACGATCAGCAGAATATTTTTACTCTGGGTCATTCTGGCACCCACTTTTTCTCCCATGGGGGTCATGGACATCTCCGCACCCAGGGTGAAAAACATCATACCGGCCATGACCATCACCGCTCCCACCAGAAAGCACAGCAGGATACTGGAGGTAATGGGGGCTATGGTAAAGCTTAATACGATCACGATCCCTACTACCGGCAGGACCGCCTTCAAGGATTCTGCAAATTTTTGCCGGATCTTTGGATTCAATAACTTCAATATTGGTCTTTCCTTTCTTTAGGTTTTCTTTATCTTAACATGAAGCAAAGACCCAGTCCTACCGTTTTTCATCAATTTATAAAATTTTCACGGGTTCTTAACGCAATCTTTATGCAGACAGCTCCCGGTCCTGCCCAGACTGCTTTTTCACAAATTTATAGGCCCAGACATCCACCACGATCACAAACAGGAAAAAGAAAACGAAGATCCAGTCCGCATCCAGAGACAATGCGGAATCATAGATACCGTGTTCGATCATCGGCATGAACACGCTGAGTTTCAGGTAGCGTTTCCTGCGTTTTGTATCGCCTGCGAGTTCTGCCTCCTTCGCCACACCGAAGAAATATCCCATGATCACGCCATCGATGGCATGGGAAGGCACGGACAACAGGGCTCTGGTCACTGCCGTCCCAAAGTCACCGCCCAGACAATACAGAACATTTTCAATGGCTGCAAATCCCAATGCCGAAGTCACGCAGTACACGATGGCATCGAATTTATAATTAAATGCCGGATGCTTCCATGCCGCCCATTTGGCCGCCTTCATCTTGCAAAGTTCCTCGATCAGTGCCACCCCGATAAAATTATCCAGGATCACGTAGCACAGCGTATCTGCATCCATAAATACCAGAAATACTTCATCCAGAATGATTTCCAGTATCATGGCGGGGATCACAGACAATACACCGAACAGGAATATTTTCCACAATAATCCCCTCGGCTCCTTCTCCACCTTATCCTGTCTATAAATCCATACCACCAGTGCGATGGCCGGCAATAGTGCCAATCCTGTCAGAAACATAACCTATTCCTCTCCTGTCCACATAGACGGTCCGCCCTTTCAGGACCGCCGCCATACTACATTTTAATCTAATGTTTTTCCTGATGTCAACCTAACGAAAGTATATGTTTCTATTTTTTGTGTCTTGGCTTTTCCGGAGGATACCTGCCTGCCTTTTGCCTCCGCTTTAGGGGAAAATATACCGGCTTTCATATATCCTTAACTACTTCTTTACACCTTGCATTGCAAAGTAATGGTACTATAGTTATAATATATTTACAAAACAACTAACAATATTTCATGGAGGATCACACCGTGTTCCGATCATTTTCCGATAAAAAATCACCGCGGAAAAGCTTCCGCTTAAAACCACCCTTTACCAGACATGCCATCAGTATCCTGATCTGTGCCGCCTGCATGCTGTTCGCCACTCTTGCCTCTTTTTTATATCAGCATATAGTACCGGACAACCATGCCAATGTAGCACTGTTCTACATTCTGGCACTGGTGATCATCGCCAGATGGACGGTGGGCTACGGCTACGGCATTGTCTGCACCCTTTTTTCCGTAATAGCGATCAATTATCTGTTCACCTATCCGTATTATAAGCTTAATTTCACACTGACCGGCTACCCTATCACCTTCCTGCTGATGAGTGGGATCACTCTGATCCTGTGTACCATGACCTCTCATATGACCATCCAGTCCGAGATGATCGCAGAGCGGGAAAAGCGGCTGGCAGAGGCCGAAATGGAAAAGATGCGTGCGAATCTTCTGCGCGCCATCTCCCACGATCTGCGCACGCCGCTCACCGGCATCATCGGCAACAGCTCCCTGTTTTTGGAAAGTCAGAACGATCTAAGCTCCACCGAGCAGCGTACGATCATGACCAATATCTACGAGGATTCCAACTGGCTGTTGAATATGGTGGAAAATCTGCTGTCCGTCACCCGTATCCAGGGAGACAGCTTAAGCATCAATACCACAGAGGAGCCGGTGGAGGAAGTGGTGGGAGAAGCTTTGGAGAAGCTGAAAAAACGCTATCCCGATGCCGCCATCCGGGTCAAGATCCCCGAGGAATTTCTGATGATACCCATGGATGCGGTGCTGATTGAGCAGGTCACCATCAATCTGCTGGAAAATGCCATCGTTCATTCCGGAAGTATCCTGCCCATTGATTTCATCGTGGAGGATCATCCGGAGCATGTCTCTTTTATTGTGAGAGACTACGGAAAAGGACTGTCGGAAGAAAAATTACAGAATCTGTTCGAGACGGGTACCTACAACAATTCCCGGAGCTCGGATTCCCGCAAAGGCATGGGTATCGGTCTGTCCATCTGCAAGACCATCATCACCGCCCATCACGGAACGCTGAGTGGCAGGAATCATGCGGATGGCGCGGAATTCTGTTTCACACTTCCCAAGGCTGGAGCTAGCGCTACGGAAAAATAAGTATACTCAGCCACATACGATAGAACTGTTGAAAATACCGGAAAGGATATGGATCACAGATATGAATAAGATCAAAGTTCTCTTAATCGAAGATGATAGAAGTATCAGTAATTTCATTACCGCTACCATGGACCGAGAAGGCTACAAGATCATGCACGCCTTAAACGGCAGAGAGGGACTGAGTCTCAGCACTTCTTTCTGCCCCAATGTGATCCTGTTAGATTTAGGGCTGCCGGACATGGACGGGCTGGAGGTATTACAGAAACTCCGTTCCTGGAGCGATGTTCCGGTGATCATCATATCTGCCCGCACCAAGGAGCAGGAGAAGGTCTCCGCTCTGGATCTGGGGGCGGATGATTATATCACAAAACCTTTCGGCACCGGCGAGCTCATGGCAAGGATCCGCACTTCTCTGCGGCACAGCCACGCCCAGACTCCCGGTCATGTATATAAGGCACTGGATCTGGAGATTGATTTCGAGAAACGACTGATCCGCCTGCGGGGTGAAGAGGTGCATCTGACCCAGATTGAGTACCAGCTGCTCACACTTTTAGCAGAGAATTCCGGCAGAGTCCTGACCTACAGTTACATCATGAATGCCATCTGGGGCCCCTACATGGACAATAACAACCAGATCCTTAGAGTCAACATGGCCAACATCCGCAGGAAGCTGGAACAGAATCCTGCCCAGCCCCAGTATGTCTTCACTGAGATTGGTGTGGGCTATCGGATGCGTGAGAACGAGAACGGTGGGACTGTATAAACAGAAATACAATTCCCAACACTGCCTCTAGCAAAATGAGTACCGTCCCTCTGTCCAGTGCCTTCCAGACGCTGTCCAGGGTATCCATCCGGCCCAGGATGTCTATGTAAAAGAAATCCAGATAGATGACCGCCGGTGAGATCACACATCCCGGATGCAGTACCGTCCGCTCCATGAGCAGACGGTACATTTCCACTGCCAGAAATATTACATTCAGGGCATAGCCCGCACAAAGCTGATTGTTCAAAAACGGTCCCAGGGAGCTGAGTTCCATACCAAGGGGAACACTTCCTGCCCGGACCATTCCGAAGCTTAAATACATGATTCCAACACTCCATAATAGCATCGCAAGGGATGCTATTCCAAGTCCTCTGCTTAATTGACTGGAGGGAATCATTTTCACATCCTCTTCCTTTCCGAAATACCGGTATACAAGCCCCAGCATCGTCAGCGTCCCCGCCATGGAGATTCCGGCCACCAGGCAGGCAATATCTCTTCCCCCAAACAACCCTCTTCCGGAAAATAAACGGATCCCGATGACACAGTGATAGATCAAAAGCCCCAGCACGATCAGATACAGGATCCTCTTTTCACGTTTCCGCTGCTCCTGGAGCTTTGCCAGTCTCACGACTTCCGTCACAGCCTCCTCCCGGTCTCCCGCCCGCTCTCCGGTCACAATGTCCTGAATCGGCAGTTCCAACAGATGAGACAGGGACTCCAATACGCCGATATCCGGAAAACTTTCTCCATTCTCCCACCGGGATACCGCTTTGTTGGTCACCCCTAACATCCTTCCCAGTTCACTCTGGGTATAATTTTTGCATTGTCTGGCTTCCCGGATCAGATTGCCCGTTTTCTTTTTATCCATACTAATCCCTATACCTTTCTGTACTCTGCAAACTCTAGGTGCTTTAGCACCTTTGCTTTAGCACCTTTGCTTTAGCACCGTATGCCGGCCTATCTGTACCCTTATGGTAACAATCCTTTGGAAAATGCGCAATCCATTGTAACGAGACTGCCTGTTTTCTGTGATTTTTGCGCAAAAAATTCCCCTCGGCGAGGGGGGAGTGTACCGAGGGGGATAGAGAGAAAAGTATTTTTGAAAGAGGCGGGTTCCTTTTTCAGTTATTATAATAGCGTAATTTATTTATATTTACTGCTGTTTTTATAGCTTGTTTGTGTTGAAAACACTGTTTTTTTGTGGTATTCTGACTGTATCAATGTCAGTAGATTTAAAAAGTGAAGGAGCAGCTATGGATATCACAACGAAAAAAGGCAGACGCGGCAGAAAGGATATTGACCGGATCATCGTGGAAAAAGGCCGCAGAGGTGATTTTTCTCCCCTGCAGCCCGATCATTATCACAGCTTTTATGAAATTTTTTATCTCTGGTCGGGAAGCTGCCGTTTCCTGTTAAAAGATACGGTCTATCAGATGGAAGCCGGAGATCTGGTCTTCATCGCTCCGGGAGAACTGCATCACTCTCTGTATTCCGCCGGAGAGGTCTGCGAGATCGTAATGATCTATTTCAAAGAAGAATATCTGCATTTATCGGACCGGTCTGCCGACAGCCTCACTTCCATATCCGGGCAGGGGCTACAGCTGCATTCCTTCATGGGCAGCGTTCCTACGGTATACCAGGAATATCTGCACTCTCTGCTGACCCGGATGCTCACCGAGAATTCCCGCTTCGACCAATACTCCGAACATTTTGAGCGTTGCTATCTGGAAGAGCTTCTGCTCATGCTGATGCGGCATTCCGTCATGAATGAAAAGGAACCGGATCTACTGAACTCCCGGGATGCGGACATCCTGCTTGCCGCCGACTGTTCGGCCCCCGCGTCCGCCCGTTTCCATGAGATCGCGTCTGGAAAGGTCGTGCTGATCGCCTGTCCGAAGTTTGAGGACAATCAGGAAATGCGCGCCCGTCTCGTTGCGCTGTTTACGGAGGCGTGCCCGGCCTCGGTGACGGCCCTGCGCATGGAAGTCCCCTGTTGCCGGGGCATTGCGGCGGTTTGCCGTGAAGCCGCCGGGGAGTGCGGCATCCCCGTCCATGAGCTTGTCATGGGCCGTGATGGGGAGTTGTGCCCGCTGAATGGGTGAGGGGAACGGAGAGCCGGGGGAGGATATTGCGGTGTGCAGGGATGGGAAGCGGTTATCTTATGAGATAACCGTTTTGTTTTATGGGCTTCAGCCTGCTGATGGCGCGAGGCGACCGAAACAAGAAACCACCCCTATATGGGTGGTTTCTTGTTTTTTCTTTATGGTGTTTTCCCCTCCCCGTATAGGGCCGTGGCCGCATCAGGGGCAGGGTCTGGGCCCTATTTCCCCTCTCCGCGCGGGGCTGCGGTCGAGTCCCGGACAATCAGGTGGTGTTTGAATTCGACGCGGGTGATGTTGCGGCCGGACGGCTCGCCGGACATTTTTGCGTGAAGTATTTCAAAAGCGTTGCGTCCCTTGTCCGCGATGTAGTGTTCCACCGTAGTCAGGCCCACGGGGAGGAACTGCGAGGGGAAGATGTTGTCGAACCCGCACACGCTGTAGTCTTCGGGAACCCGGCGGCCTTCGGCCCGGATAGCGTCGAGCACGCCGTAGGCCACCATGTCGTTGACCGCGACAAAGGCCGTGACGCGCCGCCGTTCGCCGAGGCATTTGCGGGTCAGCTCGAAGCCGACGGCGTGTTCGATGGAAATGTTGTCCCGCTCCTCCTTGGGCGTCACTTCGCGGGAGCGCACGATCACCGAACCTTCCGGGCACTCGTCGCGGTAGGTGTCGCGCACGCCTTCCAGACGGCGGACGCGGGCGGAGTTGGCCTCGTTCAGGGTGGTGGAGATATAGGCTATGTGCTTGTGCCCAAGGCCGATCATATAGTGGGCGATAATGGCCCCGGCGCTGTAGTTGTTCATCTCCACGGTGTCCACATTGAGGCTGGTGTTGCGGTCGCCGATGACCACAATCGGCACGAGCCTGTTCACGCGTTCCACGAGTTCGGTGGACTGCGGCATCATGGTGAACACCACGCCCGCAAGATCCGAGCCGGATACCGCGTTCAGGATGCGGATCTCGTTTTCGGCGTCGCGGTAGGTCGTATAGACGAGGGTGTCGCAGTCCCTATCGGCTGCCGCCTGCTGGATGGCCTGCACGATGGTGGAATAATAGGGGTTGAGGACGTTGGGGCAGACGATGAGGACTGTCTTGCGATCGAAGAGGGAGGGCCGCTTTTTGGCTGTGGGGGCGTAACCAAGGGCCTCGGCGGTTTCCCGTACCTTGCGGACGGTATCGGCGGAGAAGGAAAC
>OJPS01002058.1_pt1 | contig 12105 bp, 6 predicted proteins | sample 1598551 | NCBI WGS metagenome assembly OJPS01 (sample SAMN03922488, study PRJEB24848) | human gut metagenome | isolation source: stool sample | host: Homo sapiens | place: Germany | collected 2011-05 | reverse complement strand
CTTTATGCCGAGGCGCTCAAGCGGCAGGGAATGATCGAAAATCTTCAGAGGATCCATATTGTTCTGTGCGGTCCGACGACACTCGGCGCTCTGCTCAACAGTCTGCAACTGGGCTTCAAGACTGTCGCAATCGAGAAACGTTCCGCTGAGCTCTGGCAGCTGCTGTCAGCCTTTAAGACTGAATTTGTCCGCTTTACCGACATTCTCACCCGGACGCAGAAAAAACTCTCCGAAGCTTCGGATACGATAGAGGATGCCGCCCGCAAGACACGTACCATACAGCGCAAGCTGAGCTCAGTTGCAGAGCTGACGGAGGAAGAGAGTGACGCTTTACTGTGCGAGAGGGAGAATCTTTGACATATCGCATGGTTTATGCACTGAGTCATTGCCGGATGAATTTCTGTCATATTTCAAGGGCTTTCCTGCTGAATTGCAGGGAAGCCCTTGAAATATGACAGAAATTTTCATCAATCAGTCTTTTGATTTTAACATAGGGGGTATAATGAATTCAATGCGAACAAAATCACTTGTAGATTGAAAGGAGTACTGGTAATGGAGACAAGGCAAAAAACTTATAAACAATTGTATGCTTGTTCCCAATTCGTTCCCTAAAAAGCAAAACCACAATATATCGTGCTATTTCGATGGAAATAGTACGATATATTGTGGTTTGAAACGGCTGGCGGAGAAGGTGGGATTCGAACCCACGGTACCTTTCGGTATCACTGGTTTTCAAGACCAGCTCCTTAAACCCCTCGGACACCTCTCCGCATTGGGGCAGAGAACAGTAGCCTTATTATAGCAACATTTCCCCTGGCTGTCAACGCTGCAATGCGCAGCCGGCGCAAAAAAACTCCCCCCGCCGCCCCGCTTTTGGCGCCGGAAGAAATGAGAACCCTGGAGACCCTCTGGCAAAAGCTGCGCGCCCATATTTCATTTTATCCACAAAAATATGCCATTTGGGGGCAAAGTGTTTTGCCGGGCCATAGATTCGCTTTGTTTTCTTTGCCGGGAATCATCGCCCAGCGCCTTTTTGGCTGCATTCCTGCAGCCCTGGAGGGCGGGCAGAAATGAAAAAGAGGGATACTTCCCTATAAAGTATCCCCCACTTTTTTTATTTTCAGATGTTCTCCTGCTGTTCTGAAGGCTCCTGCTCCTCTTCTTCCATGGGAGGCAGTTTTGCCGCGCCTACAACCTTGCCATCGCCCTCCATGCGCATCAGGCGCACACCCTGAGCCGAGCGCCCAAATACGGAAATCTCATCCGAATTCATGCGGATGATGACATTGGCATCGTTGATCAGCATGATATCCTCATGGCTGTTTACTGCCAGCAGCGCCACCACTTTGCCCGTCTTTTCCGTGACATTCATGGTGCGAGCGCCAATCCCGCCGCGGCTCTGCTCCCGGTATTCCCCGGCCTCTGTGCGCTTGCCATAGCCGTTTTCGGAAATCACGGCGACATATTGCCCCTCTTCCAGCCTGGAGGCGCCGATAACTTCATCGCTCGGACGCAGCTTGATGCCCCGAACGCCCACTGCCACACGCCCCATGGGCCGCACATCTCTTTCGTGGAACGCGATGGCCATGCCCTCTTTCGAGCCAATGATAATTCTATCATCCCCATGCGTGCGCAGGACGGATATGAGCGCATCCCCTTCCCGGATTGCAATGGCAATCAGCCCATTCTGCCGGATTCTGGAAAAGGCGCTCATCTGCGTCTTTTTGATGATACCCTGGCGCGTGACCATCACAAGATTGGAATCGTCTTCAAATTTTTCGATGGGGAACACCGCCGAAACCTTCTCCCCCGATTCCAGGGCAAGCAGGTTTACAATGGCCATGCCTTTTGCCGTGCGCCCGGCTTCGGGAATCTGGTAGCACTTTTTCATATACACCTTGCCCTTTGTGGTAAAGAAGAGCAGGTAGCTGTGCGTGGAAGTGGCGAAGACATCTTCGGCGAAATCCTCTTCCTTGGTGGAAAGCGCGGTGATGCCCCTTCCGCCGCGGCGCTGGGCGCGGTAGTGATCGCTGGCCGTGCGCTTGATATAGCCGTGGTGCGTCAGCGTGACAACCATTTCCTCCTCTTGAATCAGGTCGTCGGCATCCACCTCGTCTTCATCGAAGGTGATCTCCGTGCGGCGCGCATCGCCATACCGATTGGCGATTTCCTGGAGGTCTTCCTTTATAATCTCATCCACCATATGAGGCTTGCTGAGCACATCCTTATAGTAGGAAATCCTTTCCATCAGGGCGGCGTATTCCTCATCCAGCCTGTCCCTTTCCAGCCCTGTAAGCCGCTGCAGACGCATATCCAAAATGGCCTGGGCCTGCACTTCAGAAAACAAGAACCGCTCCATCAGCGCAATTCGCGCCTCGCCGCCGTCCTTGCTGGCCTTGATTGTGGCGATAATTTCATCGATACTATCCAGCGCTTTTAGCAGCCCTTCCACAATATGCGCCCGCTTTTCGGCCTTTTCCAGGTCGAACCGGGTGCGCCTTGTGATAATCTCCCGCTGATATTTTACATATTCTTCTATGATCTGCTTTAAGTTGAGCACTTTTGGCTCTGTGCCCACAAGGGCGATCATGATGACGCCAAAAGTCGTCTGCATCTGGGTATGCTTATAGAGCTGGTTTAAAATGACATTGGCATTAAAGCCCTTCTTCAAATCCACCACAACGCGCATTCCCTGGCTATCCGATTCATCGTTGGTCTCGGCGATACCCTCGATGCGCTTCTCATGGGCCAGCTCCCGGATATTGGCTACCATCATTTCCTTGTTCACCTGATAGGGAATCTCTGTGATGACAATGCGCTCCCGGCCATCCTTTTCCACCTCGATTTCGGCCTTGGCGCGCACGCGGATTTTGCCACGCCCTGTACGGTAGGCCTGGCGGATGCCGGAAACGCCTACAATCTGCCCTCCCGTTGGGAAATCCGGCCCCGGGACATATTCGATGAGATCTTCCACCGTCAGTTCCGGGTTATCGATATAGGCGCAAATGGCCTGCACCACTTCCCTAAGGTTATGGGGGGGAATATTCGTCGCCATGCCGACGGCAATTCCCCCTGTGCCGTTGACCAGCAGATTGGGGAACCTGGCGGGAAGCGTCACCGGCTGTTTGAGAGAGCCATCGAAGTTATCCATGAAATCCACGGTATCCTTATCGATATCCCGCACCATTTCCATGGAAATTCTGCCAAGGCGCGCCTCGGTATAGCGCATGGCGGCCGCGCCATCTCCATCGACCGAGCCAAAGTTGCCATGCCCATCCACCAAAAGATAGCGGGTGGAGAAATCCTGCGCCATGCGCACCAGGCTTTCATAGATGGCAGAATCCCCATGGGGATGGTATTTTCCAAGCACATCTCCTACGATGCGCGCGCATTTTTTATGGGGTTTATCCGGCGTGATGCCCTGCTCTGCCATGGAATAGAGAATTCTTCTATGCACCGGCTTGAGGCCGTCGCGCACATCCGGCAGTGCGCGGTTGATGATGACGGCCATGGCATAGGAGATAAAGCTTTTCTTCATCTCTCCGCCCAGATCGACCGGAATAATTCTTGAAAGATTTTGATTTTTCTCGTCCATTTCCTACCTCTGATTGGATTTGCCCGGCGCTCCGCTTTGCCCTGCCGGGGCGCCCCATCCTTTTTCTTCTTTGCACCTACAGCCCAAAAGGCGCTTTTTAAAGCTTTCCTGCCCTTGGGCCGCTAGATATCCAGCGTATCCTTATCCACCAGCCTGGAGTTTTCCTCGATAAACACGCGGCGCGGGTCCACCTCTTCGCCCATGAGAATATTGAAAATCTCGTCCGCCTCCATGGCATCCTGCATGGAAACCTGAAGCAGCGTGCGGCCCTGCGGGTCCATCGTCGTCTCCTTAAGCTGGGCAGCATCCATCTCCCCAAGGCCCTTATAGCGCTGAATATCGATGCCCTCTCCCATCTCCTGGGATATCTTTATGCGCTCGGCCTCGGTATAGGCGTAGCGCACATTCTTGCCCCGGGCCAGCTTATAGAGCGGCGGCTGAGCGATATAGACATGCCCCTCCTCTATGATGGGCTTTAAGAAGCGATATAGGAATGTAAGAAGCAGCGTGCGAATATGGCTGCCATCCACATCGGCATCTGTCATGATGATGATCTTATCGTAGCGGAGCTTTGAGAGATCGAACTCTTCCCCAATGCCCGTTCCAAATGCGGTGATCATGGCGCGAATTTCCGCATTGCCAAGCGCTTTATCATAGCGCGTCTTTTCCACATTCAGAATTTTCCCCCGCAGCGGGAGAATGGCCTGTGTTTTTCTGTTGCGCCCGTTCTTTGCGCTGCCGCCTGCCGAATCTCCCTCGACGATAAAGATCTCCCGCTCGGAAACATCCTTGCTTGTGCAATCTGCAAGCTTTGCAGGCATGGAGAAAATTCCGCTCTTTTTTCGCGTCATATCCCGCGCTTTGCGCGCAGCTTCCCGGGCATTCATGGCAAGGATGCATTTTTCCACAATGCGCTTCCCGTTTTTGGGGTTCTCCTCAAGATATTCGGAAAGGCCATTATAGACGATGTTTTCCGTAAGCGTGCGCATATAGCTGTTGCCAAGTTTTGTCTTTGTCTGCCCTTCAAACTGCGGGTCGGGCAGCTTGACGGATATGACGGCCACCAGCCCTTCGCGGATATCCTCTCCCGAGAGGTTTTCGTCTTTTTCCTTTAAAAGGTTATACTTTCTTGCATAGTCGTTGACCGCTTTGGTCAGGGCACTGCGAAATCCCGTTTCGTGTGAACCGCCCTCGTGAGTATTGATATTGTTGGCAAAGCTGTGCACATTTTCGCTGAAGCTATCGTTATACTGCATCGCCACTTCCACAATCCCCATGCCCTTCTTGCCGGACATATAGATTGTCTCATCCAGAAGCTTTGTCTTGTTGCGGTTCAGGTATTCTACAAAGCTTTTGATGCCGCCCTCAAATTCATAATCCTGCTCCACGCTTTCCTCGCCCCGTTCATCCCGCAGTACAATGCGGATGCCCTTATTTAAAAAGGCCATCTCCCGAAAGCGCACGCGCAGCATATCGTAATCAAATTGCACCGTCTCGAAGATTTCCGGGTCCGGGAAAAACTCGATCTGCGTGCCCGTTTCCTCTGAAGGGCCGAGCACTTTTACCTCGCTTGTGGGGTGCCCTTTGGCATAGCTTTGCGTCACCACCTGGCCATCCCGCCAGACTGTCGCTATCATTTTGGTGGAAAGCGCGTTTACAACGGATACGCCCACGCCGTGCAGGCCGCCCGATACTTTATACCCATCCCCGCCGAACTTTCCGCCGGCATGCAGCATGGAAACTGCCACTTCCAGCGTAGATCGCCCGGTTTTTGGGTGAATTCCCGTGGGAATGCCTCTGCCGTTATCCCGAACACGGCAGCTCCCCTCATGCGTCAGCGTAACTTCAATATAATTGCAGAAGCCGGCCATCGCCTCATCTACAGAATTATCCACAACCTCGTAAATCAGATGGTGCAGCCCCCTGATATCCGTCGAACCGATATACATGCCCGGCCGTTTGCGCACAGGCTCCAAGCCTTCCAGAATCTGGATCTGGCTCTCATCGTACTCTTCGCTCTGATGCCCTTTTGCTAAATTTTCTCTTTCCTGCATTTTGGCCTCCATTTTCCCGCCTGGGCGGGTTTGCCGCCGCCTTCACGCACTTTTTGGCGCGCCCTTTTTTTGCGCGGCGCATCTCTTCTTCCATATTTTCTTCCTATTTTATTATACACGATAATTGCGAAATTTAAAAGATAATTCTCTTCCATGGCACTGAGCGTATACGGATATTGCCATACCCCTTTCAAAGGCTATAAGGTAAATTTAAGGGCAAAAAAGCCAATCGCCCTTGCATATACCTTTGCCCTAGCAGTTCTTTTTCATCCTGTTGCCTGTCCGCCGGGGCTATGATATACTTTGCCTAAAGAAATCTGAGAAATCCCCCAAAGAAAAAGAATGGTAAAGTGAGGAACTTTCGATGAAAAAGCTCAGCTGCCTGGTTTTATCTCTGCTTTTGATGATGGCCTTTGCTGGATGCACAAAGCGCACCCCCGCTCCGAGCGAAAAGGCAAGCAGTGCAGAGCCTTCCGCTTCGCCTTCCCCTTCTGCCACGGCCACGATGGACCCAAGCATGGTGATCTCCCATGAAGAGATAGAACAAATGCTTTCCCAGGCCAGCGAAGCTACCGTCACACAGGAGGATATTGACTATCTTTTAAACGATGCCTACCCCATCCTCATGGATACAAGCGCCATTTCTCCCGAAAATGGGGAGGAATGGAAACCCCTAATCCAGGAGATTTCGGATGAAGCGGAGCGCCTATGCGGTCTTTTTGAAAAGACCACGCCCTCGCCAAATTTTGAGGATTTTCATACCCTTATGGTCACAGGCTACCGCTGCTTTAGCAGCTCGATGGATCTCATCATTCAATCTGAAGGGGAGGATATGGACAAGATGATGCTGGCCGTAGACTACATGCTCAAAGGCAATACCTATATCACCAGCGCCAACGAAATTCTCACAAGCATCAGCATTCCATCATAAAACGCGCGCCCTCTTCTATCAAAGAAGGGGGCAGATGGGCGCAGCAACCCGGCGGAAAATCCGGCAGGCGGCTGCGCCTTATTTTTTGAGCAAAAAAGGGATAGGCCCAGAGCTGCAAAGCATTCTGCACCTGCCCATTTGGAGAAAATTCTATTTATTGTCACAGCAGCACCTTTGAAAACGCTTGACTCATCCTATCTATTGTCACAACAGTATCTTTTAGAACGCTTGACACAATGCCTCGGTTCTCTCTATTTTTCTTCCCTTTGGAAAAGGAAAAAACTTCCGCATCAAAAAACCGCTGCTCATCCTTTCAGCAGCGGTTGAGATATCCACAGATTTCTTTTTCGCTTTGATTTTTCCATCGATTTGCCCTTAGCGCACTGCCCGGCCCAGGGGCTTCACCTCATGATTTAAAACCTCAAAAAACTGCACGCCCGAAAAACCCTCCACTCCGGCGGCATCTGTTGCCGTAATAAAGACTTGGTTGCTGCCCGTGAGGGAGAGCAGGCGCTCTCTTCTGCCCACATCCAGCTCGGAAAACACATCATCCAGCAGCAGGATGGGCGCTTCGCCGGTGCTTTTTTCTGCAATTCTGGCGCAGCCCAGCTTGATGGCCAGCATGGCCGTCCTCTGCTGCCCCTGGGATGCAAAGAGGCGGGCATCCCTGCCGTTGATGAAAATTTCCAAATCCTCCCTATGCGGGCCCACCAGCGCTGTATGCAGTTCCCTTTCCCTCTTTTCCGCAGCCTGCAGCTTAAAGGTCAGGCTATCCGGAAGCTGGCCCAGCTCTGCACATGCCCGATAGCGGATGCGCAGCTCTTCTCCCCCTGAAAGGAAATGGAAGATTTCCTGCGCATACGCTTCCAGCTTTTTTAAAAAGGATTCCCGCTTTTTCATGATATACTGGGCGCTTTGGCAGAGGGCATCGTTATACACCAAAAGAAGGGCGGCATCCGGCTCCTTCTGCTTTAAAATGCTGTTTTTGTTTTTCAGGATGGCATAGTATTTTTGCAATTCCAGGTAATAGGCCCTTCTGATTTTGGAAATTTCCAGATCACAGAGCCTGCGCCGAAGGCGGGGCGATTGCTTGATGGTCTGCAAATCCTCTGGGGCAAAGACGATGGAATTTACAACCCCCATGAGCTCCGCCATGCGCTTTACGGCAAACCCATTGACCAGAATGCTTTTTTTTCCATCCCTTTGCAGCGCGGCTTCCACTTTGCCAGAGTGGCTCTTTTTCTGGTATTCCGCCAAAATTCCGGCAAAGCCGCTCCCTTCCCGCACCATTTGGGCATTGGAAGCGCCCCTGAAGGATTTCCCGCAGGAGAGATAGTTGATGCTCTCTATCAAATTTGTCTTGCCCTGGGCATTTTTGCCGATGAACACATTGAATTTTTTGGATATGCCGGAAAGTTCCAGACGGGAAAACCCGCGAAAATCCTTCAGGGCAATTTTTTTAATATACATATCTGTTCTCACTGCGCTGCAGGCGCTTTTTTTTGCGCGGCCGCTTTTCTAAAAATAGGATAAGAAAAGAAAGGGCAGTTTGCACTGCCCGGCTTTTTTTCTTTCGCTCTTTAGGAAGCCACATTGACCGGCACAACCAGATAGAGAAATTTATCCCCCTCGATGGGGCGAATCACGCAGGGCTTGAGCCGGCTATCGAATTCCATAAAGACTTCCTTATCCTCCACTACCCGAAAAACATCCAGAAGGTATTTGGCGTTAAAGGCGATTTTCAGCACTTCCCCTTCCATCAGGATGGGAATTTCATCCTGCGCCATTCCGTATTCCGAAGCGGCCCCCAGCTTGATGGAGGAATTGCCGATCTCCATGCGGATGAGGTTGCTTCCATCTTCCTTGGCCAAAACGAGAACCAGCTCCAGGCTTCTTGCAAAGAGCTTTCCCTCCACGCGCACGCGCGTCCTATATTCCTTTGGGATGATGCTCTGGTAGTTCATAAATTCGCCATCCAGCAGGCGGGTATAGATGGTTGTCTCATCGCACTCGATAAAGCAGGCGCTCTGCGTAAAATAAAGGGCGATATCGCTCTCCTCCTCCCCGAGAATTCTGGAAACTTCCCGGAGGGTTTTTGCGGGAATGACCGCGCGAATTTTCTTCGTGCTCGCGGCAGCAGCGGTATTTTTTGCCAGGCGGATTCCATCGATGCCCACAATGCTGATGCTTTGCTTCTCTGGGTCTGTCTCAAACAAAAGGCCGGTGAAGATCGGCTTATCCTCCCCCGTATAGACGGAAAACGCCGTTTTCTCCACCATCTCCCGCAGCATCTTTCGGCCCAGGCACAGCTTTTCCCCTTCCAGCGCCGGAAACGCGGGGAACTGCTCTGCATCCATCTCCTGCAGGCTGGCCCTGCTGTTTTCCCCGGTGAGGAGGATCGTAGAGCCTTCCCGCTCAAAGTGGATTTCCCCGGAGGGAAATTTGGAGATAATATCGTAAAAAATGCGCGCGGGAATGGCCGTTTGCCCGCTCTCCAGAACATCCGCATAGAGGGTTGTTTTCATGGCGGTTGTCGTATCGAAAGTATCCAGCGAAATTCCCCCATCCCTTGCCACAATGTGAATGCATTCCAGAATGGATTTCTGGTATTTGCTGTAGGCGGTGCGGATGACGATGTTGATGGCTTTTGTAAGCTCTTCTTTGTTGCAAATAAATTTCATATTCCCACTCCTTTATGATACCAATAAAAGATAAAAAGATCGTAGTAATAATAGTAGGGGCTGTGGATATTGTCAGTTTCTCATTTTTTCCAGCATCCATGCGGAAAAATGAGGATGGCCTTTGTCAAAAACCTGTTGGGAGCCTGTCTTTTTTATGTGGATAAATGCCCCTTTATGTGTATAACTTTTCTCTCCTATCGCTTTTTTGGCCGCTCGCTTTTTCCTAGGGCGCCTAAAATGCACGAATTATCCAAGCGTTATCCCCAACAAGCTGACGAGTTATCACCAAAAAGAACGAGCAGCCGTCCTCTTTATTTTACCATATCTTTTTCCATAAAGGAAATTGAAAAATTGCAAAACCTGTCCGGCTTTGGAATAAAAGAGCGCCCAAACGGGCGCCCATTGATTAGAAATCCTTGATTTTTTGGGTGATATCGTCCACAGTGCTGGAAAGCTCGGCGCTGGAGGCGATGGCCTCTGTGATTTTGCGCACGCCGTATACCACGGTGGTATGGTTTGTCACGCCCAGCATCTCCCCGATGGCCTGGAAGGTGAGATCGGTCATGTGCTTTAAAAGGTACATGGCCACCTGCCGTGGAAAGGCGATTTCCCGGCTTTTTTTCTTGCTTCGAATATCCTCTTCCGAGATATCGTAGTATTCGCACACCTGGGAGATGATCTGTTTTGGCGTAATGGCCTTGACAGTAGGCCCGCCAAGAAAGAATGTGGAAAGGGCTTTTTCCGCAATGGGCAGCGTGATGGAGGAAATGCCGTTTTCCAGCTGCGCGCTGGCGATTACCTTTGTCAGGGCGCCCTCCAGATCCCGGATATTGGTATCCTCCTTGGAGGCGATATAGTTGAGCACGGCATCGTCTATTTCCAAGTTGCAGCGGATGATCTCCTTAATATAGGGGGCCTTTTGTTTTAGGATTGCCACTCTGGTTTCATAGTCGGGAAGGCCGATATCCGTAAGCAGCCCCCATTGGAAGCGGGAAAGCAGGCGCTCTTCCAGCTTTGGAATTTCGGAAGGCGGCTTGTCCGAGGAGAGGACGATCTGCTTGCTGGCCTCCCGCAGGGTATTGAATGTGTGGAAAAGCTCTTCCTGCGTTCCCTGGGCTTTGGAGATGAACTGAATATCGTCGATCATGAGCACATCCACCTTGCGGAATTTATTGCGGAAGGCCTCTGTCGTGTGCTTTTGGATGGATTCGATAAATTCGTTTGTGAAGGCCTCGGTTGTGATATAGATGATTTTGGCATCGGGGTTGTTTTCCAAAATGCGGTTGCCGATGGCGTGCATCAGGTGGGTTTTCCCGAGGCCAACTCCCCCATAAATAAAAAGCGGGTTATACGCAAGCCCAGGCGCATTGGCCACGGCGCGGCTGGCCGCATGGGCCAAGTTGTTGGAGCTGCCTACGACGAAGGTATCAAATGTGTAGTTGTGGTTTAGAGAGATATCCCCAAAATTCTGCCTTGGGGGCTTTTTTTCCAGCAACATATTATCCAGCTCTTGGCCCGTCAGGATGAGGATTTCCACAGCTCGCTCCTGCCCATAGCTTTCCCGGTAGGCTTCTTTCATGGCATCGGCAATCTGGCGCAGAAAGCGCCCGGCAAGCTCCTGATGGTGCACATTGGGCACGCGAAAAATATAGCGCCCGTTTTCCTCAAACTGGGGAGAGAGCGTTTTAATATAGGTATTGAATGCGGTGCCGTTGTTATTGAGATAAAAATAGGTATCCAGCTTTTTTAGCGCTGCTTCCCAAAGCACAGTAAAAGAATTCATGGCTTTTTCCTCAAACTGCCCTTTCCGGGCATTTTTTTATGATATTTCTATCATAGCACAAAAATTGTCTATTTCCCACATATGAGCCAGTATAACATAATCTTGTGTTTTCTGTCATGCCGTTTTTTTTTTGATAATTTTTTGAAATTGTGGATAAATTTTTTAGTTATCCACAATTTCAAAAGAGTTATCCACAAAATGTTGATGAATTTGAGCAAAAAAAACCGCAAAAATAGCACAATTCTGAAAAGAAATCCACAAAATGCGTAAAAGTTATCCACAATTGTGGATAACTTTTTGGATGGATTTATCCATGCTTTGTGGAATTTTTTTGGGGTGGCAGGGCCACAAGGGATTGATTTTTTAGGGCGGCAAGAAGAGACGATAAAAAAGAAAGCTCTTTCCTTTTCCTGAAAATTTTTTAAAAAAGAAGCGGGCAGACGGGGGAAAAGAGGAATTTTTGTCTGGTGAGTTGACAGGTGATGGCTGCTTTTATATAATAATAGATGTATTTTTATGTGGTAATCCGCCTAAGGGGCGGGGGCCAGGAACAGAAAGGCACGGGCTATCCCGGGAAAACGCGGTTTCATCGGAAAAAGTAGCTTAGGCGCTTTCAGATAAACTAGGAAGCGAGGAAATAAAATGAAGAGAACCTATCAGCCCAAAAAGCGGCAAAGAAGCAAAGTGCATGGCTTCCGCAAGCGCATGGCAAACAAGAATGGAAGAAATGTATTAAAGCGCCGCCGCGCCAAGGGAAGAAAAAAACTGACTGCTTAGTTGAAAGCCAGGCTGCAACGCTTCGTTACAGCCTTTTTTCTCATGGCAAAAAGAATGAGGCGGCCGGAGCTTTGCTTTTAAAAGGCTGGTGCGCCGGCGCTCCGGGCGCCTTATGGCAGAAATATGAATCAAAGCAATCGGCTGGTTACCCTAAAAAAGAACAGAGAATATGCATTTGTCTACCGCAGGGGAAAATCCTTTGGCGGGCACTATATGGTGCTGGTCTTGGTGCCGCGCAGTTATGGCGGGCTGAGGGCTGGCTTTTTTGTCAGTAAAAAAGTGGG
>OJPS01002049.1_pt1 | contig 12133 bp, 10 predicted proteins | sample 1598551 | NCBI WGS metagenome assembly OJPS01 (sample SAMN03922488, study PRJEB24848) | human gut metagenome | isolation source: stool sample | host: Homo sapiens | place: Germany | collected 2011-05 | reverse complement strand
CGCTAATGGTACAGAAGGATGGTTACACCGAATCGGAATAGCAGTGCGTTCGGGAATATTCAATACATCTGCCGACTAATTGATAATATCTTTTTCTTCTTCGAGCACTCCGTCTGCCAATGCAATATCTTCCCCCATCTCCCAATACTTCATCCACTTTTACTGGAATTCTCGTAAGAAATCTCTATTTTTGCACTTTAAACAAGAAAAATTATGGGAGCAGCTAAATGGATAGGCGGCATCATCGGCTTCATGGCCGGAGGACCGCTGGGAGCCTTGGCAGGTTTTGTATTCGGTTCACTGTTCGACACCGATTCAAGTGACGCAGGCAGTTATTATGGAGAAGAACCAACGCACGGCACTACCTATACCGGGCAACGGAACAGTTTCCTCTTCTCCATGCTCGTGATGGCTTCGTACATTATCCGTGCAGACGGGCGCATCATGCATAGTGAAATGGAATTCGTCCGCCGCTTTCTGAGAAGCACATTCGGTGAGGCTGCCGTGGGCGAGGGAGAACGGATACTGCTCAACCTCTTCGAACAGCGCAAGCAGATGGACAGACAAAACCCACTGGCATTTAAAAACACCATCCGTGACTGTGGAACGCAGATTGCCGCCAACCTGACATACGAGGAACGCTTGCAACTGCTGGTATTCTTGGTAGAAATTGCCAAAAGCGACGGACACGTCTGCAACGAGGAGATAGAAGCCTTGAAAGAAGTGGCCATGTACATGGGACTATCCGTCAAGGAAGTGGAATCCATGCTTAACCTAGGCGGTAGCTCACTGAACGAGGCCTACAAAGTACTTGAAATTGAACCCACTGCCACCAATGACGAAGTGCGTGCCGCTTACCGCCGCCTAGCCTTGAAACACCATCCCGACCGGGTGGCAACGCTGGGCGAAGACATCAAGAAAGCCGCAGAAGAGAAGTTCCAAAGCATCAACAATGCCAAAGAACAGATATACAAGGCACGAGGTATGAAATGACGTACCTCGCTCCTTGCCTTGTGGACAGCATCATGACGTTTATAAACATTCTATATTAACATCAACCCACACACTTATGAAAAAAACCCTTGCAATCCTTGCACTAGGCCTTACTGCCATTGCCGGACATGCCGCCACGCCGCTCTGGATGCGCGATGTGCAAATCTCTCCCGACGGTACGGAAATCGCATTCTGCTACAAAGGAGACATCTACAAGGTGCCGGCCAAAGGTGGAACCGCCACACAGCTTACTACCCAAGAGAGCTACGAATGTACCCCCATATGGTCGCCGGACGGCAAACAAATAGCCTTTGCCAGCGACAGATACGGCAACTTCGACGTATTCGTGATGCCGGCAGACGGCGGAACCGCCCAACGGCTCACTACCCACTCCACCGGTGAGATACCCTCCACATTCACTCCGGACGGAAAGTATATCTTGTTTTCCGCATCCATCCAGGACCCGGCAAGCAGCGCTCTTTTCCCCACTTCGGCCATGACCGAGCTTTACAAAGTACCTGCAACGGGAGGGCGTACGGAGCAAGTGCTGGGCACCCCTGCCGAAGCGGTCTGCTTCGACAAGGCGGGCCATCAGTTCCTCTACCAAGACCGCAAGGGATTTGAAGATGAATGGAGAAAGCACCACACCTCCTCCATCACCCGCGACATCTGGCTGTATGATGCAAAGACGGGTACCCATACCAACCTCACCGACCGCGCGGGCGAAGACCGCAACCCGGTGTTGTCACCCGATGGAAGAACGGTTTACTTTCTGAGTGAGAGAAACGGCGGCTCATTCAACGTGTATGCCTTCCCGCTGGCACAGCCCCGAGAGGTGAAGCCCATCACCAGCTTCAAGACACATCCCGTGCGCTTCCTCTCCATGAGTGACGGCGGGACGTTGTGCTACAGTTACGACGGCGAAATCTATACCCAGCAGCCGGATGCCACCCCGAAGAAAGTCGCCATAGAACTGGTGCGCGATGACCGGCCGCAATTCGCCAACCTGCAGTCTTCCGACGGAGCCACCTCTGCCGTTGTGTCCCCGGACGGAAAACAGATTGCCTTCACGCTGCGCGGAGAAGTCTTTGTCACTTCGGCAGACTATGCCACTACCAAGCAGGTGACGCACACACCGGCACGCGAAGCGGGCCTCTCCTTTGCGACGGACAACCGCACCCTGGCCTACGCCAGCGAGCGAGGCGGCAACTGGCAGCTCTACCTTGCCAAGATAGCCCGCAAGGAAGACCCTAACTTCCCGAACGCCACGCTGATTGAAGAAGAAGTGCTGCTGCCCTCCACCACCGTGGAACGTGCCTATCCGCAATTCTCGCCCGACGGCAAGGAACTCGCCTTCATCGAAGACCGCATCCGGCTGATGGTGCTCAATCTGGAGACGAAGAAGGTGCGCCAGATTACGGACGGCTCCACCTGGTACAGCACCGGCGGAGGATTTGACTACGCATGGTCGCCGGACGGTAAATGGTTTACACTTGAGTTCACGGGTAACAAGCACGACCCCTACTCCGACATCGGCCTGGTCAGCGCAGAGGGAGGCAAAGACATCATCAACCTCACCAATAGCGGCTACATGAGCGGCTATCCCCACTTTGCGCTGGACGGCAACGCCATCCTTTTCACCACCGAACGCTACGGCATGCGTGCCCATGCCTCATGGGGCTCGCTGAACGACGCCATGCTCGTCTTCCTCAACCAAGACGCCTACGACAAATACTGCCTGAGCAAAGAAGACTACGAACTGCGCAAGGAGCTGGAGAAGGAACAAAAGAAGTCTGCCGGAAAAGACACCCCCCAAGACAAAAACAAGGATAAAAAGAAGAAAGACGACAAGAAAGACAGCAATGCTGACGAAAAAGATGACCAGCCGAAAGACATCGTCGTAGAGCTGAAAGGCATCGAAGACCGTGTGGTGCGCCTCACCCCGAATTCTTCCGACATGGGCAGCACCATCATCTCCAAGGATGGCGAGACACTCTACTACCTGGCAGCCTTCGAAGGCGGCTACGACCTCTGGAAGATGAATCTGCGCAAGAAAGAGACCCGCCTGCTGCACAAGATGGATGCCGGATGGGCGGACATGCAGCTGGACAAGGACGGCAAAAGCCTCTTCCTGCTGGGCAGCCACAAGATGCAGAAAATGGACACTTCATCCGACGCGCTGACCCCCATCACCTTCCAGGTAGATGCCAAGATGGACCTGGCTGCGGAGCGCGAATACATGTTCGACCACGTGTACCGCCAACAGCAGAAGCGATTCTACAATACCAATATGCACGGAGTGGACTGGGACAAGATGACCGCCGCCTATCGCCGCTTCCTGCCCCATATCGACAATAACTATGACTTTGCCGAGCTGCTGAGCGAATGGCTGGGCGAACTGAACGTATCTCACACCGGCGGCCGTTTCTATCCCAAAGGGCAATCCGAACCTACTGCCAGCCTGGGACTGTTCTTCGACTGGAACTACACGGGCCGGGGCATGCTCATTGCCGAAGTGGTGGAGAAAGGCCCCTTCGACACAGCCAACACCCGGGTGAAAGCCGGCACAGTCATCGAGAAGATAGACGGCGTGGAAATCACCCCCGATGCAGACTACTACACGCTGCTCAACAACAAGGCACGGAAGAAAACACTTGTTTCTCTCTTCGACCCGCAGACCAAGGAGCACTGGGAAGAGGTCATTATCCCCATTACGAACGGTGCGTTCAGCGATTTACTCTACAGCCGCTGGGTGAAACAGCGTGCGGCAGACGTTGACCGATGGTCGGGTGGCCGATTGGGTTACGTGCACATCGAGTCTATGGGAGACGACAGTTTCCGTTCCGTCTACTCGGACATCCTGGGAAAATACAACAACCGCGAAGGCATCGTCATCGACACCCGTTTCAATGGCGGTGGACGCTTGCACGAGGATATAGAAATACTTTTCAGTGGACAAAAATACTTCACCCAAGTGGTGCGCGGTCGCGAGACGTGCGACATGCCCAGCCGCCGCTGGAACAAACCCTCCATCATGGTGATGTGCGAGGCCAACTACTCCAATGCGCACGGCACGCCGTGGGTTTACAGCCACCGCGGACTGGGCAAGCTGGTAGGCATGCCCGTGCCGGGAACCATGACCAGCGTGTCGTGGGAACGCCTGCAAGACCCGTCATTGGTATTCGGCATCCCCGTCGTGGGCTACCGCCTGTCGGACGGCAGCTATCTGGAGAACTCGCAGCTGGAGCCGGACATCAAAGTAGCCAATTCACCCGAGACCATCGTGAAGGGAGAAGACACACAGCTGAAAGCTGCCGTAGAGGAACTGCTGAAGGAACTCGAAAAATAAGTACCGCCCTGCCCCACGCAGGAATACCGGTCATATAGGCCGATATATATATTAAGATGATGTGTCAAAACGGTTGATGGCACATCATCTTTTTTTATATGCCACAAGGAAGCAAGACTTTTTCTATCTCACTTTTTTGCACTATCTTTGTGACATAAATTCCTAACTCTTTAACTGATTATGTTTGCTGACTTGTTAAACTCCTCCTATTTCGCGCTCTTTCTCATTGTGGCTTTAGGCTTCATGTTGGGAAGAATCAAGATTAAAGGGCTTTCGCTCGACGTCTCCGCCGTCATCTTCATTGCCCTGCTGTTCGGACACTTCGGTGTCATCATCCCCAAAGAATTAGGAAACTTCGGACTGGTGCTCTTCATCTTCACCATCGGCATCCAGGCCGGTCCCGGATTTTTCGACTCCTTCCGGAGCAAGGGCAAGACGCTTATCATCATCACCCTGCTCATCATCTGCTCCGCCGCCCTGACGGCAGTAGGACTGAAATATGCCTTCGACATCGATACTCCCAGTGTCGTGGGACTGATAGCCGGTGCCCTGACCAGTACGCCGGGACTCGCCGTTGCCATTGACAGCACCCATTCCCCACTGGCATCCATCGCTTACGGTATTGCCTATCCTTTCGGCGTTATCGGCGTGATTCTCTTCGTTAAGCTGCTGCCCCGTATCATGCGCATCGACCTCGACAAGGAGGCGCGCCGGTTGGAGAAGGAACGCCGCAGCCAGTTCCCGGAACTGACAACCTGTCTGTTCCGCGTAACCAACCCCGCCGTCTTCGACCGGAGCCTGATGCAAATCAATGCGCGCGCCATGACCGGAGCCGTCATCTCACGCCACAAGCACAACGAGCAGATAGCCATCCCCACCGCCCAGACCATCCTGCACGAGGGAGACTACATACAAGCCGTGGGTAGCGAAGAGGCCTTAAACCAGCTCGCCGTCCTCGTGGGCGAACGCGAAGAAGGCGAACTGCCACTCGTAGACATGCAGGAGATTGAATCCCTGCTGCTCACCAAGAAGGACATGATAAACAAACAACTGGGCGACCTCAACCTGATGAAGAACTTCGGCTGTACCGTCACCCGCGTCCGCCGAAGCGGTATCGACCTCTCCCCCTCGCCAGATCTGGCACTGAAGTTCGGCGACAAGCTGATGGTGGTAGGCGAGAAAGACGGTATTAAAGGCGTGGCACGCCTGCTGGGCAACGACAACAAGCAACTGTCCGACACCGACTTCTTTCCCATTGCCCTGGGTATCGTGCTGGGCGTGCTCTTCGGCAAGCTGAACATCTCCTTCTCGGACAGTCTGTCGTTCTCACCGGGACTGACGGGAGGCATCCTCATGGTGGCCCTCTTCCTCAGTGCCATCGGAAAGACCGGTCCCATTCTGTGGTCTATGTCCGGCCCAGCCAACCAACTGCTGCGCCAGCTGGGACTGCTGCTCTTCCTTGCCGAAGTAGGGACATCGGCAGGACGGAATCTGATGGCCACGTTCCAGGAAAGCGGCTGGCTCTTGTTCGGCGTAGGCGCCGCCATCACGCTGGTGCCCATGCTGGTGGCAGTATGCGTAGGCCTGTTCGTGTTCAAGATAAACATTCTCGACCTGCTGGGCACCATCACCGGTGGCATGACCAGCACGCCCGGCCTTGCCGCCGCCGACTCCATGACGGACAGCAACATACCGAGCGTAGCCTATGCCACGGTATATCCCATTGCCATGGTGTTCCTCATTCTGATAATCCAGGTGATAGCCTCCGCAGTCTATTGACGCATGAAGACGTACAGCCGGACAGAAACCATCGCCCGCATGAACGCACTGGCCGGAGCCAATGTGCCCTTCCTCTTCATCGTAGACTACGTGCAAGAGCGGTCGCACATCGAGCCCCTCGACCGGATAGACCCCGCCACTTGCCTTTTCCAATTCCCGAAGGCAGGCAACGCGGGGGCGGCTGCAACAGCCCTTGCCAGAAGCACAGCCGCCCGATGCGCCGGCCCTATCCAGTGGGACATCACTCCCCCTTCCCCCGCCGCATACAGACATTCGTTCGACCTCGTGAAGCAAAACCTGCTGGCAGGCAACAGCTACCTGACGAACCTCACTTGCCGGGTACCCGTCACCACCAATCTGACACTGGAAGAAATATTCCTCCACTCCGAAGCCTTGTACAAGCTGTGGCTGAAAGACCGGTTCGTCTGCTTCTCCCCCGAAATCTTTGTCCGCATAGAGAAGGGCAAGATAAAGTCCTTCCCCATGAAAGGCACCATCGACGCTACCCTGCCCGATGCGGAACAGCTCTTGATGCAGGACACCAAAGAGGCAGCCGAGCACGCCACCATCGTCGACCTGATACGCAACGACCTCAGCATGGTTTCGGAACACGTCGAAGTGACCTCCTACCGATATATAGACCGCCTGCAAACCAATAAGGGCCCCATCCTCCAGACCAGCTCCGAGATATGCGGCACCCTGCCCGAAGACTACACCGCACACCTGGGCGACATCATCTTCCGCCTGCTTCCTGCCGGCTCCATCACCGGTGCCCCCAAGCCCAAAACCGTAGAAATCATCGCCCAGGCCGAGGACTACCGCCGGGGCTTCTACACCGGCATCATGGGGTATTATGCCGACGGACAGCTGGACAGCGCTGTCATGATACGCTTCATCGAGCAGGAAAACGGCCAGCTCCACTTCAAGGCAGGAGGCGGCATCACCGCCAAAAGCCGGTGGGAAAGCGAATACAACGAAGTAATACAGAAAATATATGTGCCTATTTATTGAAACCATACGCATCGACCACGGAAGGGTCTGCAACCTTTCCCGCCACAACCGGAGGCTGAACGATACCCGCGCCCACTTCTGGCCGGAAAGCACACCGCTGCAACTGTCCGATTATCTGTCGTCTCCCGGCTGTGGAGCAGGCATCACCGAGGCGGGCATCGTCAAGGCACGCGTAGTGTATGGTGAAAAAGGTATTGAAGACCTCAGCTACTCCCCCTACGCCGTGCGGCACGTGCATTCGCTGGCACTGATGCAGGCCGATACCATCGACTACACCTACAAAAGCGCCGGACGCGAACCGCTGAACTGCCTCTTTGCCCTGCGCGGCGCATGCGACGACATTCTGATTGTGAAACAAGGCCTGCTGACAGACACTTCCATCGCCAACATCGCCCTTTCCGACGGCACCCACTGGTACACGCCAGCACATCCCCTGCTGAAAGGGACCAGACGGGCAGCCTTGCTGGAAGAAGGAATCTTGCAGGAAAAAGACATCAGACCGGAAGACTTGCCGTCGTTCTCCACCGCCAGACTGTTCAATGCCATGATTGACTGGGGAGAACTGGAACTCCCCGTACGGAACATCATCCCGTAGAGCCTCTACTCGTGCATATCGTTGAGATGTATCTCCAAAGACTTCACCGATATATATATTTCGTACACCGATATGGCCAGCGAAATAATCAGCAATATCAGCGCCAAACCGAAGATATAGGCCGAAAGCAGATGGAGACGGATATAGACAAAGAACATGCTGACCACGCACAGCAGCAGGCTGCCGATACCCGCCACCTGCATGGCACGCGTCAGGTAGAGCCGCTTCCTCAGGTTGGCAATCTGCGCCGCCTTCACCGAAGACGGGTTCTCCATGTACTGTTCCTTCAAGGTGCGCACCAGTTGGGCATAGGACAAGAAACGGTTGGTATAGGCCAGCATAATCAGCGATATGGCCGAAAACAGCAAGGCGGGGGTGGTTAAATCTATTTCCATAAGAATGATGCTTAATTATATCTATCCGTCCCGATAGCAGGACTTACCTCCGCAAAGATAAACGAAAGATTGAAACCACAGAAACAAGTTTCCTTTTTTCCATTTCCCAAAGATTTATCCTACTTTTGCAGTGACAATAAAAAAACTCCTTACCACCGTAACTTAACAAATACGACCATGCGATATACCGTTTCCGCTCCTGCCTCACTGCACGCAGCCATACAGCTCCCGGCATCCAAAAGTATCAGTAACCGGGCACTCATCCTCCACTCCCTTGCCCACGGCAATATCCTGCCCCGCAATCTGAGCGATTGTGACGACACCATAGTGATGACTCGCGCCCTCGACGGAAATCCCGGACATATAGATATCCTTGCCGCCGGCACCGCCATGCGTTTCCTCACCGCCTACCTCAGCGTAACTCCTGGCACCCGAATCATCACCGGTACGCAACGCATGCAGCAACGCCCCATCCGCATACTGGTAGACGCCCTGCGGAAGCTCGGCGCCCAGATAGAATACGTCGGAAACGAAGGTTTCCCCCCCTTGCGCATCACCGGAACGGAACTGACCGGCAGCGACATATCCCTTGCCGGTAACGTCAGCTCACAATACATATCCGCCCTGCTGATGATTGGTACCGTCCTTCCCAAAGGCCTGCGCCTGCACTTGACGGGTGACATCATCTCCCGCCCCTACATCAACCTGACCCTGCAACTGATGCGCGACTTCGGCGCCCAAGCCGACTGGGTCTCCGAAGATTGCATCACCGTCAGCCCCGGCAGATACACGGATACCCCTTTCACCGTGGAAAGCGATTGGAGCGCCGCCTCTTACTGGTATCAGATGATGGCAATAGAAGGAATTAAAAATGAAAAAATAAAAGGGGGAGACAGAAGTAGCGCAAAAGAAAGTGAAGACAGCACGAAGGAAGAAGCGCACACGGCAGAAATCGAACTGCTCGGTCTCTTCGCCCACAGCTATCAAGGCGACAGCCGCGGCGCGGAAGTCTTTACCCGCCTCGGCGTCCATACCGAATATACAGACCGGGGAGTAAAACTGACCCGGAAGGGTACTCCCGCCACCCGTCTCGACGAAGACATGGTGGACATCCCGGACCTGGCGCAGACCTTTGTCGTCACCTGCTGCTTGATGGACATCCCTTTCCGCTTCACCGGACTGCAAAGCCTCAAAATAAAGGAGACCGACCGTATCACCGCCCTCATTACGGAACTGCGTAAACTGGGTTACGTCGTGCGCTCCGAGCAAGACAGCATCTTGTTGTGGGATGGCGAACGCTGCCCGGCAGACGCTGACCCCGTCATCGCCACCTACGAAGACCACCGTATGGCCATGGCATTTGCCCCCGCCTGCCTTGTACTGCCCCAAATACAGATAGATGAACCACAGGTCGTTACCAAATCTTACCCTGCTTACTGGGAAGACTTGCAAAAGGCGGGATTTAAAGTCTGCCAAGATGCAATGCAATCTTAGAATAAAGCTTTTATTCTTAGAAATACAGCCTTTATTCTTAAGAATATAACCTTTATTCTTAGAAATAAAGGATACATTCTAAGATTAGGATGCATCCAAAGTAGTTTTATACTGCGTTCCAGGCAAGTAATGCCTGCGTCGGGTGGAAGTAATCTACCTACCTGCAATCTGAAGCATTATTTTGTCGTGTACAAAACAATATGTATCTTTGTCCGTTCTATTAATGGAACATGTTTTTCAAGAAAAGGAAGCCCATGTGGATATTGATTATTAGCCTGATTGTCCTTGCCCTCGTGGCAGCCACAGCCGGAATTATACGCAACCGGAAACTGCAGAAGAAGATAGACCGCGGCGAACTGGACGCCATGCCCGAAGTGCAGGAAGTGAATTCCGAATGCTGCGGACAGCATGAAATCTGCGAACGTGACAGCTTACTGGCAGCCGTCAGCAAACAAATTGAATATTACGATGACGAGGAACTGGACAAATACATCGGCACCGCTCCCGATGCCTATACTCCCGAGCAGGAAGACGAGTTCCGCGACGTGTTCTACACCATGCAAGACACGGACGTAGCCGGATGGGTACGCAGCCTGCAACTGCGTGGCATAGCCTTGCCGGACAACATCAAGGATGAAGTGTTCCTCATCATCGGCGAACGCCGTCTCACCCCCCATTCCTAACACTCCACATCCAACTTTTAATTTTTAATTCTTAATTTTTAATTGAATAAATGGAGCTACTGCAATACACTTTTTTCCAACATGCCCTCATCGGCAGTCTGCTGGCAAGCATTGCTTGCGGGCTGATAGGCACGTACATCGTTACCCGGAGACTAGTGTTCATCAGCGGCGGATTGACGCATGCATCTTTTGGCGGTATCGGCCTGGGATTGTATACCGGCATTTCCCCCATTCTGTCGGCAGCCTTGTTTGCAGTCTTGTCCGCTTTCGGTGTAGAGTGGCTCAGCAAACGGAAGGATATGCGGGAAGACTCTGCCATTGCCGTATTCTGGACATTGGGCATGGCACTGGGCATCATGTTCACTTTCCTCTCGCCGGGATTCGCCCCCGACTTGTCCGCCTATCTCTTCGGCAACATTCTCACGATTACCTGGAGCGACATCGCTCTATTGGGAGGGCTCGCCGTCCTGCTGATACTGTTTTTCGCGCTGTATCTCCATCCCATCATCTACGTGGCTTTCGACCGGGAGTTTGCTCGCTCGCAAGGTATTCCGGTGCAGGTATTCGAATATGTACTGATGATGTTCATTGCGCTGACCATCGTGGCATGCCTGCGCATGGTGGGCATCGTGCTGGTCATTTCGCTGCTCACCGTTCCGCAGATGACCGCCAACTTGTTCTCGCACCGGTTCCACCGCATCATCTGGCTTTCCATCGGCATCGGTTACCTCAGTTGCCTGGGCGGGCTGATGATTTCTTTCTACTTGAATGTCCCCTCGGGTGCATCCATTATATTCTTTTCCATCATTATCTATGCCATTTGCAAGACGGGAAAAAGTTTTTGGCTATATTTGCAACGCTAAATCAAAAGACACAATGGAAATCAAAATTCAGTCATTAGACCAGATTCACGAAGCCGCCCGCCAGTTCATCGCTGAAATGGGTGACAATACCGTCTTCGCCCTCTATGGAAAAATGGGGGCGGGCAAGACGACTTTCATCAAAGCCGTTTGCGAGGAATTGGGCGTTTCCGACGTCATCACCTCCCCTACCTTCGCCATTGTTAACGAATACCGTTCCGACACTGCCGGCGAACTGATTTACCATTTTGACTTCTACCGCATCAAGAAGCTGGAAGAAGTGTATGACATGGGGTACGAAGATTACTTCTACAGCGGCGCCCTCTGCTTCATAGAATGGCCGGAGCTGGTAGAGGAGCTTCTGCCGGGTAATACCATCAAAGTGACCATTGAGGAAATAGAGAACGGAGAGCGGAAAGTCACCCTGGAAGACTTTGAATAACCCCTCCCCCCTCTTTTTAATTTTTAATTTATAATTTTTAGTTCTCCATGAGCCAATACATCGTTCAAGGGATTTTTGCCGTCGCAGGCATCATCGCCTTGCTGGCAGCCATATTGGACTGGAACTGGTTCTTTACTGCCCGAAACACCCAGTTTATCGTACAAAATGTAGGGCGGCGACAAGCCCGCCTGTTCTACGGCGTATTGGGTGTCATCCTCATCGGCACGTCGATCTTCTTTTTTCTGAATACGCCACCGGTCACATAAAAACAAGAAATCGCGGATGAAGCCATGCTCATCCGCGATTTTCCTATACTTTTGATACAGACTATTCTTCGTCCAAAGATTCCGTATATTCCATCTCACCTTGTACGATGAAAAGGATTTCTTCCGGATCATAGTCACCCATCTCGTCTTTGTGGGCTTCCTTGATGATGTAATCCACGATTTGCCCCAGATCCACTTCGACACATCCTTCTTCATCCGGCTCTACATCCAGAATGCCGCTCTCTGAATAATACTCGTCAATCAAA
>OJPS01002046.1_pt1 | contig 12141 bp, 9 predicted proteins | sample 1598551 | NCBI WGS metagenome assembly OJPS01 (sample SAMN03922488, study PRJEB24848) | human gut metagenome | isolation source: stool sample | host: Homo sapiens | place: Germany | collected 2011-05 | reverse complement strand
GCGCATTGCGTCTCGGGTAGAGCGTCGCGGCTCCCACGGCCGCCGCCAGCCGGTCGCGGCCCAGCGTCGCGGGCGTGAGGTAGGCGTTGCCGATCGGCACGGGCGTCGCCGGGGTGAACTCCAGCAGGTAATCCGTATGCCGCCGCACCGCCTCCACGATCGCCGGAGCTTCGCCCCGCGTCGAAGCGACGACGGCCCGCGCGGCCCGCGCCATGAGGTCAAGGAAGGCGCGATATTCCTCGCGGCACGGGCAAATGCGCCCATCGTGCCCATCCGTCTGTTCATGGAGCGGCGTAAGGTCTTCAAAAGCTGGGATCGCTTCCAGCTTCCTTTGCCGTTCAGCCGGGTTTCGATGGTGTGCGCCGACGCCTATTACGTTGAATGCGATATCCGCGATCCCGAAGCCGTAGCGCGCGAGTGCCGCCGCCTTGAAGAGAAGCTTGAGGGGCTGAAAGCGCCCGATGTGCCGCCTTCCCCTTCTTTGCCGCACCAGTTTTCCCAAGCGTTTTCTTGGATCATGTGCCGGGTGGGGTATGGCTTCGCCCTTCTGCTCGGCAAGCTCGGCTTTTCCCGGATCCGCACGCTTGCCAAGGGGCTTGGTTCCCTGCTCTGGGCCTGCCTGCCCAAGCGCCGCCGCCTCGCCACGGAGAGCATCGCCCGGCACCTTGAGGTTTCACAGGCAACGGCGGAATCGCTGGCGCGGGCCAGCTTCACGCACAACGCCCGTTCGTTCCTTGAGTCCGTCCTTGTCCCCCAGTTCGGCCTGTCCCATCCTTTGCTTGATGTGGAGCGCCCGGATCTGCTGGAGCGCCTTAAGCGTGGGGAGCGCCCTTGTGTGGCGACGACGGCACATCTTGGGGCGTGGGAGCTGTTGGCCGGCATGCTTGGGGAGGTATCCGATCATCCGCGCCTGACGGTCGTGCGGACGTACAGAAACAAGGTGATGGATTACGTCACCACGCGGCTGCGCTCCGCGCACGGGGCGGGCGTCGTCGGACACCGGGAAGCGACTTTTCCGGTACTGCGGGTACTCAGAAAGAACGGGTACGCGGCGTTCCTCGCGGATCACAATACCAGCAGGAGCGAAGCGTTTTTCCTGCCGTTCCTTGGCGAGGAGGCCGCCGTCAACAAGGGGCCCGCTGTCCTCGCCGTCCGGGCCAAGGCCCTTGTCTGGCCCCTTGTTTTGATACGCGATGGGGATCGCTACCGTATGCTTATGGAAGAGCCGTTGGATACGGCTTTGCTTGAGGGCACTGCCGATGAAAAAGCGCTCATGGCCGCCACGTATTACACGGAGGCCATTGAACGCATGGTTCGCCGCGCGCCCGATCAATGGTTCTGGATGCACAACCGTTGGAAGACGAAGCGGGTTATGGACGATTGATAAGGTTGGAGGGGGTTGTTTTCAGAGACTGTGTTAAAGAAAATGGTTGATGCTTTTTTTGAAGCTCCAAAGAGATAATCGGCAAAATGCCTTATCCGTGGATCCCGCCAAGGGGAAAACTGGAAAAAAGGCCGTATTTTCACCTCACTGTGGAGATGAAACAACCGTATACTCTAACAGAGCCAAAAATAAAGCATCAACCATTTCCTATGGCACAGCCATGCGTGAACATTGCACCAGCCAAATGCTGTGGCAGGGCCATTCTTTTCTTATTTCCAGCCTTCGGCGCGTTCCCGCAGGACTTTTTCGCCGTAGCGCTCAAACATCCCCCACGCCCACGCATGAGTCATATCCGGGGGACAGGAGACGTTCGCATCGGCGTTTTCCGCGGCTTCCCACGGGCCGCCGATACGGGCCACGAGGTTGGGGATGTCGAACCATGTGCTCCGGCTGTAGTCGATATGGATATTCAGCCAGTGGCGGACGTTGGGGAGCTTCCGGCGGGGCGCTCCCTTGCGGGATACGGGATCGAGGCTGATCAGCAGATCAATGGGCGCGTCGAGCTTGCGGGCGACGAGGTTGACCGCCGCGTCCCCGCCCCAACTGTGCCCGATGAGGGCCACGGAATGGCCCTTGGAAGCGTAGAGGTTCACGATGCCGCGCATCTTGCGGCTTTCGTAGTGTTCGCGGAACCAGACATCGTGTTGGGCGCGCAGATCGGCGGGATAGCGGGCACTGACGGCATAACTGTTTCTGAGGATCTGATCGAGGAAGCCGCCGATGACCAGAACCAGAGGCCGCAGGGCCTGCGCGTCAAGGGCCGCCGCTTTTTCCATGAAAAGCTTTTCCTGCCGCCTGTCCCGGACGGCGGACATGCCGCACAGCTCCAGAAGCCGTTTGGGGTTGCGTTGAAACGAGAAGTTCATCGGCCCTTCCTTTTGGGTTGAAATCGGGCGGGCGCGCCGCCGGGCGTTTCCCGCGCGAAAAACCGGGGAGGAAACATTGCCGTTCAGCAACGCGCTCTAGGATGTCAAAGCCCCGCAGCCTTGGCAAGCGGGTGAGAGCCCCCTTTTTCCCAAGGCCGTACCACGGCAGGCGGCTGAAGTTTTCTTTCCTGAAGTTCGAGAGGGATAACCGGCAATGCCTCCGTCATGGAACCCACCGGCGGAAAGCCGGGGAAAACCGCATGTTCCCCGTGCTGTGGGGAGGAGCCTCCAGAACGTATTGGTAGGCGCGAGCCCGGACAATCTTCCCCGTACTGTGAGGAATTCTTGCTTCCCGGCGCGACATCCCCGCCTGGGACAATTAAAACCATTGGGTTCCGCTTGCCGACATGCAGGGCGAGCAATTTTCCCCGTACCGCGGGGAGGAACTCCACACATCGGCCACAAGTGCGGCATGACGGCAGCCTTCCCCGTACTGTGGAGGGGGAAACGCTCCACAGCCTTATGGCAGGGCCTTCCCCAATGAAAAGCCCCTGTGCGATTTCCACACAGGGGCTTTGGAAAGGCCGCCTTCACCCCAAAACGGGGAGAGACCGAGGGAACCCCTTGAGGAGGGATTCCCTCTCTTCTTTGAGGCTTAATTGCCCTTCAACGCGAACGTCCCGTTTTCCTTCTTCACGTCAATGGCGATCTTCCAGAGTACGGAGACGATGATGCCTCCGAGGCCGTAGACGCCGAGGGCGATAAGGATTTCAGGAACCGTCGGGGTGTATTCGGTGACGGTTTCAAACATGTTGGGCACGAAGCCGCCGATGAGCAGGCCGAGGCTCTTGTCGATCCACGAGGCAATCACCAGCAGGATAAGGGCCCAAGGCAGGATCTTTTCATTGTAGCGCAGTGCCGGGGGGATCAGCATGAGCAGGGACAGCGCGGCGAAGACCACCGCCGTCCACATCCAACTGTTGATCCACGCCATATGTCCGTCATGCCCCACGAAGAGGTACAGGATGGAGTGCTGGTGTCCGGGGATGCCGCTGTAGAAAGCCGTGAAGATTTCCAGCAGGTAGAAGAACACGTTCACGCACATCGCATAAGTAATGATGGTGGACAGGGTCTTCATGGCTTCACGGCCGGGCTCGAAGCCGGTCACGCGGCGCACGACCAGCAGGAGCAGCAGCAGGATGGCCGGGCCGGAGCAGAACGCGGAGGCGAGGAAGCGGGCGGCCATGATGGCGGTGAGCCAGTAGTGGCGGCCCGGAATGCCGGCGTACAGGAAACCGGTGACGGTGTGGATGGAGAAGGCCCAGATGATGGAGATGTAGATGAGGACCTTGATCCACTTCGGCGGAGCCACGTCGTTGCGGGCGGCTTCAAGGGTGACCCAGCCGATGACGATGTTCAGGATGAGATAGCCGAACAACACGGTCATATCCCAGAACATCACGGAGTTCGGCGTGGGATGCAGCATCACGTTGAGCATACGCTGCGGCTGCCCAAGGTCGACCACGATGAAGAGCATGCACATAATCACGGCGCCCACGGCCATGAATTCACCAAAGATGATGATCCGCTTGAACTTCTCGTAATGGTGGAAGTAGGCGGGGAGCACGAGCATCACAGCGCCCGCGGCCACGCCGACAAAGTAGGTGAACTGGGCAATGTACAGGCCCCAGGACACGTCACGGCTCATGCCGGTGAGGGCAAGGCCGATGTTCGCCTGGAAGATGTACACAATGAAGCCGAGGCCGAAGATTGCGCCAAGGAAGCAGAGCCACAGGTAGAAGCGCGGCCGGCCTTTGAGACTCAGTTCGAGCATGGCGGCCTCCTAGATGATGTAGTACACGCCGGGCTGGGTGCCCAGAGTGGGTTTGCGGCGGATGGTGAAGTTCTTCGACAGGGCCTGACGCACGGGCGAATCCGGATCGTTCAGGTCGCCGAAGATCATCGCGCCTTCGGAGGCTTCCACGCACGCGGGAAGCTTGCCCTGCGCCAGACGTTCGGTGCAGAACGTGCACTTCTCGACCACGCCGCGGGTACGCATGGGGAACTCTGGGTTCACGTCCTTCACATAGGGCTGCGGATCGCGGAAGTTGAAGCTGCGGGCACCGAACGGGCAGCCGGCCATGCAGAAACGGCAGCCGATGCAGCGGTGCGGATCCATGACCACGATGCCGTCCTCACGCTTGAAGGTGGCGGCGGTGGGGCACACACGCACGCAGGGCGGGTTTTCACAGTGGTTGCACAGCAGGAGGAAATCGCCGTGCAGGAACTTTTCGGGCATGTAGGGGTTCACGTCGTCGGGGAAGACGTGGGCGTACTTGTCCGTCCAGAGCCATTTGATGTCCTGGTTGCCGGGGATGGTGGGCACGTTGTGGGCATGGTGGCACGCGTCGATCACGCGCTGGAAGTGTTCCGGCGAGGTGAACTTGCGGGTATCGATGACCATGGCCCAGCGTTTGGCGTGCAGGGCATCAGGTTCGTTGGTGTAGCTGCCCTTGGCGGGCGCGGTGCCCGCCGGGAGGGCGCTGGCCTTGCCCCCGGCTGCGAGGGTCAGGGCGGAAGCCGTGCCCAGCGCAAAGGCGGAGAGACCGGCTATCTTCAGAAAGTCTCTTCTGCTTTTCATTAGTTGTTCCCTCTCGGCTCGACGTGGCAGGTCCAGCAATACGGATCGACGTTGTTGCTGTTGTGGCACTTGTCGCAGAAGTCGGCCTTGTTCGTATGGCAGGCCATGCACGTATCCTGAAGGCTGATGACCCACTTGCGGCCATCGGTGGCGACGTATTCGCGCTTGCCTTCACGGATGGCTTCATCACGCCAGGTGTTCAGCAGGGCCATGTGTTCGGCACGCATCCATTCCTTGGACTCGATGCACTTGTCCTTGCCTTCGCCCGTGGGCAGGGCGACTTCGGGGTAGACGTAGGTCTTGCCGCCGAGGTTCAGCCAGAAGGGCGAGGTGAACGCCGCTACGGCGATCAGGACGCCGGGGATGATGTATTTGGCATTATACATGGTTTAGTTGTCCTCCTCGGCAGAAGCGGCGAGCTCTTCAACGGCCTCTTCCTCCGGCTCGGGGTCGGGGCATTCGAGGTCTTCCTGACGCAGGTTCATGGTGCGGGGCTGTTCGCCCTTCATGACCAGCGCGTTGGCGACCAGCTCGTGCAGGCCGCTGACGGTGACGCCGGGCGCCCAGTAGTTGGCGAGAGGCGGCAGCGCGGCGCGGTCGATGGCGCAGATGCAGGACATCCAGTTGACGCCGTTCTTTTCCTGCACGTAGCGGAGGGCGTTCCCGCGGGGGAAGCCGGCGCGCAGGCGCAGCTCCATGATTTCCTCGGTGTTGAGGCCGGAACCGGAACCGCAGCAGAAGGTTTCTTCCCGGATGGTGTGCGGGGGCATTTCCACGAATTCGGGGCAGACGGCGCGCAGGACGGCGCGGGGCTCTTCGAGCATGCCCATGGCGCGGGCCGGGTTGCAGGAGTCGTGGAAGGTGGTGATGATGCCGGTGTTGCGTTCGGGGCGGAGATTCAGCTTGTTGTGGTGAATCAGGTCGGCCGTGAACTCGGCGATGTGCACCATCTTGGTGGCGCGGGCGTTTTCAAAGCGCGTGCCGGTGATGGGGGAGGTGGGGACGTCCACCATGCCTTCGGGCGCGGGGCCGTTGTAGGTCGCCATGTACTGGTTGATGACGCGCCACATATGGCCGCATTCGCCGCCGAGGATCCATTTGGAGCCGAGGCGTTTGGCTTCCGCGTACATCTTGGCGTTCAGCTTCTTCGCCATGTCGAAGGACACGAAGGAGCCGAAGTTGCCGCCTTCGGAAGCGTAGGTGGACAGGGTGTAGTCCAGCCCAAGCTCGTGGAACAGCATCAGGTAGCCCATGAAGGTGTAGATGCCGGGTTCCGCGAACACGTCGCCGGAAGGCGCGATGAAGAGGATCTCGTGGCCCTTCTCGTTGAACGGCGGATCGATATGGATGCCGGTGATGGTTTCGATATCTTCGCAGAGGAATTCAACGATTTCCTTGAAGGCGTGGGGCTGGATGCCGAGGTGGTTGCCGGTGCGGTTACAGTTGGACACCGGTTCCATGATCCAGTTGATGCCGAGGCCGAGCTCATGGAGCAGTTCGCGGACGATGGCCGTGATTTCGGCGGTATCGATGCCGTAGGGGCAGAACAGCGAGCAGCGGCGGCATTCGGTGCACTGGTAGAAGTAGGTGAACCATTCCTTGATGACGTCGGTGGTCAGCTTGCGGGCGCCCGCAACCTTGCCGAGGAGACGCCCGGCGGTGGTGAAGTCGCGGCGGTACACGGAACGGAGCAGTTCCGCGCGCAGCACCGGCATGTTCTTCGGATCGTTGGTGCCGAGGAAGAAGTGGCATTTGTCGGCGCAGGCGCCGCAGCGCACGCAGGTATCCATGAAGATCTTGAGGGAACGGTGCTTGGCAAGGCGTTCCTTCAGGGCCTTATAGATGATTTCTTCCCAGTTTTCGGGCAGGTTCCAATCCTCATCCTCAGGCTGCCACGCATGCGGGTGAGGCATGTGGAGCCCTTCCATAATCTCCACCTTGGCGGGATAGGCGTACATACCGGGCTTGATTTCGGTCTTGACGTCCATCCAGCTCTTGTCGGGGAAACTCGCGCGGGAGGCGATCATTTCTTCCGGTTTTGGCATTTTGGCCATTAGGGAAACTCCTTACTTGGACGGGGCCGGGGCCGCGGGTTCAACGTCTTCGGGCTGCTTTTCCAGGGGCAGGCCAGCCTCAGCCATCAGGTCACGGAAGTCGTCCTCATATTCCGCATAGGTGCGGTAAGGGGCGTCCGGGTTGTTCCACGGGTTGACGTGACGGACTTCACGCGTGTTGCAGCGCATGTTGCGGGTGGGGGACAGGAAAATGCCGCCCATGTGCATCAGCTTGCTGAAGGGGAAGTAGATGAGCAGCACGCTGACGAGCGCGACGTGGGTGAAGAACAGGGGGTTCAGGCCCTCGGCGGACTGCGGCGTGAAGTGCAGGATGCCCATGATGAACACCTTGGCCTGCGCGATGTCGACCTTGTCGAAGTAGCGCATACAGATGCCGGTGCCGATGATGCCCATGATGAGGAACAGCGGGAAATAGTCGTTGGCGAGGGAGATGTAGCGCACCTTCGGGTTCACCAGGCGGCGGCCGAAGAGGAACAGCACGGCCACCACGATGAGCATGTCGGTCATGAACAGGCGCGGCACGCCCATCTGCATGATGCCGTCAACGAATTCGAGCCAGGTGAGGCAGACCGGGACGGGTTCGATGAAGAACCGGAAGTGCCGGATGAAGATGACCAGGAAACAGTAGTGGAAGATCAGTGCGAAGACCCACAGCCATTTGGAGGAGAAATAGGTAGCGCGCGGCCCCACGGGGCTGACTTCCGCAGAGGTGTTGCGGAACAGCGAACGGAACAGCAGCACCTCAAGGATCATGCGGCCTACGACAGCGGCGTTGCTCATGGGCGTGTCGAGGCGGTTCGGCTTGATCCAGTCCAAAGAACGCTCTTGACCACCCGTAGTGGGGATGGCGAAGGGCACGGGCGATTTCGCCCACCAGCAGGTGATGCGCCAGATGATCCCGCAGACGAAGACGACCGCGGCCAACAGAGGCAGCGCCACACCCAGCAGAGACTGGAATCCGGCGACCGCCCCCGACCAGGCGATGGCTCCGATGAGCAGGACTGCCACGAGTGAAACTATCATTCCCTACCTCACTCCAGGCTTAAAGTTTGACATATCCAAATCCGTAACCACAATAAAAAGGATTCCGAAAGGGAAACAGGAAGCAGGGCCTATTCCCCGCCCTGATTTTCCGCCATGCCATGTCTGGCCGCCCAGCGCCTGATCTGAGACGCCTCCCTGCGCTGTTGGGCCACACGCTCGGCGTAGACCTGCTCCCGATCCGCAAGGTACAGGTTGAAGGCCATGAGGCAGAGCGTGTCCAAGCGATCCCCCATGTCCAGGAACCCCTGGACATCCCCTGCGGCCAGCATGTCCGCAAGGAGCAGTTCGCGAAGCACGGGCTTATACAGGTACAGCACGCCGACGGCCTGTTCGGGCTTGAGATCCTGCACCGCGCGGATGCGGATCAGTTCCGCTACGGCGGCGTGCACCTTGTCCAAGTCGACATCCCGGCCCGTGACGGCATCGTAGATCAGTTCCCCGGCGGCGCGGGTGGCGTGGCCGACGGGATTGGCGAACCGATCGCGCTGCGTCCGAATGAAACCGGTGGTCTCAAAAGGATACGTGGCGAACACGGCTTCAGTCCATTTTTGGATAGCCGCGTCGCGCCGAGCCGAGATGATGTCTTCAGTGCTCATGCTTGCTCACATCAAGGTTAAGAAGGGGATTTGGTTCTCCTGCGCCGCACGATCAAAACAAAAGCGTCCGCCCCGAAAAGTTGCGGCCCGCCTGTTCCGTCGAGTGCCTCCGAACCTGAAAATCATACGCCGTCTGCACCCTTACGCGATTTTGGCGAATTTCACAAGACCGGCTTGAGAGGGGAGTGTTTGGCTGTTCAGACAAACAGCGTATAATCTTCCGGAACTAAATAAAATAATATTTTTAGCGCGATTATTTGCCGCGTCCGGCTTCACCATGTCCGATGGGGCATCCGGCCCCGCCGGGCAAGCCTGTTTGCCGGAGGGCGGCGGGGGATGCACGGCCCTCACCCGTCCCTTTCAGGGCAGCAAAGGGGGCAGGCCCGGCTACGGCATTGTCCGCCGCAGCCGGGCCTGCTTTTATGATGCGGCTTTCAGGCTCCACAACCGGGACGTGCCCCTTTATGGCCCTGTTTTCGAGTGCGGCGAGCGGCAGGCTTGGGGGAGGGGCTTCGGAAAGGGCCCTCCCTCATGCCCCAGCCATCCCCGTTCACGCCGGGTTCGTCACTTCGTCGCCGCTGTTCCCACTTCCACCGATGGTGTTTTCGAGCTTGCCCTTGAGGTTGTCGCGGAGGCGCCCGGCGAGCTGGGCGACGGACTCATTGAGGCTGGCGGGCGCGTGATCGCCCTGCGCCTCCTGCGGGATGCGGCTGCGGGCCACGGTCATGAACAGCTTGATCCGGTTGAGCTGGTTCGCCTCGCTGCTGCCGGGGTCGTAGTCCACGGCCATGAGGTTGGCGTGGGGCCGGATGCGCTTCAATTCCTTGAGCACGCCCTTGCCCGTAATATGGTTGGGCAGGCAGCCGAACGGCTGGAGGCACAGGACGTTGCCCACCCCGTGGTCGATGAGCTCCAGCATTTCCGCCGTGAGCAGCCAGCCTTCCCCGGCCTGATTGCCCGTGGAGACGATGCCGCGCACGCTGCGGGCCAGATCCGAAATCCGGGAAACGGGGAGGAATCGGCTGCCTTCGAGCGCCCGGCGCATGGCGTCGCGCAGGGATTCGATGCGCTTGATGATCAGCCAGTTGCCGAGGGCGGGGAGTGCCTTTCCGCCCATGTGCCGCCACAGGTAGACGGGATCGAGCAGGCAATAAAGGAAAAAGTCCATGAGATCGGTCAGGACGGGTTCGCCGCCTTCTTCCGCAATGTGGCGGATGACCTGATTGTTGGCGTCGGGGTGGTACTTGAGCAGGATTTCGCCCACGATGCCCACACGGGGCAGGGGCGCGTGGTTCTGGCGGATGGCCGAGAAATCCCGCACGATGCTCCGCATGTGCGACTTGAACAGGGAGCTGTCGCCCCGCGCCGCGCTGAACTTTACGCGGTTCATCCAGTGGGCCAGCAGATCGTCCGTATCCCCGGCGTTGCGCTCATGGGCGCGCGCGGACAGCGAGACGCGCTGGAGCATGTCCCCATAGAGGCAGCCCAGGATGAGCCGGTGCAGCAGGCTCGCGGAGACGGAGAATCCGGGCTGGCTGTTCAGGGAGCCGCCGCTCAGGGTCAGGACGGGCACATCCCCGAACCCGGCTTCGCACAGGGCCTTGCGGAGCAGCGCCGGGTAGTTGGTCGCCCGGCAGGGGCCGCAGGTCTGCGCCAGCATGAGGGCCGTGCGCTTGGGGTCGTACCGCCCGCTTTGCAGGGCGTCGATAAGCTGCCCGATGACCACGATGGCGGGGTAGCAGGCGTCGTTGTGCACGTAGTTGAGCCCGGTTTCGATGGCCCCGCGGCTGACCGTGGGCAGGACTTCCAGATTGTAGCCCGCGCTGGAAATGGCCTTGCCGATGATGTCGAAGTGCAGGGGGGACATCTGCGGGGCAAGGATGGTGTGCGTCCGGCGCATCGGCCTGGTGAACACCGGGCGGGAGGCGGGAGCGGCGTGCCGGGGCATGGGCGGCGTGCCGCACCGTTCCTCCACGGCGGCGAGCAGGGAACGGATGCGGATGCGTGCCGCGCCGAGGGACGCGCCCTCATCGATCTTGATGAGCGTATGCAGCTTCCCGGCGCGGGTGAGGAGTTCCGCCACCTGATCGGCGGTGATGGCGTCGAGCCCGCAGCCGAACGAGGTCAATTGCACCAGTTCGAGGTTGGGGCGCGTGCAGGCCAGCGCTGCGGCCCGGTACAAACGGGAATGATAGGCCCACTGATCCACCACCCGGAGCGGTTCGGCGGGATGCCCAAGGTGCGCCACGCTGTCCTCGCTGAGCACGGCGGCGCCGAGGGAGGCGATGAGTTCGGGCAGCCCGTGATGGACAGCCGGATCGGCATGGTAAGGCCGCCCGGACAGCACGATGCCGAGCCTGCCGGTGCGTTCCAGTTCGGCGAGCACCCGTTCGCCCTCGGCCCGGAGCTCGGCGCGGTAGGCTTCCTGTTCAAGGGCGGCGACGCGCACGGCGGCGCGAAGTTCCTTTTTCGGGATGCCGAACAGGTCATGCAGCGCGGCGACGAGCGTGTCGGGGTGCTCCAGCGACACGAACGGCGTGTACAGGGTGCAGCCCTGTTCCAGCAGTTCGTCCGTATTCAGGCGGATGACTTCGGGGTATCCGGCCACCACCGGGCAGTTGTAGCCGTCCGTGGCGTCCTTGCTTTCCCGGCGCTCGCGCGGCAGGCAGGGGAAAAAGATGCGCTTGAGCCCCTTGCGCAGGAGTGAGGCGATGTGCCCGTGCGCGAGCTTGGCGGGGTAGCAGACCGTTTGCGAGGGCATGGACGACAGGCCGAGATCGAAAAGCTCCTTGCCCGACGGTGGGGACAGCTCCACGCGGTAGCCCAGCTCCGTAAACAGCGTGAACCAGAACGGGTAATGCTCATACATATTGAGCACGCGGGGGATGCCGATGCGTCCGCGCGGGGCGCCGTCCTGCGGGAGCGGCTCGTATCCGAACAGGCGGCGTTCCTTCCATGCGTACAGGTTGGGCATGGACGGGGGGGCCGCTTCGCCGCCGGACGCGCCGCGTTCGCAGCGGTTGCCGGACACGAGCTTCCGGCCGTTGGAAAAGCGGTTGACCGTGAGCAGGCGGTGGTTGCCGCATCCCTTGCAGCGCAGGGTTTTGGCGGAAATCTTGAGGGCGCGCAGGGATGCCGACGTCAGGGGCGTGGGGGCCGCGCCGTCGGGCGTGCGGCTGCGGGCGAGCAGGGCTGCGCCGTAGGCCCCCATGAGCCCGGCGATGTCGGGGCGGCAGACATGGTGGTCAAGGAGCCGTTCCATGACCCGCAGCAGGGCATCGTTCAAAAATGAGCCCCCCTGCACCAGCACGCGGTCCCCCAGTTCGGCGGGCGTGCGCAGGCGCAGGACTTTGTACAGCGCGTTGCGGGCCACGGCGTAGCACAGCCCGGCGGCGATGTCGCCGATGTCCGCGCCTTCCTTCTGCGCCTGTTTCACCTTGGAATTCATGAACACGGTGCAGCGCGATCCCAGATC
>OJPS01002044.1_pt1 | contig 12145 bp, 6 predicted proteins | sample 1598551 | NCBI WGS metagenome assembly OJPS01 (sample SAMN03922488, study PRJEB24848) | human gut metagenome | isolation source: stool sample | host: Homo sapiens | place: Germany | collected 2011-05 | reverse complement strand
ATATGCACAACCTTTCATTTGTCATTTTACTAACTTTTTAATTCAACCAACGGGTAATATACAATGAAAAAATACATTACCGCCGCCCTGCTGTTCTGCGCCGCGCTGACGGCCGCCTGCTCGAAAGAGACGGCCGGGAGCGCCGACACGGGCGACACGGGTGCGCTCGAAATGCGGGTTTCGGCCACGCGGGCCGAAGCCGACGGGGAATACGACCCCTTGCAACGCCTTGCCGTACGCATCTACCGCGCGAGCGGCGAGCTGCTGCGCCAATACACCGCAGAGACGCTCCCCTCACGGCTGGAGCTGCTCGCGGACGAATACCGCGTGGAGGTCGATGCGGGAGAAGCCGTCCCCGCGTCGTTCACCAAACGTTTCTACAAAGGCGAGAAGACCTTTACGGTGGCAGCCGGGCAGACGACCGTCGCCGAAGTGGAGTGCAAACGGCAGAACGTCGTCGCCGAAGTGAAATTCGACGCCACGGTTTCCGCCGCTTTCGGCGAGAATTTCCATGCGTGGGTAGTCGCCGCCGACGCGTTCGACGAAGGGCAGGTTCAGCAGGGCGGCGTCCCGGCGCTGAACTACACGGCCGACGGCACGGGCTACTTCACCATGCCCGAGGGTGTGACCACGCTCACAACCCGCTTCGAGGGCACGCACCCCGACCGCGGCGTCATCGTCAGGGAGGCCAGATTCGAAGGCGTGCAGACCGGCGGCAAATACAGCGTCTCCTTCCGGTTCTCGAAGGACCTGCCGGGCTTCATCGAATGCTTCGTCGTCAAGGTGGACACCTCGACCGACGACTACGACGACACGTTCCCGTTCAGCCCCGAGCCGAGCATCGAAAGCGACGGTTTCGACATGGACCAGCCGCAGGATTTCATCCCCGGGACAACCGCCCCGAAACGTTACATGATAACCACGATGGCCGCCGTAAAGAGCGTCGTGATAGGCATCGGCGACGACAGCTACGAAGCGCTGAACGGCACGACCGAGGGCGTCGAGGTGACCAGGGAGAGCGACTTGAGCCTGACGGTCACCCTTTCCGACGCCTTCTTCGCAGGGCGTCCGGGCGGCAGCCATCCGGTGAGCATCCGCGTCACGGATTCGGCCGGCGCCGAAGCCACCGCCATCTCGGAATACCGTCTGCAAGGCCTTCTGCCCATTGAAAAGACGGATTACGACCTCTGGACGAACAGCCTCACGCTGCGCGCGCTGGTCCTCGATCCGAACGTCACGACGGCGACCTTCGGACTGCGCGTCAAAGACGGCGAGTGGTCCGACGCCGAGGGCGTAAACGCCGGCGAGGGCATTTATACGGCCACGTTCACGGCCCAATGGAAGGAATCGGTCAATGCCGCGGGCCTGACCGTCCACACCCCCGTCGCAGGCACCGGCGTCTTCGCCGGCAACAGCTACGAGGCGCGGGCGGCGCTCGATGGCGAAACCGTCTCCTCGGCAGAGTTTCAGGCCGCAGCCGGGCAGGTCATCCCCGACGGGGATATGGAAAGCGGATCGCTCCCCTGTTTCGGCAAAAGCACGTCGGAATCCACGACGTTCTGGGGCAGCGGCAATGCCGCAACTTCGGGACTGTGTGCGCAGTCGACCAAACCCGGCATGGGCGGCAGCTACTGCGCCAAGCTCGAATCGCAGTCGGCGTTCGGCCTGCTCGCCGCGGGCAATCTCTTCTCGGCAACGTTCCGTTTTGCGAGTCTCTCGGGAACGGCCAGTTTCGGAATGCCCTACCAGTGGACAGCGCGTCCGACGGCCTTGCGGCTCAAATACCACGCCACCGTGGGCGCCGTCAATAAGGGAACCGTCACCGAAGAGCACGAATACATCCAGGACGGCCAAGACCGTTCGCGCATCTTCGCCGTTATCGTCAATTGGAACAGCCGTCACGCGACTGTCGCCGGCATGGGGTCGCCAACAGGCGTGTGGGACCCCGCCCAAACCGCCGAAACCGCCGAAGGCCCCGTCATCGCCTACGGATCGCTGCTGATCGGCGAAACCACACCAGGCGACGCGATGACGACCGTGGAGATTCCGATCGAATATTACGACAGAACGACCAAACCTACGGGTGCATATACACTCGTCATCTCCTGTACGACGAGCGCCTACGGCGACTTCAAGGTCGGTTGTCTGGGCAATGTCATGTACGTAGACGATTTCGAATGGGTATACTAATCACTAAACGCAAGCAGATGCGCAAGCTATTCATCCGCACGCTCGCCCTCGCGCTGTGCCTCACGGGCACGGCGCAGGCGTTGCGCGCACAGGAAACAACCGCCGCCCAAACTGCGGCGGCAGCCGACCAGCGTCCGAAAACGATCAACGAAATGCGCCAGGAGCGCGGACTTACCGACACGCACAACCTGTTCGTGCCGAAAGGACAGTGGATTTTCGGCGGTACGGCCTCCTACTCGACCCATACCAACAAAGGCTATCAGTTCCTCGTCATCGAGGGAATCAACTCGAAAGGCTACACCTTCCGCGTCAGCCCGATGATCGCCTACGCCTTCCGGGACAACATGGCCCTCGGAGGACGCTTCATCTATTCGCGCACGCTGCTCAAGCTGGACAACGCCGAACTGCATTTCGGCAACGAGGAGACGGGCACGAACATCGTGGCCAGGGATTTCTACTCGCTCAAGCAGACCTATTCGGCGGCGGCGATCTGGCGGCAGTACATCCCGCTGGGACGCAACAAACGCTTCGCGCTGTTCAACGAGATGTCGCTCGCGGCCGGAGGCACGCAGGCGCGCTTCGCCAACGACTCGCCCGTGAAGGGAACCTACGAAACCGGCTACACCCTCTCGCTGGGCATTTCGCCGGGCATCGTGGCCTTCGCCACCAACAACATGGCCGTCGAAGTGAACGTGGGCGTGATGGGCATCAGCTATACCCATACCAAACAGGTTCACAATCAGGTCACCGTGGGCAAACGCAACACGAGCATGATGAACTTCAAGGTCAATATCTTCTCGATCGGCCTCGGCATGGCCTTCTATCTCTAAAAACGGCACACTATGACACGAAGCATACTCTGCACCCTGCTGATCATAATTATCTCGTGCGGCAACGCGCTGGCGCGGCAAACCGCCGCAACCGGGAATCCGAAGGAAACAGCCGCTCCGGCAGCCGCAATCGCACCCGCCGCAGCCGGAACGATCTCCACCGAAGAAGAAACCCCGGCAACCGGAAATGCGCCGGCCTCGGAAGCGGCAATCCCGGCCTCGGAAGCGGCAGTCCCGGCCGACGGACAGAAGCAATTGCAGGCACTCAAGGCCGCGGAAGTTCAGTCGCCGATCCGCGGCAAAAAACAATTCCTGCCCACACGCCGGCGTATCGACCGCGAAATCAACAAGCTCAAATTCGCCTACAAGGGCGAGGTGATCATGGGTCTGACGGCCTCCTACGGCACGATGTCGAGCGACGACACGGACATCATGCTCATCCTCGACGGCATCGACGCCGACGGCACGGTGGCCACCGTCAAACCCTTCATCGGCTATTTCTACCGCGACAACAACTGTCTGGGCGTGCGTTTCGGCTACCGCCACATGGACGGCAACCTCGATGCCGCACGCTACGACCTGGGCGAAAGCAACGACGCCTCGGGCAGCATTCCGAAGGTCAATTTCAACAGCGACAACTACTCGTTCGGCATTTTCCACCGCTCCTACGCGGGACTCGACCCGAAGGGCCGTTTCGGACTGTTCGCCGAGTTCGAACTCTCGCTGTCGACCGGAACGTCGAAGCTCTCCTACCAGCCCGACACCGCCAGCGACAACATGAAAACCACGTTCAGCGACAATACGCAGCTCAAATTGGCGTTTAATCCGGGAGCTGCCGTCTATATCTTCCCCAACGTCTGCGCCACACTGTCGTTCGGGCTGGGCGGCATCCAGTACACCTCCGTCACGCAGAAGGACGACGCCGGCAACAAGATCGGAACGCGCAAGGCTTCGAACATGCGTTTCAGGCTCAACGTCGCCGCCATCAACTTCGGCATGACGGTACACCTGTGGGACAAGAAAAAGAAATAAATTATGACCAGATACCTGAAAACAGCACTCCTTGCAGCCGCGGCGCTCCTCGCGTCGTGCATCCACAACGACATCCCCTATCCGGTCGTCGAACTCCGCATCGCGAGCGTCGAAGGCCAGGGCTTCTCGGTCTCGGAAAACAACGTCACATCGCGGACAGTCACCCTCTCGCTCGACGAAGCGACCGACATCCGCAACGTGCGGATCGACGCCGTGGGTTACGACGCCGTCATCCACAGCATCCAGCTCGACAAGGAGGAGGTCCTGCAACAGATCCGCAGCTCCCGGGAGCTGACCGGCACGTTCGACCTGCGTTCGCCGATCTACACCACGCTTTCGCTCTACCAGGATTACGAATGGACGATCCGCGCCACACAGACCATCGAGCGCCGTTTCAGCGTGACGGGGCAGATCGGCGCCACGGAGATCGAGGAGAAAAACCGCATCGCCCGGGTCCTCGTCCCCAGCGACACCGATCTGGCACATATCGAGGTCACGGAACTCAAACTCGGCCCCGCCGACATCACGACCTATTCGTCCTCGCTCGAAGAGCTTTCGGGCAGCAGCTTCGAATCGGTGCGTTTCGTAGACGTCACCTGCCACGGAATCACCGAACGGTGGCTGCTTTACGTGGAGCCTACCAATGTGAAGGTCGCCCTCCGGGCAACCGACCTGTGGAACAATACGGCCACGGCCACCGCACTCGTCTCCGCCGAGGAGTATGCGGCCGGCGCCGCGCTGGAATACCGGATCAAGGGCGCCACGGAGTGGCAGAGAATGGCGGAGAGCAGCTACGAGGCCGGCATCCTGACGGCAACGCTCGCGCCCGAATGGAGCTCGTCGACCAACCCCCACGGGCTTGCCGTCTACAACTTCGTGCCGGACAAGGGTCTCTTCGCAGGGCACACCTACGAATTCCGCCTGACAGTCGGGGGCGAGCAGACCCAGCTGATGGAATATGTGGCCCCCGCGGGCAACACGATTCCCAACGGCGACCTGGAGGACAGCTCGCTGAGCTGCTGGACCCAGAACAACAAGACCGCGGAGTTCTGGGGCAGCGGCAACAACACCTTCACCAGGGGACTCTGCACGCAGGCCCCCTTCGACGGAGGCACGCGCGCCAAACTCCAGGCTACGTCCGCCGTGGGAGTCCTCGCCTCGGGCAACCTCTTCTCGGGGCTGTTCCAGAAGGACGTCCTGACCCGGGGCGTCGTGTCGTTCGGCCAGCCTTACGCCTGGAAAGCCCGTCCCAAGGCGCTGAAACTGCAATACTATGCGGAACATATCGGCATCGTCGACATCGAAAAGAATTTCGGCGCCCCGATTCACGAAGGAGACCGGGACAAGGCCCGCATCATGGTCGCCATCGTGGACTGGAACACCCGCCGCGAAGTCGGATCGGGCACGGAAGCCCCCACCGGGACCTGGGACCCGGAAGAGATGAGTACGCTCGACGAGGGTCCGATCATCGCCTACGGCTCGCTCTTCATCGACCAAAGTTCGACCGGCGGCAAGATGATCGACGTACAGCTTCCGCTCAACTTCTACGACACGAAGGCCAAACCGTCGGGGCTGTATCAGATCGTGATCTCCTGCTCGACGAGCGCCTACGGCGACTTCATGGCAGGCTGCAAGTCGAACGTACTCTACGTCGACAATTTCGAGTGGGTCTATTGACAATGCCTATTTTCGCAACCCGCAAGAAGCAGAGCCTCACCGGTTCTGCTTTTTGTTTACCCCGGCGGTCCGAAAAAAAACGCCGGAGGGGGTAGGGTTTCAGCGCTTTCATCCGTGATATAGATAGAATGAAGAGACCCGAACATATCATCGAAGATCTGATAACCCGCCAACTGGACGGCACACCCCTCACCGACACGGAACGCCGGGAACTGCAGGAGTGGCTCGAAGCATCCGAAGCCAACCGCGACGCCTTTCTCCGGGCTTACAAAGCCTGGGGAAACGCCCGCCTTGCGGAAACCCGGTTCAACACCGGGCAAGCCCTCGAAAACGTCATGGCCCGGATTGCCGAAGCACCCAGACCCCGGTCTTTCCTGGGGCCGCAACTGCGCCGTCTGGGCATCGGCATCGCAGCGGCAGCCTGCGTCATGCTGGCCGTTGTCGGTTACTACCGACTGCAACCGTCGACCGTCCCGGACATCGAAATGTTTATCCGGCAGGCCGACACCCCCGTATTCACCCAGAAAGAGGTGCAACTGGTGCTGTCCGAGCAGAAAACCCTCCTGCTCGAAACCCAAAAATCGACAATCCGTTACGATTCGACCGCCATCCGGATCAACAACGCCGAAAAAACCATTCCCAAAAAAGAGGCTGCGACGTTCAACCAGCTGGTCGTTCCCTACGGCAAGCAGACGACACTGACGCTCGCCGACGGAACCCGCGTCTGGATCAACGCCGGATCACGGCTGGTCTACCCCGTCGTATTCGAAAAGCAGAAGCGCGAAATATACGTCGAAGGCGAAATCTACATGGAAGTGGCGCACGATGCCGAACGGCCTTTCTCGGTACACACAGGCAAGATGGATGTCTGCGTTTTGGGAACCAAATTCTACATATCCTCCTACGGCCGCGATCGCACGCAGGAGGTCGTCCTGCTCTCCGGCTCCGTCAGCGTAGCCCCTGCCGGACGATCCGACCGCGGAATTCGCATCGTTCCCGGCCAACAAGCCATCCTCGGCACCTCGGAATCGCTGGAGGTCCGCGAAGTGGAAGCCGAAAGCTACATCAGTTGGATTCACGGATACCTGCCCTTCGACAACGACCCGCTGTCGAACATCCTCGAACGCCTTTCCCGCTACTACAATTGTCGGATCGAGTGTACGCCCGAAGCCGAAGCGCTGACGCTCTCGGGCAAACTCGAACTCAAAGACGATCCGGCCGAAGTGCTGAAAATCTTGAGCGCAACAGCCCCCATCAACCTGCAAATCACCGGATCCGGGAATTTCCGAATCGACTATAACCCGACTACCAACAACCCAAACTGACCTGCCTATGTAACAGCCCGTATCCCTCCAAAAAAAGACCGGATGTCGTCCCTCAACGACATCCGGAGCGATTGAAAATCTAAAATAGCCTTTTAAACTTCAAATCTTTACAAATGTACAACAAAAATGGTAAAATCGGTCTTTTTAAGGCCGATAATGGGGGATTATTCCACCTATTCCGGATAACATTCCTGTTTTTGCTGGCAACAATCGGGTTCATCCGGCCCGTCAGTGCACAAACGGCAGAGGCGGCGAAAACCATCACGCTCAACGTACAGAACCGCCCCATCAAGGAGGTCCTCACACTGATCGAACGCCAAAGCGACTACATCTTCGTTTACTACGACAACATCTTGGACATCCACCGCAAAGTCACCCTGAAAGTAACGAATCAGCCCATTTCGGCTGTCCTGAAACAGTTGTTCGCCGGAACCGACAACACCTGGAAACTCTCGGGAAGGCAGATCGTCATCGGACGCTCCGTAGCTGCGGCCGCAGCTACACCCCGGAAGATCACACGCATCACAGGCGTCGTCAGGGACCAGAACAACGATCCGCTCATCGGCGTCACGATCCGCATCAAGGCCCGTCCGAACATCGGTACAGCCACCGACATCAACGGCAAATACCTGCTCGACGTTTATCCCGACGAAGTACTGGAATTCAGCTATGTAGGTTACAAATCGCAGGACGTTTCGGTCGCAGGGCAGGAAATCGTCGACGTGGTTATGCTGCAAAACGACGCCATCCTCGACGCCGTGGAGGTGGTGGGCTACGGCGTGCAGAAAAAGATCAGCGTCATCGGCTCGCAGCAGACCATAGCGACCAAGGAACTGAAAGTTCCCGTCGCCAACCTCACACAAGGCCTTGCGGGCCGCGTATCGGGCCTGGTCTCGGTACAGCGAACCAGTGAACCGGGCTTCGACGACGCGAACATCTACATCCGCGGCATCTCAACGCTGACAGCCAGCATGAGCGCCCCTCTGACGCTCGTCGACGGCGTTCCCCGCTCGTTCTCCAACGTCGACCCCGAAGACATCGAGAGTTTCTCGATCCTGAAGGACGCCTCTGCAACTGCTGTTTACGGCGTTCGCGGCGCCAACGGCGTCATTATCATCAATACCAAAAGCGGCCTGAAAGGACGCCCCAAATTCAGCGTACGCTATACCGAAGGCCTCACCAAACCGACCAAGATCACCGATTTCGCCGACGGCGCGACTTACATGGAGATGTCGAACGAAGCGTCGCTCACCCGCGGCGGCGGCAAACTATACAGCCAGGAGATCATTGATAAGACCCGCCGCGGGGAAGACCCCTATCTCTATCCCGACGTAGACTGGATGAAACAGATCCTGCGTAACTTCAGCCGCAACCGCTCGGCCAACGTCAACGTGCAGGGCGGTTCCGACAAGGCGGTCTACTACATCGGCCTGGCCTACTACGACGAGAACGGCATGTACAAGGACACGAAACTGGCCGACTACAACTCGAACACCTTCTACCGCCGTTACAACGTCACCTCGAACCTCACGCTCAACCCGTTCCGCACCACCGAAATCAAACTGGGCATCCAGGGCTACCTGGCCAACGCCAACTATCCGGCATCTTCGCAGGCAAGCATCTTCAAATCGGCCTATTTCACACCTCCGACCTATATCGCGCCGCTCTACCCCGACGGCAAGCTCGGCGCCTTCTCGGGCGGCGATATAAACCCCGTGGCACAGCTCGGCGCAACGGGCTATGCCAACCAGTGGCGCAGCCAGGTTTATTCGAACCTGCGCATCACGCAGCAGATTTACAAAGGACTCTCGGTTTCAGGCATGTTCTCGTTCGACACCTACAACTACACGAGCAACCGTTTCACCAAAACCCCGAACACCTACCACGCCACAGGACGCGACGCCAACGGCAACCTGCTCTACGAGCAAACCCGCCAGGGAACCGAGAACCTGGCCTACAGCCTCAGCGCAAAGGGTAACCGCGCCATCTATCTGGAGGCCGCAGTCAACTACCGCAACACTTTCGGCAGACACACCGTATCGGGCATGATGCTCTTTAACCAGAGCGACGAAATCAATACCAAAGCCACCAACGTCGAAGAGGCGCTGCCCTACCGTTTCCGCGGCCTGGCAGGACGTTTCACCTACTCGTTCGACGACCGTTATTTCGGGGAGTTCAACTTCGGATACAACGGTTCGGAGAACTTCGCCCCGAAAAACCGTTACGGCTTCTTTCCGTCGGTCGGACTTGGCTGGGTAATCAGCAACGAACCCTTCTTCAGAGGCGCCACAGAGGTGATCCAGTACCTCAAACTGCGCGGCACATGGGGTCGTGTCGGCAACAGCCAGATCAGCGGACGCCGTTTCGCCTACCTGGCTACGGTCAAGGACACCAACGACACCAGTTACCAGTTCGGAAAGAACATGGACCAGACCTACGGGACTACGGCCATCGACGAATATGCCGTCGACGTAACGTGGGAGATCGCCGACAAAACCAACATCGGACTGGACATGCGCCTGCTGAACAACAAGTTCAACCTGCAATTCGACGCCTTCAAAGAGTCGCGCAAAGGCATTTACCTGCGCCGCACAAGCATTCCGTCCTATTTCGGTATGATCAACAACCCCTACGGCAACATCGGCAAAGTCGAGAACAAAGGTATCGAAATGTCGGTCAGCTATGCCAATTCGTGGCGGGACTGGTCGTTGAGCGTCATGGGTAACTACTCGTTCAACCGAAACAAGGTCCTCGAAGACGACAGCACCGTGGCCTATCCCTGGCAGAAAACCATCGGCAACAAGGTCGACCAGCGGTTCGGGCTCATCGCACTGGGACTCTTCGAAAGTCCGGAGGAGATCGCCGCAGCGCCTGTACAGGTCGGCGACACGCGCCCGGGCGACATCCGCTACAAGGACATCAACGGCGACGGCAAAATCGACGAATATGACAAAGTGCCCATCGGCTGGGGAAGTGTCCCCGAAATCGTCTACGGCTTCGGATTCTCCGTAGGCTGGAAAGGCCTCTCGCTGTCGGCCATGTTCCAGGGCGCCGCACACGTCGACGCGATCATCAGCGGCGAAGGCGTACTGCCTTTCGCACAGGGATCGAGCCGCGGCAACCTGCTGAGCAACATCACCGACCGTTGGACCGAGGCCAATCCCCGCCAGGATGTCTTCTACCCGCGCCTCTCGATCGGCAACATGAACATGAACTACGAAGCCAGCACGTGGTGGCTCAAAAATACCAGCTACCTGCGTCTGAAAAACATCGAACTCTCCTATACGCTCCCCGACCGCTGGATGAAACGCATCCACATCAACAATGCGCGCATCTTCATACAGGGCGTCAATCTGCTTACATTCAGCAAATTCAAACTGTGGGACGTGGAACTGGGCGACGGCCGCGGCGCAAAATACCCCAACATCGGTTCCGTCAGCCTGGGTATCAATTTCAACTTCTAAAATCCCCGACAAGCTATGAAACTTAAAACAATACTCACTTTACTGGCCGCCCTCGGCATCCTGACCGCCTGCAACGACGACTTCTTCGACCAGGTTCCCGACGACCGGATCACCATCGAGCAGGTATTCCAGCGCACCTCCTACTCCGAGAAATACCTGGCTACCGTTTACAGCTACATCCGCGACGAGTCGCACCGCACCGACGGCGTGCCCTGGGACCCGTGTTCGGACGACCTGGACGTTACCTACGACCGCGAGGATTACAACTCCTTCAAGATGAACCTCGGCAACTGGAGCGCATCGTCGAACTACTACGAGTACTGGTCGCACTACTACCGGGGCATCCGCTCGGCAACCTACTTCATCCAGCACATCGGCTCGAACCAGGAGATGCTCGACGATCCTACGCGCGGCCCGATCGTCGTCGAACAATACAAGAACGAAGCCCGCTTCCTGCGTGCCTGGTTCTATTACTGCCTGCTGCGCCAGTACGGTCCGTGCGTACTGCTGGGCGACGAAGTCCTTCCGGGCGACCTCGACCGCGACGATGTGAAGATGAACCTGCCGCGCAGTTCCTACGACGAGTGCGTGGATTACATCGTCGGCGAACTGGACGACATGATCGACAACAACCGCCTGCCGCTGCACTTCACCGTGCAGGCCGACAAGGATTACGGCCGGGCGACACTGGCCATGTGCATGGGACTCAAAAGCCGCGTACTGCTGCTGGCCGCCAGCGACCAGTTCAACGGCAACCCGGCCTACGCCAACGTGGTCAACACGGACGGCAAACACCTTTTTTCGACCCGAAAAGACCCCGAAAAGTGGAACAAGGCCGCCCAGGCTGCAAAAGATGTCATCGACCTGGGAATTTTCGACCTCTACAAGGAGTACCACACCGACGGAACGCTCGACCCTTACCTGTCCTGCCGCAACGTTTTCCTGGAGAACTGGAACAGCGAGGTGATGATGGTCCGCATCAGCAACTACCTCAAACATTGGGAACGGTCGGCTTCTCCCCGGCAGTTCAGCGGCTATGAAAGCATGGGAGCGACCCAGCAACTGGTCGACGCTTTCCGCATGAAAGACGGCACGGCCATTACCCCGGACAAGGAGAGCGGCTATTCGAAGGCGAACTACTCCGACCCCAAATCGGGCTGGGTATTCGCTCCCGCCGGTACGCGCAACATGTTCGTCAATCGTGAACCGCGTTTCTACGTCAACATCTGCTTCAACGGCGCCTACTGGATCGGCGATCAGAAAACCCGCATCCAGCTCTACTACACCGGAGGATCGGGAAAGAAAGGCACGTGGGACTTCCCACGTTCGGGATACATCGCCATCAAAAACGTTTCGCCCTCGTCCAATCCCAAGAACGGCAACTACATCAAGCGTCCCTTCGTCATCATGCGTTACGCCGAGATACTGCTCAACTACGTCGAGGCGCTCAACGAATACGATCCCGGGAATGCGGACATCGAAACCTACCTGAACAAAATCCGCGAGCGCGGCGGCCTGGGACCGGTCCAAAGCGATCTCAACCAGAGTCAAATGCGCGAGCAGATCCGGCTGGAACGCCGCATCGAACTCTGCTTCGAGCAACTGCGCTATTTCGACACCCGCCGCT
>OJPS01002034.1_pt1 | contig 12182 bp, 13 predicted proteins | sample 1598551 | NCBI WGS metagenome assembly OJPS01 (sample SAMN03922488, study PRJEB24848) | human gut metagenome | isolation source: stool sample | host: Homo sapiens | place: Germany | collected 2011-05 | reverse complement strand
TCTACACTAGATCGCTCGTCGGCAGCGTCAGATGTGTATAAGAGACAGGAACAGGTGTTGGCCATGCTATATCCTTTGATGATGCGTGCTTTGATGTACAATATGTGGGTGGAAAATAAAACTTCCGAGCAGGCGGCCCGCATTTTAGCGATGCAGATGGCCAATGATAATGCCGTGAAATTATTGGGTAAGTTGCAATTGGAGTATAATAAGTTAAGACAACAAGGGATAACTTCCGAACTGTTGGACATCGCCGGAGGCAGTAATTTACATTTATAAACGTAGAATTATTCTGTCGTCAATTCGTTTCCAAACTCGTTCTCTTTTCGGTCAGTCGACTTAACACTCCTCGCAGCGGTTCCGAATAGCTTTTGCCGAGATTCGTCTCCACCATATTCTCAACAACGCCGAAAGCTGTTCGGCAGTGATACCCAGATGCAGGCAAATAGCCATGTGCCCGGATGCCATCGGTTCCACACCGCCTACTCCGGCAAGAACGGATACCGTAGCGAGTTCGCGTTCACGATAGGTCAGCAAGTCACGCTCAAAGAGGTCGGCAAAAAGGTGTTCTTTAAGAAATCGCTCGATAGTGGGGGCAAAAACCGCATAGCCTGTTTTAGGAGCATCGGCAGGCACACCGGATATTTCGGCAAGCACATCACGACCACGCTCGTAACGACTTCTGTCGTCCGCAACGGTAGCGGCTTCTCGCCCGACAGGGTCGTTTATCCCCTTTGCTTTGCGTTCGTCCACCACCTGCATAAAGGTCTGGATAGCCCGCAGGCTGCGAGGGAATCCGCAATAGGCGTAGGCATGAATCAACACCTCGTTTATTTCATTGATGGTCATACCGGTCTCCAATGCTTCGATGAGTGCCGGTTTCAGATGTTCCAAATCGCCGTTACCGGTATAGGATGCTACCGCTACGATAGCTTGCTCGCGGACGGTCAATGCCTTGTCGGCCTCTGCATGACGGCTTTCCGATCCAATCGTGGCTTCGCGGTATTGTTCGTCGCTCAACGGCGCAAACCACTCTTCGCCCGTAAAATGGGGATTGGAGGATATGTTTTCGCCCGGCAGATAAGGCCGGAGGAATGTTTTTACGTCCTTCTGGGCCTTTGCTCCGACCGATAACGTTAAAAAAAGGAATGCTGTAATGACCAATGATTTCATATCGCTCTGATTCTTAATTGTTACCTTGCAAAGGTAGCGGGAGGGCAGAGAAACGGCGATATAAAAAAATCGGTAAAAACTGCAATTTTTACCGATTATGCAAGAATTGACGGATGATTACTTCCTGTACTCTGTCGGGTTGAGACCGAGGTTCTGTTGCACATAACGACTGAAATAGGCAGGCGACGAGAACCCGAACATATCGGAAATCTGGACGAACGACAATGATTTGTCGCGCAGCAAACGCGAAATATCGAGAATCGTATAGCGGTTGATCCAGTAGTTGGCGGCATATCCGCTGACCTTTTTCGACACCTCCGACAGATACTTCGATGTCACGCACAAACAGTCGGCATAGTAGGAAACTTCCCGGTGCTCACGGTATGTTCCCTCTTCCAGCATTTTCAGAAAACGGTTCATGATGGAGGCGCTCTGCGTCGAAATATCGCTTTGTCCGTAGAGACTGGCGTGAAAGTCGAAGAAATCGAGGATGGCCGCCTGCATAGCGTTGATAAGCGTTTCATGATAGAACCGGTGCCCAACGTCGGCGATGCGCAATTCCAGTAACTCGAAATCCCGACGGCAGACGATTTGTTGCTCCGGAGTGAGGTGCATTACGGGATTGAGAAACAGTGCCAGCGAGCCTTTCATACCGTAATTGCTCTGCGGCGTGCACAACTCAATGAACCCGGGCGCGGCATAAATTATCTTGCACCGGAAGTCATCCGAAGGCTCTACCTTCTCGACCATTTTTCGTTTGCGGATAATAGACAAATCTCCGGCGTGCAACTCGAAATCCCGCTCATTGAAACGGTAACGGCACGACCCACCCAAGCAGAGCAGATGTGCCAGATATTCCTCCCCGGAATCCGTACCCACAATGCCCAATTTGTCGGCGACGATGATATCTTTTTGGTATTCCATGTCGTGACTGTTTGATTTCCGCCTGTAAAAATACAAATAAACTCGCAAACGCCACTATACGTTTGCGAGTTTTACCGTTTTAACGATATTCCAACGGCTTATCGGATGGAACCTATCGTCCGTAGCCATTCTTCGACGCCTTCCGTATCCCGGTCCACCGCACCGAAGCCTTGCAAATGTTTGGCATCGGGAGTCAGTTCGACGATGCGTGCCAATGTTTCGTCGCGATAGGTCGAAGCGTATGTACAGAACGGCACAACCGTCTTTCCCTTGAAATCGTGGCTCTCCGTAAAGGTGTTGATAATCATCGGGGCAGTCCACCACCACACGGGGCATCCGATAAATACCGTATCGTACCCCTCCCAGTTTTCGACCTTGTTTTTAATGGCGGGACGGGCGTCCGATTCCTTTTCCTTTTTCGCTACCTCCGTGCAGGGTTTGTACTCGACGGGGTACGGTTTTTCCGGTTCAATGCGGAATAGCGTGCCGCCTGTCAGCGAGGCAATATGTTCCGCTACGTGTTGTGTATTGCCACCCCAACTGAAATAAGCGACAAGGATTTTCTTTCCGGTTTGCTCTTTCACGGGAGCACTTTGTGCCGTCGCTGTCATGCAGCATAATATAACGGCAAATAAGGTAATCAGTTTTGTTTTCATATTTTTAATCGTTAATTATTGGCCATAATTTCAGTCATCCAACTATCGAAACTAATCATCCACGCTTCATGCGTATATCCGAAACCGTGCGGAAGACCTTCGTATTCGTGTTGCTCCACTTCGACACCCGCTTTGCGCACGGCATCGGCACACGCCTGGAACTGACGGTAGAACGGATCTCGCGTACCGTAGGCGAAGAACGTGGGCGGAATCTTGGCAGCCCGGAATTTCTCCACATCGGTCGATGCCACACTCAGCCGGCCGTAGAAAGCGTAAATCATGCCGATGGTGCAAACATCGGCAGATACCTTGTCGAGCGCATCGGGATGGTAGTCGGAGGCAAGAGCCGTACCGTTCACCAGTCCGTCGAAATTGAGCACTTCGTCGCCGCAGAGAATACCTCCGGCAGAAAATCCCACGGTAGCGATATCATTCGGGTCTATTCCGTAGTCGGCTGCATGCCGGCGAACGAAGCGGACGGCTCGTGCCAAATCAAGGCTTCCTTCCTCCATCCGGTCGCTGCGGAACTGAAACGCACCGCCTGCACAGACGAGGACAGCACCTTTTATAGTCATGCCCTCGGCAACCGGAAAGTAGTTCATATAAGGGCGGAACGACGGAGGGTCCTGGTAAGAGCCTTGATTGCCCATGTAGTTTGTTACCTTCGCCATATTGCCTTCCGGCCACAGGTAAATGGTCGAAGCCAGAGGATTCTGGTCGTCATCTCCACCGACAGGAGGCATATCGTCACCCGACCCGGCAAGTGTCGTAAACTGTCGGGACTGCCCGTAAACCGTTCCCTCCGGGGTCATGGCATACGCCCGAAGATAGTAGGTCGTACTCGACGAAAGTCCCGTGGCATAACAAGCGAACGAGTTTGCATCGCCGGCTCCGGTATTATGGCTGTCGGAAACGGTTGGATTGTCGGTCGTTGCCCAGCAGATACCGAACTCCGGGACGGTTCCCGTTTCGCCGATTATGCGACCGCCCGAAAGAGCATTATTGGAAGTAATGGCTGTCACTTCGGCCGTTTCGATGCGAATGCCGTCATTCGGTTCCGTACCGTTGTTATCGGTGCAGCCCGTGGCAGACGTACCGATAAATAGCGACAAGACCGAGGATATAATCAACTGTTTCATATCCTATTCTTTTACCGGACGCACCGAATAACCCATATAACGGCGGCTGTTGCGGGCGGGCTGTTGGTTACCTTCGTAGAAATAGAAATAATAGGCGTAGCGGGCATCGTTGCCGGGATAGAGCGTGCCGCTCCAATAGCATCCGCGCTGTCCCACCTGATTCGATACGGTTTCGCCGTCACGCGATGCGGCGGCCGGAAAAAATATCGAATTACCGTTGGCGGCAGTCGCACGGCGTCCCGTCACACCGTTCACCTCCGTCCATTCCCACGTACAGTTATCAACCAGCTCCTGAAATTCGGCCTGCGAGGGTACACGCCATCCGTCGCCCCATTGTGTACGTGCGATATCGTATTCCGTACCACAGATGTTTTCGGGCGGCGTTGCGCTCGGATAGTCGTTGAGTTCGGTTGTCCGTTTCTTGCCGGTCGGGTCAGCCCATCCGTATCGGCCGCCGAACCCTTCGGGAGCCGATGCTCCGACGTTCCACGAAGCCCATTTCACGCTCAATCCCAAATCGACGGCTTCCGCCGTGACAGGCACTACCGCTTCTTGCTCAAAGTGTGCCTGAAATACAATGTTTCTCGCTGGCATGACGAACGAGTAAACGGTCTCCGTCGCAACCGCCTCCTCGTTTTCGTACCATCCGGCAAAAAGATACCCTTCGTCCGCCGTGGCTGTCACGGTCACTTCCTCGCCAGCCGTGCAGGTATTTTTATCCGCGACGACGATTCCGCCCTCGGTTGCCGAAAGCGTGACCGTATAGGTCGACTGCGGTTCGGGGTCATTTCCGTTGCTTTCCGAACAGGAAATGGCAAAGGCTGCCAACAGTGCAATTACCTGATTTTTAATAATTCCGAGTCTCATATTCGATTGATTTTATAAGTTATTTCCGAAAAATTCCGTCAGCTTGTCCACCGCCTGGTTCACATACTCCGGTACGTAGTAGGTCTTGATATGCGTTGCACCGGGAATCAGGAACAGCTCTTTTTGCTGCGTTCCGGTCGCCTTGCTGTAGCACAGTTCCGTCATGTAGAAAGTGTCGGCGATACTTCCGGCAATCATCAAAAGCGGTTGGTTGATAAGGTACATTCCCTCGCTGGCATCGAATGCCATCAAATCCACAAGGCTGCTTTTGGTGTAACGGAACGTCGAATTGGGATGTGCATGGCTTTGCAGGTAATAGCCGTAGCCGTCGCGGTAGAGGTCGAACGGCAGCGCGGCAGCCTGTTCTGGCGTCACACCGCTCATATCGCCGACATACTCCGGTTCGCCGCCTTCGGCTTCCTTCTGACGGGCAGCGCAGGCATCAGTCAGACGTTGTTGTACTTCATTGATTTGCGAATCGAGGAATCCGTTGCGGCGCACTAATCCCGTGTTGAACATACTCAACGTAGCCACTGCCTTGAAACGCTTGTCGGTCTGTGCTGCCGCCAGCGTGTAACCGCCACCACCGCAGATGCCGAGAATACCTACACGGTTGGCATCCACACCGGGGTATTGTAGCAGGATGTCGGCGGCACGACGAATATCCTCTATGCGATGGGCGGGTTTATCCGTATTGCGCGGCTCACCCTCGCTGGCGCCCTGATAGGCGGCATCGAAAGCAAGGCAGATATAACCTTTTTCCGCCATGCGCTGGCTGTAAAGTCCCGCTACCTGCTCCTTCACTCCGCCGTTGGGGTGCGCCACAACGAGGGCAGGGTAACTTTTCGCGGGGTCGTAGCCCGCAGGCGTATAGATGTTGGCGGCGATTTTCAAGCCGTTCAAGTCGTAGGTAATGGGGTGAATATTTACCTTGCCCCGGACATTTTCGGTAATGGCATCGGCATATACCAAGCCCCATGGGTTACTGTTGTGGCTCTTGAAATTCGACATATCGGCCACGGCAAATGCTTTGTTCTCTTTCATTGTTTCTTGTGCGTTTAAGGTATTGCAGACGGCCATCGCCGCGCACAATACGGTTGTGATTATCTTTCTCATTCTTACATATTTATAGTTGCGAATAACATGGTAAATGTAAAAAGAGAACTTCACACTCCCTTTACATTATTTTCCGTAAGAAATACCATTTTTACAGGAAATATATTTCTCCCAAAACTTCACGGCCTCTTTCTCCCAGCCTTCCGCATTCGTTCCGATACCCAGACCGAATCCGTGGCGCAAATTCGGAAACAGATGAAATTCGGCATCTATGCCTGCAGCCCGAAGATTTTCCACCCGCCGCCACATAACCGAAGCGCTGGCAATACCGTCGTTATCACCTATAACTACGTATGTCGGCGGATCATTGCGCGTGTAATCGGTATGGCCGGTATAACCCATGATTACCGCAGCCGGACGCGGGTTATCGGCGTTGATGAATCCCTGCGTAGAATAAGAACCAAGATAAGCCGCCATGCGTGCACCCGCCGAGCCACCCCACAGCGAGTTGTCTTCGGTCGATACCTGCAATTCCCCGGCATGGTGCATGATGAAATCGATGGCTTGGGCGAGGTCTTCGCATGCCACTTGCGCACCGCCTGTCCGGTACTGGATAGAAAAGGCGTTGTAGCCCATCCTGCTCAATGCAATGGCGAGCGGAAATCCCTCGTGGATAGCTCCGACATACGACCAGCCGCCGCCCGGACAGACGATGGCAAACGGTCGTCCCGGTTCTCCACGGAAGAAGAACAATCCCGTATCGTTCTTACGCGGATCCGCCTGCTTCTCCGCATCGGAATAGATATTGTAAAAGAGTCGGTTGCCGTTTTGCACATAGTCGATCATCGTATTGATGGTCTCCACAGCCCGTTCGCCCGTTACGTAGTTGTGGTAGGGCAACATGCCCGCAACGTTCCGTAGCGGCAGGTCATCGTCATACCTCCGCTCGGCAGGCAGGATGAACTGTCCGAATCCGGCGAACGCCTCATGCTCTATCACATCTTTTACCGTGCTGGCCGTAGTCAGATGGCCTTTGTTTTCCTGCGGACGGTCGGGAGTATCGGGTTCTTCCTGCTCCTGATCCGGCAGCAATACCGGTTCGTTTCCTTCGTTGTCCGAACAAGAGGTCATGCACAGACAACAAAGCAATATGGTATGTAACATCATCCTATTCATCGTTTTGTGGTTTATGAAATTTATTGCTTTATGGGTGAACCGCCGAACACTTCGCTCATCGGCATCGTTGCAAGGGCATCGTCGATAGCCTGCACCTGCCCGGCAGTCAGACGGATGTCGGCAGCCCCGATATTCTCTTTCAGCCGGCACAGATGGCGTGTTCCCGGGATAGGAACGATCCACGGCCGTTTGTTCATCATCCATGCCAGTGCAATCTGCGACGGCGTGGCGTGATGTTCTTCCGCCAGCTCCCCGACCAGAGCGAACAATGAACGGTTCCGCTCGAAACTCTCCGGGCGGAACTGCGGCATCGAAGCGCGGTAATCGGTCGCAGGATCGAACGTCGTGTCCGCCGTATAGCAATCGGTCAGCAGCCCGTTGGCCAGCGGCGAAAAGGCCACGAAGCCCACGCCCAACTCTTCGAGCACGGGAAACAACGCTTCATGTCGGTGAGCCATCATCGAATAGCGGTTCTGCACGGCGGTGACAGAACAGACCTTGTGGGCACGGCGCAAATATTCTTCCGAGGCCTCCGAAATGCCCCAATGCAGGATTTTCCCTTCACGGATCAGTGATGCCATCGTATCTGCCACCTCCTCCGGCGCGATTTTCGGGTCGATACGGTGCTGATAGTAAAGGTCGATGCGATCGGTGCGCAACCGGCGCAGCGATTCTTCCACCGAACGGCGGATGGTTGCAGGCCGCGAATCGGGAATCAAAGCGTGCGGACCCGCACCGTGGGGATTGTCGAACGTCAGTCCGAATTTGGTAGCCAGAACGATACGATCGCGCAACGGTCGCAGAGCCTTGCCCAACAACTCTTCATTGTCGTGCGGACGGTCGGGCGTACCGTAAACCTCGGCCGTGTCGAAAAAGGTGTAACCCATCTCCACGGCATCGGAAAGCAGTTCCGTCATCTCGCGCTTGTCGGCAGGCGCACCGTAGGCATGGCTCATGCCCATACAGCCCAGGCCCACAGCAGGCACTCTCAATCCGCTAAGTCCTAATGTCCTGTAATACATGATATTTATCTTGCTTTATCTGATTAACGAATGTATGATGCCAAAAACTTCATCTTCGCACAGTTCCGTATCGCACGGGATACTATCGACTTGTTCGCGCGTGATTTTACCTTCGTAGAACATCTCCACGCCGAGACCTGCAAACATTTCGATCAGTTTTCGCGACGATTCTTCGATGGATGAATCGAAACCGAATGCGTCCCGATAATACTTCCGGATCTCCTCGGCATGATGTCTTCCCATCGCTTCGAGAAATCTGGGGAAAACGGAGGTCAGGCTCCTGCGATACGTGCTGCCGAACAGTTTTTCCGGCAGAAACTCCAACTCGTAAATGTCGTAGGCAAAGGTTTTCTCTTTCCCGATTCCCAGTCGGGAGGAAGTGGAAAGCGAGGCTCCCAGCATAATAATACCCCTTGCATCGAGATCATCCGGATTCTTCTGTAAGGTTCGTGTCGCTTCGAGTACGTTTCGGATGTAGGAAATTCCCGCATCGTAGGACATTTTATTCTTGTCGCCGAGAATGCAGGCCGATAATTGAACCAGCGTGACAAGCCCCGTGTAGGTCGTCATTTCCCGATCTAAAGTCAGTGAGTATCGGGGACAAAGAATCGCATAGTCGGCAGCAATGCCGTATGCCGTTCCAAAATCTCCGGTCTTCGAATCGACGGAGACCGCCCCGAGGCCGTTCTCAGAACCGCTGGAAGGATAAGTGGGAATCAGCGCGAGTGTCAGACGTTCCAGACCGTATGGATTTTTCCCTTTCACATAGTCCCAAAGATCGGATTCGTGATAAAAGCCGAAGGCCATCAGTTTGGCGCTGTCCATTACGCTGGCTCCGCCGGCTCCAATAATCATCGTGATGCCGTTTGTCTTGGCAACCCGAATGCCCGCCTCTATTTTGGCAAACTCGCGCGAGGAGCCTCCATATTCCACGAAAGGAATGCCGTTATCGGTCAAGGTTCGCACAATATCGTCATGGCAGCCGTTTCGTTTTACGGAACTGCCACCGTAAACGAACATGACCTTGTGCCCTTTGGTTATTTCGGCAATCGTCGTCCGTATATCATTGCGAAACAAAAGTTTCGTGTCGTTTCTGAAAATAAAATCTTTCATATTCAATTTGTCTGTAAATATTCAACTTGTCTATTGCAATGTTCCTTGTTTAAGCTGTTCCACGAAGTGGTCGATCCGCTGCATCTGCGCCGGAATGTCAATGTTCTGCGGACAGTGGTGCACACACTGGTTGCAACCGATGCAACGCTCAGTATTCACTACAGGGATTCGTGGCGAATCCTCCATATCCGGACCGGACGGAACCATCTGTATGGCTCCGTCCTTAGAATTGATTGTTTGCCCGTTTGATGTCCATCAGCGAGATATGCTCATTGCGGTAGCGGGCATTCGGATTTACCTCCGTTCCGTTGGGGAAAGAGCCGTTTTCCGACTTGCGGAATTGTATCGCTTTCTGCGGACAGTTCTGGATGCAGGCAAAGCAGTATTCACAATCGCCGGACATCTTGACGCCTGCCGATGTCAGTTCATAGTTGCCGCGCGGGCATACCGAAACGCATGCGCCGCAGCCAATGCAGGCATCGGTTACGCTAAAACACTTCTCGCTTTTCATCAGAAAACCAACCTCCGGATCAAGCTTAGTCCATTGCATAAATCCCCGGTGCATCTGCCGCTCCTCCTCCGTCACGGGTTCATGCCACCGTTTCCGTTCGGCAAGGTCAGCGGTGATTTCTTGCAGATTCTCCGGAATATGTTTATCGATCAATATCTGCTCATTCATGTCGAAATTGGGCAGCCAGTTATCCACCATAACGATGGTGTTGATGTAATCGAACACATTGCCCGCTTTCCGGGATATATCGTCCCAAATCTCCACCGCATCGCACTTCCTCGCACCGTAGGTCAGCACGGCAAACTTGTATTCGGCTTGTAACTTCGCTTTCCGGATGAATTGCCTAACCATATAGGGCGGCATGTGTCCGTAAATAGGATAGACAATGCCTATTTCATCCGCTTCAAATTCGTATCTTCCTTGTTTCATCAATTGTGGAATGCTCAGCAGCTCCGCATGCTTTCCGGCCAGCTGACGGGCGATATAAAGGCAATTGCCCGTTCCGGTGAAATAAAGGATGATACGCCTGTTCTTTTTTTCCTCGCAGGATGCCAGCGAGAGCAGTCCCGAAGAGGCAATCGCTCCGCTAACCACAGTAGCCCCCATGCGCTTCAAAGCGTCCCTGCGGGTGATTTTATTGTTTGTATTCATATCTCTGATATTTAATAGTCATTGTAAAATACATTCGCTCTCGTGCAACGCTACTTTTTCATTCCGATCTTCTCCAACCATTTCAACACCCCGTCTTTCGAATCCGTCACACGATCGCGGGCCACGGAATAGCCGTCGAGAACCGTAGCTTGGGGTTCCAGTTCACGGATAGTTTTGATTGCCCCCGAGAAACGGCTGCCGCCATGCGTGCAGAACGGGATAACGGTCTTGCCACTAAAATCGTATTCGTCGAAAAATGTATAAAGCGGCTGAGGCATATCGTACCACCAATTGGGGAAACCGACGAACACCACATCATAATCTTTCAGATTCTTGATATGAGTAGCCAATGCAGGGCGGGCATCTCCGTCAGATTCCTTTTTGGCGGCGTCGATAAGTTCTTTGTGTGTGCCCGGATAGGTATGTACGGTCTTTATCTCGAAAAGGTCACCGCCGATGGCTTCGCTGATGGTGGAGGCCACGTACCCGGTATTGCCTTGCAATTTGCCATCCTTAACCACCCGGCTTGCTCCCGAAGAAGCATCCACGCCGTCGGTCTCGGGTACGGAAAAATAAGCCACAAGGACTTTGCCACCGGTACGGAAAACGGTTGCTGGTGTTTGCTGATTGGATACGGTCGTTTCGGGTACATCTGTATTTTCATTGGCGGCAAAAGCACAGAGAACAGCTGCGCAACAAGCGACAGCCAATATTTCGCCGATAAAATTTCTCTTTTTCATATTTTTATTCGGATTATATTTAGAGTTATTCATTTACTTCTGCGTTGGAATCTGCATCTTGCCAAGATAGGCGCGTTCCTTTTCTTTGAGCGACATGTTGAAAAAACGTTTTTCCTTATTCAGTCCTCGCATTTGCGCCATCTCCTCATCGGTCAGCACGAAGTCGAAAATCTCGATATTCTCCTTAATATAATCAGGATTCGAAGCTCCGGGGATGGCAGAGAACCCCTCCTGTATATGCCAGCGGAGAATGACTTGTGCCGGTGTCTTGCCATGCGCTTCGGCTATTTTCATGATTGTCGGGTCTTGCAGCAGTGCGCCGTTCGACATTGCGCCGCCCAGCGGGAACCAGCAGGTGACGTGGATACCGTAGGGCTTCACTTTTTCGCGCATGGCCAGCCGTTGCGCATAGGGGTGACATTCGATTTGAAGTACAGCTGGTTTCACAGTGGATTCGCTCATAATCTTTTCGAACACCTCATCGCTTGCATCGAAATTGCTGATACCCAGCGCACGTACTTTGCCCATTGCCACAGCTTTCTCCATATCCCGCCATGCGCCTACGAAATCGCCTACAGGCTGATGCACATAGAGCAGGTCGATGTAATCCAGTTGCATACGCTCCAGCATCGCGTCGATGGCTTTCAGCGTCTTGCCCTCGCCGTATTCGGTCGGCCAAAGCTTGCTGGTAATCCATATTTCCTCGCGCGGAATACCGCTCTCTTTTACGGCACGGCCTACGCCCTCCTCATCGTTATAGGCGTGAGCCGTATCGATATGCCGATAGCCGGCGCGCAAGGCCGTGAGACAGGATTGCTCGCAAACCTTGTCGGAGGGCTGGAGGAACGTTCCCAATCCGAACTGCGGCATGAGGATGCCATTATTCAGTTGTACCATCGGAACACCTGCGGCAGTTTTGTAAATGTCCTGCGCGAAAGAGGTGCTGCCTATCATTGAAGCCAGCACCGCAAGGCCGGTTAAAATTTTCTTTTTCATATCCATTTATCTGTTTATTAGTTATATCGTCTTCGTTCAACATAGCAAAGGTAAAGAGAACCTTTCGGGAAAGCTTTACAAGAAATTCGGTTGAAACTACACTTATTTCGGTTTTGTATAATATAGCAAAACTTTATGCTGTGATACACTCCCTGTCT
>OJPS01002030.1_pt1 | contig 12205 bp, 9 predicted proteins | sample 1598551 | NCBI WGS metagenome assembly OJPS01 (sample SAMN03922488, study PRJEB24848) | human gut metagenome | isolation source: stool sample | host: Homo sapiens | place: Germany | collected 2011-05 | reverse complement strand
CCCTCGCCCTGCGGGCACTCCCCTTATCTCATCTACGATGAGCAAAGGGAGAGGATTGAAAGTATCACATTAACAGTTTTTACCCCTTCGGAGATTTATGGGGATTCACCTCCGCCCCTGTGTTTTGCACAGTAAAATATAGGGGAGGTGGCACGCAGTGACGGAGGGGTTGAAAACGACATCAATCAGTTTATATCGGATATATCCCTTTCCTTCTGCCGTGTCCTGTGGCATTACGGAGAGTTGCAAAACAGCATAAGGAGAAAAGGCTACTTTGCAATCCTCTCCCCCTGTGTCGCGCAGAGATATAGGGGGAGTGCCCGCAGGGCGAGGGGGTTGGAAAGACGGCATATAGTCTTTTTGTAGTATTACTCCCTCTGCCACTACGTGCCACTTTGCCTATATTTTGCATGGCAAAACGCAGGGTGAGAAGGGCGGGCTTTTCACTTTATGGTTTGGCATTTTTTGTGCAAAAGGGCAATTCCCTTAGATTTCCTACTGAGCCGATATTCTCACTGATTATCGACCTCGCTTGTAATAGTAAGAAAACCGAAAAGTAAAGTTGGGAGACTCTATGAAAACACTATCTTTTCGGGCAGTTTCAGAAAAAATAAAAGTGCTATATTAATGGGCAATAATTCCCCGTTTTGGGAAACTTTCTTGATAAAATAATTCTAAAAGTTTTCCAAAACAGGAAACTTTTGTGTGTAGATTTGTTGTTTTCTTGGAAAGAATTTATGTACCTTTACACTCGCATTTCGGTTCGGTTGTCGCTGTGAGGCACAATCGATAAAAAGGGAATCGGGTGAGAATCCCGGACAGTCCCGCTGCTGTAATTCCTGCAAAAGTCCGTTGACACAGGCCACTGATAAAGAATCTGTTTCTGAATATTGGGAAGGCGTTTTCGGATTGGGAAAAGTCAGAAGACCTGCCGAAGTGGGAGAGAAGCAAATGAACGTTCGAGGAGGCGTTCGCAGTATCGAATCTTTAATAACAATCAGCATGGACTATGCATGTATTACCATTACGAAACGTGATGGATCCAAAGAGAACTTCTCGATTGAGAAAATCGAGCGGGCTATCGCTAAGGCTTATCGTGCCGACGGTATGAACGACGACGAGACCTCTATTAAACAAGTTACGGCCGAGGTTGCCGCTGCCATCGATAGGGAGAATATCTCGGTAGAAGAGATTCAGGATTTGGTAGAACGCAAATTGATGATGCGCAATCCCTCGGTAGCGAAGAAATTTATCATTTATCGGGAGTGGCGTACCAAAGAACGTGAAAAGCGCACATCGATGAAGCAGGTGATGGACGGTATCGTGGCGGTCGAGAAGAACGACGTAAACCTGAGCAATGCCAATATGTCGTCTCATACACCGGCAGGGCAAATGATGACATTCGCCTCGGAGGTCACGAAAGATTATGCCTATAAATATTTGGTCGGGGTTCGTTATGGACGGGCACACCGGGAAGGCGACATACACATTCACGACCTCGATTACTATCCCACCAAGACGACCACTTGCGTACAATATGATTTGGAGGACATCTTCAACCGGGGATTCCATACCAAAAACGGTACGGTGCGTACGCCGCAGTCCATACAGAGTTATGCCACGTTGGCCACCATCGTTTTCCAGACCAACCAAAATGAGCAACACGGCGGGCAATCCATTCCGGCTTTCGACCATTTTATGGCGCCGGGGGTCTTGAAGAGTTTCCGCAAGCACCTCGAAAACGGGGTAGGCTTCATTTGTCGTTTGCACGGAATGGAAGATATGCCGGCGTTGAAAGATTTGTTTCGGGAAGAAATCGTTTCGATCGATATGACCGAAGAACAGAAGGCCGCTTTGGGCGAGCGTTTGAAAGAGATAGGGGTGAGCGTCTCTGCTGCCGAACTCGATACCGCTTGGCGACAAAGTTACGAGATGACTCGTAAAGATACGCATCAAGCTATGGAGGGGTTGGTTCACAATCTCAATACCATGCACTCTCGTGGAGGTAATCAAGTGGTGTTCAGTTCGATAAATTACGGGACGGACACTTCGGCCGAAGGCCGTATGGTCATGCGGGAGTTGCTTTCGGCGACTGTCGAGGGACTCGGTAGCGGTGAAGTCCCGGTATTCCCCATACAGATATTTAAGGTAAAAGACGGTGTCTCTTACACCGATGAGGATTACGATGCCGCAATGACCGATTTCGAGGGAGCGATGGCGGGAAAAATCAAATTCAAGGCGCCTAATTTCGACCTGTTGCTCGAAGCCTGTCGTACGACTTCTACTTCGCTCTTCCCCAATTTCCTCTTTTTAGATACCGAATATAACAAAAACGACCTTTGGAAAGCCGATGATCCCGACCGTTTCCGTTACGAAGTGGCGACGATGGGATGCCGTACGAGGGTCTTCGAGAATTTACACGGCGTTAAAAGTTCGTGGGGGAGGGGTAATCTCTCCTTTACTTCGATGAATATGCCCCGGTTGGCAATCGAGGCCTGCCGGGAGGCCGAGGAGTTGCACCCCGATGGCGACAAGCATGCTATTCGTCGGGAAGCCCGTATTCTATTTTTGGAGAAAGTGCGCAGTGTGGCATCGATGATTGCCGAGCAGCTCTACGAGCGTTATGAATACCAGCGCAAAGCGCTTGCCCGTCAGTTCCCGTTTATGATGGGCAACGACGTTTGGAAAGGTGGTGGTAAGTTACAACCCAACGACGAGGTGGGCGATGTCATCGATAGCGGGACATTGGGTATCGGGTTCATCGGCGGGCACAATGCGATGTGTGCTATTTACGGCGAAGGCCATGCTCATAACCAAGAGGCATGGAACACGCTCTATGATGCCATACGGGTGATGAACAATGTTGTCGAGGAGTACAAGACACGCTACAATCTCAATTACTCGGTTCTGGCTACTCCGGCCGAAGGGCTTTCAGGACGTTTCACTCGTATGGACCGCAAACGTTACGGTGTTATTCCGGGTGTGACCGATCGGGACTACTACGTAAATTCGTTCCATATCGATGTGAAAGAACCGGTGGGTATTGTCGAGAAAATCAAGAAAGAAGCCCCTTTCCATGCTATCACGAAAGGTGGGCACATTACCTATGTCGAGCTCGACGGCGAAGCGAAAAAGAATGTCTCTGTCATTCTCAAAATCGTGAAAGTGATGCACGACGAAGGAATCGGTTACGGGTCGATCAACCACCCGGTAGATACCTGTCGTTCGTGCGGTTACCGAGGTGTCATCTATACGCAATGTCCGGTTTGCAAGAGTGAGAATATATCGCGCATGCGACGAATTACGGGTTACCTCACCGGAAGCCTCGAATCGTGGAATTCCGCTAAGCAGGCCGAAGAGCGCGACCGTGTGAAACACAAATAATGGAACCGCTTCATATCATCAATGTTTACCCCGAGACTATCTCCGACGGTTTCGGGGTACGCTATGCCATCTATCTGGCCGGTTGTACCCATCATTGCCGGGGATGCCACAATCCCGGCAGTTGGAGTCCGGTGGCCGGCGAACCGCTAACGGAGCTTATTCTCTCCCGTATCGTCGCCGAGATAAACGACAATCCCATTCTCGATGGAATCACCATTTCGGGCGGTGACCCATTCTACAACCCTTTTGCGTTGTTAGCTCTGCTTCGTTGCCTCAAAGAGGAAACTCACAAAAATGTCTGGTGTTACACCGGCTATACCTACGAGTCCCTGTTAAAAGACGAGACCCGTCGTCCCTGTCTCGACTATATCGACACCCTTGTCGATGGTCCGTTTGTCCAATCGCTCTTTGATCCGGCTCTCTCTTTCCGGGGCAGCAGTAATCAACGGATATTGCATTTGTCGGAATGCCGGTAGAATTTTCCGAGGTTTTATTGTTTTTGACTTGTGGAAATCATATTTTTGTATCGTTGTGTGATAATAAACGATAATTATGAATGCCCTGACTAACCTGAAATGCACATTGGCTCTCTCTGCCGGATTTTGCTCCTCATTTGCGAATGCACAAAAACAGCCCCATATTATATTGATTATGACCGACCAACAGCGGGGCGATGCTGTGGGGTGTATGGGAAATGAGTTTGTCATTACCCCTCATTTGGACAAACTTGCCAACGAAGGAACTTTGTTCATGAATGCCTATTCGTCCTGTCCCAGCAGTACGCCCGCCCGTGCCGGATTGTTGACCGGAATGTCGCCCTGGCATCACGGAATGTTAGGATATGGACGGATAGCGCCGAAGTATGAGTACGAGATGCCTCAAATGTTGAAAGACGCCGGTTATTACACCTTTGGTATCGGGAAAATGCATTGGTATCCTCAGCGGGTGAAACACGGATTTGACGGAACGTTGTTAGATGAGAGCGGCCGCAGGCAAGACCCCCATTTTACCAGTGATTATCGACAGTGGTTTCAGGTGCAAGCTCCCGGGAAGAATCCCGATGCAACAGGCATTTGGTGGAACGATCACGGTGCTGGGGTTTACAAATTAGATGAAAAACTACACCCCACTTACTGGACCGGCGAAATGGCTTGCAATCTCATCAGCCATTATGACCCCGAGAGCCGTCCTTTGTTCCTCAAAGTGTCTTTTGCCCGTCCTCACAGTCCGTATGATCCGCCGCAACGTTTTCTGGATATGTATGATAATGTCGATGTTCCCGACCCGGCGATAGGGGATTGGTGCGGTAGATACGCAAAGCGGTTGAATCCCGAAGAGGCTGCCTCGGATGCCCCTTACGGAAATTTCGGTAATGAATATGTCCGTAATTCCAAGAGACACTATTATGCCAATATTACTTTTATCGACGAACAAATAGGGCGTATCGTTCAAGCGTTGAAAGACAAAGGTATGTATGACAATGCTCTCATCTTTTTCGTATCGGATCACGGCGATATGATGGGCGACCACTATCATTGGAGAAAGACTTATCCCTATGAGGGCTCGGTTCATGTTCCCTGTATCGCGAAATGGCCGGCAAATGTCGGTGCAGTTGCGGAGAAAATAGATAATCCGGTGGAATTGCGCGATGTTTTACCTACTTTCTTGGATATAGCCGGGGCAACCGTCCCTGCCGATATGGACGGATGCCCTCTTTTACCGCTGGCCAAAGGAACCGATACCGGGTGGCGAGAATACATCGATTTGGAACATGCCACTTGTTATAGTCGTGACAACTACTGGTGTGCGTTGACCGATGGGAAAATAAAGTATGTATGGCGTTTCTACACCGGGCAGGAAGAATTGTTTGACCTTGTCGCAGATCCACAGGAACTCCACAATGCCGTTAACGATAAAGAGTACAAGGAACGGTTGGAAAAGCTGCGTGCCCGAATGATACGTCACCTCAGTGAACGAGGAGAAGAGTTCGTGAAAGACGGGCGGTTGGTCGTTCGCAAAAAGAAAATGCTATACAGTCCTCATTATCCGAAAGAATGATTTTCAATTCCTTCTCGGTGTTTTGCAATAGCGAAATATAGGGTGAGAGGTTTAAAACATTTTCAAACTCCTCCCTTGCCGTGCCCCGTAGTATTACGGGGTACTATGTTAGCCATATAGAGGAGACACCGAAGAAACAATAGTTTCTAAGGAGAAGGGTTGAAAAAGATCATTTGGTTGTAGAGTTCAACCCCTTCGCCCTGCGGGCACTCCCCCTATCTCATCTACGATGAGCAGAGGGAGAGGGCTAAAATACACTTCGAATATCTTTTTACTTCTCGGCTCTTTGTGTGTATTCCCTTCCTCTCTGTCGTGTCCGGTAGTGTTACGGAAAGCTGTGTAAGTAGTATAGGGAAGAGACCGGGGAGAGGGGTTAAGTAATACGGTGCTAACTATGAAGTGAAACGTTTCCGGTTAGGTTGAACTTATCCAACTTTTAGGAATCGGTTCACCTTTAAACTCCTCCCCTGTGTGGCGTTAGCCATATAGGGGAGGTGGCACGCAGTGACGGAGGGGTTGAAAAGACATCACATAAATCAGTTTATATCGAGCATATCCCTCTCCCCCTGCCGTGTCCCGTAGTATTGCGGGGTGTTTCCGTTAGGGAATATAGGGGGAGTACCCACAGGGCGAGGAGGTTAAAAAGATTATATAGGGGTAGAAATATAAAAAGACAATCCCCTCTGATTTCCGATTGAACCGATATCCCCACTAATCGACAGATCCTCCTTATAGCCTCCGTGCAATAGGGCAAGACATCATTCCTAATCGAAACACAATATATTCAAAGAGCGGGGCTTGTAAATCGTACAAGCCCCGCTCTTTGAATACACCTTTTTTATACTCCTCCGAACAAAAGGACTCGAAATTTTATCCTTGTTGCATCACGACCTCGGTCAAGTCCGTGCTAAAAATCCGGTACTCATTTTCTGTTATAGACCGGGGAGACGTAAGCACGACCAACGAATGAGGCGAATAACCCTCCCGATAGGGAGGATGCGTATGGGCAAAAGGGTTCTCATGGAAGCCGCACTTTCGGTAAAATCTCAAACGAGCCCTCGAAACAGAATCGACGATAGGATCTATTTCCAGCAAAACAATTTTAGAGGTCGAGCGGAGAAACGCATTCAAAATTTCGCTTCCATACCCCCGCCCTCGTAATCCTTGATGCACTGCGAAATGCTCTATATACCTATAACTGCCAAACTCCCAATAGGAGATAAATCCGACAAACATATCCCCTTCGCTATACCCTACCAAATGATAATCGGCACACGAGAACGCTTTTTCCTGCTGCTCTTGCGTCCGCTGCTCGAAGATAGGGAAACTGACAGTATACAATTTCCGCCACGAGTCGTAAAGCTCATGCTGCGAACTATCTATATCTATACAATTCATAGTCATATAATATTTCCCATGAATATCCCATTATCAAGGAATCATATCACCGTGGCAAAACTGGCATACACGATCGCTCGAATTCTCATCATGCCATTCCGAAAGCCTTTTTCACGACTTCGACATAATCGAGTTTCTCCCAAGTGAACAGCTCTACCTCACGAACGATCGGTTCGAGGTTATAATGCGATTTGAATGTCTTCACGACAGTTTGCGGTTTTCTTCCCATGTGACCGTAAGCCGCCGTCTCTTCATAAATAGGATTACGCAACTTCAAACGCTCCTCGATAGCTTTCGGACGCATGTCGAAAATTTCGCATACCCGTCGGGCTACCTCGGCATCGCTCATCGCCACGTGCGATTTACCGTAAGTATTCACATAAACACTCACCGGTTCGGCGACACCTATGGCATACGACACCTGCACCAGAATCTCGTCCGACACCCCTGCCGCTACCAAATTCTTGGCAATATGACGAGTGGCGTATGCGGCCGAACGGTCCACCTTCGAGGGATCCTTTCCCGAAAATGCGCCACCTCCGTGACCACCTTTGCCTCCATACGTGTCGACGATAATCTTGCGACCCGTCAATCCCGTATCCCCGTGAGGCCCGCCGATAACGAATTTGCCGGTAGGATTCACCAATAAAATCAACTGGTCGTCGAACAAGGTTCGTACCCGTTCGGGCAGTTGTGCGATCACACGAGGCAACAACACCTGTTTCACATCGTTGTAAATCGTCTGCAACATCTCCCGGTCGGCCGCTTCCTGAGCCTCTTTCGAGTCATCGGCCGGAGTCACGAATTCGTCGTGCTGGGTCGACAATACGATCGTATGCACCCGCACAGGTTCGTTCCGTTCATTATATTCGATGGTTACTTGCGATTTGGAGTCGGGACGCAAATACGAAGTCACCTTCCCCTTGCGCAGATAGGTCATTGCCGAAGCCTCCCGGCGGATAACGGCCAGCTCGGTAAGCAACAAGTGAGACAAATCGAGCGACAACGGCATATAATTATCCGTCTCATTGCAAGCATACCCGAACATCATACCTTGATCTCCCGCCCCCTGACTCATCGCTTCGGCGCGCTCCACGCCCCGATTGATATCGGCCGACTGCTCGTGTATGGCCGAAAAAATACCGCACGAGTCGGCATCGAACTTATACGAACTTTTATTATATCCGATACGGTGAATCACTCTGCGGGCAACCTCCATCAAATCGACATAAGCATTCGATTTAACCTCGCCTGCCAATACGACCTGACCGGTCGTTACAAGGGTCTCGCATGCAACTTTCGAGTTCGGGTCATACGCCAGAAACTCGTCGAGCAAAGCGTCCGATATCTGGTCGGCCACTTTATCGGGGTGTCCTTCCGACACCGATTCCGAGGTAAACAAATAATTCATTGGTTTCTCTCCTGAATAATAGTGATACATTATTGGAGGAAGAAAGACCGCTATTCCCACGAAAACAAAGGTGATTTGATAAAGCCGGACGGGCCTCGAAAAGCCCCGTAACGCAGTTTTAGCATTTTTTTCCGTGGTTGCAAGCAGCCAAATCCTTCCACATTTTCGGCTACAAAGATAGTACAAGTCCAAAGCAAAAGCAAATTTATTTGCAATTTTGCCGAAAAACAATGTACATAAAATAGAGATGTACCAGCAAACGCAAAGTCTCTCTATGTTGTAGGCCTTTCCCCGATCGTATCATATAAATAAAACTCTGGGGCTAAATCACTTTTCGTTCCGTAAACCTTCCAATAGCTCCGTTACCGTCTTCCCCAATACCGGGTGCACCCATTGCGGAGCTATTTCGGCAAGCGGGGTCATCACGAAAGTCCGCTTGTGCATATACGGGTGAGGCAACACCAGCGAGTGAGTATCCAACACCAAACCGTCATAGTCGAGTAAATCTATATCGATAAGCCGGTCGACATAACTACCATCTCTTTCCCGATGCTTTTTACTACCCAATTCCCGCTCGATTTCCTGTACGGTGAATAATACCTCTTCGGGAGATAAATCGGTATCTACTGCGATAGCAGCGTTACAGAACGTATGCACCGATTGATAGCCCCACGGAGCCGTCTTATAGAACGACGACACGGCAACGACCGCTCCCACCCGTTCACCAACCTTGTCGATGGCTTTTCTCACGATTCGCTCCTTATTCCCCAAATTCGAGCCCAAGCCTAAATATACTCGTTTCCCCATAGTTTGTACCTCCTTTTTGCGCTACTAAGATAGCAAAAAAGACGTTTTTCGCAAAAAATTTTCCCCTTCTCTCCCCATTATTATGACTCAGTCTATATGAATAGAGGGTTACTTTTAAACTTCTCCCTTGCCGTGCCCCGTAGTATTACGGGGTGTAGCGTTAGCAATAGGGGAGGTGGCACGTAGTGAAGGAGGGGTTGAAAAAACAGCGACAGTAGCAAACCGGACATCAACCTCTCCCTTGCCGTGCCCCGTAGCATTGCGGGGTGTAGCGAAGCAATAGGGGAGAAACCGAAGAAACAACCGTTTCTGAGGAGAGGGGTTGAAATATACAAGGACAATCCCCACGAACTATCGACCGAACCATCATCATACCGCTCGAAAAAAAAATTTTTTCGTCTTTCTTCTCAGGAAAGAGAGAAAAGAAATCAGAATAGAGCAGAGATGAAGACAACCACGAAATAACCGCAGAGCGATACCTTTAAAATTACTCCTAAGAGAAATCCTACAAAAGCGCCCAGCCCGGCTTTGAGAGCTTCGTGTGTGAGTTTGCCACCCAACAGTTCACCAATGACGGCTCCCACGAGAGGACCGAAAATAATGCCCCATGGAGGGAAGAGGAATATGCCGATGACGGTTCCCGCTATACAGCCCCGGTTCCCCCATTTGCTACCTCCGCTGTATTTCGTGCCGATGAGAGGTGTGAGGTAATCGAGCACCTGTACAATAATGACCAATATGGCCCAGACGATGAGCTGTGTCGCAGTAAACTGCACCTTGTCGGTGAGATGAAGAAGTATCATGCCCACATAAGAGAGCGGAGGACCCGGAAGTGCCGGAAGAAAGCAACCCGCTAACCCGACGAGCAAGCATATCGCTCCTACAATAATCCATATAATATCCATATCATATCTATATTTTGCACGTTGTGCATGCAGAGTAAAAAGCGAGTCGGATAAAACCAACCTCATTTTTTCGTGCCCAGCCCGACTTATTCTCGCATATTGCAAAGATAGTGAAAGGTGAGCGCAGAGGCAAACGGAAATCTCATTTCAGTTTTGACTATGCCGAGCCGTATCCTATATTCTACAAATATAGTGAAAGGTAAGTGCAGAGGCAAACGGAAATTGCATTTTCGATTTGCTTCCTATATTCGTAGTGACAAAGATAATATGAACGAACACAGAAACAAATAAATTTGGTTATCTCCTTGCCTTGCACTATTTTTGTCTCACAAAACAAAAATCAATACAATGAAACTTAAAATTTATTTATCACTATTATTGTTTTCCTTTTTAAGCGGAATGGTGTCGCAGGGCGCAGAACACCCGAAACGAGAATTTCGCGGCGCATGGATTCACACGGTAGGTCAGAGTCGCTACATGGAGATGAATCGGGATGCGATGCAAGACTATTTCGACCAAATGTTGGATAGTTTGCAGCATATCGGTATCAATGCGGTTATTTTCCAAGTACGCCCGACGGCCGATGCCTTTTATCGTTCGGAACTTGAACCGTGGAGCAAGTATCTGACCGGGAAGCAAGGCGTGGCTCCCGAACCGTTGTGGGACCCGTTGCAGTATATGATCGAGCAATGTCATGCCCGCAACATGGAGTTGCATGCGTGGCTCAACCCTTATCGGGTGGGAACTAATGCCGATGAGCCGCTCGCCGCATCGCACATCTATCATAAACACCCCGAATGGTTCGTTCGGTATGGCCGACAGCTCTATTTCGATCCGGGGTTACCGGAGTGCCGCCGCTTCATCGGCCGGGTAGTCGACGATATTGTATCGCGATACGATGTAGATGCCATTCACATGGACGACTATTTTTATCCTTATCCGATAGCAGGCAGCGAGTTCCCCGATGAAAACAGTTATGCCCGGTACGGTAACGGTATGGATCGTGGCGATTGGCGTCGGGAGAATGTCAATGCATTGATTAAGGAACTGCACAAGATTATAAAATCGCGTAAACCGTGGGTGCGATTCGGTATCAGCCCGTTCGGTATTTACCGGAATCAAAAGAGCGACCCGGACGGCAGTGCGACGAACGGGTTGCAAAACTACGACCAGCTCTATGCCGATGTGTTGCTGTGGACACGCAACGGTTGGGTCGATTACATGTTACCGCAACTTTATTGGGAGATAGGTCATCAGGCCGCATGTGTCGAGACACTGATTTATTGGTGGAACAATCATGCCAACGGACGTCATCTCTACATCGGTCAAGACGTGGCACGTACGATGAATGCTACCGACGTGAATCCCATATACACGCAACTGAACCATAAAATGCAGTTGAGCCGTTATCTCGACCATGTAGGTGGAAACTGTTTCTGGCCGGGCTATTCCTTGTTGGAAAATTATAAAGGCATAGCCGACGACTTGAAGGGGTATTACCATGCGGTTCCCTCCCTTATCCCGGCCTATACGTTTATCGACAGCAAGGCTCCCGACGAGGTGAAGGGTTTGAAGGCAAAATGGACTCCCGAGGGATACGAATTGCAGTGGAAAAGAAAGAAAACCAACGATGAGATGCAGAAGCAAATTTATTTCTGTGTCTATCGTTTTGCACCCAGCGAAGACATTTGTTTATGTGATGCATCCCATCTCGTAGCCATTACTCGGGACACGAAATTTTTGCTCCCTTATAAACACGGAACCCGTCAGTATGTATATGTAGTGACGGCAGTAGACCGTATGCACAACGAAAGTAAGGGTAAGATAAAGAAAGTGAAGTTGTAAACCGGCATCTTCATCGACCGATAAAAGCAGAAAGAAGTACATGGAAAAGTCAAGCTATATTTAACCTCCTCTGTTTTTACTCCTTCGGTGCTTTGTGTGTATTCTTTCCCTTTTCTCTCCCCTGTACACTCTTAACCTCCTCCCTTGCCGTGTCCCGTAGCATTGCGGGGTGTGGCGTCAGCCATATAGGAAAGGTGTCCGTAGGACGGAGGGGTTAGAAAATACCGGCAACAACAAAAATAACAGGGAGCAGCAACCTCTCCCTCTGTGTCGCGCAGCGATATAGGGGGAGTGCCCGCAGGGCGAGGGGGTTAAATTCCCTGTAAAAAAAATCTCAAAATCTAAGAAGCTGTTTTAAATTTATTCCGAGACAGATTGAGACCTATGTTGAAGCAGA
>OJPS01002012.1_pt1 | contig 12282 bp, 14 predicted proteins | sample 1598551 | NCBI WGS metagenome assembly OJPS01 (sample SAMN03922488, study PRJEB24848) | human gut metagenome | isolation source: stool sample | host: Homo sapiens | place: Germany | collected 2011-05 | reverse complement strand
GAGATCGCCGGCGTGGAGCACTATCACGAGGGCACCATCCCCCTGCAGACCATCCGCGCCGACATTGAGTACGGCTTCGCGGAGGCTGCCACCACCTTCGGCCGCATCGGCGTGAAGGTCTGGATCTACAAGGGAGAGGTCCTCTCTCAGACCCTGCGCACCACCCCCCGCACCATGGACACCTCCAAGCCCTACCAGGAGCGTCGTGAGCGTCGTCCCCGCCGGGATGGCGACCGCCGCGGCGGTTTCGGCGACCGGCGCCAGGGCGGCGGGTTCAACCGTGACCGTCAGGGCGGTTTCAACCGCGGCCAGGGCCGCCCCCAGGGCGGTTTCAACCGTGCCACCAATCCCAGCCGTCCGGCTGCCCCCGCGGCGCCCGCGGCACCCGCTAAGGAAGGAGGAGCCCAGTAATGCTTCTGCCGAAGAGAGTCAAGTATCGCCGCGTACACCGCGGCCGTATGACCGGCAAGGCCACCCGCGGCAACACCATTGCCTACGGTGAGTTCGGCCTGCAGGCCCTGGAGCCCGCCTGGATCACCAGCAATCAGATCGAGGCGGCCCGTATCGCCATGACCCGCTACACCAAGCGTGGCGGTCAGGTTTGGATCAAGATTTTCCCCGACAAGCCCGTGACCAAGAAGCCCGCTGAGACCCGCATGGGTTCCGGTAAGGGTTCCCCCGAGTTCTGGGTTGCCGTCGTGAAGCCCGGCCGCATCATGTTCGAGATCGCCGGCGTGTCTGAAGAAGTTGCCCGCGAGGCGCTTCGTCTGGCCAGCCACAAGCTGCCCATCAAGACGAAGATCGTCGCCCGCACCGAGGAAGCAGGTGAGTGAAGATGAAGGCAAGTGAAATTCGTAGCATGACCCCCGAGCAGCTCAACGAGAAGCTGGTGGGCCTGAAGAAGGATCTTTTCTATCTGCGTATGCAGCACGCCACCAATCAGCTGGATAATCCCCTGAAGATCCGGGAGACCAAGCATGACATTGCCCGAGTCAAGACCATGTTGCGTCAAAAGGAGCTCTCCGGAGCTTCTGACAAGCAGTAAGAAGGAGGGAATCGAACATGCAGAGGATTGCCAGGTTCTTTTTGGTTTCAGAACAGCAATTTTTAGAGGATATGGAGCGGTTGCTGGGGATGGCAGGGCAGGACGCCCGGGCCTGCTATCAGGCCCTTAAATTGCCGCGGCGCGCGACCATCGGCTCTGCCGGATATGATTTTTTCTCCCCTGTGGATTTTTCCCTGGCTCCGGGCGAGCAGATCTTTCTGCCTACGGGAATTCGGGTGAAAATACAGGAAGGGTGGGTTCTGCAATGTTTTCCAAGAAGCGGACTTGGCTTTCGGTATCGTCTTCAGCTGAACAACACTGTGGGTATTGTGGATAGCGATTATTATGGTTCGGAAAATGAAGGGCATATTTACTGCAAGCTCACCAATGATTCCCGCGAGGGAAAAACAGTGGCGGTAGCTGCGGGGCAGGGATATATGCAAGGGATTTTCCTTCCCTTTGGCATTACAGAGGACGATGACGCCCGCGAAATTCGCAACGGTGGGCTGGGCAGCACGACCAAATAGGCAGCGCCGGGGAAATAAAAAAAGCAAAACAAAGAGCGCAGAATGGAAAGCCTGCCGCAGGGCGGGCGATTCCTTTGCGCTCTTTTTTGTGCCCGCAAATGCGGGGCTAAGAACAAGCCCGCGAGCTTTGTCGCGAAGTTTGTTCCTGAGCTTAGAATGCCCGGGGGAAAATTTTTTATGCATGCAATTTATCAATGCGAAAAAGGGGTTGACTTTCCATGCAAATGACATATAATATAAATAAACAAACATATGAGCAAATGTTCATATGAGAAAGGGTAGATATGAGGCAGGATTTTGAACCAGTGGAACAGTGCGAGTTTTTCCATGCGCACGAGGATATCATCAAAAAAGTCCTCTCCAAAATGCCGGGCGAGGAAGAGCTGTATGATCTCGCTGAGCTGTTTAAAATTTTTGGAGATTCCACGCGCATCCGCATTCTGTATGTGCTGTTTGAAAGCGAAATGTGCGTTTGCGATATCGCGCAACTTTTGAGCCTTTCTCAAAGCGCGGTTTCGCATCAGCTGCGGCTGCTTAAGCAGAGCCGGCTGGTCAAAAGCCGCCGGGATGGAAAGACGGTCTTTTATTCCCTTGCAGATGACCATGTTCGCACGATCATCAATCAGGGAAAAGAGCATGTTGAAGAATAGGAAAGGGGAATTTAGCATGAAAAAGGTATTTCAGTTGGAGGAGCTGGATTGCGCAAACTGCGCAGCAAAGATGGAACGGGCGATTTCCGCATTGCCCGGCGTGCAGAGCGTGAGCGTAAACTTTATGCGGCAGAAACTGACGCTGCAGGCAGAGGAAGGCGAGTTTGAGCAGGTGCTCGATGCAGCGCAAAAGGCCATTTCCCGCATCGAGCCGGATTGCCGGGTGATCAGGTAAAGTGCAGGAGGCCTTGCTATGAGCAGGAAGCAGAAAAAATCCCTGCTTCGAATTATCGTGGGGGCGGTACTGCTGGCATTGTGCTTGGCGCTTCCGCTCTCTGGGATATGGAAGCTGGTGGCGTTTCTTACGGCATATCTGGTAAGCGGGGGGGATGTTCTGTGGCGCGCCGTGCGCAACATTTTCCGAGGCCATGTGTTTGATGAAAACTTTCTTATGAGCCTGGCCACTGTAGGCGCATTCTGCACGCAGGAATATATGGAAGGCGTGCTGGTTATGCTGCTCTACCAGGTTGGCGAGCTGTTCCAAAGTTATGCGGTGGGAAAATCCAGAAAGGCCATTTCCAACCTGATGGATATCCGCCCGGATTACGCCAATCTTTTGAAGGGCGGCCAAGTGGAGAAAGTCGATCCGGAAGAGGTGGAAATAGGGCAGGAAATTCTTGTGCGCGCAGGCGAAAAGATCCCGCTGGATGGCATTGTGCGGGAAGGCGAAGCGGCTGTGGATACCGCGGCGCTGACAGGGGAATCTGCCCCGCGCGAGGTTGTGACTGGCGCAGAAGTTTTAAGCGGCTGCATCAACCTGAATGGCACGCTGAAAATCCAGGTGACAAAGGAATTTGGGGAATCCACCGTCGCCAAAATTCTGGATATGGTGGAAAACGCCAGCGAGAAAAAAGCGCATACCGAGGATTTTATCACGCGCTTTGCAAAATATTATACGCCCTGTGTCGTCATTGCGGCTGCGGCATTGGCCGTTGTGCCCTCGCTGTTTACGGGAGATTGGAGCATCTGGGTGGGCCGGGCGCTGAGCTTTCTGGTCATTTCCTGCCCATGTGCGCTGGTGATTTCGGTTCCGCTCAGCTACTTTGGCGGGATTGGAGGCGCATCCAAGGCTGGTGTGCTGGTTAAGGGGAGCAACTATCTAGAGGCGCTGGCCCATGCGGAAGTGGTGGTGTTCGATAAAACGGGCACGCTTACAAAAGGGAATTTTGTCGTCGGCCAGAAAGTGCCGGCAGAGGGCGTTTTGGAAGAAGAGCTCCTGGAATGCGCAGCGCTGGCCGAGAGCTATTCCACGCACCCCATCGGCCAGAGCATTGTGGCCGCCTATCCTGGAGCGCTGGATAAGAGCAGAGTGCAGGATGTGCGGGAAGTTTCGGGCAAGGGCGTTTTGGCGAAAATCGATGGAGTGCAGGTTGCCGCGGGCAATGCAAAGCTGATGGCAGAGCACTGTCAAGGCCCATGCCCCGCCGTGCAGGCGGTGGGCAGCGTTGTCCATATCGCAAGGGACGGAAAGTATCTTGGGCACCTGGTCATTTGGGATGAAATCAAGAGCGATGCCCGGGATGCCATTTGCCAGCTCCGCCAGGCAGGCGTTCAAAAGACGGTGATGCTCACCGGCGATGCCCGCGCTGTCGCCCAGGATGTGGCGGAAAAATTGGGAATAGACGAAGTGTATTCCGAGCTGCTGCCGCTGGATAAGGTGGCAAAAGTTGAACAATTGCTCGAGCAGAAAAGCGAGAAGGGCAAACTGGTGTTTGTAGGCGATGGCATCAACGATGCTCCTGTGCTGACCCGGGCGGATATTGGAATTGCTATGGGGGCGCTGGGCAGCGATGCGGCAATAGAGGCGGCGGATGTTGTGCTGATGACGGATGCTCCCTCCAAAATTCCTCAGGCGATCCGGATAAGCAGAAGGACAAGCGGCATCGTAATGCAAAATATCATCTTTGCGCTGACAGTTAAGGCGGTTGCGCTGGTGCTGGGCTCGTTGGGGCTCATTCATATGCTGGTAGCGGTATTTGCAGATGTGGGCGTATCCGTCATCGCAATTCTAAATGCCATGCGCACAATGAAGGTCAAGCAGTAAAGGCGCGAGCCTTTCTAAAAAAGAAAAACTCAAAAATACAGGCCCTTTGGGGGCGGCGGTTTGCCGCCCCTTTACTTTTTTTACAAATTTCGCTATGGTATAGGAAATAGATTTGATTGGGCGGCTCTTTTTGCCTATCTATAAAAAGCAGCAAATAGGAGGAGTTATGATTACAAACGAGCAACTGCAACTGTTTGAACAGCGGCTGGATGCAAATCCTGCAAACGCTATCGCCATGAACGCTGTGGTGCACAACGGCGTAGTAAAATCCGCGATTTCCTATGAGGCGTTTCGCCAGCAGCGGCACGAGTTTTCCGTAAATATCAAGACGGGGGAGATCACCAATCAAAAGGCAAGCGGGCGGTGCTGGATGTTTGCAGCGCTGAATGTCATGCGCTTTGAAGTGATGGAAAAGCTCAAGCTGGAATCCTTTGAATTTTCCCAGAGCTATCCGCTGTTCTTTGATAAGCTGGAAAAGGCAAACTATTTTCTGGAAAATATCCTGGATACGCTGGATGAACCAACCGGCGGGCGGCTGGTTTCCTTTTTGCTCACAGACCCTATGGGAGATGGCGGGCAGTGGGATATGTTCTGCGGGTTGGTGGAAAAATACGGCGTCGTGCCAAAAGACGCCATGCCGGAATCCAGCTGTTCCTCCGCCACCAGGGAAATGGACTATTACCTGACGCTCAAGCTGCGGGAATTCGCCTGCACGCTGCGCACTGCGCACCAAAAGGGAGCAGACCGCCAGCAGCTGCTTGAGAAAAAAGAACAAATGCTGGAAGAGATTTATAAAATCCTCTGCATTTGCCTGGGCAAGCCGCCCAAATCTTTCTGCTTTGAAGCGCGGGATGTGGATGGGAATTTTATCCGGGAAGCGCAGATTACGCCTAAGGAGTTCTTTCAAAAATATGTGGGCTGGAACCTGGAAGACTATGTGAGCCTGATCAACGCGCCTACTCGGGATAAGCCCTTTGGGAAGACATATAGCGTCCGCTATTTGGGCAGTGTCAAGGAAGGGCGGCCCGTGCGCTATTTGAATCTTCCTGTGGAGCAGCTGAAGGCGGCGGCGATCGCCCAGCTCAAGGATGGAAAGCCCGTGTGGTTTGGCTGCGATGTGGGCAAGTGTTCCATTCGGGAAAACGGCATGATGGACCTTTCCGTTATCCGCGCAGATCAGCTTTTTGGCGTATCTTTCCCGCTGAGTAAAGCAGAGCGGCTGGATTATGGCCATAGCCTGATGACGCATGCCATGGTGTTTTTGGGCGTCAATTTGGATGAGCAGGGAAAGCCAAACCGCTGGCGCGTGGAAAACAGCTGGGGCAAAGAGCCGGGCAAGGATGGATACTATGTCATGAGCGATGACTGGTTTACAGAATACACCTATCAGGTGGTCGTCCATAAAAAATATCTTTCCAGCGAGGCGCTGGCTCAGCTGGAAGCCGAGCCGGTTATGCTTCAGCCCTGGGACCCAATGGGTTCTCTGGCGCGCTGCAAGGCATAGCGCAAAAAAGAGCGGGAAACCGCTCTTTTTTATTCCATTATGAGCACCAGCCCCACAGTGTTGATGGCGAGGTTGGAGCATATATGCACAATCCAGGGTGCATAGATATTCTGATAGCGCTGGCTGAGCCAGTTGAAAATAAACCCGGAAAAAAACAACCCTGCCAACAATAGCGCGAACACCAGCGGAGAAAACCAGTTTTGCATGATGGCAATATGATAAAGGGAAAACAGCCCGGCGCTGAAAAGATAAGCGATTTTGGACCCGGCAAATCTACTCAGCATGAGAAAGGCAAACCCGCGAAAGAAGAATTCCTCTAGAAGAGAATTGATGACGCAGATATATGCCCCCATTGCGAAGATATTCTCCCTGCTGTTTTTTAGAGAGGATGCGACGGAGGACCAATCGACGAGGTTTTTGCCCAAAAAGAAGCCGCTTACAATCAGCGCGTAAACCCCAAGCCCAAGAAACAGAGGCTCTAAAATGCTGCGGCGGTTTTGCAAGCGGAAGAGCTCTCCCAGAAAATCCTTTTGCTTTGCCAGAAGATAGGCCAGCGGAAGTGCCAAAAACAGCGCCAGCTTGATGATGGATTTTATCGTATAGCCCGGCATGATGATGCCATCTACAATGGCCATGACAAGGCAGCCAAATACCACCATGGCCATCACAGTGAAGATGCTTCGCTTTTGCTCCATGCACAATGCTCCCCTTTTGGAGTTTTCTTTATTATAGCAAGAAGCGGGCGCGCAGACAAGAAAGAGCAGGCAAAAGCCTGCTGGAAAAATCAGACTTCCCGGGATGCCTGAAAAGCGGCAGCTGCAGATTTGCCAAGCCCTGTGCCTACTACGGCAACAGGGCTAAAGACATAGCACACCAATGTGTTCCAGCAGGATTTTAAGCCCAAGCAAAATCAGAATCAGGCCGCCGATCAATTCCGCGCGGGATTTATATTTGGCGCCAAAGCAGTTGCCCAGCTTTACCCCAAGCAGGGAGAGGAAAAAGGTGATCACGCCGATGAGCGAGACCGAAAGCACCAGCTCAGTCTTTAAAATTCCAAATGTCACGCCCACGGCCAGTGCATCGATGCTTGTGGCGATGGCAAGGGGAATCATGGCCTTTGGACTGACACTGGCATTGGGCTCCACATCCTGCTTGCGGGACTCCCATATCATATTGCCGCCAATGCCGGCCAGCAGCAGAAAGGCGATCCAATGATCCAGAGCCTCGATTTGCCCGGCAAAACTTGAGCCTAGAAAATAGCCAATCACAGGCATGCCTGCTTGAAAAAAGCCGAAATATAGCCCGATAATGACGGCATGCCGCCAGTTGAGCTTGGGCATGGCAAGCCCCTTGCAAACGGCCACGGCAAATGCATCCATAGAAAGCCCGACAGCCGTTAAGAAAAGTTCTAAAAATGACATCAGGGAAAACTCCTTCACATAAGAAAAGACTTATCCGCAGGCGCTGCAGATAAGTCTCATTGTTTTTCAATAAAGCCAGATAGAGAAACTATCAGCATGTTGACTTTACTGCCTTTATAGGGGCCAATTACCCCCTTATCTAGCAAGAAGTATACAAGCAGATATGGGAAAAGTCAATCAGACATTAAATTTAAACAGCACGACATCGCCGTCCTGCATGACATATTCCTTGCCCTCCTGGCGCACCAGGCCTTTTTCCCTTGCCAACTGCATGTTCCCATCCATTTCTTTTAGTGCATCAAAGGAGATGACCTCCGCCTTGATAAAGCCGCGCTCAAAATCCGTATGGATTTTGCCTGCTGCCTGAGGCGCTTTTGTACCGCGCCGAATGGGCCAGGCCCGCACTTCATCTTCCCCGGCGGTGAGAAAGCTGATAAGCCCAAGCAGCCGATAACTTTCCTGCACCAGCTGATCCAGGCCGGATTGTGCAATTCCAAGCTCCTGCATAAAGAGCTGCTTTTCCTCTTGGGGCAGGGCGGCGAGCTCTTCCTCCACTTTGGCGCTGATGATGAGAAGCTGGGCCTGCTCGCTTTCCAGCCGCTTTTTCAGCCGCGCCACAAGGGGCAGAGCATCTGAGGGGCTCCCCAGCTCATCCTCCGAGATATTTGCCACATAGATGATGGGTTTATCCGTCAGCAAAAACAAATCCCGAAGCAGGGCTTGTTCGGCATCCGAGCGCTCCACCGTGCGCGCCGGCTTCCCCGATTCCAGGGCGGCATAGAGCCGCTTAAGGGCGGCGGCTTCCTGAACATACTTTTTATCGCCGCTTTTCTGCATTTTTTCCGCTTTTGCCAGGCGCTTTTCCACGGTTTCCATATCCGCAAAAATCAACTCGAAGCTGATGGTTTCCATATCCCGCACAGGATCCACATTGCCGTCTACATGCGTGATATTCTCATCCTCAAAGCAGCGCACCACATGCACAATGGCATCCACTTCCCGGATATGGGAGAGGAATTTATTTCCCAGCCCTTCTCCTTTGCTGGCTCCCTTTACAAGGCCGGCAATATCCAGAAATTCTATCGTCGCGGGGGTAAACTTCTTTGGGTGGTGGATTTCGGCTAGGTAATCCAGCCGCGCATCCGGCACGCTTACCATGCCTACATTGGGCTCTATGGTGCAGAAGGGGTAGTTTTCGCTGGCCGCCCCAGCCTGCGTAATGGCGTTAAACAGCGTGCTCTTGCCCACATTGGGCATGCCGACTACTCCAATTTTCATCTATTTTCCTTCCTTTCTGGGAAAAATCATCCAAACGCCCCTTATTATAGCGGATTTGGCGTGAAAAGTAAACTTTTGCAAATTGGCTATGATTGCATTTCCATGCGCGTAAAATGGTGATATAATATGCGTGGCTTTGTTTGCCAATAGGAGGATGAGGCATGAATCTGTTCCAAGGAATTGTTTTAGGGATAATACAGGGGTTAACGGAGTTCCTTCCCGTTTCCAGCAGCGGGCATTTGGTGCTGTTTCAAAATGCTATGGGGCTTAAAAGCGCGGATATGATGTTTTTTAATGTCATGGTGCATGTGGGAACGCTGGTTGCGATATTCGTCGTGTTCTGGAAGGATATTGCAGATCTCCTGCGGCATCCGGTTCAGAAACTCATGGGCCTTCTGATTGTGGCGACGCTTCCAGCCGTCGCTGCACAGCTTCTCATTGGGGATTTTATCGAGGAATCCTTTGGGGGGCAATACCTGGGCGTTGGCTTTTTGCTTACGGCGGTATTTCTCACGGTTTCCGAAATGCTCAGTGCACAGCGGCGCAGCAAGAAGAAGGAGATCAGCTATCCCAATGCCTTGGGCATTGGCTGCATGCAGGCCATCGCCGTTTTCCCGGGCGTTTCCCGCAGCGGTTCTACGCTGGCCGGTGGGCTGCTTTTGGGAATTAACCGCGGTTTGGCTGCCAAATTCTCGTTTTTGATGTCCATCCCCGTGATTTTGGGCTCTACGGTCCTGGAAGGCTATAAGCTGGTGACAGATGGCGCCGGGCAGATATACCTTTGGCCCACGCTTTTCGGAATGCTGGCGGCTGGTCTTTCCGGTTATTTCGCGGTGCGCTTCATGCTGGGGCTGATTCGCAAATACCGGCTGTATGGATTCGCCGTCTATACGCTGCTGCTGGGCATTTTAATTCTGCTGGATCAGAACTGGTGGCACCTGGTTTTCTAAGACAGGGGAACTGCAAACTACATGAAAAAACGAAACGAAATAGATATGAAAAATGCCTTGGGGGAATATATGTCCTCCCAAGGCATTTTTCTGCCGCCTGGAATTTGGCTCCTTTATAGATCTTTTGCCAGATAGACCATATCTGTTAGCTGCTTTCCAGCCTCTATGATGGGGTGATCGTAGTGCTCAAGGAAAAAATTCTTGATGCGGTGTGAATAGGAGAAGCCGCATTTTTCGTAGAAGGGAACTGTCAGCGGGCTCTCCCCTGTGCCGACCAGCATCTTCTGGTATCTCCCTGCGTAGTGGGAGAAGAGAAAATGCACCATCGCCCGGCCATAGCCCTTTTTTTGATCCTGCGGCCGAGTGGCCAGGTTTTTTAGTTCGCAAACCTGTGGCGATTCTTCTGTAACAACCGCGATGCAGCGGGTGATGCCAGCGTCTAGGAGGGCAAACATCTCTCCCCGCTCCAGATAGCGGTCTATCATATCCTCCTGTTCATCTGCCAGCAACAGCAGATCCAGATAGTCCTTTTTGTTCTTTTCAATCCTTTTGATTTCTATGGAAAAACACCTCCGATTCAGTTTTCTAATTTATGAAAGGCGCAGGGTAAATTTATAATGGCTTTTTTGCAGGCCCATATATTCATAGAAACGGTGTGCCGCCGGCCGCTGCAAATTGCAGCAAACTTCCAACTGAAGGCACCCCATTTGCGCTGCATATGCCAAAGCTTTGGATAACAGCGCCCGCCCAATACCGGCCCCCTGCGCCGCCGGGGAGACGATCAGCTCCTGCACCTCGCCGATTCTCCCCGCATGATGCAGCAGGGATTGCACAAATAAGCTGCAAAATCCGCAAACACGGCCCTGCCGATGGCAAATCAAGTAGCGGATATGCTCGCTTTGCAGGTTTTCCTGATAGATGCGCCCAAAAGCCTGCCTATCAAGGGGCTGCTTTTCCAATTCGCATATCAGCGCATAAACGGCCTGCTCGTCTTTCGAGGTGGCCAAAGTAATTTCTCCTGCCTCTTTGATGGGCTTTCCCTTGCGCAACTGCATTGGGCTACATGCGATTTGGGGCATCGATGCCAATCAGCCCAAGCCCAATTTTCAGGACGGTGCGCGTCGCATCCACCAGCTCCAGGCGGGCGGAAGTGGATGCAGGGTCCTGCTCATCCAGAACGCGGATATCGTAATAGAACTTGTTAAATGCCTGCGCCAGGGAGACGATCAACCGCGTGATCATGGAAGGTTCATATTTTTCTGCAGCTTTCTGGATAACCCCTGGGAATTCTTCAATGAGCCGCAGGACGGCAAATGCCTGCGGGCAGCAGAGGGCAGAATAGTCCGGCGCAGTGCTGTATGCTCCAGCCGCACGGCGAAGCAGCGAGCACGCCCGGGCATGGGTATATTGCACATACGGCCCCGTCTCCCCATCGAAATTGAGGAGGCGATCCAGATCAAAGGTAATATCCTTGATGCGGCTGTTGGAAAGCACGCTGAAAACAACTGCCCCAACACCTACCTGTTTTGCGACGGTATCCTTATCCGCAAGATCGGGGTTTTTCTCCTGGATGACCTGGCGGGTTTTCTGGATGGCGGAGCGCAGAACATCCTCTAAAAACACTACGCGCCCTTCCCGTGTGGAGATGGTGCCATCCGCCAGGGAAACCATGCCAAACGCCACATGCACGCAATCCTTTGCAAAATCCGCGCCCATGAGCTCCAAAACCTTGAAGAGCTGCCGAAAGTGCAGGTTTTGCTGATAGGCCACAACATACAGATTTTTATAGAAATCGTAGGTCTTTTTGCGATAGAAAGCTGCGGCCAAATCCCGCGTGGCATAAAGTGTCGCGCCATCTGAGCGCAAAATCAGGCAGGGAGGAAGGTCGTAATCATCCAGCCGCACAATCTGGGCGCCATCGCTCTCTTCTAACAAGTTTTTTTCTCGTAGGGTATCGATTACGGGCTGCATTTTATCGTTGTAGAAGGATTCACCCGCATAGGAATCAAAATGAATGCCAAGAAGGTCATACACTTTGGAAACCTCTTTTAGCGTCAGCTCCTTAAACCAATTGAAAATGGAGAGGGCTTCCGCATCCCCATCCTCGATTTTCTTAAACCATGCGCGCCCCTCGTCGTCCAAAGAGGGTTCCTTCTTGGCTTCCTCGTGGAAGCGGACATAAAGGTCTAAAAGCGCCTGGATGGAGCGCTGTTCCACATCCTCTTTGTTGCCCCAGCGCTTATATGCGGCGATGAGCTTGCCAAATTGTGTCCCCCAATCGCCCAGGTGATTGATGCCAATGCAGCGAAAACCCAGAAAATTATAGATATTATAGAGGGCATGGCCAATGGCAGTGGAGGAAAGATGGCCAATATGGAAAGGCTTTGCAATATTGATAGAGGAGTAATCTATCGTTATGGCGCGCCCTGCGCCTATGGCAGAAGAGCCATAGCGCTCTTGCTGTTCCTTTACTTTAGAAAGGGTATTTTGCGCAAAAAAGCTCCTATCTACAAAAAAATTGAGATACCCGCCCACGATTTCCACTTTTGAAATCCACAGCGGTTTTTGAAATTTTTCCAGCAAATCCGCCGCAATTTTGGGCGGTGCCATGCGCATTGTTTTTGCAAGTTTAAAGCAGGGCAGAGCATAATCGCCCATTTCCGCATCCGGGGGAATTTCCAACATCTCTTCAAGCTCTGATACAGGCAGGGGTAGCGCTCCGCCTAAAAGCTGAGCAAGTTCGCTTTTGTAATTCATGGTGCACCATCCGTTTTCTTACATTTTCTGTCTTTCACTATATCAC
>OJPS01002009.1_pt1 | contig 12303 bp, 9 predicted proteins | sample 1598551 | NCBI WGS metagenome assembly OJPS01 (sample SAMN03922488, study PRJEB24848) | human gut metagenome | isolation source: stool sample | host: Homo sapiens | place: Germany | collected 2011-05 | reverse complement strand
AGAAGCAGAAAAAGAAGATCGGTCAATTTCAGGCTATATCAATTGGGTGATGTGGCAGCATATACATAAAAAGGAGGCGGTGAAAGAATAGCAAAACATTTCAGAGAACAGACAACTGGTGTGACGGAAAACTGGAAAAGATAGACGCAGATATTTTGGCGCGGATATGTTATGTACTGCAATGTGATGTAAATGAAATACTCGGATATGAAAATTCTGCAAAGCCGTTAGGTGAATGAGCCTGACGGCTTGTTTGATTTATTTTACTACTTGCTGCAAAAGTCCGATCTTGCAATAATTAAGATAGAAGCTTGCCCCCCGCGGCATGAGCGGAAAGGTGGGATTTTGCAGTAAGTTGGATAGAGAAAGCAACCATAAAAGCACCCCACCCCCGCGGCATGAGCGCAAAATCCCCAATTTTGCAGTAAGCAGGATAGGAGATATTCCGCAAAAGTACCCCGCCTCCCACCCCTCAATCCCAAAAATCATTCCTAATAATTATACAATTTTTGAAGGATTATACAAAACTGAACAGTTTAATTCATAAAAAACGGCGAAATTTGGCGAAGATGTAATCTTTTTGTTGTGATACCCTCCGCGGTTGTGGTATGATATCTCAGTAAAAATGCAGCTTGCCGTATCAAAAGTGGAGGAACTGTGAAAATGGACGGTTCAATTTTTATCGGAACCTGGTGGTCTTTGGTGCCGCCGATCCTGGCCATCGTGCTGGCCTTCGTGACCAAAGAGGTGTACAGCTCTCTGCTGGCCGGAATTGTGGTCGGCGTGCTCTTCTACAGCGGGTTTCACCCCTGGCAGGCGTTTACTTCTCTGTTCGAGATCATGAAGGACAACATGAATCTCAACATCCTGATCTTTGACATTATGTTGGGCATGATCATTGTCCTTCTGGCCAAGTCGGGCGGTTCGGCCGCCTATGGCAACTGGGCCGGGCGGAAAATCCGGTCGAAGCGCAGCGCCCTGCTGGCGACCACCGGCCTTGGCCTGCTGATCTTCGTCGACGACTATTTCAACTGCCTGACCGTCGGCTCGGTTATGCGGCCGGTGACCGATAAGTACAAGGTCTCCCGCGCGAAGCTGGCGTATATCATCGACGCGACGGCGGCGCCGGTCTGCATCATCGCGCCGATCTCCAGCTGGGCGGCCGCGGTCAACTCCTATGTGCCGGAGGATGCCGGAATCACCGGATTCCAGCTGTTTTTGCGGACGATCCCCTATAACCTCTATGCCCTGCTGACCATTGCCATGGTGTTGTTTGTCATTCTGTTCAAGTTTGATTACGGCCTCATGAAAAAGCATGAGCGTAATGCCGAGAAGGGCGACCTCTTCACCTCCGGCGCGGAGGAGTTTGGGGCGCTCGAGGAGGAAAAGGGCAACCCGAAGGGTCGGGTGTTTGACCTGGTTCTGCCGGTGGCGGTTCTGATCGTTACGGCGATCGGCGCCATGATTTATACCGGCTATCTGGATGGCGCGACCAATGTGATTGACGCGTTTGCCGGCTGCGACGCCGAGGTCAGCCTGATCTTCTCTACCTTTGTTACCCTGATCTTCATGCTGCTTTTGTATCTGCCGCGGCGGATCATGAAATTCTCCGTCTTTATGAGCGGATTGGTCGACGGCTTTAAGCTGATGGTTCCGGCCGTGACCGTGCTGATTTTCGCCTGGACGCTCAAGGGCGTCGGCGACGTGCTTGAGATTGGCACCTTCGTCGGCGGAGCGGTCGGCTCGCATGCGGCGGCCAGCCTCCTGGCGCCGGCCATCATGTTCCTTGTGGCGCTGTTCCTCGGATTTTCGACCGGTACCTCCTGGGGTACCTTCGCCATTCTGGTTCCGATTGTCGTCAGCCTCTTCAGCGGCGCCAATCTGGAGATGATGATTATCTCGGTTTCGGCCGTTCTGGCCGGTGCGGTTTGCGGCGACCACGTCTCGCCCATATCCGACACCACCATCATGTCTTCGGCCGGCGCGCAGTGCAACCACATCAACCATGTGCAGACCCAGATGCAGTATGCCATGGTGGTGGCCGGCGTCTGCGTGATCGGGTACATCATTGCCGCGGTTTGCAAGAACTGGATTATTGCGCTTGTGGCCAGCCTGGCCATCTTGATCGGCGCGCTCTATCTGATCCGGTGGCTGCTGGATAAAAAGAACGCCGGAAAGGCGGACGACGGCGAGGCGGCCTCTGCCGATGCGTAAGCTGGACGTTCCGTATATCGGGCAGAAGCCGCGCTGGCCGACCGGGTGCGAGAGTGTGTCGACCGTCATGCTTTTGCAGTATCTCGGCTATGCGGTTTCGGTCGACGGCTTTATTGAGGAATATCTCGACCGGCAGGTGTTTGAGGAGAGGGAGGGGCTGCTCTACGGCCCCGACCCGCGCCGCGTCTTTGCGGGGAGTCCGTATGACCCGGACTCCTTCGGCTGCTACGCGCCGGTGATTGCCCGCGCGCTGGAACGGATTGTGTCCGACCGATACGCGGTGCAGAATGAGACCGGGCGGGAAATCTCCGACCTTCTGGCCGCGTATATCGACCGGGAGATGCCGGTGATCCTCTGGGCCTGTATGGATCTGCGGCCGAGTATTATCGGCCCCTCCTGGCGCCTGCTGGAGGGGGGGGACATCTTCACCTGGCGCTCGAATGAGCACTGCATGCTGCTGGTCGGCTATGATGCGGAGCAGTATTTCTTCAACGACCCGTATGAAAACCACGGCTGTGTGGCCTATCCCCGCGCGTTGACCGAACAGCGGTATAAAGAGCAGGGGATGCAGGCGGTCTCTCTGAAAAGGAGATAAGCCCCGGCCAAACCGGAGACTGCCGACCGCCGGCTTTTTGCGGCCGGCCTTGACAGAAATTTTTTCAGCCTGTAATCCGGAGATGTGCACATGCTTTATGTGCGCATCTCCGGTTTTTTTATGGCCGAAGACGCGGCTTCTGCCTCCCGCTGCCCTCCGATACGGTAAAAATAGTTGCGCGAGAGCTAAAAAATCAAGTAAATATATATTGATTTTCAAGTTGACGATTCTGCATAATATTTACAGAAAAACCGGTTTTTAACTCGCAGCAGTCCTGTTACAGTCTACAGTCCGATTGATTTTTTGAGGAGTGAGAGCGTATGAAGACCCAGATGATTCAGAAAATTGCCGGGGCGGTGGTGTCCCTCTGCCTTGTGCTGCAGCCGGCGAGTATGCTGGCCTCTGCCGCAGGAGAAGCGGTAGAGGGGGCGGCGTCGCGCGTCCTGCTGGATAGGCACAGCCTGTCCTTCGATGCGGGGGAAAGCGCGACCCTGACGGCGCAGGTGCTTCCCGACAGCACGCAGAATAAGCGCGTGCACTTTGTCGCTACCGACAGCGCGATCCTGCTTTCCGATCCCGTATTCGACGCCGATACGGGCAAGACGAGCGTTACCGTCTCGGCCGGGGAGAACACCTCCGGCAGCGTGATCGCGGTGAGTGAGGACAGCTATGCCACCGACATCTGCTCGGTCAGCGTCGGCGCGGCGTTGGAGGAGAGCGAGATGATCAACCGCGCGGCCGGCGGTACAGCCGAGGCCAGCATGACCGATTCCCCGGATGGGGAGGACGTTTCCAAGGCGTTTGACAATTCGGCCTCTACCAAATGGCTGGTTCGCAATACCTCGTCGGTTTCGGTGACCTATTCTTTTGCCGGCGGCGCGCGGTATTATATTACCAAATACGCGCTTGTTTCGGCCAACGACGATGCCGACCGCGACCCGAAAAGCTGGAACCTCTACGGCTCCAATGACGGGGAGAGCTGGACGCTGCTTGACGCCCGTAAGGGGGAGGTTTTCTATGGCCGCAAGCTTAAAAGGATTTTTGAATTTGCGCCCGACGCCGCCTACAGCAGCTATAAGCTGGAGATTACCGAAAACGGCGGAAACGCCCACACCCAGCTTGGTGAAATCCAGCTTTTTGAGTGTGGGGACTATCCCTCCTGGGGGATGGGGCCGTTTGTGAAGGCGGACGAGAGCAACCCGATTCTTGAGCCGAACACGACCGACAAATTTACCTGCCCGGTCTGGGGGAAGGAGATTCTGTGGACCGATCTCTCCCTCTACAACCCGACCGCGATCGTCAAGGACGGGGTCATCAACCTGCTCTACCGGGCGCAGGATAATACCGAGAAAAAGACCTCCCGCGTCGGGCTGGCCACGAGCGCGGACGGCCTCAGCTTCACCCGGCGGGACACGCCGGTACTCTATCCCGACAACACCTATAACGAGTATGAGTGGGGCGGCGGCTGCGAGGATCCCCGCGTGGTTGCGGGGCCGGACGGCAAATACTATATTTACTATACCGGATATAACGGCTCTGTCGCCCGGCTGATGGTCGCCTCCTCCGACGATCTGATCACCTGGGAGAAGCACGGCCTGACCTTTGCCGACGCGTATGACGGGAAGTACCGGGACACCTGGTCCAAATCGGGATCGGTGATTACCGAAATCGTCGACGGCAAGCAGATTGCAAAGCGGATGGACGACGGAAAATTCTGGATGTACTGGGGTGAGTCGGATTTCTTCATGGCTTACTCCGACGACCTGATCCACTGGACGCCGCTGGAGGATGAAAACGGCCGGCGGGTCTCGGTCATGAAGCCGCGCAAGGGCATGTACGACAGCTATCTGGTCGAGCCGGGCCCGGCCGCGATTTATACCGAGGACGGCATCTTCATGCTCTACAACTGCGCCAACGATTCTCCCGACGGGAACGGCGATCCGATGCTGGCCAACCGGGCCTATTGCCCGGGGCAGGTCGTGTTCGACAAGGATGATCCCACAAAGCTCATTCACCGCTCCATGTCCTATTTCATGTATCCGGAGGAGGATTATGAGCTGGAGGGGCTGGTCAACAACGTCTGCTTTGTGGAGGGCCTGATTTACTACAACGACATCTGGTACATTTATTACGGCACGGCCGATTCCCGCCTTGCGGTAGCCACCTGGGATCCGCGTGCGAACCTCCCGGAGGAAGGGGAGGTAGGCCTCTCCTCCACCAGCCTGACCGTACACGCGGGGCAGCCGGCGGCGCTTTCGGCCACGCTCGGCAAAGACGTGCCGAAGGCGGAGCTGCGGTTTGTTTCGACCAATCCGGAGATCCGGATCACCGGCAGCTCCTATGACGCGGCGACCGGGAAGACGACCGTCGCGGTTGAGGCGGACGGCGCGGGCAGCGGCGTCATCATAGCCATCCATCCCGACACCTTTGCGGCGGCCGTTTGCGAGGTGACGGTGACCGGCATGTGCAGCGCCGGGCAGCCGCGTTTTCTCGTGGACGGGGAGGAGCGGCAGGCGGTCGCGGCCGGAGAGCTGACGGCTGAAATCGACCTGACCGGGTATTATGATACGACGGCCGAGCTCAGCCTGATCCTCGCCCTGTACACCGACGGGGTGCTGACCGACTGGACGGTGGAGACACAGACGCTGGCGCTGGCCGCGGGAAAAACCGTGACCCTGCGCACCCCCGGCCTCACTGTGCCAAAGAGCGACGATATGACGCGATACGCGGTAAAGGCCTTCCTGTGGGATGCGGCGCGCGCGCCGATTGCTGCCGCGGCCGGGATGGAGCCATGGTCTCCCCCCAATTTCGCGCTGGGAAAGACGGCGACCGCCAGCTCTTATGCAAATGCGGAGGTCTCCCCCGACAAGGCGGTCGACGGCGACAACAGCAGCCGCTGGGCGTCGGCAGAGGAGGATAATCAGTGGTTGATGGTCGACCTGGGCGAAGTTACGACGATCAATCAGGTTTCGATTGATTGGGAGACGGCCTATGCCTCCCGCTACCGGATTGAGGTTTCGGCCGACGGTACGGCCGACTCGGACTTTAAAACGGTAGCGTCGGTAACCGACGGCGCAGGCGGCCTTGTAACCCTCGACTTTGATAAGACGGAGGCGCGCTATGTCCGCCTCTACTGCGAGACGCGGACGACCACGTGGGGCAACTCGGTCTGGGAGTTCGGCGTCTATAACAGTGAGATGACCGGTGACGCGCAGCTCCGCCGGGCGGCGGCCGCCTCCCTCGGAAAAGAGGAAATTCATGTGACCGCCGACCCCAGGCAAAAAACGGCCGAGATTCAGCTGAATCTGCCGGCCGCCGCCGAAAAGGCAATGTCGATCCTCTGCCTGAAGCCCGGATACGCGGCCGCCGACAGCGCGAAGGACGGCAGCGACTATCTCGCCTTTGCGAAGGAGGTCTGCTGGATCGGGCAGCTTGACCCCGACGCCGACGGCCGCCTGACCTTCACCCTCCCGCTGGACGCGGTGGAGGAGGGGCGGTACACCCTCGCCTTTGCGACCGACACGGCCGCATACGTTTACACCTTTGTCTTTGCCGACATCCTGATGGGAGATGTCAACGACGATGGGTTCGTGACCGTCTCCGACGTGGTGGCGCTGCGCCGGCTGATCGTGCAGGGAAGCTGGACCGATCGGGAATTTATCGCCGGAAATCTGATCGGGGACGATCGGCTTACCGTCTCCGACGTGGTGGCGCTGCGCGAGCAGATTGTAAAGGGCGGCTGATCGGTCTTTTCCCTCTGCACAGGGCTGTATCCTGAAAGCAACAAACCGCACCCGGAAAAATTCCGGGTGCGGTTTTGTCTGTGGAATGAACCGGATGCGCGGTTTTCTTTGAGGATTTTTCCTATTCTACGGTGAGGGGGTCGGTGCCTAGCCCCAGTGTGACCCGGGTGCCGCGCCCCGGCTCCGACTCGATCGTCATGGTGTGCGAAAGGCGGGAGAGCGCCTGCCGGCAGAGGTAGAGTCCCAGCCCGGTGGAGCGGCGGTCGATCCGGCCGTTTACTCCGGTGAAGCCCTTTTGCCCGACGCGGGGCAGATCCTCCGCCGCGATGCCGATGCCGGTATCTTCAATCACAAGGTCGCTGCCGCGAGTATAGATGCGGATTTTCCCGCTGGAGGTGTATTTCAAAGCGTTGGAGAGAATCTGCTCTATAACAAACAGCAGCCATTTCTCATCGGTGAGGACGGAAATTTCCTCCACCTCCAGCTCGAGGGAGAGCTTCTTGCGGATGAAGAGGGGGGCGTATTTCCGCACCGCCGTCCGCACGATGCCGTCGAGCGGGCAGCGCTGAATCACATAGTCGGTCGAGTCGCTCTCCAGCCGGAGGTAGGAAAGCGCCATTCCGGCATACTGCTCAATTCGCAGCAGCTCGGCCGAGATGGCGGCGGACTGAAGCGGCGCATCCCCCTCCTGCAGCAGAAGGCGCATGGCGGCGATCGGCGTCTTGATCTGGTGCACCCACATGGTGTAGTAGTCGTTTCGCTCCCGCCCTGCCCGCGCCGCCTCGGCAGTCAGACGCTGCGTCTCGGCAAACAGGGTGCGCACCAGCCGGTCATAGTCGGATAGCAAAAGGCCGTCCGGCTCGGGCAGGGCGGAGGCCTCATAGCAGATCTGCCGGGCGATGGCCTCAAGCGTGCGGTGCCGCCGGTAGAATTTTGAAAAATCAAAGGCGGCGTAAAGCAGCGCCGCAAAGCCCCGCGGCGTAGAGGATGGCCTCCGCCTCGATCGAGTAGAGGGAGAAAACCAGCAAAAACAAGCCGAGAAACACAAGATACAGTATGACAGTCCCCTTGTGCTCGCGGAGGTAGGCGGCCAGCGTTTTCAAAAAATCCGTTTTCTTCATTCTATGATATAGCCCATTCCCTTCCTGGTTCGGATGACGCCGCTCGCCCCGATTTCGCCGAGCTTTTTGCGCAGCCGCGCCACATTGACCGAGAGGGTGTTTTCATCCACAAAGCTGTCCGTCTCCCACAGGCGGATCATCAGGGTGTCCCGGCTGACAATTTTTCCCCGGTTTTCCAGCAGGAGGGAAAGGATGCGGCATTCATTTTTGGTCAGAACCGCCTTTTTCCCGGCGCAGGCTACGCTGCTCTCCTCCCGGTTGAAGAGGAGGCCGTCCAGCTCGGCGACCGGGCTTTGTCCGGCGAAGGCGTAGGCCCGGCGCAGGACAGCCTGAATCTTGGCCGTCAGAACGGGAAGGTCAAAGGGCTTGGCGATAAAGTCGTCCGCCCCGGCCGAGACGGCCATCACGATATTCATATTGTCGGCCGCGGAGGAGATGAAGATGATCGGCACCTTGGAAATACGGCGGATCTCCTCACACCAATGGTAGCCGCCGGCAAACGGCAGGGAGATGTCCAGCAGCACGAGCTGCGGGTCGCAGGTGACGAAGGCGGACAGTATATTCTGATAATCCTGGGCGCGTACGGCCGTGAAGCCCCAGCCCTCCAGATGGCGGATAATGCTGCCGGCGATGCTGTCATCGTCCTCAACCAGAAAAATACGGTACATGCCCCATCCCTCCCTTTTTTCTTATTATATATGCCTTTTGAAAAAATCGCAAGCAAAGGAGGAGGGGTCTCTTAACTCTATTTGATTTTCAGGCCGAGCAGGCGGGAGAGGTCGGCCGCCTGAAACAGGTCGACGACGGCGCCCTGCAGCTCGGTTCCATGCTCTGACAAAACGATGCCGTCAATTTTGCAGGCGGTAAAATCCAGCCCCGCGAGCGGCGTTTTGAAAAAGGAGGCGGCGGTGAAATCGCAATTTTCAAGCGTTACCCGTTTGAAGGAAACGCAGGAGAAAAAGCCTTCCGCAAAGCAGCTGCCCCGCAGCTCGACCCGGTCGAAGGCGCTGTAGGAAAATTCGGCCAGCCGGAACTGACTCTTTTGCAGCAGGGTATAATAAAACCGGCACTCCGAAAAATCGGTGCCGAGGGCTTTGACCTCCTCAAACACGGCGCGGCGGAAGAGGCTGCCCGAAAAAACGCAGTTGGACAAATCACAGCCGACAAAGTGAAGGTCGGTGAAGCCGCATTTGCAGAACACGCAGCCCGTAAAGCGGCAGTTTTCAAACACGACACATTGAAAATCGGTTCCGGACAGGTCGAGGTTTTCAAGCTCCAGGTCGGAAAAGCAAACTCCGCTGACCGGCAGACCCTCCTCCCTGGCGCGGGCGGCCGTCCGGTCGAGCGGCCGGTCGGCAGGGACGACCGTTTCGGTTTTCGGCAGCATTTTTTGATCCATGCAAAGGGCCTCCTGTCCTTTTCGAGAAGCGGCCGTGTTCAAACCGGCCGCAGGGAGTTTTTGGCTTTTATAATTTATGGCAAAACACCGAAGCCTCATTTTCATTATATTTAGAGCGCAAGTCCTTACACTTACCGCTTATTAAACCAGCAGAGAGCGGAGCGCCGCCTTGAAGGCCGCATGTCCGCCCGGATGGAAGGCCGCGGCGGCTATTCCTTTTGGGAGGGGCTGCGGACTACGCAGGGGTTGACATACTGCGGCTTGTGCAGCGCCTGCCGCGCGGCCTCCTTCCTGGCGGCGGAGGGGAGAACCCCGAAAAAGGATTTGTATGCCCGGGTAAAGTAGGACAGGTTGTGAAAGCCGCACCGCTCGGCGCTTTCGCTGATATTGCACTCGCCCGAGAAGATGAGCTGCCTGGCCCGGTTGCAGCGCAGCTCGTTGATATATACGACCACCGTGCGGCCGGTAATCTCCTTAAAAATCCGGCAAAAATAATATTTGCTGTACCCGACCCCCCGGGCGATTTCCTCCACAGAGATGGGGGTCGTGTAATGCCGCGCGATATAGGACATGGCGCTTTGCACCATGTCCAGCTGGCGGGAGCTGTACTTGTTCTCGGGAAGGGCGCTCTGCTCACTCAGCCGCAGCAGCCGCACCAGCAGCTCGGTCACCGCCGCCTTGAAGGCCGCTTTATAGTAGGAGGCGCGCCCCGCCTCCTCCATGATGAGGCGCTCAAAGCAGCCGGCGGCCGCCTCGTCACGCACAAGGTTTCTGATCGGCCGGACGCCGACCGGAAGCTCCATCCGGCTGCAAAAGCCCCGATCCACAATCAGGGTGTAATACTCGCATCGGTCGCTGACCGCCTCTACACTGTGCAGCGTGTAGGGGTTGACAACCGCGATGTCGCCGCCCTCAACCCGCAGCCGCACACTGTCGCAGAGGATGTCGGCTCTGCCGTTTGTAAAATACAAAAGCTCGATATTTTCATGCCAGTGCATGAGGAATTTGTCCTCCCGGTTCAGATAATCGGGGTGAAAAATGAAGGGGAAATCAGCCTCTATTCCGGCGTGGGATTCATAATTTTCGCTGCGCGTCACGGGAAAACCCCTCCCTTCGTGAAAAGAAGACGGTGTAAGCGTCTCGATGACAAGATTGTGTTAATTTGGAGCAACATATAGCCTTTGCTCTCTTTATAAGTTATTTTATAATACAAGTGAAAAGAATGCAAGGGAAAATAAAAAGGAGGAGCCTTATGCAAAATGAAACGGAGCGGATCGCTTTTTATTTTCCGAACCCTGCGCAGTGCGATCTTGCCGGGACGACCGATTTGTGCATTGCGGCGCACCCGGATGATATCGAGCTGATGGCCTATCCCGCGATCTACGCCTGCAGGGAGGACGCGGCGCGCGGGTTTGTCGGGCTGGTGCTGACCGACGGCGCCGGCGCGGCTGCGGGAGAGCGCCTCAAAAACCTCTCCCGCGCGCAGAAGGCGGCGGTCCGGGCAAAGGAGCAGCGCCGCGCGGCTGAGCTTGGCGGCTATCTTGCGGTCGGGCTGCTCGGCTGCTCCAGCGAGGAGGTCAAGGCGCAGCAGCGCTTTGTGGTCTCCGCTGTTGAAGAGGTGCTGCGCTGCTGCCGGCCGGAGCGGGTGTATATCCACAATCCGGCTGATAAGCACGATACCCATGTGGCGGCGTCCATCGCCGCCATCACCGCGCTGCGGGCACTGCCCGAAGCCCTGCGGCCGAAACGCGTGTACGGGATGGAGGTCTGGCGCTCGCTCGACTGGCTCACCGACGATGACAAGACGGTTTTTGACCGGTACGGTGACCCCGAGCTGGAGCGGTCGCTGATTACCGTCTTTGGCTCGCAGATTGCCGGACACAAGCGCTATGACGAGGGTGTGCTGGGACGGCGGGCGGCCAACGCGGTTTTCCTCTCCGGGTACGAGAAGGATCAGGCGGCCGGCGCCTGCTATGCGATGGACATGACCGGGGAGATTTTCGCCGGCCTCCCCGTGCGGGAGATGATCGGTCGGCGGATCGACCGGTTTAAAGAGGATGCAATTGGCCGGATCGACCGGCTGTCCGGGGAGAAGTAATGGGCTTTACGGCCGCCTTGCTGCTTTGCGGCGTGAATAGAAGCGGGCGGACAGAAAGGCCTGGAGGAGAGTTCCTCAGCTTTGCATAAAAAACGCTCAAACCGCATCGGAGAAAGGGGTAATACGCATGAAAAAACGATGGCTGAAAACCGGTTGTGTCCTGCTGGCGATGCTGACGGCTCTCTCGGGAGCGGGCGCGCCGGCGCTGGCACAAACAGCTGAAAAGGAGGAGACGCTTATGCCGCTTACCGAAGAGATGGTCAGCCTGCATAAAAACACCTATCTGAATTTGCGCGACCGAATCACCGACCGGGGTTACTCGGCGACATCGGTTACCGGGACCTATAACGGCATGTTCCCGCGGGACAGCTCGATCGAAGCGATGGCGATGCTGAAGTTCGGGGATCTCGACAGCGCGCAGAGCCTGCTTCATTATCTGCTGACCTACAATCAGTGGTACGGCTGCGGCTTTATGGCGCACATTCTGGATAATCTGCAGGACGAGGCATACGGCAACACATATCTGAGCGACCCGTCCCACTATGCGGGGAGTGAGGTTTTCTACGCGCAGACGACCGCAAACCGCGACCTGTACCTGCTGAACGCTCCCAATAATAAAGGGGTGCAGCCCTTCTCTGTGCCGTACAGCAGCGTTACGGGGGTGCGGCTGAATCTGAAAAAGACCTACGATACAGACCGGGTCGTCGTCCGGATTTTAACCGACTACCGTGATCCGGAGAGTCTGGTGGCCTCGGCCGACTATGTTTTCGGGGAGAATCCGAGCGGCTGGCAGACCATCCTTTTTTCTCAGCCGGTCGGGCTGGCGCCCCGCTGCCTCTATTATCTTGAGGTTTTGGCCGAGGACTCGGGCAAGGTGATCTGGACCGGTGTCAGCGGCAGCGGAAATTTCCAGTCGATTAACTACGACCTGGCGGCCGACGGCGGCTGGCGCACCGGGACGGGGGACATTACGGCCTTTGAAATCCTGTCGGAGGAGGAGGCCGACGCCCCCTCCGGTATGATCGCGCAGAAAACGGCCGACCGCGACCTCTATCTGCTGAACGCGCCGAATAATAAGGCGGTGCAGCCCTTCACGGCGGCCTTTACCCGGATTGACGAGGTGCGCGCCTACC
>OJPS01002007.1_pt1 | contig 12308 bp, 9 predicted proteins | sample 1598551 | NCBI WGS metagenome assembly OJPS01 (sample SAMN03922488, study PRJEB24848) | human gut metagenome | isolation source: stool sample | host: Homo sapiens | place: Germany | collected 2011-05 | reverse complement strand
GCGAGCGGCAGCGAAGCAGACGCTGGGAGCCGCAACCCGGGCTCCTTTAATAAAATGGGCGGACGAGGCCGCAAAATAAGTATAGCATATTTTGCGACAAAAGAACAGGAGCTTTTCCAGTCAGAAAAGCCCCCTGTTCTTTTTTTACGCCTTTTCCCACAACGTTTCGACTGTTTTCTCAAAAAGGTTGACTTTTTGAACAAGACAAACTACATTGAGTTGTAGATGCCGGAGGAAAATACAAAGAAGGAAAGGAAGGAAAGAGGATTGACCGAAAAGAAACACCGCAGCGTTATCTTATTTGGCGAGTGGCAGCGCCCGCTGGGGGCGCTGTCGCTGGAGCAGAAGGGAATGCTCCTGGACGCACTGCTGGCCTATCCCGAAGGGAAGCGGCCCGATTTCACCGACCCGATGCTCCGGATGGCGTGGACCTTTATGGAAGGGGGCCTCGACGAGAACGCCCGCAAGTGGGAGGAGACCCGCCAGCGCCGGGCCGAGGCGGGGACAAAGGGGGCCGAGAGCCGCTGGCACAGCGAAGAGCGTGGCAAAAATAGCAAATGCCATGCGCCGATGGCAAAGATGGCTGTATCTGGTTCTGATTCCGTCTCTGATACTGGTTCTGCATCTGATTCTGAGTCTGAGCCTGATATTGTCCTCCCGGATGGGGAGGCTGACTGCGCTGACGCGCCCCTCCCGCCTCCGGACGAGCCCGATTTTTGTCCGCCGGACGAGGGTGAAGTCCGGGACTACTTTATCCGGAAGAGCGGAACGGAGGCTCAGGCCGACCGGTTCCGGGCGTTCTATGAATCCAACGGCTGGCGGGTGGGCCAGAACCCCATGCGGAACTGGCAGGCAGCGGCCACGGTCTGGATGGCCCGCGACCGGGAGCGGCCGACTCCCGCCGAGACATACGTCCCGAAAAACAAGGCGTTCTATGCCACCCGCCCGCCTGAGCAGGCAAAAGACTTTCTGAAAGACGCGGCCCTGAGAAGGCAGGCGATGCGGAAGAGAAGGGAAGCGGTCACACAATGACCTCCACCGTGCTCCCCCCGCTGCGGGCCTTTTTTACGACCACCTGTTTGTCGATGCGCTCCTTGAGCGCGGCGACGTGGGAGATGATGCCCACGAGGCGGTCGCCCTCGGTGAGGCCGGCGAGGACCCGGATGGCCTGCTCAAGGCTCTCGTCGTCCAGCGAGCCGAAGCCTTCATCGAGGAAGAGGGTGTCCAGCCGGATGCCGCCCGCCGCGCTCTGGACCTCGTCCGAGAGGCCCAGAGCCAGCGCCAGTGAGGCTTTGAAGCTCTCGCCGCCCGAGAGGGTCTTGACGCTGCGGCGGGTGCCGTTGTAGTGGTCGATGACGCCGAGGTCAAGGCCGGACTGGCTGCGCTGGTTCTCGGCGCCCACCCGCTCCAGCTCGTACTGCCCGGCGGTCATCTGCATGAGGCGGGTGTTGGCGTGGACGAGGATGGCGTCGAGGTAGTTCATCTGGATGTAAGCCTCAAGGCGGATCTTCTGTTTGCTGCTGAGGGTGCCGCCCGCCGTGGAGGCGAGGGCGTTCACCCACTGCCAGCGGCGTTCCAGCTCCGCCCGGGCGGCGGCGTGCTGACGGTAGAGGTCAGCGGCCTTCCGGTTGGGCAGGAGGCGGGCCGTCAGGGCCTTTTCCTGAGCCGCGAGAGCGGTGCGCCGGGCCGTCAGAGCGTTCCGCTGGGATTCGAGGGCGGGCAGGTCGGCGGCTTCGCCCGCCTCCGTCTGCTGGGCCGTCAGGGCCGTGACTGCGGCCTCGGCAGCGGCGCAGTCCTGCCGGGCCTTGGCCAGAGCCGACGCGGCGGCATCCATCCCGGCCCGGAGGGCGCAGCGCTCGTTTTCCAGCCCGGCCAGCGCCCGGCGGGCTTCCTCCCGGTCGGCGGCGGGCAGAGAGGCCCGGGCCTCGGCACACTGGGCCTCCAGAGCCTTGGCGGCGGCAGACTGCCGGGCGGCTTCCTCGGCGGAAGCCCGTGCCTCGGCCTCGAGGGCAGAGCGCTGGGCGGTCTTTTTCTGCCGCTCGTTCTCCTGCCGGGCCTTGGCAGCGAGGGCGGCGGCATTCTGCTTCTGCGCCTTGTCGAGGGCTTCCTGTGCGGCGTGCAGGGCCTCGCTTTCTTCGGCCAGAGCCGTCTTCAGAAGCGAGACAGTCAGCTTCACCGGCCCCTCCGGTGAGGTGAATCGCTCGGGCAGCAGGGCCTCGGCGTCCCGGCGGAGGGTGGCTTTGGCCTCCCGGTCTGCGGCCACGGCCTTGGCGGCGGCCGCACTGGCTTCCTGTGCGGCGCGGTCGGCCTCGTCGGCGGACTGTCTGGCCGCGTCCACGCGGGCCTGCGTGGGGGCTTCGGCGGGCAGAACGGCCCGCTTCGGGTGATGAGTGCTGCCGCAGACGGGGCAGGGAGAACCCTCCGTCAGACTCTCGGCCAGCAGGCCCGCCTGCGCGTTGAGAAAGGCCCGCTCGAGGTGGTCGCGGAGGGCGTGGGCGCGCTCCTTTGCGCCGTCGGCGAGAAGATAACGCTCCTGCGCCTGCCGTGCGGCCTGTCCCCGGCGCTGCCCCTCGGCGAGGCTCTGGGCCAGCTGCGCGAGGGCCGTTTCCCGCCGGGCCAGCTGTTCGGCCCGGGCCTCAAGGCTCACCTTCTCGGCCTCCGCGCCCCCAAGGGCGGCGAGGCTCTGCTCCAAAGCGGTCAGCTCTCCGTCCAGCTGCCCGAGGGCGGCGCGGCGCTTTTCGGCTCTGGCGTTTTCGAGGGCGGCGGCGGCCCGGGCGGCGGAAAGCTTCTTTTCAAGACTGTCCAGCCCGTCGAAGGCCGCGAGGTCGGCTTTCGCCCGCTCGAGCTTTCCGGCCAGCGCGTCCAGCGCGGCGGGATCCCCGGCGTGGCGGGCCGCTTCGGCCTCGGCGGCGTCCAGAACGGGCCGCAAAGCGTCCTGCCGGGCCTGCGCGGCGGTCAGCTCGAGGCGGAGCTTCTCGGCCTGTTCGGCCCGGCCCAGCGTCTGCTGGAGCTTGTCCAGCTCTGCCTCGGCCCCAGTCCGGGCGGCGGTGGCGGCGCTCAGCGCCTGCTCCTGCCCGGCCAGCAGGGCGTCCAGAAGGGGAAGCACCGCTTCCGGCGACGCCTGCCCGCCCGCCTCGCAGAGGGGGGCCAGCCCGTCCAGAACAGCTCCATCGGCATCCCCCTCGGCCCAGCTCAGGCCGGAGAGCAGTTGCCCGATGCGGACGCTCTGCTCCTCCCGCTGGCGGGTGAGGGCGGCGTTCTCGGCCTGCAGCCGCTCCTGGAGACGCTGGTAGGGCTGGGTGCGGAACAGCTTGCGGAAGATCTTGCTCCGCTCCTCGGTGGAAGCGTTGAGCAGCCGGGTGAACTGCCCCTGAGCGATCATGGCGATTTGGGAGAACTGGTTGTAATCCAGCCCGATGATGTCCACCACGGCGGCGGTGACGTCCTTGGCCCGGGTGACGGGCGGGCGGCCGTCGGCGTAGGTGAGGCAGGCGTCGGCCTTTTCGGTGGTAAAGCCCTCGCCCCGGGCTTTCGGGCGGAGGTATTCGGGATTGCGGCGGACGGTGCAGCGCTGCCCCCGCACCTCAAATTCCAGCTCCACGAAGGTGGGGGTGCCGGGCTCGGCGTACTTGCTGCGGAGCATGGCCCCTTCCCGGACGCCGCCGCTGGAATGGTCGTAGAGGGCGTAGGTGATGGCGTCGAAGAGGGTGGTCTTGCCCGCGCCGGTGTCGCCGGTGACGAGGTAGAGCCCGCCTCTGCCCAGCTGGGAGAGGTCCAGAACGGTCTCGGCGGCGTAAGGCCCGAAGGCCGACAGGGTCAGTTTCAGGGGCCTCATGCTTCGTCCTCCTTCCAGATGTCTTCGATGAGCGATTGGCAGAACGCCGCCTGTTCGTCGGAGAGAGGCTGGCCGTTCTGGGCTTCGTAAAAGGCCGCAAAGTGCTCGAGGGGCGTCTTGCTCTCGGCTCGGGCAGCGGCGTCGGGCGTCTCAGCGGCCCGGGTGCGGCGGTTGTCGTAGTCCAGCCGCATGAGGTTCGGGTAGATGACCCGCAGCCGGGCCAGCGCGTCGGGGACGTCCTGCTCGTCGGTGAGGGTGATGTGGAGGTAGTCGTCCGTCGGCGTGCCGTCGTAGGCCCGGCGGTCGGTGAGCTCCATGTAACTGCCCCGCAGCTCCCGCAGGTCGTGCCGGGGGGTGAGAGGCGCGGCCTCGAAGCGGACGCTGCCCTTTTCGCCCAGGGTGACGAAGAGGGCGGCTTTGTGCTGATGGGCCTCGGAGAAGGAATATTTGAGGGGACTGCCTGCGTACCGGACGGTGTCCCGCCCCACCTTCTGGGGACTGTGGAGGTGGCCCAGAGCCACATAGTCGAAGCCCTCGAAGAGGGAGACGTCGATGCTGTCCACCCCGCCCACGCTGGGCTCTTCGCTCTCGCAGACCGCCGCCCCGGCCACGAACTGGTGGGCCACCAGCACGTTCCGGCGGGCGGGGTCGGGTGTACAGGCGTTCAGCACACAGCCGATGGCGTCGTTGTAGCTCTCGATCTTCTCGTCCGGGAAGACGTGCCGCACGGCGGCGGGCTTCAGGAAGGGCAGGAGCCAGATGTCCACCGGGCCGTATTCGTCCGTCAGGGTGATGGGCGCGGGCGGTGCGGCAAAGACCGGGCTGACGTACACCCGGCTCCCTGCCAGCAGCCGTGCGCCGAAGGCGATGCGGTCTGCCGAGTCGTGGTTGCCGCTGACGGCAAAAACGGGCAGTCCCCGCGCCGCAAGCTCGGTGAGGAACCAGTCCAGCAGCCGCACCGCCTCGGCGGGCGGCACGGGCTTGTCGTAGAGGTCGCCTGCCAGCAGAACGCCGTCTACGGGCTGGGCGTCCAGCAGGGAGAGGACCTGCTCTAAAATGTATCGCTGGTCGTCCAGCATGGAGAATTCGCAGACCCGCTTGCCCAGATGCAGGTCGGAGAGGTGAAGGAAACGCATGGGAACACCGCCTTTCGTTGGGATGATTTTATTATAGGAGAGTTGGGGGCGTTTGTCGAGGGGGCAACGGCGACGACCGCCGCCAGTGGCGGAAACAGGGAGGAGCTGTTGGGGCCGCGGCCAGCAGGATGCGAGGCCCGCACCAAGGGCCGAAGCAGACGCTGGGAGCCGCAACCCGGGTGCGAAGCACCACTGGCGAGCCGGGCAGGCCCACGCTGGACGCTGAAAGTTTTTTGATTTCGGAAACAGTAGTGCCCTGCCACAGAGGGAAAGTGTCTTTGTAAACTTTCCGCGCACCGCTTGACTTTTGCGCGGGATGGCATATAATAAACTCAGGAATGTGAATACTCCATTGGTTTCACCCCAATGGAAAAGCCCCCAAGGAGCCGCGAACTCCCAGGGGGCTTTCCTTTTAATTAGGCTTTGCGGTTCTCATCGTATCTGTCAAGCCATTTGCAGATGAACCGCGACGTTACATCTGCTGCGACAGACACCAAGAATGTGAATATATACTCCATTGCTTCACCCCCTCTCCCGTGGATTACGGGGTGAACCGCAAAGCAAGTATATCATAAATTCTGACAAAAAGATATGTCAAATCGAAAAGAGCCTCCCCTTTCGGGAGGCTCTTCTGTCTTCACGTCACGCGGCAGGGAACATCTTTTCCCAGGTGTCCTTGCCCACGGAGCCGTCGGAGGTCAGGCTGTGGCGGGTCTGGTAGCGCTTGACGGCGGCGACGGTGCTGGCACCGAACTTGCCGTCGGTGGTGAGCCGCTCGCCATCGGCGTTGAGCTTCTGCTGCACCAGCCGGACGCAGCCGCCCGCGCTGCCGCTCCGCAGCACGATGCCGGGGTAGGGGACGGTGAGGCCGTGCTTGGCCGTGTAGCGGGCGTAGAGCACGTTCCAGGTGTTCGCGCCCACTTTGCCGTCCTCTTTGAGGCCGTACCGGAGCTGGAACTCCCGGACAGCCTTCTCGGCGTTTGCGCCGAACTTTCCGTCCACGGTGAGGGCGGCGTGCCAGGTGCAGCTGTCCCGGATGCCGTTGAGCCAGGTCTGCACGAGGGCCACGTCCGGGCCGGAGCTGCCGCGCTGGATGAGCGAGTAGTAAGCAGGAATTGCCATAGTGTTGTCACACTCCTTCCGTGCTCATCCTATGCGGCGTGCCGATGGCCTGTTCACCCGGCCAGCACCACGTCCTCCCGGGGCGCGGTGAGGCCGTCCCACCACTCCACGAACCGGAACCGAACGATATATTCCCCGCAGACAAGGTCATTTTCGGCAGGTGTGTCGTACCCGCCGCAGGCTGACCGGCAGAGCCCCGGGTAGAGCACGCACCACCAGTTCCGGCCTGCCCGCCGCGTCCCGATGTCCAGCCGCACCGCGTCGTACCGCCCGGCGGGCAGAGCCCCGCCGTTATAGCGCCGGGTGGGAAAGTACATATTCACGAGGCAGGCTTTCACCGGTGTACGGATGCCGAGAGAGGCCAGTGTCTGGCGGGCCGTCAGCTCGAAGCGGACGAGGTTTTCCGCCGCCCACGCCCGGGCATCGGCCCGGCTCTCCGTCGGGCAGGCTTCGTCGGTGAGGGCCAGCACGGCGTCCCGGACAGCCAGCTTCGCGCTCTGGTCGCGCACGGAGTCGGTGTCGGCCCGGATGTGGAGCCGCAGGGTGTCGGCGGAAAGCTGGTCGGCGGTGATGAGCTGGCTCTGCGCCCAGCCTGCCCCCAGCGACAGCAGAAGACAGAACAGCAGCGAGGTACACAGCGCCCCCATTTCGCGGCGGGATAACATAAAAAACAGGCCCCCTCATGGAAAGTTTATCCAGAGGATGGGCCTGTTTCGGGGGATTTATTCCGTCTGATTCAAAACGATTTGCGGTATCTTTTTGTCGAAAAGTATGTTATAATGACTTTGCGGCCTCGTCCGCCCATTTTTAAGTGGGAGGGAGGTGGAATGAATGCAAAGTTTAGAAGCTTTTGTGCTGTCTGTCGCAGCAAATGTAATTTCTTATTACATCTGTAAGTGGCTTGACGGATGGTTCTCGGGCCGTAAGCACTAAAAAGAAGACCCCCTTTCGGAGCGGCAACTCCGTGAGGGGGTTTTCTTCTGCTTTGGTGAAATGTTATGCAAAGTTTGCTTTTGTACTTTTATTATATGCCATCCCGCGCAAAAGTCAAGCGGTGCGCAGAAAGTTTACAAAGAGCACATCAGTTCTTCAGCGACTGCATCGGGGCGGGGAGTCTGCCGCCGCGGTTGATGAAGACGGAGGGGTCACGCTGGTTGACCGGCATGATGGGGCCGTAGCCCAGCAGGCCGCCGAAGTCCAGCACTTCGCCCGCCTTGCGGCCGATGGCCGGGATGACGCGGACGGCGGTGGTCTTGCTGTTGACCATGCCGATGGCGGCTTCGTCGGCGATGAGGGCGCTGATGACGGCAGGGGTGGTGTCGCCGGGGATGATGACCATGTCGATGCCCACAGAGCAGACGGCCGTCATGGCCTCCAGCTTTTCAATGGTGAGACAGCCGCACTCGGCGGCGTGGATCATGCCGTCGTCCTCGCTGACGGGGATGAAAGCGCCCGACAGGCCGCCGACGTGGTTGGAGGCCATGACGCCGCCCTTCTTGACAGCGTCGTTGAGCAGGGCAAGGCAGGCAGTGGTGCCGCAGCAGCCGCAGGTCTCAAGGCCCATCTCCTCGAGGATGTTGGCCACGCTGTCGCCCACAGCGGGGGTGGGGGCCAGCGACAGGTCGATGATGCCGGCGGGTACGCCCAGCTCCTTAGAGGCGAGATTTGCCACCAGCTGGCCCACGCGGGTGATCTTGAAGGCGGTGCGCTTCACCAGCTCGGCCACCTGGTCGATGGGGGCGTCCTTGGGCAGCCGGGCCAGCGCGGCGCGGACCGCGCCGGGGCCGGAGACGCCGACGTGGATCTCGCAGTCGGGCTCACCGGGGCCGTGGAAGGCACCCGCCATAAAGGGATTGTCCTCGGGCGCGTTGCAGAAGACCACCAGCTTTGCTGCGCCGATGCACTGACGGTCGGCGGTGAGCTCGCTGGCCTTCTTGACGGCCTCGCCCATCAGCTTGATGGCGTCCATGTTCAGGCCCGCCTTGGTGGCACCGATGTTCACCGAGCTGCAGACGATGTCCGTCTCGGCCAGTGCGCGGGGGATGGACTCGATGAGGCGCAGGTCGCCCGCCGAGAAGCCTTTGTGGACGAGGGCGGTGTAGCCGCCCACGAAGTTGACGCCCACCTTCTTGCCGGCGGCGTCGAGGGTCTTGGCAAAGTCCACCGGGTCGGCGTCCGGGCAGGCACCCAGCAGCATGGCGATGGGGGTGACGCTGATGCGCTTGTTGATGATGGGGATGCCGTACTCGGCGCTGATGTGCTCCACAGCCGGAACGAGCCGGGCGGCGCGGGTGGTGATCTTGTTATAGATTTTTTCGCAGGCTTTCCTGGGGTCCGGGTCGATGCAGTCCAGCAGGCTGATGCCCATGGTGACGGTGCGCACGTCCAGATTGTCCTGCGTGAACATCTCGATGGTCTCGAGGATGTCGCCGGTGTTCATCATGCTCATAGTAGTTTGCCTTTCTCTTCTGAGGCTCTCCTTCGTACAACCTCTCAGTCTGCTTCGCAGACAGCTCCCCTAGTAGGGGAGCCTCTGGCGAAGAGGCGAGGCTTCACGAAATGCCAAAGCCTCCCCTCGGTAGGAGCAACAACGACGACCGCCGCCAGTGGCGGAAACAGGGAGTCGCTGTTGGGGCCGCGGCCAGCAAGACGCAAGCGGAGCGCTGCGGATGCTGGGTGCCGCAACCCGGGCAGTGGCAGCGCGTAAGCGCTGACGGAGAGGTTAAATCGTGTGCATCGCGTCGAAAACTTCCTGGCGGGTGAGGTTGATCTGCATCCCCATCTCAGCGGCCAGAGCGTCCATCTTCTGGTGCAGCTCCTCGTGGGAGACGCTGCACTTGGAGATGTCCACCAGCATGATCATGGCGAACATGCCCTGCAGGATGCTCTGGGTGACGTCCTCGATGTTGATGTTCAGCTCACAGCAAAGGCCCGAGACGCGGGCGACGACGCCCACGGTGTCGTGGCCGATGACGGTAATGAATGCTTTCATAATTCCTACCCCTTCTATATAAATGTTGACCTTGCGGAAAGGCTCTCCCTTTGGGAGAGCTGGCGCAAAGCGCCTGAGAGGGCAAGCCCGCTGCGACAGAGCCGCCGCGCAGCGATAAGCAGCCTCTTTGTCAGAGCGATGCTATCGCCGCGCCCGCGATTCTCCGTCAGCGTCCTTGCCCTCTCCGTCACGCCTGACGGCGTGCCACCTCTCCCAAGGGGAGAGGCTTTTCGCTCACGGGCAGGCTTGCCTTCATACAACCTCTCAGTCTGCTTCGCAGACAGCTCCCCTAGTAGGGGAGCCTCTGGCGAAGAGGCGAGGCTTCACGAAATGCCAAGGCCTCCCCTCGGTAGGAGCAACAGCGACGACCACCGCCAGTGGCGGAAACAGGGAGTCGCTGTTGGGGCCGCGGCCAGCAAGACGCAAGCGGAGCACAGCGGATGCTGGGTGCCGCAACCCGGGCAGTGGCACGGCGAAGCCGTGACGGAGAGGTTGCTTCGCAGGCGTGACAGAGCGCTTTAATCACCCCTAGTATAGCAGATTTCACGAAAAATGAACACTCTTTTTGGAAAAAAGAGCAGGGGAAAAGGGCAAAAGAATGTCTATCTCCCGCAGAACTTGCAAAAACCAGATGCAAACTGCCGGGCAGTGTGCTATACTTATCTACAAATATCGCCACAGGCTGAACGAAGGAGAGACAACGATGGAACAGCTTCTGAAGATCCTTGAAGACAATGCCCGGATGTCGGTGGAGGACATCGCGGCCATGCTGAATAAATCCCCCGCCGAGGTGGCGGCTATGATAGACCTGGCCCGGGCGCAGGGCATCATCAAGGGCTACAAGACCCTCGTGGACTGGGAGAAGGCCGGCGTGAACCGGGTGGAAGCCGTCATCGAGCTGAACGTCAGCCCCAAGAAGAGCCGCGGCTTTGACGAAATTGCCGCCACCATCGCCTCCTTCGACGAGGTGGAGAGCGTGCTGCTGATGAGCGGCGGCTACGACCTGCAGCTGGTCATCAAGGGCCAGACCTTCCAGGAGATCGCCCTCTTTGTGGCAAAGCGGCTGTCGCCGCTGGACGACGTGCTGTCCACGGCCACCCATTTCGTGCTCCGCACCTACAAAAAAGAGGGTCGTCTGTATCAGGACGAAGAAATCGATGAAAGAGAGTGCACCGTGCTGTGATGGATTACGATAAACTGATCGCGCCTGCCGCTGCGGCCATGCGTCCCTCCGGCATCCGCAAATTCTTCGACCTCGCCGCCGAGATGCCCGAGTGCATCAGCCTCGGCGTCGGCGAGCCCGACTTCAAAACCCCCTGGGCCGTCCGTGAGGCGGGCATCGAAAGCCTCGAGCATGGCCGCACCCGCTATACTTCCAACGCGGGCCTGAAAGAGCTGCGGGCCGAGATCGCCCGCTACCTCGACCGCCGGATGGGCCTGAAATACGACCCGGCAAAGGAAGTCCTCGTCACCGTCGGCGGCAGCGAGGCCATCGACATGTGCATCCGCACCCTGGTGCAGCCCGGCGATGAGGTCATCATCCCGGAGCCGTGCTTCGTCTGCTACGAGCCCATCACCACCCTGTCCGGCGGCGTGCCGGTCCATGTGGCCTGCCGTCAGGAGGATGAGTTCCGCCTCCGGGCCGACGCCCTGAAAGCCGCGATCACCCCGAAGACCAAGCTCCTCATCATGCCCTTCCCCAACAACCCTACCGGCGCGGTGATGGAGCGGGAAGACCTGGAGGCCATCGCGGAAGTCCTGCGCGGCACCAACATCATGGTGCTGTCGGATGAGATCTACGCCGAGCTGAACTACGGCCTGCAGAACCACGTTTCCATCGCCACGCTGCCCGGCATGGCCGAGCGGACGGTGGTGGTCAACGGCTTCTCCAAGACCTACGCCATGACGGGCTGGCGGCTGGGCTATGCCTGCGGCCCCGCGCCCATCATCAAGATCATGACCAAGATCCACCAGAGCGCTATCATGAGCGCCCCCACCACCAGCCAGTACGCCGCCATCACGGCCCTCAAGGACTGCGACGGCGAGATCGAGCGGATGCGCAACGAGTACAATATGCGCCGCCGCCTCGTGGTGAAGAGCTTCAACGATATGGGCCTGAGCTGTTTTGAGCCGCGGGGCGCGTTCTATGCTTTCCCCTGCATCAAGTCCAGCGGCATGAGCAGCGAGGAGTTCTGCACAAAGCTTCTGGAGCAGAAGCGTGTCGCCATCATCCCGGGCAACGCCTTCGGTGCGTCCGGCGAGGGCTACGCCCGCGTATCCTACGCCTACAGCGTGGAGCATCTGATGGAGGCCATCCGCCGCATCCGGGAGTTTTTGAACGAGAACTGCAAGTGAGGAGGAAAAAACCATGCGCGATCGTGTGACGGTCCTGGCCCCGGCCAAGCTGAATCTGGCGCTGGACGTGGTGGGCATCCTGCCCGGCGGCTACCATGCGCTGGATATGACCATGCAGGCCATCTCGCTTTACGAGCGGGTGGTCATCCGCCGCAGTCCCTACCTCGATCTGGCCCTGCCCGGCAGCAATGTCAAGCCCGGCCCGGGCAACACCGCCATCAAGGCGGCGCTGGCGTTCTTCCACTATACGGGCCTGCTGGCGGGTGCAGACATCACCATCTATAAGAGCGTCCCCGTCCGGGCCGGTATGGCTGGCGGCAGCGCCGACGCTGCGGCTGTTCTGGTGGGTCTGAACGAGCTGTACGGCGCCCGCCTGTCCATGAGCGAGCTCTGCGCTCTGGGTGTCAGTATCGGCGCAGACGTGCCCTTCGCCCTCATGGGCGGCACCTGCCGGGTGCAGGGCCTCGGCGACCTCATCAAGGCACTGCCGCCCCTGCCCGAGTGCTGGTTCACGGTGGTGATGCCCGGCTACGGCATCTCGACGCCGGAGGCTTTCGCGGCCTACGACAAAGTCGGCAGCAGCGTCCACCCCGACTGCGCCGCTCAGGAAGCCGCCATCCGGGCGGGCGACCTGGACGCTGTCTGTGCCGCTGCCGGAAACGCCCTCGAGGAGTGCAGCGGGGCTAAGGACAACGAGGCCATCAAGGCCGCCCTCCGGGAGAACGGAGCCGTCACCGCCCTCATGACCGGCAGCGGCGCGGCGGTCTTCGGCGTGTTCCGCACCGAAGCCGAAGCCAAAGCCGCCGCCGACGCCCTCCGCGCCCGCTGGCCGCAGGTCTATACCGCCCAGCCCGTCAGGGGAGGGGCG
>OJPS01002004.1_pt1 | contig 12325 bp, 9 predicted proteins | sample 1598551 | NCBI WGS metagenome assembly OJPS01 (sample SAMN03922488, study PRJEB24848) | human gut metagenome | isolation source: stool sample | host: Homo sapiens | place: Germany | collected 2011-05 | reverse complement strand
GGATACATTCCTTTTCTAGGAGTAGCGCTAAAATCTGTTATAGAAAACTCATCAAAAGAAAATAAATACGAGATAAAAATATTATATACAAAGGTATCGGAAGAAAATAAAAACAAAATAAAAGCATATGAAACAGAAAATGTTAGTATAGAATTTGTAGATTTGAGTAGCAAGCTACATGAAATTGAAGATAAATTATATACACGTAACTATTTTTCAAATACAACATATTTTAGATTGTTTATACCAGAGCTTTATCCAGAATATGATAAAGTAGTTTACATAGATAGCGATACTGTGACTTTAGCAGACATTGCAGATTTATATAACACAGATATGGGAGATAATTTAATTGCAGGAATTCCAGACGGTGCAGTACAAGCAATACCTGTATTCCAAGAATATGTTGAAAAAGTTGTTGGAGTAATAGATTATAACAATTATTTCAATGCAGGAATTATTGTAATGAATTTAAAAGCTTTAAGAGAATACAAGTTCCAAGAAAAATTCTTATATATGTTAGGAAAAATTAAATTTGAAGTTGCACAAGACCAAGATTACATGAATAGATTGTGCAAAGGTAGAGTAAAGCTATTAGGGTTTGAGTGGAACAGAATGCCAGCAATGGGAAAACGTGAAGGAACTATTAATTTAGTACATTATAATTTAGGTTGTAAGCCATGGTACTTTGATGATGTATTATATCAAGAATATTTCTGGAAATATGCAAAAGAGACAGAATTTTATGATGAAATAAGAGCTATGAAGAGTAAATACACAGATGCAGACAAAGAAAAGGATGATGCAAATAGCTCAAAACTTATAGAATTAGCCAAATTGGAAGCTGATTGTGTTGGCGATGATAGAAGAAAATAGGAGATAGTTTTAATGGATACAAAAAAATTGTTAGCAATTTCGAAAAAGGCTAGACAAGAAAGAAAACAAGAGAAAGAAAAGAGAAGACAAGAAAAATTACAAGCAGTAGAAAATGAAGAAGAAATTGTTGAAGAAATGCTAAAAAATCAACCAATAAAAGTAAGAGAAAAGCAAGAAACAGGAAGTGCATCAGAAGGAAATGATGGGCAAATAGATAAAGCACAAGATAGGTTGGAAGTTTTAAAGAAGATAGAAGAGTTTGAAAGAGAAGGAAAATTTGATGTAGATGTTGAAGATGACCCTCCTACAATAGTACTAACACCAGAAAACATAGACTATCTTAGAGAAAAAATGTCTAGCAAAATAAAAAGAATATTTGCCAACGAAATGGGAGAAAGATTTCTAGATAACTTACTAAAAAACAACAAATTAATAATAAAACAAGTAAATGGAATAGAAAATTTAAACAAAGTAAAAACGGGAGCATTAATAACATGTAACCACTTTAATCCATTTGACTGTTTTACTGTAGAAAAGGTGTTTAGAATGTCTGAAAATGAAAAAGATAAAAGGCTATACAAAGTAATAAGAGAAGGAAATTACACAAATTTTCCGGGTTTATATGGTTTCTTCTTTAGAAATTGCGACACATTACCATTAAGCTCAAACAAGAGAACAATGGTAAACTTTATGAAAGCAGTAGACACAATATTACAAAAAGGAGATTATATATTAATCTATCCAGAGCAAAGTATGTGGTGGAATTACAGAAAACCAAAGCCACTAAAAAATGGAGCATTTAAGCTGGCTGCAAGAAATAATGTACCAGTAATACCAATATTTATAACAATGGAAGACAGTAAACTTATTGGTGAAGATGGATTCAACATACAAGAATATACAATAAACGTGGAAGAACCAATATATCCAGACGAAAAACTAAACGAAAAAGAAAATACAGAAATAATGAAACAGAAAAACTTTGAAATCTGGAAGAATGTATATGAAAAATTTTATGGAATTCCATTGGAATATACGTGTGAAAAGAATAATAATAAATAATAAAAATACAATGTGAAACTGTGGAGCAATTATACTTCACAGTTTTTTGAAAAAAGCTAAGTTGAAAAAAATTACAATTTTGGTTACGTCAAATTTCATTCAAAACGCGGTTACATACAGTAAATTTGTTTTTTGAATATCATTTTCTTGCTAAAATTTAATTCTTTTCAAACTAAAATGGAGGTGTAAAAATGGAACAAAAGGTTTTATATTATAGTGATGAATTAAATGATGAACTTGCTCCAGCAACTATACAATCAAGAGTAATAGACGAAAAGTTTAAATATAAAAAAGGTTTAATTTGGAATGTATGTTCATTATTTATTCAGAATGTACTAAGTATGCCAATAAAATGGGGCTATCTAAGAATAAAATTTAGACATAAATTTATTGGAAAAGAAAAGCTAAAAGAATGTAAAAATCAAGGTTATTTCATGTATGCAAATCACACACAACCATTTGCAGATACATTTATACCAAGTGTTGCAGATTATCCTAAAAGAAACTTTTTAATAGTAAATCCAGTAAACATTTCACTAAGAGGAACAGGAACATTAGTCGAAATGCTTGGCGCAATTCCAATTCCATCAGACATAAAAGCAATGAAAAACTTTTTAGCAACAATAGAAGAAAAAATAAAAAACAAAAACTCAATAACAATATATCCAGAGGCCCATATTTGGCCATACTATACAAAAATAAGACCATTCAAAGCAGTGTCATTCAAGTATCCAGTAAAATTAAATGCACCTGCATATTGTATAACAAATACATATCAAAGCTACGGCAGACACAATAATAAAATACAACTCGTTTCATATGTAGATGGACCATTTTATCCAAATGAAGAACTACCATTAAAGGAAAGACAACAAGATTTGCGAGATAGAGTATATGAAAAAATGGTTGAGAGAAGCAAAAATAATAATGTGGAACATATAAAATATATAAAGGTTGAACAATCTGGGGACGGAGAAAAAAATGTACATAGGTGTTCAAAAACGATACAGCTAATTAACAAGTGAAAAAGCTTTGCCCGGTTATTATTTATATTGCCATTTTTTTTAAACCCGTTAGCTGTTGCTATTGTTGAAAGATTAGAACCTAAAGCTGAAAAAAAGTTCCCTAAAGTATCTATTTCATCATTACTAAGATTGCTAGAAATTGCAACAGAAAGAAGCCCAGCAAGAGCTACAAGTTCACAGCCAGAAAGGGTAGATAAAAAAGAAGAAAATTCACGACAATCCATACAAATCACCATTATATTTATATGAAGAAATTAAGAAATAATTACAAATTTATATCATACTACGTGTAATACATGCGGCAAACGTTTTTTGGAGTTTTACATATTCATTAAAAATATTCAATATACTTTGAAAAAGAAGAAAAAATGTATGTCATAAGAAATAGATGACTGATTAACAGATAGAAAATAGTATCATTAATCTACTTACTTAATGATACTATTTCATGCTTTTATTATATCAAAAGATTAAATAAAAGCAATAGTTTTGTTAAATTTTTTTTAGATCTTATTTGTACATAAATAATTTTAAGTTACATTAATATTTCAGGTAAATATACATAAAAACACTATTGTGAAACTATCATTAAGTAAGTAGATTAATGATAACACGAAAGGAAAAAATATGAAAAGTACAAAGGAAAATAAAGGAATTACAATTATTGCATTAATTATAACAATAGTAGTTTTATTGATACTCGCAGGAGTAACCATTGATTTAGTTGTTGGAAATGACAATTTGTTTGATAAGGCAAGGAGTACACAAAAGATACAAACGGTAGCGGGAATAAAAGAAGCGCTAGAGCTTGAAAAGGTGGATATACAAGTTGAGAGTAAGACAGTTGATTTGGATAATTATTTGGAGCAGATAAGTACAGGGAAGAAGAATTATGATTTAAGTTCTAAAGAAAAAATAGATGAAAAAAATGCCGAAATAATAATAAATGATGAACATAAATTTTTAGTAAAAGACAAAGAAAATGGAGATGTAGAAATAATATATGAAGGAATAGCAAAAGCGAGTGATTTAACAATATCTCCGAGAAATGAAACATATACGTATCCAAATAGTGGAACATTTGAAGTAACAAATAATACATCAGGAGGAGAATTAACCGTAAGTTCAGATACTCCAAACATAGCAACAGCAAGTATTAAAGGAAACACAATAACAGTACAACCGGGAACAACAGCAGGAAAAGCAAATATAATAGTAAGAAGTGCAGCAAGTGGAGAATACGCAGAAAATAAAGCAATACATTTAGCAACAGTAGAAAATGGAACAATAGAATTAGAAGCAATTCCATATGAGGGAGTATATGATGGACAAGCACATAATGCATTTACGAGTATAAGTATAAACCCAAGCGATGCAAAATTAGAATACTCATTAGATGGAAACGAATATAATGAAAAAATGCCAACAATAACAAATACATCAGAATTTACAGTAACAGTAAAGGCAAGTAAAGAAGGCTATAAGACACAAATAACAACAGAAACAATAAGAATAAATAAGGCAGAAGGAAAATTAACATTATCATCAACAGATGGAACATATACATATCCAACAAGTGGAACGTTTACAGTAAGCGGAAATACAGGAGCATTAAGTGTTAGTTCTAATAACGATAATATAGCAATAGTAAGTATAAATGGAAATACAGTAACAGTAAAGCCGGGAACGACAGCCGGAAAAGCAACAATAACGGTAACGAGTGCAGAAGCAAACAATTATAAAAAAAAGACAGCAACTCATGAAGCAACAGTACAAAATGGAACAATAAAAATAAATGCAACACCTTACACAGGTACGTACGATGGAAAAGCACACAATGCATTTACGAGCGTAACAACTGATCCAAGTGATGCAACAATAGAATATTCAATTGATGGAGGAAGTTATTCATCGACAATACCAACAATAATGAATACTTCATTATTTACAGTAACAATAAAAGCAAGCAAGGCAGGGTACAAGACACAAACGAAAACAGAAACAGTAAAAGTAAATAAGGCAGAAGGGAAATTAACATTGTCAGCGACGAGTGAAACAATAACATATCCAAGTAACACAACATTTACGGTAAGTGGAAATACAGGAATGTTAAGCGTTTCTTCAAATAATAACAATATAGCAACAGCAAGTGTAAGTGGAAATACTGTAACAGTAAAATCGGGAACAACCGTGGGAAAGGCAACAATAACAGTAACAAGTGCAGAAGCAAGCAATTATACAGCAAAATCAGCAACATATACTGCAACAGTAAATAATGGAACAATAAGCTTAAGTGCAACACCATATAATGGAACATATGATGGAAAAGCACATAATGCATTAACAAATGTAAGTGCAAATCCAAGTGATGCAAAATTAGAATATTCAATAAATGGAGGCACATATAGCACAACAATGCCAACAATAACAAACACTTCATCATTCACTGTAACAGTAAGAGCAAGCAAGGCAGGATACAAAACACAGACAACAACACAAACAACAAGAGTAAATAAAGCAACAGGAAGCATATCATTATCATCATATAGCGGAACAATAACATATCCGAACACTGGAACGTTTTCTATAAGTGGAAATACTGGAACTCTAAGCGTGTCATCATCTAATACTAATGTGGCGACAGTAAGTTTAAATGGAACAACAGTAATAATAACTCCTAAAAAAACAGAAGGAACAACTACTATAACAGTAAAGAGCGCTGCAACATCGAATTACAATGAAAAAACAGTAACGTATACTGCAACAGTTAAACTTCAAACATTTACACTTGATTCAGGAATAGGATATTATGCTGATATTGACGATAATGGTAGCGTAGATGGCATAATATTTGGGGATAGAAAAAAAGGCGCAAGTGGTTCTTGGGGAAACAGAGATGGAAATTATAGTATTTCAACTAAAACGGGACTTAAGGAATATTATATAAGTCAAACAAATTATAAAGGTGCTTTCGGAACAAAAAATGTACTGTCCGCTAAAAGTTCTGGAAATGCAAGATTTTATGTAATGGCTTTATCAGATGCAAGTAGTAGTGGTTGGGCGTGGACAGAAGCACAAAAATTTAATGGGAATGGTTGGTCAGTTCCTTCAAGAAATGAATGGGCTGCTTTTGCAGGATTGTTAGGGATAACTTCATCTAATTATCAAAGTTATGGCTTGCAAAATCGTTACTGGGGATCATATATTAATGATGATTATTCTTGGGCATGTTTATTTTATAGTGGAAGAGTTGATAGCGTATATTTTAGTGATAGTGTGCATGTTAGACTGTCTACAATGTTTTAAAAAAATTTAGAGAAATTAGTAACAATTATGCAAAATAGAAATAAAACTTCTCATGATTGAACAGAAAAGTCATGGGAAGTTTTTTATAATAATATAAGTCGAGAAAAATAATACAAGGGTATATGAGAGCAATGATTTGCAAATAAAAATCAGAAATTGATTTTGTAGAATTTTGTCACCTGAATACTTGGTCATAGCTCTTGTATAATTTTGTTTTTTATGGTATTCTATCAATGAAAATAGGGAGTGGTAGTTAGCAAAAAACAAAGGAGAAAATCCCTAGAAAGGAGATATTCGTACAATTATACGAGTAAAATGAAATGAATAGAAAAAAATATGAGATTTATGAATCGAAGGAATATAACAACATTAGAGAGGTTCTTGATAATGCTTTTACAAATTACCCTGATAATGTTGCATTCAAATTAAAAGAAACAAATGGCAAGCAGGTTACTTATAAAGAAATAAAGTACAAAGATTTTCAAAATGATATAAATGCTCTTGGAACAGCTTTAATTAATTTAGGACTAAAAGACAAAAGAGTTGCTATAATTAGCAAAAATAGATATGAGTGGATTCTATCATATGTTTCGGTTTTAAATGGTACAGGAATTGCAGTTCCATTAGATAAAGGATTGCCAGAGGAAGAAACAGAGTCATCTTTGCAGAGAAGTTATGCCGAGGCTGTAATTTTTGCAAATGACTATATGGATACAATGAAAAAGTTCAAGGCTTCTGGAGCAACAGATGTTACAAAATTTATTTGTATGGATCAGATTAGTGATGAAGAAAAAGAAGCTGGTTTCTTGTATTTAGGAGATTTAATAGAAGAAGGAAAGAAACTAGTAGAGAATGGAAATAGAGATTTTATAGATGCAAAAATTGATGATAACAAGATGAGTATTATTTTATTTACATCAGGAACAACTTCTAAGTCGAAAGCTGTAATGCTATCTCACAGAAATATAGCATCAAATATTTCTGCCATGAATAGAGTTGAAAATTTTTTGAGTACTGATGTTAATATGGCTTTTTTGCCATTTCACCATACTTTTGGTAGTACAGGAATTTTAATTTTTTTAAACCATGGTTGTACAAATGTATTCTGTGACGGAATTAGACACATTCAAGCTAACATGAAAGAATATAAAGTAAGCATTTTCGTTTGTGTTCCACTTTTAATTGAGTCAATGTACAAGAAAATTGACAAAGAGATAAAAAAACAAGGAAAAGATAAATTAATAAAATTTGTGACTCCGATTAGTAATTTTTTGTTGAAGTTCGGTATAGACATTAGAAGAAAAGTTTTCAAGAGTGTAATAGATAATTTGGGAGGAGCATTAAGAGAGATTATAAGTGGAGCTTCTGGATTAGATCCAAAGGTTGCAAAAGCTTTTAATGACTTTGGTATATTAACAATTCAAGGATACGGATTAACAGAGACTTCACCAGTTTTAGCTGCTGAAAACGAAAATTGTATAAGATATGGTTCAATTGGCTTTCCTATGTCAGGGGTTACTTTAAAAGTTGATAATCCAAATGAGCAAGGAATAGGAGAGCTTATTGCAAAAGGACCAAATGTTATGCTTGGATATTACGAGAATGAAGAAGCAACAAATGAAGCCATAAAAGAGGGATGGTTTCATACAGGAGACTTGGCAAAACAAGACAAAGATGGATATTTCTTTATAACAGGTAGAAAAAAGAATGTTATAGTATTGAAAAATGGAAAGAACATATATCCAGAGGAACTAGAAACACTAGTAGGAAAACTTCCATATGTAGATGAATGCATGGTTTTTGGATATCCAAAAGAAGATGATTTGGTGATTTCTGTAAAAATTGTATATAACAAAGACTATGTAAAAGATAATTTTGCAGGATTTACTCAAGAACAATTAAAAGAAAAAATATGGGAAGATATTAAAGAAATAAATGGCGGACTTACAAACTACAAACATATGAAAAAATTAATAATAACAGATGAGCCAATGATTAAAACATCAACAGCCAAGATAAAAAGACACGAAGAAATGAGTAAAATTTTAGCTGAGGAGGGTGCAATTAAATAGTAGTCTATTTAATTGAAATATTATATGAAAAGAACAAAACTTTCGGAAAGAATTTTGCCAACATATACTAAAGGCGAGGAAATATTTAATATGACTTCGCATATTGTTGGTGGTGCATTTGGAATTGTTGCAACTGTTCTATGCGTGGTGTTTGCAGCAATTCATCATAATGTGTATGGTGTCGTATCTGGTGCTATCTATGGGGCTTCGATGATAATTTTATATACGATGTCTAGTATATATCATGGATTACATAGAAACAATGCAAAAAAAGTATTTCAAGTACTAGACCATTGTACAATATTTTTACTAATTGCAGGGTCATATACACCATTTGCCTTATGCACATTTAGAGAATACAATACAGCCTTAGGTTGGTCATTGTTTGGAATAATCTGGGGAGTTGCGATTCTCGGAATTGTATTAAACGCTATAGATTTAAAAAAATATAAAATATTTTCAATGATTTGTTACTTAGCAATGGGCTGGTGCATAATAATAAAACTTCCATTATTGCTACAATTAGTTGGCATTCCGGGGACGGTTCTATTAGTGTCGGGCGGAATAGCTTATACAATAGGTGCAGTTCTATATGGAGTAGGAAAAAAACACAAATATATACATTCAATATTTCATTTATTTATAGTATTAGCGAGTGTATTGCAATTTTTATCAATATTGTTATATGTAATGTAAGCATTTATACAAACCAAATTTTTTTAAAAACTTAGGTACATCACTCTTGGTTGGAGATACTTTGTACTCCCAAAAAGGTGAGCTTGACTTTGTTTATCAAAATGAAATTTGGTTTGATAACGTTTATAGAAAAAATAATATGAAAGGGAAAGTGCATGATAGAGATAGTAAAAGAATTAAAAGAAGCAAATTGTGTAACTCATGGAGGTAAGTTCCATTCTGATGAAATTTTTGCAACGGTTATATTATCTAAAATATTAACTAATATCAAGTTGATTAGAGTAAATGAAGTAACAGACTCAATGAGAGAAAGTATTGCTAACAAATTAGTATATGATATTGGTGGCGGTGAGTTTGACCATCACCAAGCAGGTGGAAATGGACAAAGAGATAATGGAGTAAAATATGCATCTTGCGGATTAATATGGAAAAGTTATGGAATAAATTATTTAGAAAAATGTAATGTAAAAAAAGAACATATAGAAGAATTATTTTTACAAATCGATAAAGATTTAATACAATATATAGATGCGAATGATAATGGACAGTCTACCAAGATTGATACAGACTATAAATTTGTGGAATTAGCGAGTGTAATTTCTGCCTTTAATCCATGCTGGAACGAAACAGTAGATACCGATGAATGCTTCATGCAGGCTTATGAAATTGCAAAAAAATATTTTGAACGTTTTATTGCACGAGAAATTGCTAAAAATGAAGCAAAAGAATTAGTTGAAAATGCTATAGAAAATTCAAAAGAAGGAATAATGATACTTGAACAATTTATGCCATGGGAAGAAACAGTTTTAACATCAAAAAATCCAAAGGCTGAGAAAATAAATTTTGTAGTATTTCCTTCTAATAGAGGAGGATTTTGTGTACATACAGTGCCAAAAGAACTTGGAAGTTTCGAAAATAGAAAAAGTTTACCTAAAGAATGGGCAGGACTAAGAGATGAAAAGCTACAAGAAGTTTCAAAGATAAAAACAGCAAAATTTTGCCATAATGCATGTTTTATTTGTACAGCAGAAACAAGAGAAGATGCCATAAAGATGGCGGAGATAGCTCAAAAAGCTTGACATAATTAAGCAACATGATATAATATACACGTAATTTATCCTAGGTGCAGGGAGCAATAATATGTACCAGTAAGCAATATCTCATAATAGTGACTACTAAGGAGGTAATGAAATGAAGGTTACTTTAGAACTAGATTGTTTATCTACAGAAACTCGGCATGCAATAGCCAGTGAAACTGAAAATTCAGAAGTGCTTGATGTACTTTCGGCGGACGAAAAGAGTTATGTCAGATGTACAGTAGCTAACAACGAACATGTGTCAGAAGAGACACTTGATAAGTTAGCAAATGATGAATCTGATCAAGTACGGTGGGAAGTTGCAGAAAATTCTAATACGTCATTTAAAACTCTTGAAAAATTGGCTGATGATTTGTCCTGCAATGTACGTCGAGCGGTGGCTTGCAATGAAAATGCAGATGATAAGCTTTTAGCAAAGTTGTCTATGGACAAAGATGATATTGTAAGGGAGAATGTAGCTGAAAATCCTAAAACAGGAAGTCTAACGCTTGAAGAGATGGCTGAACATGATGCTGTAATTGATGTTAAATTGGCTGCTTTGGGCAATCCAAATATTCCAACGAGGGTAATACATAGAATGGCTGCAGGCACTGGTAAACGAGTGCGTGAAACCATTGCTGGTAATATAAGTACTCCCAAAACGATTTTAATGAAGTCAGCAAGAGATCGTGATACTAATGTTGCCTATAATGTGGCTTGTAACCCCAATGTACCGAGAGAAGCACTTACAATACTTGCAAAAAGAAGAAATATTGGAATTCTTGTAGCTGTTGCAAGAAACAAAAATACCCCGGCAGAAGCGCTTGCTAAGTTAGCGAGAAATAATAATAGAAACCTAAGGTTGCTTATTGCCGAACATGAAAATACTTCCAGAGAAACATTGGAATTCTTGTTGTTGAAGGCAGTGAAAGAAGCTGATCAAAAACTAGCCGAAACTGTACGATTGGCACTTGCTAAACAGTAAAAATTTAAAGTAATTGTTATCCACCAGTAGAATCTTAATAAGGTTTTGCTGGTGGATATTTTAATGCATGTAGCAGAATTGAAATTGGATGGAATCAGAAAATTATGAATATTAATGTGAAACTTTACATAAAGCAATAGACATTCCTCAAATTCTATGGTAAAATATAACAGTAGAAGAAAATGGAGGAAATATGAATTTATTCGATAAAATACCGGAAAACTTTTTTTCAATACTAGTATCAAAAAATAAAAATTTATATATAGATGCTTTATTTGTATTAAGGGATGCTTTTAAGCAGGAAATGAGTATATCAAAAGAAAATATAATCTCAAGGCTGATAAATAGTTTAGAAGATGAGATTAATCAAGAAGATTTTTCTGAAGATGAAAATGTGAGTGATTTAAAAGACAACAATATTACAGGTAAAGCATATTTTTTATTGAGAAAATTAGAATGGGCTGGTTGGATTGAAAGGGAAATGCAGAGAGACTCATTCGAGGAATTTATAATTTTACCAGATTATTCAATAAAGTTTATTAATTTGTTGTATTCATTTACAGAAGAAAAGCAGGTCGAATATAACTCATATGTATTTGCTACATACACGGCTTTAAAGTTTGCAAGTACAGAGAAAAATGAAACATATAATGCGGTTATAACTGCTTATAATAATACAATTCAATTAATAGATGAACTAAAATCTGTATATAACAGTCTTGGAAGATTTCACAGAAAAATGTGTAATCAAGATGATGTTAATAATATAATAAGCCAACATTTTTTCGAGTATAAAGAATATAGTGATGAGATGATTTTTCCTAGATTTACTAGAGATTCTGTTCCGAGGTATAGGCTCCCAATTATAGAGTTATTAACAGAAATTTTAGCAGATGAAGAAAGGTTACAGAATGCTATAAATGTGGCCTACAGTAGTAAGAGATACAAGACTAAAGAAGATGCTGAAAATGACATATTAAATAAAATTAGAACTATTTCTGAAATATATGAGAATATTGGAACAACGATGAATGAGATTGAAAAATCCGTTCGGGAGTTGCGGAGCAACTTCTAAAGTCAATACGAAGTATTGACGATGTACATTGATAACTGAACAGTGAATAAACCTTGAAAGATCCTAAATTTCAAGCTGTCGATCAAGAGATTGAAAGACAGACGAACGTTCTTATAAAGAACAACCTAAAACAGTAAATTCAGAGTAACATC
>OJPS01002003.1_pt1 | contig 12335 bp, 10 predicted proteins | sample 1598551 | NCBI WGS metagenome assembly OJPS01 (sample SAMN03922488, study PRJEB24848) | human gut metagenome | isolation source: stool sample | host: Homo sapiens | place: Germany | collected 2011-05 | reverse complement strand
GCCGCAGTCGGCGCAGTACCACGCCGGGATCTGATGGCCCCACCACAGCTGACGGGAGATGCACCAGTCACGGACGTTCTCCATCCAGTTCGTATAAATTTTTGTGAAGCGCTCCGGCACGAACTTCGTCTCGCCGTCATTCACGACGCGCAGCGCCTCTTCGGCCAGCGGCTTCATCTTTACGAACCACTGAGCGGAGATGATCGGCTCGACGTCGCGGTGGCAGCGGTAGCAGGTGCCGACATTGTGGTTATACGGCTCGACCTTCACGAGGTAGCCCTGCTCCTCGAGGTCGGCGACGATCTGCTTGCGCGCCTCATAGCGGTCGAGGCCCTGATATTTGCCGCCGTTCTCGTTGACGACGCCCTTGTCGTCGAGGACGCGGATGACCTCGAGGTTGTGGCGCAGGCCGACCTCAAAGTCGTTCGGGTCGTGTGCCGGAGTCATCTTGACGCAGCCGGTGCCGAAGTCCATTTCGGCATAGTCGTCCGCCACGACGGGGATCTCCTTGCCGACGAGCGGCAGGATGACGTTCTTGCCGACGATGTCCTTGTAGCGCTCGTCATTTGGATTGACGCACACGCCGGAGTCGCCGAGCATGGTCTCGGGCCGGGTCGTCGCGATGATGACCTCGCCGGAGCCGTCTGCCAGCGGATAGCGCACATGCCACAGATGGCCGGGCTTGTCGACATATTCGACCTCGGCATCGGACAGGGCCGTGACGCAGTGCGGGCACCAGTTGATGATGCGGCTGCCCTTGTAGATAAGGCCCTGCTCATACAGGTTCACGAACACCTCACGGACAGCCTTCGAGCAGCCCTCGTCCATCGTGAAGCGGGCACGGTCCCAGTCGCAGGACGCGCCGAGGCGCTTCTGCTGCTCGACGATACGGTCGCCGTACTGATGCTTCCAGGCCCAGACGCGCTCAAGGAACTTCTCGCGGCCGAGGTCATAGCGGGTCTTGCCCTCCTTGCGCAGCTCCTCCTCCACGCGGATCTGCGTGGCAATACCGGCATGGTCCACGCCGGGGATCCAGAGGGCGGAATAGCCCTGCATGCGCTTGAAGCGGATGAGCACGTCCTGCATGGCGGCGTCCATGGCATGGCCCATGTGGAGCTGGCCTGTGACATTGGGGGGCGGCATGACGATGGTAAAGGGCTTCTTGTCCGGGTCGCGCTCGGCATGGAAATAGCCGTTGTCCACCCAGAATTTGTAGAGCCGGTCCTCAACGTCGCGCGGCTCGTAGGTCTTTGGCAGTTCTTTCATAGTCTTCTCCTTTTTGACGATAAAAATCGCCCTGAGCTTCATAATATGCTCAGGGCGATGCAGATTACCGTGGTACCACCTGAATTCCCGCCATGGGCGGGCACTCTGGCTCTGTAACGGGAGCACCCGTGCGGCCTACTGCAGGTTCGGCACGCCCGCTCCGAAGCGACCTTCTCCCGACCTGCGCAGGGGCTTTCAGCAGCCGCCCCCTCTCTGCAGCGCGCGGATGGGATACTCCTCTTCTTCCATGCGTTTTCACTATGCGGTTATGATAGCCGAAAACCGGCCGGTTGTCAAGCGTTTTTGGGCAGATAGCCGCTCATTTCGGCGGCCATATCGTCCAGCAGCTTCATGGCTGCCGCGCGGTCGGCGTCGACGGCGGTCAGATAAATCTTGACCTTCGGCTCCGTGCCGGACGGACGCAGGATGACCGTACCCTTCTCGCCGAGCTGAAGCACGAGCACATTGGACTTCGGCAGCGTGACCGCTTCCTCCGTGCCGTGGACGAGATCGCGCGTGACGCGCGCCTGATAGTCCGTGACGGACGTGACGGCGATGCCGCACACAGCCTTCGGCAGCTCGCGGCGCATCTGCGCCATAAAGCCAGCGGAAATTTCCATGGCGTCCGGGCCCTGCAGCTCGCAGCTCAGCACGCGCGCCTCATGCCAGCCGAAGCGGCTGTAGAGCGCGTCCATGTGCTCGGCCAGATTCGTTCCCTCACGCTTGAGCGCGGCGGCGAGGTCGCAAGTCAGCATGGAGGCAACGACGGCGTCCTTATCGCGGGCATACGTTCCCTTGAGGTAGCCGCAGCTCTCCTCAAAGCCGAAGACGAAGCGGTTCTCCTCGTGCTTCTGCTCGAGGGCGAGGATCTCACCGCCGATGTACTTGAAGCCCGTGAGGACCCTGCGCATCTTCACGCCGTAGCTTGCGGCGATCTTGTCTGCCATCGGGGTCGAGACGATGCTGCGCACGGCGACAGGGTCTGCCGGGAGCGTGCCCGCCTTCTGCATCGTGCCGAGGATGTAGTCCAGCAGCAGGCAGCCGAGCTCGTTGCCGCTGAGCTTGCGGAAGCCGCCGCCCACCGGGGCGGCCACGGCCACGCGGTCGCAGTCCGGGTCCGTGCCGAGGATGAGGTCCGGGTGCGTCTCGCGCGCGATCTTGTAGCTCTCGTTCAGCGCGGCGTCCGTCTCCGGGTTCGGATATTCGCAGGTCTTGAAATCGCCGTCCGGCTTTTCCTGCGCGGGAACGACGGCGACGTTCACGCCGATGCGGCCGAGCACGGTGCGGACCGGCTTGTTGCCCGTGCCGCACAGCGGCGTGTAGAGCAGATTCAGGTTATCGGACGGGACAGTGGCAAGGCGTTCGCCGAGAACGGTCTCATAGTAGCGCTCCCACAGCTCCGGCGCGATGAATTCCACGCCGCCCTCCGCAAGGAAGTCCTCAAAGCTCTTTTCCGCCGGGAGGAAATACGGGATTTTCTCGATCTCGCCAAACACGCGGGCCGCCGGCTCGTCCGTCATCTGGCAGCCGTCCGGGCCGTAGCACTTGATGCCGTTGTAGATGCCCGCGTTGTGGCTGGCGGAAACGACGATGCCGCAGCCGCAGCCGAGCTGGCGCACGGCAAATGAGAGCATTGGCGTCGGGGCCAGCTCGTGATAGACATAGACATGCACGCCGCGCTCCGCGAGGGCTACGGCGCACAGCTCCGCATAGCGGCGGGAGTTGTGGCGGGAGTCATAGCCGATGGCGCAGCGCTGCGGCAGCTCCGTCGAGGTCAGCCATGCGGCAAGGCCCTGCGCCGTGCGGCGAACGGTGAAGTCGTTCAGGCGATTCGTGCCGATGCCCATAATGCCGCGGATGCCCGCGGTGCCGAACTGCAGCTCTGCGCCGAAGCAGCCCTTGCGCTCCGTCTCGTCGTTCTGCATGGCGGCCAGCGCAGCGCGCCCGGCCTCATTCAGCGGCGCCTGCTCGCACCACTGCTGATAACGTTCCAGTTCCGTCATTTCAGCCTCCTAAAATATGGAATTAAAGTCATAAGCTCAGACTGTCAAATTTGTCATTGCGAGGCCCCGCGAGGGGTCGTGGCAATCTCGCAGGATCGGCTGCGGATTTTGGCAAGCCGAGGCGAATCCGAAGCCTGCTCCACGAGATTCCCACGTCGCTTCGCTCCTCGGAATAACACGACCGGGAAAGCTCACGAACGCCCCGCCCCAATGGGACGGGGCGCTGTGTCGTCCGGTTATTTCAAAAACGGTTCGATCAGGCGCTGCGTTTCCGCATCGTCTGCACGCGTCTCCCGCAGCGACTGCAGAAGGGCCTGCGCTTCCTGCTTCGTCTCCGCCGGGGCGATGACGAGCACCGGCGTGCCGGTCTCTGCAAACCCGCCGTCCGCGCCGCGGTGCAGCAGTGCGATGAACTGCTCTCCGGCCGCGTCGCACCAGAGCATATCGTCCTGCCAGAACATCCAATCCGAGTCGATGTCCGACGGCAGGATCAGGCTGTCCATGATGCGGCTGCCGTTTACGAATACGCCGCCCGGATCGTTTGCCTCAAAGGAATCCGCGTGATTCCGGAAAAGGTAGTGATACGAAATGCCGCTGATGAGGACGGTACAAGGCTCCGCGGAGCCATCCTCCTGCAGAAGCATCGCCTGCATCGTCCGGCTTTCCGTCTTTGCAATCGGCGTGTTCCAATACGAAATGATCACGGTCCCGAGAACCACGAGCGCGGCAAGCGCAATACAGGCTGCGGCAATGGCAGCTGCATGCTTTCTGTTTTCTGCGGTTTTCATATAGCACCTTCCCTTTCAGCATAAAACGGGTAATCGTTAACCACGGGTCACTTGAGACTTGAGATAAGGGGAGATCGCGTTTTTTGTCTCATCCGGGAGCGCTTCCTGCAGCGACTGTAAAAGCTCCTGCGCCGCCTGCTCTGACTCTGCCGGAGCGACGACGAGCGACTGCATGCCGGGAAGCGGCAGGACGAGCGTGCTGCCGTCGGCTGCGATCCAGAACGGATCGGTATCCGCCTGCATCGTGAGCCACGGGTCAAAGGCGTCGTCCGGCAGGATAACGCCGGAGCAGACGCGCGTACCGTCGACATAGATACCGCCGTCCGTCCCCGTCTCGAACGCGCCGACTCTGCCGCCGAGCAAATAGGAGCGGGACGTGCCCGCGATGCGCACGGTGCACGGCGTGGCCGAGCCGTCCGGTGCGAGGGTCATGCCCTGCATGGTCCACTCGTCGGCGCGCTCTGCCGCATGGTCGCGGTTGGATGCGAAGAAAATGCCGATGCCGCAGACCACAAGGAGCGCAGCCGCGACGGCGGTAATGAGAATACGGTTCCGGCTCATGGCGCCGGTTTACACGTCTTCGATGATCGCGGAGTTGTTCTTGGCCTGCGGATTGACGAGGGCGCGGAACTTCGAGCGGGAATTGCGGATCTCGCTCAGAGCCTCGGCGACGGCCTCCTCCGTGCGGCGCAGGGAATCGTCGACGTAGTCGTTCGTGACCTTCTTGAGCTCCTTGATCTTATCCTGCGCGGCGCGCACCATATCGTTGGCCTGATTCTTGGCCTCGAGATAGATGGCCTCCTGCGAGACGAGCTGGCGGGCCTGTGCCTGCGCGGACTTCATGATATTCTCGGCCTCGCGCTTTGCGTTCGTAATGAGCTCGCTGCGGGAGTCCACGATGGTCTTTGCCTGCTTCAGCTCGCCGGGGAGCTGGTTGCTGATCTCGTCGAGCAGGTCGAGGACCTTTTCGCGCTCAACAGCGCACTTATCGCTGCTGAACGGCACGGAGCGTGCGTCCTGCACCATTTCATACAGGGTGCCGATCAATTCTTCAATGCCGTGTTCGTTCATGATATTGCCTCCTAATCGTTGCCGCCGCCCGCCCCGGTCTTGCGGAGCAGGGTGATGGTCGTTTTTCCGTAATGATAGTCTTTTGAGCGGGTCAAGCCCGGAAATTCCTCTGCAAGCGGTTTGCCGAGGGGTCTTTCTGTGATAATTATACCACCATCCGACAAAATGTCAATTTCCGATAGGCGCTGAATCGCCGTTTCGAGGGATTTTTCTGCATAGGGCGGGTCGAGGAAGATCAGGCGGAATTTCCGCCTGCACCGCGCAAGATATTGTGTGAAATCCGTGCAGACGACCTCTCCCCTGTCTTCAAAATGCGTGCGGCGCAGATTCTCGCGCACAAGGGCCGCGGCATCCTGCCGGTGGTCGACAAAAACGGCGCGTGAGGCTCCGCGGCTGAGCGCCTCGATGCCGAGCTGGCCCGTTCCGGCGAACAGGTCGAGCACGTCGCCTGCGATGTCGAACTGGATGATGTTGAACAGGGCTTCCTTCACGCGGTCCGTCGTCGGGCGCGTGAGCATGCCCTCCGGCGTTTTCAGCTTTGTGCCGCGCGCCGTTCCGGTGATAACTCTCATGGCTGTGTTTGCTCCTGTCCGTGAAAATGGTCATAGACCGCCTGCGCCTGCGGCGCGGGCAGCACCTCCTGCAGCTCCTCCCGGCTGGCGGCACGGATGGCCGCAAGCGAGCGGAAGCGGCGCAGGAGCTGATTGCGGCGCTTTTCCCCGATGCCGGGGATGGCGTCGAGCTGCGAGCCGCGCACATGGCGGCTGCGCAGGGTGCGCTGATAGGTAATGGCGAAGCGGTGCGTTTCCTCCTGGATGCGGCCGATGAGGGCAAACACCGCCGGATTGCTCTGGATGCTGATCTCCTGCCCGTCCGGCGTAACAAGGGCGCGCGTGCGGTGGCGGTTATCCTTGACCATGCCGAAGATCGGCAGAAACACGCCCATTTCCGAAAGCGCGGCGCGGACCGTCTCGGCGTGCACGGCACCGCCGTCGATGAGCAGGGCGTCCGGCCGCTCAGCAAAGCCGCTGTCGCCGTCGAGATAATGGCGGAAGCGGCGGCAGAGCACCTGCCGCATGGAGGCGTAGTCGTCCTGATCCGTCAGGCCGCGCACCTGAAAGCGCTTGTAATCGCTCTTTTTCGGCTTGCCGTCCTCGAAGACCGTCATGGAGGCGACGATATCCGTCCCCGCGATGTTCGAGATATCATAGGCCTCGAGGCGGCGTGGCGGTTCGCGCAGACCGAGCATGCCCTGCAGCAGCACGAGCGTGCCGCTCAGGCGCTCTGCCTTTGAGGTAGCGCGCTCGGCCTCCTCGCGGGCGTTTTTCTCCGCCAGCTCCACGAGCCTGCGGCCATAGCCTCGCTGCGGCGTGCGGATGAGCACATGCTTGCCGAGCTCCTGCAGCAGAAGCTCCTCAAACAGTGCGGCGTCGTCCATCTCCGCCGGGAGGAATATGCGGCGCGGCGCGGCCTTGCGCGTCAGGTAGTACTGCTTGACAAGCGACGACAGCGCATCGTCCGGCTCCTCCGGCACAGGCAGGACCTCATAGTCCTTATCCATCAGATTGCCCTTGATAAAGTGCAGCACTGCAAAGCAGGCCTTCGCCTCCGTCTGGTACCAGCCGATGACGTCTGTATCTGCCATTGTGCCCGCCGTGACGAGCTGCTTCTGCCCGAGCAGCTCAATGGCGCGCAGACGGTCGCGGTATTCCGCCGCGCGCTCAAAGCGCAGCTCCCCGGCCGCGGCCTCCATCTTCTCCTGCAGCTCCTGACACAGGCTCTGGTGCTTGCCCTCGAGCAGAAGGACGGCCTGCTCCAGCCGCGCGTGATAGTCCGCCTGCTGCATGCAGGGGCGGCACCAGCCGTCGCAGCGCTCCATCTGATAATTCAGGCAGGGCCGTTCCCTGCCGATGTCGCGCGGGAATTTTTTGGAGCAGCCCGGCAGGCGGAACGTCGTACGCAGGGCGTCGATGACCTGCTGCGTGCGCCCGCGGCTTCCGTAGGGGCCGAAATAGCGCGCGCCGTCGTCCGTGACGCGCGTGGCCAGCGTGATGACGGGATAGGCCTCACGCAGGTCGACGCGCAGGTAGGGATAGCCCTTATCGTCCTTGAGCAGGATGTTGTATTTCGGCATATAGTGCTTGATGAGCGAGCATTCGAGCACGAGCGCCTCGAACTCCGTCGCGGCGGCGATCGTCTCGAAATGATCGACATTCGACACCATTTTGCGCGTTTTTGCATTGTGCGCCGCCGTATCCTGAAAATACTGACTGACGCGGTTTTTCAGTTTTTTTGCCTTGCCGACGTAGATCACGGTCCCGGCGGCGTTTTTCATCAGATAAACGCCCGGCTCATAGGGCAGCGACAGCGCGGCCTGCTTCAATTCCTCACGGGTCATGCTTGCTCCATTCTGACGAGAAAGCTGCCCCAAACGCCGCCGATTCCGTGCGTTTGGGGCAGCCGTTCATGTTGAGCGGATCAGAAAATATCCTTGACGAGCATCTGCGCCAGCGTCTTGACTGCCGCTTCCTCGTCCGGGCCTTCGGCGATCAGCGTGACCTCCGTGCCCGTGGTGATGGCCATGGAGAGTACGCCCAGCAGGCTCTTGGCATTGATCTTCCGGTCGTCGACCTCGATCCAGATGCTGGAACGGAATTCATTGGCCTTCTGAATGAAAAACGTAGCCTGTCTGTTGTGCAGACCAGACTCACACTTGACCACCGATTTTTCTGTATACATCCTGTGTCACTCCTTCAAATTTGAGGCTGCGCGAGGTGATATGCTTCTCTTAGAATATAACAAAACAGGGGCATTTGTCAACTGTTTTCTCAAGTTTGCCGGGATTTCCCGTCAGGCCAGCTCGGCGATGGTCACACCGTCCTCGCCCTCGCCGTAGACGCCGAGGCGGTAGCGCTTCACGCAGCGATTGCGCTTCAGCTCGTCCTGCACGGCCTTGCGCAGGACGCCCGTGCCCTTGCCGTGGATGATACGCACGGAGGCGAGATTGGCCATCATGGCGTTATCGAGGAAGATATCCAGCGTAGCAATGGCCTCGTCAGCCGACATGCCGCGCAGGTCCAGCTCCGTTGAGGCGCCCACGCTGCGGAAGGCGCGCTGGCTGCGCTCGATGATCTTCTTGGTCTGCTGCTTCGTCTCCTCGATGAGATATACCTCGTCCGGCTGCGCCGTGACCTTCATGATCCCGGCCTGCAGCAGATAAGAGCCGTCCTTGTTGATGGCCAGCACGCTTGCGCGGGTACCGAAGCGGACAAGCTCGACTGTGTCGCCGACACGGATGGCACGCGCCGCCTGCGGACGCGGCTTCGGCGTGTCGTCATGCCCGGCAAGGCGGTCCTCTGCCTCGTTGAGCCTGCGGCGCAGCTCGGTCTGCTTTGCGTTCGAGCCCTGCACGTCCGCGTTTTCCCGCAGCTGCTTGCGCAGCTGCTTCAGCTCGTCTGCGACCTCGTTCGAGGTGCGGCGGGCGTCGTCGATGATGCTCTGCGCCTCGGCGCGGGCCGCGCGCACGGCCTTTTCGCGTTCGCGCTTGATCTCGGCGTAATAGGCCTCGGACTTCTCCTTCATCTGCTCCGTTTCCTGGCGCAGGCGCTCGGCCTCGAGCTTGGCAGCCTCCATCTGCTGGCGCTGCTGCTCGAGCTGGTTCAGGACGTCCTCAAAGTTGCGGTCATTTTCGTTCACAAGGCTCTTTGCCTTGTCGATGATCGAATCCGGCAGGCCGAGGCGGCGGGAAATGGCAAAGGCGTTCGATTTGCCGGGGATGCCGATGAGCAGGCGGTACGTCGGCCGCAGTGTCTCGACATCGAATTCGCACGAAGCGTTCATAACGCCCTCCGTGCGCATGGCATAGAGCTTCAGCTCGGCATAGTGCGTCGTGGCGGCCACGCGGCTGCCGCACTGGCGGCAGAACTCGATGAGCGCATTGGCGAGCGCCGCACCCTCGGCCGGGTCCGTGCCCGCGCCCAGCTCGTCAAACAGCACAAGCGTGTCGCGGTCACAGTCGGCAACGATGTCGACGATATTCTTCATGTGGGCGGAGAAGGTGGACAGCGACTGCTCGATGGACTGCTCGTCGCCGATGTCCGCCAGCACCTGCCGGAAGACGGAAATGGCGCTGCCGTGGTCCGCCGGAATGTGCAGGCCGCACTCCGCCATCAGTGTCAGAAGGCCGATGGTCTTGAGCGTGACGGTCTTGCCGCCGGTGTTTGGGCCGGTGATGATGAGCGTGTCGAAATCCGAGCCGAGCCGCAGCGAGACGGGAACGACCTTCTTGCGGTCGATGAGCGGATGGCGCGCCCGCACGAGCTCCAGACTGGCGTTCGTGCGGATCTCCGGCTCCATGCCGTCCATCTTGTGCGACAGGCGCGCGCGGGCAAAGATGCAGTCGAGCTGCACGAGCATCTCATAGCTGTGGCAGATGCCCTCGCGGAACGAGGCCGCCTCGGCCGACAGTGCGGCCAGAATGCGTTCGATCTCCTTTTTCTCGCGGATCAGCAGCTCACGCAGGGCGTTGTTCGCATTGACGGCGGACATCGGCTCGATGAAGAACGTGCTGCCCGTCGAGGACACATCGTGGACCATGCCGGGAATTTCACTCTTGTATTCGCTCTTGACCGGCACGACATAGCGGTCGCCGCGCAGCGTGATGATCGGGTCGCGCAAATACTTGGAAAAACTCGGCGAGGAGATGATCTTCTGCAGCGAATCCTTGACCTTCGCGCTCTGGATGCGCATATGGCGGCGGATATCCGCCAGCTCGCTGCTGGCCGCGTCGGCGATTTCCTCCTCGGAGAGGATGGAGTTCGTGATCTTCTCCTCAAGATAGCGATTCGGCGAAAGCTCCTGAAAATAGACGTCCAGCACGGTCGGCTCGCCGTCCTCGCTGTAATAGGCCTTGACATTGCGGATGCAGCGCAGCACACCCGCAATGCGCAGCAGCTCCACCGGCGTCAGGCAGCCGCCGCGGTCGGCGCGCTCCAGGCTGGCCGCCACAGGCTTCAGTTCATGGAAGCCCGGCGCGCCCTTGCGGACGATCATGCCGCAGGCAGCCGTCGTCTGCTGCTGGAGCAGGCGGATCTCCTCCGCATCGTCCAGCGGCAGCAGGGCGCGGCAGCGGTCCTTGCCGTCCTCGGAGTTCGCGCAGTCTGCAAGCTGAGCCAGAACGTTGTCCAGCTCGAGCTTGCGCAGGGATTTTTCGTACAGTTCTGTCATGGTACAGATACCTCAGATATGGATTCAAAGAAATAGAGATTTATAGAAATCCAGCGTGGAAAAGCCGCGCTCCAGCCGCGTGCAGAGATAGCTCTCCGTGATCTGCCCCAGCTCAGAGAGCGACGGCTCCGCAAGCCGGAACGAGAATACGCGCGAAGGCGGCGCGGAGTCCAGATAGCGCAGGGCAGCGCGTGTCCCGGCGCTCATGGGAAGGCGGATGTCGTTCTCTCCCTCCGTGCGGCAGGCAGCGCACTGCAGCACGCCCTGTGAGATGTTGAAGCGATCCGGCTCCGGCGCTCCGCACACGGCGCAGCCGCGCAGGTCCGGCTCATAGCCGCTCAGGCACATGGCGCGCAGCTCAAAGACCGCCTTGACGAGCTTCTGCGGCAGGCCGAGCCTGCCGAGCGCATAGAGAGCGTTGAGCAGCAGTGATACGAACGGCGGATTCTCCTCGCCCTCCGGGCTGAGCACGTCCGCGGCCTGCGCAAAATAGGACGCCAGCGACAAAAGCTCCAGATCGTTCCGCAGCTCCGGAAACATCTCCTTTGCCGTGGCCTCCGTAACGACATAGCGCCCGCCGCGCTCGAGCAGCGTGAACTCGGAATAGGCCAGCAGCTGGCAGGCCGCCTTGCTGCGGCTGCGGCTGCTGCGGACGCCGCGCGCCCGCACAGTCAGCTTGCCGTATTCGCGCGTCAGCACGGTCAGCAGCTTATCGCTGTCCTGATAGGCGACCTCGCGCAGGACGATGCCGTCTGTTTTGATGTACATGCTCCGACCTCCTGCAAGGCTTTGCGGGACGGCTCACCGCCCCGCCGAGGCCTCGCCGCGCGCCGGCTCCTGCCGGTACAGCAGCCATGCCTCCGGCGCGCCCGTCTCCCAGAATATGCTCCAAAGCTGTTCTCTCGTCATGCAGCAGGCCTCCTGTCATCGGTGCTCCGTTTTTGCAAACGGGCTGTCTTTAGGATAAGCCTGCTTTGCGCAATTATTCGTAGCCGAAGTTGCGGATCATGGTCTGACTGTCGCGCCAGTTCTCCTTGACCTTGACCCACGTCTGCAAAAAGACCTTCGTGCCCATAAAGCGCTCGCAATCCTCGCGCGCCTCCGTGCTGATCTTTTTCAGCATGGAGCCGTTCTTGCCGATGATGATGCCCTTGTGGCTGGCCTTCTCGCAGTAGATCGTCGCGTCGATGTCAATGACGCCGCTGTCGCGCTCCGAAAATTTCGTGATCTCAACGGCCGTGCCGTGCGGAATTTCACGCTCGAGGTTCCACAGCAGCTTTTCGCGGATGATCTCCGCCATGACCTGCCGCTCCGGCTGGTCCGTCGTCATATCGTCCGGGAACAGGAACGGGCTGTCCGCCGCATGGCGGGCGCACTCCCGCAGCAGGTCAGGGATACCGTCGCCGAACTTCGCGGACACCGGAACGACGGCGTCAAACTCGAACTTTGCGGCATAGGCCGCGATGACGGCAAGCAGATTCTCCTTCTCGACCGTGTCGATCTTGTTGATAACGAGGATGACCGGCGCATGCGCGGCGCGAAGCTGGCCGAGCAGCTCTTCCTCCTGCGGGCCGATGTGCGCGATGGGCTCGACGAGCAGCAGCGCGGCATCCACATCGGCGACGGAGTCGTGCACGACATTGTTCATATAGTCGCCGAGGCGCGTGCGCGGCTTATGGAAGCCCGGCGTGTCGACGAACACGAGCTGCGTGTCCTCGTGCGTGACGATGCCGCAGATGCGGTTGCGCGTCGTCTGCGGCTTGTGGGAAACAATGGCGATCTTTTCGCCCACGAGGTGGTTGATGAGCGTCGATTTACCGACGTTCGGCCGCCCCACGATCGTGATCATGGCAGATTTCTGGCTCATGGTTCTTCTCCTATGGTAAATTCAAAATCAGCTTGTTAAAATGTCCTTTCGGACATTTCCGCCAAGCTGCTTTCAGAATTGCAAAATCAAATTTTGCAGCATGATTTTGCAATT
>OJPS01001996.1_pt1 | contig 12383 bp, 9 predicted proteins | sample 1598551 | NCBI WGS metagenome assembly OJPS01 (sample SAMN03922488, study PRJEB24848) | human gut metagenome | isolation source: stool sample | host: Homo sapiens | place: Germany | collected 2011-05 | reverse complement strand
CAACGCGGTGGAGATTGCCGCGGGGCGGACGCTGTACCTGGGGGACAGCACCCTGGCGGCCTACATCCAGGCGCAGGCCAAGACGACTACGGTGCGGGACTGGATACGGAACACGTTCTTTCCGGTGGGGGCCATTTATCAATCCTACGCGGCCACGTCCCCGGCGTCGCTGTTTGGGGGGACATGGACGCAGATACAGAACCGCTTTCTGGTGGGCGTGGGCAGTAGCTATGCAGCTGGTGCAACGGGTGGAGAAGCTACTCATAAATTGACAGTTGATGAACTTCCCAGCCACAGCCACAACTATTCCTATCCGGGCTATGAAGCGGGCGGGGAATGGTACGGAGCCAGCGGCACGGCCAAGGGCAACACGGTGGCCACCACGGCCGTGGGCGGAGGCGCGGCCCACGAGAACCGGCCGCCCTACTATGCGGTATACATCTGGCGCAGGACGGCGTAAGGGAGGAAGAAACCATGGACATATACGACGGGCAGGGCAACCCGGTAACGGATTTCGACCCGGCCAAGGGGCGGCTGGAGATGCAAAAGCGCATGCATCACCACGAGGCGGTGGAAGCCGTGGAGGAACAAGGCCACTGGGAAACCGTAGCGGAGTACCCGGAGACGGGCGGCAAGGATGTGCAATGGGTCGTAGATGTGCCGGGGGTGGAAGCCCGGGAAGCCTGGGACGAGGAGGAAACCTACTGGCTGTACATCCCCTACACGGAGGAGGAACTGGCGCAGATGGAAGCGGACAGGAACCAGCCTACGCCGGAGGAGCGGGTGAAGGAGCTGGAGGAGGCGCTGGAGCTGCTGTTGTCCGGCGCAACGGAGGTGACGGAGGATGAAGGCGGAACTGCGGGAGAAGATACTGGCCTATAACCGGGCCATGGCGGAGCGCAAGGAGAAGGCGGAGGACATGGACGTGATTGCCACGGCGCTGCTGGCGCTGCCACCAGGGCAGCTGAAGAAGCTGCTCACCCCGGAGGTGCTGGCGGTGCTGGACAAGTATGCGGAAAGGTAGCGAAAAGCACTGGATGATTTGCATGCAATGTGCATCGTTCTTCCAGGATTATGAGACATACTGGAACGTAGGGGCTAAAGGCTGAGGGAGGCGGTGAATCGGGAAAGAAGGCATGCAGGGAAAATGGACCATGAAACCTGCTGCGGCGCTTGAACATCCCTGTGCAGACTGGTATACTGTATTCGCAGAAAGCGATCATTCTCAAGGAGGAATGGATCATGTATACTGGTGATGCACAGGGATTTTTGCAATTTGTGCAGGCTTCTCCCACCGCCTTTCATGCGGTGGATACAGTTTCCAAGCTATTGAGGGAAAAGGGGTTTGTGGCGCTCAATGAAGCTGCTGTATGGTCCCTGACCCCTGGGGGAAAATATTATGTAACCAGAAACAGGTCTTCCGTGTTGGCATTTGTGCTGCCGGCGGAGGGCGTTCATCCCTTCCGTATCGTAGCCAGCCACAGCGATTCGCCGGCGTTCAAGCTGAAACCGCAGGCGGAAAGCCCAGTGGGGGACAAATACCTCAGGCTAAACGTGGAGATGTACGGCGGCATGATTCTGCCCAGCTGGCTGGATCGTCCGCTGTCCATTGCGGGGCGTATACTGGTCCGTCAGGGAGGGCGTATTCAGACGCGCCTGGTGGATCTGGGGCGGGATGCCGTGGTGATCCCCAACCAGCCCATCCACTTCTGCCGGAACATCAACGACGGTTATCAATATAACCCGCAATTGGATATGCTTCCCCTGTATGGAGATGGGCACGGGAAGGGCGCTTTGCTGGCAGAAGTGGCTCAGGCTGGCGGCGTGGCACCGGAAGACATCGTGGGCAGCGACCTGTATTTGTATGTCCGCACGCCGGGATGCGTATGGGGGGCAAACAACTGTTTCTTCTCCAGCTCCCGCATTGATGACCTGGAATGCGCGTTTACTTCGCTGATGGCCTTTGCGGATGCTCCGGCGGAGCAGCAGGTGAATGTTTACGCGATGTTCGACAATGAAGAAGTGGGCAGCTCCACCAAGCAGGGCGCAGCTTCTACCTTCCTTCGGGATACGCTCACGCGCATCGCGGGGGCGCTGGGGATTGATGACGCCCAGCTGCGCGCGCTGATAACCCGCAGTATGATGGTCTCCGCAGACAATGCCCATGCGCTGCATCCAAACCATCAGGAGAAGTTTGACGGGGAAAACCGCGTATATATGAATGAAGGCGTGGTGATCAAGTACAACGCCAACCAGCGCTACACCACCGACGGTGTCTCCGAGGCGCTGTTCGGCCTGGTATGCCAGCGGGCGGGGGTGCCGGTACAGCGCTTTGCAAACCGGTCGGATGTTGCTGGTGGTTCCACCCTGGGGCATATCGCCAATACGCAGGTGTCCATGAACACCGTGGATATTGGCCTGGCGCAGCTGGCCATGCATTCTGCCTATGAAACAGCCGGGGTGCAGGATGTGGAATACATGATTCGCGCATTGCATGCCTTCTATACCATGCCCATGGATATGGTGGAGGATGGCGAATACAGCATCGGCTAAGCATCCATCCGACATGACTGCGGCATGCAGATGGTCCGAAAAGCGTGATGCTGCCATACCGTTTTTTTCAGCGCACGGAACCGGTCCTTTCGCCGGTTCCGTGCGCGCTTTTGGGTAAGGGTGCATAGAGATGGCCAGAAGGACGACGAAAACCTTTCGCTTTTTTGCAGGGTTTTTCCCCGACCGTGGAGAAGGTAATAAGGATGCCTTTTTTTCGGCATGAAACCTTGTGACTTATGGAGTGAGAAACCTGATGACGCAGGGACCCTATCGCCTAAAAATATTGGCGGGCGACGAAGAATGGAAGGCCGGCGAATCCATGTACCAACGTGGAGGCGTGCGGGTGCTGGAAACTGGAGCACATGTGCTGCGCTATGTAGTGGCAGGCACGCCGCGCCAGGAGGTTATTTTTACCCAGGATGCGCCTGCCCGCTGCAACTGCGAAGTATATCAGCGCAGCGGGGCATGCCGCCATGTGGTGGCTGCCACGCTGCTGGCACAGGAAACAGGCGCGCTGGAGGAACTGCTCCGGCGCAAGGCCGCCGCGGCTGCTCCAAGGCTGATGAACGCCATGGAACGCACGCTGCCTGAGGATGGCACCCTGAACATGGAGATAACCCTGATGTATGACAGCGAGGCTTCCCGGGAGAAACCTCAGCTGCGCGTGGGCATCCGTGTGGGGGAAGACCGGCTGTATGTGGTGCGAAGCATTCCGCAATTTATAGAGAGCATGGATACAGGCGTGGCCTTGCCCTTTGGCAAGGGCTTTACCTTCCAACCGGAATGGATGCACTTTACCCCTGCGGAAAACCGTGTGCTGGATATTCTGCGCGCACTGTGCCTGGCACAGAAGGACGCCGGTATCAGCCTGCGGGGGGCTGAGCTGCGGGTCATGGCACTGCCTGAACCTTTTGCGGCGGCGATGCTGGACGCCATGCAGCATTTGCCCTTCCGCATGGCGGTGGATGGAAAGGCCTACCATGTTAAGGGGGTACGGCAGACCAAGCTTCCGCTGTATTATCGCGTCACAGGCTCCTTGCGGGGCCTTACGGTGACGGCGCGCTTCCCCAAAGATTTTATTCCCCTGACATCCAGCTGCGCCTACGGGATACTCTCCGGTGGCGTGGTGGCGGTGGACCATAGCCAGCACAGCGTGCTGCGGGTGCTGCTGGCAGAGCAGTATGACGGGAAGAGCGTCTTTGACTATCCCACCAGGGAGACGGCACGGGTCATTGGGGAGCTGATCCCCTTCCTCAAGCTTACGGGTGTGGTGGACATGGACAGCGAGCTGGAAAAACAGCTGGTGAAGCTGCCCCTGGTTCCGCGTATTTACCTGGACAAGGAAGGCAAGGAGGTTGTCGCCCGCACACTCCTGTGCTATGGGGACAAGGAAATTGATCCCTTCGACGAGCATGAGGAGGATAAACCCCTGGCCAAGGGGGAAAAGCTGCTGCTGCGGGACGCGGCAGCGGAGAGACAGGTGCTGGATACCCTGGCCAATGCTGGATTTTACGTGCGCAAGGGACGCGTATACCTCACCGGACAGGAGGCCATTTACGACTTTGTCTCCCAGGGCGTTGGCAAGCTGCAAGCGCAGTGCGAGGTATACCTGAGCAAGGATTTCAAGAAGATGACCCCACGCAGGCCGGTGTTTCGCGGACGCATGGGTCTGCATGGAAACCACCTGGAAATTACCTTCACGGAGAACGGCGAACCCGTGCAGGAAGTGATGGGCATACTGGAGGCGCTGGCCAAGCGGCGCAAGTATTTCCGCCTCAAGGATGGTTCCTTCCTGGACCTGAGCGATATGGAGGCGTGGCAGGAGCTGGCGGACAGCGTCTATGAGGCCGCGGGCCTGGAAGGCGCAGATCAGGTCTATGTGGGGGAAAACACCGTTTCGCTGAATGCCTACCGTACCTGCTACCTTACCAGCCTGCTGGAAAACTGCCATCTGCCCATTGAGATTGACGAAAGCGTCAGCCAGACGGTGGCGGCACTGACAGCGCCCGGGGAGGACGATGTGGCCTTGCCCGCGGGGCTGACGCTGCGGCCCTATCAACAGCGTGGCTATCACTGGCTGAAAACGCTGGACAGGCTTCATATGGGCGGCATCCTGGCCGACGACATGGGCCTGGGAAAAACGGTGCAGGTGATTGCGCTGATGCTGGATGTACACCGGGAGAAGGATCACGGGGTGTCCCTGGTGGTGGCGCCCACCTCCCTGGCGTATAACTGGCTCAGCGAACTGAACCGCTTCGCACCGGATCTGTCGGTGATGGTGCTCAACGGCTCCAGTGCGCAGCGTGCCAGCCAGATCCGCCATGTGAAAGAGGTGGGGGATGTGGAGGTGCTCATCACGTCCTATCCCCTGATTCGCCGGGACATCGACCAGCTGACGGATATTCCCTTCCGGCTGGTGATCCTGGACGAGGCGCAGCATATCAAAAACGCGGGCAGCGTGGGCGCTGTGGCCGTAAAGCAGCTGCAGGCCCGGACACGCTTTGCCCTGACGGGTACCCCCATGGAGAACAGTGCCGGGGAATTGTGGAGCCTGTTTGACTTTGTGCTGCCGGGATACCTGAACACCTACAGCGCATTCCTCCGCCGCTACCAGGATGGACAGGACGCGGAGGACCTGCGCCGGCGCATTCGCCCATTCCTGATGCGGCGGCTGAAAAAGGACGTGCTCACCGAACTTCCGGATAAGCTGGAAACCGTGCTCACGGCGCAGATGACCCCGGAGCAGCAACGGGTTTACCAGGCGGCCATGATCCGCCTGCGGGAGCGCGTGGACCATGTTATGGAGGAAAAGGGACTGGGGCGCGGACGCACGGAAGTGCTGGCGGCCATTACCGAGCTACGGCAGATCTGCTGCCATCCGGCGCTGGTGCTGCCAGACTACTCCGGCGCCTCTGGCAAATTGGAGCTGCTGCTGGAGATCCTGCCCGGGGCCATGGCTGCCGGCCGCCGGGTGTTATTGTTTTCCCAGTTTACTTCCATGCTCAAAATTCTCAGACGGCAGCTGGAGGCAGCGGGCTACCCCTGCATGTATCTGGATGGGGAAACCCCGGCCAGCCGCCGCATGGAGATGACCGCGGAGTTTAACGAAGGAAATACGCAAATTTTCCTCATTTCCCTCAAGGCCGGCGGTACGGGACTGAACCTCACCGGCGCGGACATGGTCATCCATTACGATCCCTGGTGGAATCCCGCCGCGGAGGACCAGGCCACCGACCGGGCCCACCGCATTGGCCAAACGCGCAAGGTGGAGGTTATCCGCCTGGTGACCCATGACTCCATTGAAGAACAGGTGGTCGCGCTGGGTCAACGGAAAAAGGCGCTGTTTGACCAGCTGATCACTCCCGGGGAGGAACTGGTGACAGGCCTGACCGAGCAGGACATCCGGGCGCTGTTTGCCTGAGCATCCATGGGAGAATATATCATGGAAATTTGCACCTTCGCCCCCGGGGAACCGGGATGGAAAGCTCTGGCTGCCTATGGGGAGCAATGCTCCTGGGGCGCCGGGAAAAGCATGGCCGCCTGGATGCGCTCCCAGGAGCCGCTGCCTTGGGAACGGGCCTTTGCCGCCCTGGATCAGGGGAAAATCTGCGGCTATTGTACCCTGGCCGCCCGGGACTGCATCCCGGGAATAACGTATACGCCTTTTGTAGGCTATGTGTTTGTGGAGGAAGGCTATCGTGGCCATCGCTTGAGTCAGCGGCTGATTCAGGCGGCACTCCAGGAGGCCAAGCGCCTGGGGTATCCGGCCGTATACCTCATTAGCGATCACGAGGGGCTGTATGAGAAGTACGGCTGTGTTCCGGTGGATGCGGCGCCCGCACCCTGGAACCCGGCAAAAACGGAAACCATCTTCCGCTATGATCTCCCTCAAGGGTAAGGACTGCGCCCGCCTTTTCCACTGTGAAGGGTGGGCGCCTTTTTGATGGGCGCACCATTATACGCGCTTGGGCATAGAATATAGCCTGCGCCCGGTATGGGCGTGGAACTTTCAGGGCATACTTTTCCTGGAAGCCTTTGTTCCAAATGTCTATGTGGAAGGGAGCGACACCATTGATCGCCTTTGAAGAGAGCAAAACACGCATCAACCTCATGCGGGCCTTTGCGGGGGAAAGTCAGGCCCGAAACCGCTACACCTTTGCCGCTGCGCTGGCCCGGCAAAACCGCCTGGAGGTTGTGGCACGCACCTTTGATTTTACTGCCGGTCAGGAAAAGGAGCATGCGGAAATCTTTTATCAATTTCTCGCACCCATGAATGGCAGCAATATCCTCATGGATGCCGGCTTCCCCGTGAACACCGAGCAGAATGTTCCCGCGCAGCTGCGCGCCGCGGTGCACAACGAAACGGAGGAGTGCAACACAGCCTATCCGGAGTTTTCCCGGATTGCCCGGGAGGAAGGCTTTGGACGTATTGCGGATGCCTTTGCGGCCATTGCCACCATTGAGGGCACCCATGCCCAGCGCTTCACACGCTTTGCCGACGCCCTGGAATCCGGGGAGCTGTTCAGCATCCGCGGAGAAACGGCCTGGCTGTGCCTGAACTGCGGCCATGTGCACTTTGGCCCCGAAGCACCTAAGGTTTGTCCCGTATGCAGCCACGACCAGGGCTATATGATTCGCGCGGATTTGAAACCCTTCGTCTGCTAAGTTTCCCTTGGCCTCCTGCGCAGCGGAGTGGAGCAGCCACAAGGCACTCCACTCCGCTGTTATTTGTTCCACGAAAAAAAGCGCGCTGCGGCATATATTTGGCCGTGGCGCGCAGACTGCAAAAACTCCGGGAGAGATGCTGGAGGGGCCGAAGCCCCTCCGTCCTTCATTCGTATCCGCCAGCTTTGCCGACGGGGCAAGTCGCTGATTTCGCTTGCAAAATCATATTCTTACAAATTCGGATGACCGCTGGTGGACTGAGTTCGCTTCCAGGAAAAGTGGTGGAACCACTGATTCGGTACGCCGCACGCTGCCGCTTTGGGGTAAAGGGTTATTCTGCGGCTTCCTGGGGCAGCGTAATGCCCAGCTCCGGAGCCAGCTGCTTCACAAAGCGCATGTCCACCAGTTCCTCATAGCTCCATTTCCCTTGGAAAATACCGCTGTTTTCCAGCACATCCATGTTGGTTTCCACGGCCTGGCGGCTAATCCAACCGTCCACACTCCAGAGCTGATCTTCCCAGGCGCGGTTCAGCGCTGCGTCGCGCCCCTCCTGGGTCAGGGTGGAGAATTCCTTTTCCAGCACCCGGGCCGCCATTTCATGGTCTTCCTGGACGGCTACCAATGCTTTCATCATGGCCCGCACAAAGGCCAGGCAGGTCTCCGGATCGTTTTCAATGGTAGAGCGCCGCACGCCGATGACCGAGTAGGAGTAGTCCCCAAGATCCGGGAATTTCACGAAGGGCTCTTCCCAGATACCCGCGGTGACGCCTTCGCTGATCTGCGGTTCACCGCCGTTGCCGATGTCCCCCTGGCCATATTGGAGCATGGAGGTTACGGTGGAGGCGTCGGCGTTCTCCAGCAGGGTTACGTCTTTATCGGGGTCCAGCCCCACATTTTGCAGAAGGTAGCGGGTAAGCAGATTGGGACTGCCGCCGTACCGGCCCGCGATGATGGTTTTGCCCTTGAGGAAGGCGGCCATGTCCTCATCACTGTCCGAGGCCGGCGCCAGGCCCTTGCGCGCAAACAGGTAGACATTGGCCCGGTTGACGCAGTTGACGATGCCCACCACCGGGTCGCTGTTGCCCTGGTTGGCCAGGCAGTTGGAGTCCACGCCGCCGATGACCGCAAAGGCATCGCCGCTGACCACGGCGGTCACATGGGCGCCGCCGGTGGCCTGCACCACGTTGACCTCCAGGCCCTCCTGGGCAAAGTAGCCTTCATGGATGGCTACATAGAGCGGCAGATAGCCGATCAGGTGCACCGGCTCGGAGACGGTGAGCTTTTTCAGCTCCTGGGCGGAGGCGGCCCCCATACCCAGGGTCAGGGCAAGGGCCAGCGCCAGGCAGAGACAGAGCAGACGTTTCCAGTTCATGGGCAAAACCTCCCTCGCTTTGATTCCGGCATGCTTAGGTACGCTGTGCCGACCATCTTTTGCCCAGAGCCTTTTCCAGCAGCACTACGCTCCCGTACATGACGATGGACAGCAGTGAGAGCACCACTACGCCCACCCAGACCAGCTTGAGGTCAAAGGTGGTGCCGGCATAAACGATCATACGCCCCAGGCCCCGATCTGATGCAATGAATTCTCCCACAATGGCTCCCGCCATGCTCAGCGCGATGTTTACCCGCAGGCCGGAGATGATCCACGGCATGGCAGAGGGCACTACCACATGGGAGAAGACCCGCAACCGTCCCGCGCCCAGGGAGAACATCAGCGTTTCCAGGGCAGGGTCCACGCTGCGCACGCCGCCATAGGCGGAAATGGCCGCCGTGACCACCGTCATCAGGAAAGCCAGCACCACCTTGGAGGGAAAACCAATGCCAAAGAGAATCACCAGCACCGGCGCCAGCGCCAGCTTGGGCAAGGCATTGAGCACAATCAGGTAGGGCTCGGATACCAGCGCCACACGGCGGGAGAACCAGAACAGCAGCCCCACCGCCGACCCTACCACCGTGCCCAGCACAAAGCCCAGCAGCGTGGACGCCCCGGTATACACAATGTCCGCCCACAGGTTGCTCTGTTGCCATTTCACCACTGCGGTCTGAAAAATTTGTGTGGGACTGGAAAAATAGAAACCATCAATCCATCCCAGCCGTGCACCTGCCTCCCACAGCACCAGCAGCGCCGCCACCACCAGCCACGGCAGGGGCTTTTGCCAGTTCTTCGCCCGCATACGCTTTCCTCCCTTTCAACGCTGTATTCGGGTTTGACAGACGAGCAGGCCCAGGAAAGGCTGGAGGAATTTGGCCCAAATATCATCGTATCGGGCAAGCAGTCCAGCGTGTTTTCCCGGCTGGCGGAGGCGTTTGTAAACCCGTTTAACATCGTTCTGTTTCTCATTGCCGCCATCACCTTTATCACGGATGTGCTGCTCTCCCTGCGCCCGGACTATGCGACAGTCATCGTCATCCTGGGGCTGATTCTGGTTTCCAGCATCATCTCGTTTATCCAAAGCGAGCGCAGCTCTGCTGCCGCGGCCAAGCTTTCCGCCATGATTTCCAACAAGGCGGATGTGCTGCGCAATGGCGCATATGTGGAGCTGGATATTTCCCAAATTGTACCGGGGGATATTATTCGCCTTTCCGCCGGTGATATGCTGCCCGGCGATGTGCTGTTTCTCACAGCCAAAGATGCCTTTATCGCCCAATCGGCGCTCACGGGGGAATCTAACCCGGTGGAAAAATACGATCATCCGCGGGGCGAAGGCGAAGCGCTGACGGATATTGCAAACCTCGGTTTTATGGGCAGCAACATGGTGAGTGGCAGCGCCACTGCCGTCGTTGCCGCAACGGGCAATAACACCTATTTCGGCTCCATGGCCAAAGCGCTTTCGGGCGATCGGGCAAAGAACAGCTTTGAGCAGGGTGTCGATTCGGTAAGCCGGCTTCTGCTTCGCTTCATGCTCATCATGGTGCCCATCATTTTTCTCATCAACGGCTTTGCAAAAAACGATTGGGGCAACGCGCTGCTCTTCGCAGTGACCATCGCCGTCGGCCTGACACCTGAAATGTTGCCCGTCATCATGACTTCCACATTGGCCCGTGGGGCTGTGAACATGGCAAAGCACAAGACCATCGTCAAAACGCTTTCTGCCATTCAGGCCTTTGGTGAGATGGATGTGCTCTGCACGGATAAAACCGGCACGCTGACAGAGGATAAAATCGTGCTGGAAAAATATATGGACCTGCACGGCGAGGATGATCAACGGGTGCTGCGCCATGCCTTTTTAAACAGCTATTTCCAGACGGGCCTGAAAAACCTCATCGATGTGGCGGTGATCGAGCGGGCTAAAAAGAACGGCCTGGGAGGCCTGATAGAGGAATACCGGCATGTGGATGAAATTCCCTTCGATTTTTCCCGGCGCCGCATGAGCGTCGTGCTGGAAGATACCTCTGGGAAGCGCCAGCTCATCACCAAAGGCGCTGTGGAGGAGGTGCTTTCCATCTGCTCCTACGCGGATTTCGGAGGAGAAATTCGCCCGTTGGACAGCGAACATCGCCGCCTGGCAGAGCAGATTTACGCAAAGCACAATTTCGATGGTCTGCGCATGCTGGCTGTCGCCCAGAAAAACCAAATTCGGGAAGCGGGCGCCTTTGATGTGAGCGATGAGCAGAATATGGTGCTGATGGGATTCATCGGATTTCTGGATCCGCCAAAGCAGAGCGCAGCCGCAGCTATTACCGCGCTCAACGAGCACGGCGTTCGGGTTGTCGTGCTCACGGGCGACAGCGAGGGCGTGGCGGTGAAAGTCTGCAGCAAGGTCGGCGTGCCCACAGAGCACTGCCTGACGGGAGTGGATGTGGAGGCCATGAGCGATAAGGCGCTTATCCGGGCAGTGCGGGAATGCTGCCTGTTTTCCAAGCTCTCCCCCGCGCAGAAACAGCGCGTCGTTGCGGCCTTCCAGGCCAATGGGCATACCGTAGGCTATATGGGCGATGGCATCAACGATACGCTGGCCATGCGCCAGAGCGATGTGGGCATATCCGTGGATAGCGCTGTGGATATTGCCAAGGAAACGGCGGATATCATCCTTTTAAAGAAAGACCTGATGGTGCTGGAGGAGGGCGTGCTGGAGGGCCGGCGCACCTTTGGAAACATCATGAAATATATCAAAATGGCTGCCAGCGGCAATTTTGGCAACATGATTTCCGTCGTGCTGGCGAGCATTCTTCTGCCCTTCCTTCCCCTAAAGCCAGTGCAGATTCTGACACAGAACCTCCTTTGCGATTTCGCGCAGCTTGGCATTCCCTTTGATCGGGTGGATGAATCCTACCTGAGCCAGCCGCGCAAGTGGGACACAGGGAGCATTCAGAAATTCATGTTCTCCATGGGGCCGCTCTCCTGCATCTTTGACCTTTGCTGTTATGCCATTCTGTGGTGGGCCATGGGGGCCAACACCATGGAGCATGCGGCGCTTTTCCAGTGCGGCAACTTCGTCTACGGCACGCTTTCGCAGATTCTGGTGGTGCACATGATCCGCACAGAGAAGATCCCCTTTGCCCAGAGCAGACCAGCCGCCTTCCTCATGGCGACAACGCTACTTTTCTCGGCTCTTACGCTGGGCATCGGCTTTAGCGGATTTGCCGCATACCTGGATATGGCGGCACTTCCGCTGGCATTCCTGCCCTGGTTGCTGCTGCTTTTGGCCGGATACTGCCTGGGCGTGCAGCTCATTAAGCGCTTCTATAAGCGCGCTTATGGATATTGGCTGTAAGGCTGCCCTGCCATAGCGGCGGCTGCATCCGAAAGGGCTTTCTTGTCTCATGGCAGGGAAGCCTTTTTGGTTTTCCTCTTCTATGCACCAAAGCCCTTTCAAAAGGGAGAAGTGCCTTGCCTTTAAAACCCCGAAAAAGGAATGCATTCCCGCTCGAAAGCAACCAAGAGCCACATCTTGAAATCTGGCATGGCTTTTTGCTAAAAAGCATTGACGGATTTCCACTCACATGTTAAAATTTATTTAGATACTATATTAGCATGATAATATACTAAAATACAGGAGAGAGAACATTGCCAAGCATCATTCAAAAAAATGTCCCAGACGGCACAAGAGATCTCATTTTTGAGGAAGCCACCGCACAGTGGGAGCTGGAAAAAGAGCTTTTACAGCTATATGCCCGGCTGGGTTTTCGCCCCATCTGCACGCCCACGCTGGAATACTGTAATG
>OJPS01001995.1_pt1 | contig 12384 bp, 11 predicted proteins | sample 1598551 | NCBI WGS metagenome assembly OJPS01 (sample SAMN03922488, study PRJEB24848) | human gut metagenome | isolation source: stool sample | host: Homo sapiens | place: Germany | collected 2011-05 | reverse complement strand
GTGGGCTCGGAGATGTGTATAAGAGACAGGCGCAGCTGGGACTCAGGAACGTCAAACCGCTGGAGCCGTATATCGACGCCGAGCAGGGCGTAGGCCGCGTGGGCGAGCTGGCCAACAAGGTTTTCATCACCGTGTTGAAAGGCGAGGTGGAGTCGGTGTTCAACGACAAGTTCGTGCGGATACTGAGCGAGCCGTACGCGCAGGTGAAAAAGATCGCCGTCATTAACGGCGCGGGCGGCGGCGACACGAAGTATATCGACATGGCGCTCGCGGAAGGCGCCGACTGTCTCATTACATCGGACATTAGGCACCATGTGGCAGTCTATGCGGCCGACGCGGGACTGGCGATCATCGAGCCGCAGCATTATTCACTGGAACATGCCTACATAGCGCGGCTGGTGCAGACGCTGAAAATCGAGGCCAAATCGAAGAAAATCAACGTGGAGGTCATGCAGGCGGAGTCCGAAATCAGCCCGCGATATTAAACTTTAACAGCGCAAGGAGACGTAAAAAGAATGAATTTCGACGATATTCTGAAATACCAGAGCACGGACTTAAAACTTAGGCGCGTGTACGACGAGATCGAAAAGAGCGATCTGAACAAGAAGCTGGAAACCGCCAAAGCCAAGTTCAACGCCGCCAAACACAACGTGGAGGAGTGCGGTCGTACGGCCGAGGCGCTCCTCGGCAACATTGCGACGGCAGAGAAAAGCTACGAGGACGCGGCCGCCAAGCTGGCTGCCTATGCCGCCGAAGCGGACAACGCGCCCGAAGAGAGCTTAAACGAACTCATTTCCCGGCTGGAATCGCTGCGCGGCCGTCTGGGCGAGCTGGAAAAGCGGCTCGGCGACATCAAGGCCCGCGCCGACAAGGCGCTCAAAGCGTATATCGAAAGCAACAAACAGGGCAAAGAGATGCGCGAACAGTATAATAGCACCAAAGTCAAGCTGGATCAGCTGAAACAGTCGAAAGAGCCGGAGATAACCGCGCTGAAAAAGGAACTCGGCGAACTGAAAAAGCAGATCGACCCCAAACTCATGGAGCAGTACAATGCTCTCATCGGGGAGGGGAAAGTGTTCGCTTTCGTCGAGGCGGTCAGAGTGGATAAGGATTATTCGTGCCGCGGCTGCGGGGTCATCCTTTCGCAGACGCAGAAGAGCGAGCTGGAAGAAAAAGGCTGGTGTCGCTGCGAAACCTGCCGCCGCATCATTTATAAAAAGGGAAAGTAACCGGGTTTGTTATGAACCGACGGTTCCGTAAAAGCGCCGCACTGCCTTTTGCGGACGCGCGCCGGACAGAAAAGAGAAAAGCTGCCGCCCCCCTCGGGGCGGCAGCTTGCATTATATGCGATGGGTCCGTCGGTTAATCGTCAGACAAAACGCCGCGACGTTTCGTAGTAACCCCACCGTTTATTCGAAATCGGTTCGATAACGGCATGGTCGGAGGCGGTGTGCAGGATATAGTTGTCGCCGAGGTATACGGCCACGTGTCCGATGCGCTCCACACCGGTCTTGTTGACCCGCACTTCGTTGGTGAAGAACATCAGGTCGCCGCGACGCAGATTGTTCTTGCCGACAGCCGTGCCCTGTACAACCTGGTCGCGCGTCGTGACGCCGAGATTGACGTCTGCCGCGATCTTGTATATGTACTGCGTAAGCGACGAGCAGTCAAAGCTGTCTCCGGTAAAGTTGGTGTTCTTTACGCCGTTGCCCCAATGATACCGCTGCGCGCCGAGCACGTACGGAATTCCCAGCAGCTGTTTGCCTTCGGACAGAATGCGCTCGATCGTGTCCGAGCCTTTTTCGAATTCCACCGTCGTGGCATAGGCGGCGGACACATAGGCCGTCCGGCGCTTGAATACGATCTGATACCAGCCGCCCGATTTGCCGCGGTATTCGGCCATGTCGTTCTTATCGAGATAGCCGAGCGCGGTGTAGCCGGTGCCTGGTCCGGTGCGCACCGTGAGCGAGTCGGTGTTCGAGCGCACCAGCACGTCCTTGACGACGACCGGTTCGGCGGGCGTTTCGGGCTCGGCCGGAACATCGGGCGTCGTGTCGGGCGCCTCCGGCACCGTGCCGGGGGTATCGTCGTCCGGTGCGGTGCCGCTGTCGCCCGTGCCGTCGTTTTCGCCGTCATTCGATCCGCCGGCCGTCGTGCCGTTCTCTGTCGTGGTATCACCGGCAGGCGGCAGCGTGTCCGTGACCGGTGCGGTCGTGCCGCAGGCCGTCAGCATCAGCAGGCACAGGGTAAGGAACATAACAACAAATTTTTTCATAAATAATTCTCCTTTGATTTTCTGTATAATTTATAACATAAAAATATACACGCCGTCAATGGTTTTTTTCGCGATTTTTCTTTGTAATTTATGGGAGAAAAGCAACCGTTCGGCTGATAAACGTTGACAAGCGGGCATATAGATGCTATAATGAATACAACAGGAGTTCGAGCCGGGTACCGTCTGTTATGCTGCCGGCTGCAGAGACATATTGGTAGAGGAAAGGAGAGAGAAAAGAGTGAAATGCGAAAAGTGCGGATTTGAAAACGCCGATACGGCCGCATTCTGTCCGGAATGCGGGGCGGCGCTCGGGCATCGCTGTGCGCAGTGCGGTCAGCCGCTGAAAGAGGGGATGAAGTTCTGTCCCCGCTGCGGAGTGCGCTGCGACGGCAAACGGGTCTGTCCCGTCTGCGGTACCGTTTCGGAGGCGGACGCGCGGCATTGTTCGGAGTGCGGCCGGCTGCTTGTTGCCGATACCTCGGCCGGTGCGCCGCCGAAAGCGGTCGCCGTCGCTACGCCGGTACATAGTCCGGCAAAGACGAAAGACAAGCGGGCGCAGGTATTGCGCATACTGGATTTTGTCCGGGGCGGCATAGTTACGGCGCTTGCGATTGCCGCGTTTGTCTGCTCGTTTTTCGGTGTGTTCCGGATCGATATCAATAATACGTATCTGACCGGCTCGTTCAGAGTGTCGTCCCTCGACATCATCGAGGGCGTGTTTTCCTGCGTCGACCCGATGCCGGCGGAGGATCGGTTGCGCGATTTTCAGGCGTTTTTGCGCGACGAGCGGCCGGCCGATGTCTATACCGATATCGCGCACGGCTCTGTGACCGAAGCGGAGACGGAAAAGATTCTCATTGAAGTTACGGAGAAGTACAACGTCCTTAAACTCGTAACGATGAAGGAGTTGATCGACGTAACGCCGACCTATCCGCTTAAACTGGGTTTTTTAGCCTTTTTCGCGTTTGTGATCATCGGGTTGAGCGCGGCCTTTTTGGTCATGTCGGTCATATCTCTCGTATATCTTGTGACGGGACGGAGGAAAGCGGTACGGACGACGACGTTGCTGTCCTTGCTTGCGCCGCTTGCCGCCGTGGCCATGACGGCACTGAACGGGCTTTGCTTCGACGGCGGTATCGGCAGCGGTATACTCACCGTACTGATATGTGCTCTGTGTGCGGCAGCGGTTTCTGCGATATATTCGTGGGTATCGCGTGAAATTTCTTTTACCGGCCGCTCGATGTTTGCCTTTCTGTCTGCGGGGATAAATGCCGCGCTCATCGTCGTCGTGCTCTCTTTATGCGTGTCGTCCGTCCTTACGCTGCGGTTCGGTATGTCACCGGCGTTTTTGGAAAATGCGGGGCTGACCGATTACGACGAGCTGCGCGTTTTCCGGTATACGGCGGCCGATCTCGCAGAGGCCTGGTCGGCGCTCCGTTTGGCGGCGAACGAGGAGTTGGTGCTCGGCGGCGCCGAGGAGTATTTTACGGAATTGGTTCCGGAAATCTTCGATTTACCCGCTTATTTTGCAAAAAGCACGGTCTCGCCAGCTTTGACGGGCGTGCTCGGCAGCGTGATCGGATTCGAGAATGCGCTGTCCGCTTTCGGGATCCTGGTGTTCGTAATGACCGTCGTGCTGATCGCTGTCCTCTGCGCCTCGCTGTTCTTTTCCCTCAAAGATATCGTTTCGGGGCGTGAGCACGTGCGCATGAGCATCAATATCATCGCATTGTCCGTAGCCGTGATAACCTTTGCCTGTACGGTCGCGTATGCCTTGATGGTCAACCGGACGATGCGCACTTTCGAGGATATCCGCTATACGACGGGGGTGTCTGCGACGCAGATCGTGTGCCTCGTGTTCGTCGCCGTCAATCTTGTGCAATCGATTGTCTTCCGGCTGTTACACGCCGGCGGGAGAGGGACGGCCGAAGCGACGTCGTCCGTGCCGGCAGCGCCGTCGGATCCGGAGACAGAGGCGCCGACGTTCCCGTCGGGGCGCCAGGAGACCGCTGTGCAACCCGATACATCGGACGACTGAAAAGAAACTTTCGTTATACGTAACAAGGCGTGCCGCGGTGGTCCGGGCACGCCTTTTACGAGGCCGGCCCGGGACGGCAGACGGGAGGGGCGGAGACAACGTCACGTTGCTTCCGGCAGAGCAACCGGAGGTATGACAGTCGCGAAAAACACTGTCGAATCCGACGTCATGCCGATTACGCGGACGTCTTTTGCCGGGCGGTACTTATTGATGGACGTATTCTGCGGAGAAAGATTCATGGAAACGCCGAGCGATCGGAAAAAAGATTACGGCCGGCCTGTCCTTACAGACGGCTTTTTTATCCGACGTTGCGATTTCGCTTGTAAAACGACGCGTTTTATACTATAATAATAGAGCAGTAAACAAAATCCGCAGCCGGCTTCTGTCAGATCGGCTGCGGGTACGGAGGCATCATGACAAAAATAACGAAAGCGGTTATCCCCTGCGGCGGTATGGGCACGCGGTTTATGCCCATTACCAAAGCGGTTCCCAAAGAGATACTGCCCATCATCGACACACCGGTGCTGGCGCATATCGTCAACGAGGCTGTCGACAGCGGCGTCACCGATATATTGCTGATTTTAGGCCCGGGCAAAGAGGCGATACGCGACTATTTTTCGCCCAACCCGCGGCTGGAAGAGGCCTTGCAGAATAAGCCCGAACTGCTGGCCTGTATCAAGAACACTTACTCGCGCGCGAATATCGTATTCGGATCGCAGCCGGTGCCCAAAGGCACGGCCGACGCCGTATACCGCGCCAGGAGTTTTACGGGGGACGAACCGTTCTGTCTCGCGTACGGCGACGATGTCATTTACACCGACGGTCGGCCGGTTATGGGGCAGCTGATCGATTGTTACGATACGTTCGGCAAAACGGTCTTAGGCGTCCAGTATGTGGAGGGGGACGAAATCGCCATGTACGGCACGGCGAAAATCGGCCAAAGCTTCGGCCGCGCGCACGAGTGCCTCGGCATGGTGGAAAAGGCGCCCGTCGATCAGATCCCGTCGCGGTACGCCTCTCTCGGCCGGTTCGTGCTCTCGCCCGAGGTGTATGCCGAGATAGAGCGCACGCCTACGGGCAAAAACGGAGAGTACCAGCTGACCGATACGCTTAACGCCATGTGTATGGGGCCCGGCGTCATGATTTACGATTTTGTCGGGCGGCGTTACGATATGGGCGATAAGTTCGGCGCCGTGACGGCCACGATCGAGTACGCGCTGCGCAGCCCTGAGTACGGCGATAAGCTCCGCGCGTATCTGAAAGAGCTAATCCCTACATTTTGAAAACGATTAAAGCAAGCAAAAACTTGGCGAAAAACGAATGATTTTCGCTGTTATGTCAGACATACATCATGATTCCGATGCGTAAGTCGTGCCGCCGGCCGGCTCTTTTGGCTATTTCCGCGCATAAGGAGCCATGCGGTATGCCGGCGGAAATCGTTGACATCCGCCGGCGTATACGGTATACTTATACGGAATTTTACGGAGAAGAACAAACCCGATGACAGCGATATTTTTCGATCTGGACGGCACTTTGCTGCCGATGGACAACGACGAATTCACCCGGGCGTACTTCGCGCTCCTGGTAAAGACGATTGCGCCGCTCGGATATGATCCGGACAGCCTGGTGCGCAGCGTGTGGGCCGGCACGAAAGCGATGGTAAAAAACGACGGCACCGCGACCAATGCCGACCGGTTCTGGGCGGCGTTCCGCGCGGCGGAAGGCGCCCGCGTCGATAAGGACATTCCGGCGTTCGACCGCTTTTACGAGACCGAGTTTCTCAAAGCGGTTTCGGCCACGCAGCCCAATCCGCTGGCGGCCGAAGCCGTCCGCGCTGCCCGCGAGAAGGCGGATAAGGTCGTTCTGGCGACCAATCCGATCTTTCCGCGATCGGCCGTTACCGGTCGCATGGGCTGGGTAGGACTCAAAGAGAGCGATTTCGATTACATAACTTCGTACGAGGTTTCGCATTACTGCAAACCCAATCCCGAATACTATCGGGAGACGGCGCGGTGCGTCGGCGTTTCGCCCGAATCGTGTCTGATGATAGGCAACGACGCGACCGAGGATATTGCCGCCGCGTCGGCCGCAGGGATGCGCGCGTTCCATGTGCTGGACTGTGCGATAGGTCCGGCCGCCTCTTTGTCGGGGCGTTTTCCGGACATGATCCGCTATATAGAGGCGCTGTAAAAGTGGCGGCAAAACAGCTCTCCGAGATGACGCCGGAAGAACTCTGGCGGCTGTTTCCCATCGAAATCCGCCCGTACGATGCCGTGTATCCCGAACGGTTTAAGCGAGAGCGGGACAGTCTGCTTGCGCTCGTGCGCGGCTGCGGCGTCGTGCGCGTCAGCCATATCGGCAGCACGGCGGTGCCCGGGCTTGCCGCCAAGCCGATCGTGGATATTCTGCTGGAAGTCGGCGCCGATGCGGATGTCGATACGCTTAAAAGCCGATTGTGCGCCGAGTGGATCTGTATGCGCGACGTACGGACGCCGCTCAGAGTGTCTTTCAATAAGGGGTATACGCCGCTCGGATTTGCCGACGAGGTATATCATCTGCATGTCGTGCGCGCCGGGGATTGCGGCGAATTGTACTTCCGGGACTGGCTGATCGAACATCCAGATACGGCGGCCGCCTATGCGGCGCTGAAACGTTCGCTGGCCGGCCGGTACCGGTATGACCGCGACAGATACACGGCGGCCAAAAGCGATTTTGTGCGCGCGTATACGGAAAAGGCCGTACGGCTGTACGGCGCGCGCTACCGGGCGGAATAGACCGTACGCCCGTCCTTTACCGTAAACAGGACGGACGCTTCTTTTATCGCTTCGGGGGAAGCGGTCAGCGGGTTGACCGACAGCGCGACCATGTCGGCGGCATAGTTCGGGCCAAGGGCGCCCTTATTGTTTGCTTCGCCGTACTGCATGGCCGCATGCACGGTCACGGCCTTTACGGCGTCTTCGGTGGGCACGCGTTGGTCGGCCCCGAGTACGCGGCCGCTTCCGGTGCGGCGAGTGCGGGCGCACCATATCGTTTCAAGCATATCGGGCGCGATCACCGGCGCGTCCTGGTGAAAGGTGAACGCGATTCCCTTTTTCCGCGCGCTCTCCGCCGGCGAGATGTGTGCAGCCCGATCATAGCCGAGATTCCGTATATGCGTATCGCCCCAGTGGTATGTGTGCGCGACGAAGAAGGACGGCACGATGCCCAGCCGCTTTATGTCGTCCAGCTGGTCGATGCCTGTCAGCTGTGCGTGGATCATCACCGGCGGCCGATCCCCGGGGAAGCGCCGCCCGAACCGGTCGAGCGCCCGGATAAACTGCGCCGCCGCGGCGTCTCCGTTGCAGTGCGCCAGAATCTGCACGCCCTCGCCGTACGCAAGCCCGATCGCGTCCATAAGTTCGGCATCCGTCATGGCCGCCGTGCCGTTTTTTCCGTCCGCGTACGGCGCCCGCAGCCAGGCGGTTTCGGCCTGCGGGGAGCCGTCCAGTATGACTTTCACGCCGCCGATGCGGAATCCGCGGCGGTATCCGTCCGAAACGCCGAACGCCTCCTTGTACGCGCCGAACGCGTCGGGCGCGGGGTAGCCGACGATATCGATTTTCGGCTGGCGGTGCGAGAGATGTTTGTACAACGGCAGCAGTTCGGGCGTCATCATGCCTTCCTGTACGGTGGCGATGCCGTGCGACAGATACAGACGTTCGGCCGCTTCCGCAGCAGAGAGAAATTCCGCCGGCGAGGGCAGGGGGATCTTCCGGCACAGCCGCACGTAGGCCGTTTCCTCTGCGTACCCGTCCGGGTAGTCCTCGGTTCGGGCGCCGACGGCATACAATCCCGCGGTGTTGAATACGCCCATATGCCGGGACGGGTGCTGGACGACGACGGGATGATGCGGCGCCGCCCGGTCCAGTTCGGCCCGGTCGGGGTATCGGTTGTCCGCCGATACGGCCGGATCGAAATCGCGCGCTTTGATCCATGTCCCGTCGGGGGAGACGGCGGCGCGCTCGGAAAGGCGGGTCAGCAGCGTTTCTATGTCGCACGATCCGTCCGTTTCCCTTAAACTCTCGGCCGTGGCGGCAAAATGCCCGTGCGCGTCGATGAAAGCGGGCAGCAGCGCGGCGCCGTTAAGATCCGTCCGCACGGCGCCGGCCAGCGACTTTTCGACTTCGTCCGTCGTGCCGACCGAGACGATCCGGCCGTCGCAGACGCCGATCGCTTCGGCCGTTTGTCCACACATGGTGACGACGGTTCCGTTATAAAAGATTTCTTTCATACGGTTAGTATGCCGCTTTCCGCCCGTTCTAAAACGTAAATCCCTCCGTCGGCGAGCCGTATTTCCGCTGTCGGAAACATTCTCTTTGTCCCGCCCGGAAAACGGATGATAAAAATTTTTTGCCCCGTGCGAAAAAGTTCGTAAAACCGCCGAAAAACGTTTGCCAAGCGCAAAGATATGTGCTATAATACATCGGAATCGGTAAGATGCCGTGGGGTTGTGGCTCAGTTGGTAGAGCGATGCGTTCGCAACGCATAGGTCAGGGGTTCGAATCCCCTTAGCTCCACCAAACCAAAACGGGGTTGTCGGTTACGGCAATCCCGCTTTTTCCTTTCCCGATGACTTTTGCTGAATTCACCCCTTTGAAGGAGGAATGGGCATGGAGTATCCCTTTATCACACTTGACAACGGCACGCAGATTTCTCACTCCGAAATGCTTGCAGACCGCAGCGTGCTGGTGTATATTCGCAAGGATGCGTTTCATCGCGCTGTCCTTGTCCTCCCCGCGCAGGAATGGCGCGAGGTCATCGGGTTTACGGCAGACGAGCTCGCGGAATACAACAGGGTCATCCTGAAGATGATCTCGCTGATTCTGGAGTTTTCGCAAAAAGGAGGCTTCCGCGGTGCCTCTGGTCTTGAGGATTGACCGCAGCTGCGTTTTCTTCTGGATAAACGAAGGTTCACCCCTGGAACCGGTGTCAGAGAGGCGTCCTGCTCCCCATGCAACGAAGATTTTGTAATTTGCTCATCTACTTGGCTATGGGTATGGTGCTTCCTATTGCGGTTTTGTCGATCCACTATCATGGCTTTCACTTTCTCCTCTAGTTTCGTTCATTTTATTTTTATCTAAAAATCATCTGGCATCTTCTCTAAAAATACAAGCTGGATCCTGTCTTCAAAATTATATTCTCACGCACCAATCCTCTTTTCTAATCAGCATTTTTACTCGGTCAATAATTCAAGTTTACCGTTTCGCATACTATACACGAAGTCACAGGCCCTACTAATATCAAGAGCACTGTGGCTTGCTAGGATAATGATTTTTCCTTCGCTCTTAAGCGTTTGCAAAAGCATATGAATCTCTCTAACTCCATCTGCATCCAGACCATTAAAGGGCTCATCAAGAATCAGTATATTAGGATTTTCCATAATAGCCTGCGCAATTCCAAGACGTTGACGCATGCCCAGGGAGTATTTCCCCACTGCTTTTTTATCTTCAGGGTTAAGGCCAACCATGCGAATAACTTCATCTACACGTGTGCGATTTGCTTTGCCTGAAATACCGCATAGCATAAGCAGGTTTTTCACTCCGCTGTAATGAGGCAAAAAGTTCGGAGTCTCAATAATGATGCCTGTTGAAGGTGCAAAATCCAGCACTTTCGCCCTTGCTGCTGTATCACCCTTTGGATTACTGATTCTTTTCGCGCCAATTAAAGCGCCATCTATAGTTACAGTACCAGAAGATGGCCGAGTAAAGCCTGCGATACAACGCATCAAAGTTGTTTTACCACAACCGTTTGGACCAACCAGACCGTATATGTGCCCTTTTTCAAAGTCTACCGTAATGTCATCCAGTATACACGCTTTCCCATAATTTTTAGTAAGATGGCTGATTGAAATCATATTGTCCCCTCCTCACATCCGTCGTGCAGAATCAAATTCAAGATCAATTCTTTTTACTCTAAAGAACATAATAATAAACAGCGTTAAAAGAACAACTACATATCCGACCATCGCCTGGTTATACTTAACAAATTCCTTTTCTGGCCAGCCAACAGTAATATTGTTTAGCGTAGCATAGTAAATCGGCATAGGAATGCCTGCAATCATTTCGACCATGAACACTACATTTCCCATTAACATAAGCGCATAGAACACAAGACCGATCACCGGTGCGCCAAATAAGCTAAAGACGAGAACGACAGATACCATTGTTATCCAAAAAAGAAACATCGGTAGAAGCGCATACAGACATGCTGAAAAAGGTGTAAAATTCTGTCGTATAAAGGAGGGAACCAGGGCTTCTTCTTCGGTAATGATCCCTTGTGCGATGCGAAGATCTTCTGACCATCCACTTTTGAAAATGACACTTGGAAGAACGAATACACTTGCACAAAATACCACCAACAGAGTCATAGCCAGTACCATCCATACGCAATATAGCAATTGCGAATACAACCAATCAATCCTGTTAGATCGTATTAACATGTTATACTGATAACCCATACGCTGCGGAATCTCGCTAATGGTAATGAGGAACAGAATACTTGTCATTGTAATATTGCACCCATTGTACAATATATAAAACAAAGTTTCCCCCCAGTGCATGTTTAACCCCTGGATAGCTTGCGCATGGTTACCACATACTACATAACAAAAAGCAGTAACAAAAAGAAACATAAAACATGTACGTGATGAGTACATCCAGGATTCGAAATTTGCTTGTGCCATAACGTGAATCGCTCGTACACGTCCTTTATTCTTACTCATTTTGTGCCCTCCTTCTGAGACCCAATCTATAGAGTACACAAGCAAAAATGAACAATAGCACATACTCTGTGAAAGACTGAATCGCCTGCTGTACGGTCAACGCATCATTATAAAGTGTTGCTGGATGGGGCAGATTCCATCCAAATAAGTGATTTAATATGGAGGCCGACAACAAATAGTAAATGCAAGCCGGAATAGCTACTGTAAGCAATTTATCAGGTACCCAAACTGATACAGCAAGAGCAATAACAGCCCACGTTGAGCCGGAAATAAAAATTCCAATCGTAATTGAAAGATACATAGGAAGCCCATAACAAATAGCGTACCACTCCGCATATAAGCTATTGGGATCAAAGGAAATCTCATGATATGGATGAGCAACAGGATCGCACGGCAAAGCCACTAAGTTCCATATAAGAGCGTGTATAATGAAGGCAGCTGCAACAGCTGCTCCGCCGCTAAGTGCAGATGCCATTATTTTTCCAGTAGCATATTTGCTTAATGATGAGCGAAGCAGCTTCCATGTCATCACTGAAGTACGGAGTTCTTCTACCTGGCGCGTTGCATAAGGAATACATGCGCAGAAAGGCATTAGCAACATTACTCCTCCGAAAAAAATACCTACGATGGACTGTTGTAAGGCAGATTGACGATACTCACTTCCCCAAGCAGCACTTACAACCCACTCAGGAATAGACATTCCCAAGAAGCAAATTAACATGACAAGAAAACCCATAACAAAATTGAAATTCAAAAATGCGCTTTTTAACTCTTCTCTCATTTCAACCACCTATCTTATCATTAAACAACATTTTCATGCTCTTACGTCGCAATAACTATTCAGCACTTTTTAGGCTCCCTGAAACGGAAAGTGAACGTCGTTCTCAACCGCACCTTATCCGGATTTCAAGAGCTTTTTGAGTAAATCTGTTGCTCCCGAAATCCAGATAAGGTATCAAGAAGAAGGCTAACGGTCCTGATTTAGTATTACTTTATATTACAAAACACGAAAGAACGCTGATACATCTTCAAAGCATCAACATGATCAACTATTGTCCTCCTCGGCTGTATAAAATGCATTGAGTTTAGTTCTCCCACGTGACAATTTCGGGGCACAAATTGCGTCCACTGTCAGTAGAAGAAGGATCTATAAGGGCTCCTGTTTGAGCATTCACAACAATATGCTTGTAATGTTCCAATTCGACATAGTCCTGAGCGGCATCTTGTTGTTCAGTTTCATCTTGCGCTGAACTATAGTATGTACATTCGAGTACCCAGCAAGGGGCTAAACGATATACATCCGTATTATCC
>OJPS01001987.1_pt1 | contig 12427 bp, 9 predicted proteins | sample 1598551 | NCBI WGS metagenome assembly OJPS01 (sample SAMN03922488, study PRJEB24848) | human gut metagenome | isolation source: stool sample | host: Homo sapiens | place: Germany | collected 2011-05 | reverse complement strand
CGTCCAACAATGATCTCCCCGTCAAGGCCTACGGCGACGTATGCTTCAACTGCTCGATAAAAAGTGTTTCCTGCAAAAACTCGCTGACAGCTCCCATGTGCCTGACAAACTACCTTGTCGCGGAGCTTGCCCTCCGCAATTACGAGGAGGCGCACGACGTGCTCTCGCGAACCGAGGAAATACTCAGCACCGGATTTTATCTCGGAATTTAATATTTACAAAAAACGGCTTCCCACGAGAAGCCGTTTTTCTCTATTTATCCAGCGCTATGCCCATGAGCGCCTGCTTTATGCGGAATATCTGCGTTGCCTGGGCGACGTTGAAATCATCAAGCTGCTTATTGAGCTTATCTATCGCGGCAAGCTGGTTTTGCGTAAGGCCGAGCGTTTTTTCGCCGCCGTCGGATGCCTTGCGGCTGACAACGATGCCGTCGGCGTCGAGCTTTGCTTTGTTTATTATCTCCTCGGCCTTTGCGTTTGCGTCCTTTATCATTTCGTCGGCCTTTGCCTGCGCGCCCATGATAAGCTCGGCGACCCGCTCCTTGGAAAGCCCGACATCGTTTATCTGCCGGCGCAGCTCGTTATTTTCCTCTATAAGCTCCGCAAACGCGGCCTTGATCTCCGCCATCCGAGCATCGACCTTGTTGGCGTTGTAATACTTCTGCTTTGCGATATCAAACGTTATGCCGTCAAAAAACTCCATCGTAACTGACATATTTCACCCTCCGCATTTTATACACATATATAGAGCTAATATAGCGCATTTTACGCAAAAATTCAATGCACTTTTCGCGGCGGTGCGGAAGATTTTTCTTATGATCATCTTAAAAGTGTTGACAAATTATGAATTTATGAATAACATGTTAACAGCAGTGCCTCAGGGCACATAAACGCAAATTTTTATTAAAGGGGAGAAAAATGAAAAAATCAGCTCTTACCACCACGATCAGCATCCTGCTCATCGTCGCGTCGCTGTTCGCGCTTATCGCCGCCGGGTTCGGCGTCAAGGACGGACTTGCGATAAAGCAGTACAAGGAAGAGGATGCGAAGGCGGCAGACGTTGTAGGCGATCTTGAAAAGGCCATCGGCATGCTCAAGGAGAACGAGGCAGCCTATCTTGAAGGTGTCGGGACCTACGCCAAGGGTCTGAGCGACTATGCAGCCGGTCAAAAGGCCTATAACGAGGGCAAGGCTACTCTTGCTCAGGGCTATAAAGACTATGATGAGGGCAAGGCAACGCTCGCGCAGGGCTACAAAGACTATGCCGCTGGCAAAAAGGCGCTCGAGGAAGGGCGCGCAAAGGTCGCGGCAGGTCAGGCGATGATCGACGCGAACACCGACGCCTACAACGAGGGCAAGGCGCTTCTTGCAAAGATCGAGCCGCTCATGCCGCTGCTGAACACCTATGTCAAATTCCGCGACGGCAGCATCGCAAAGCTGCCCGGCTTTGACAGCGCGCAGGCATGGTTTGTCGGAAAGGTCGCACCCATTGCCGAGCGCTTGGGACTTTCCATTCCGGCAGACGTGACCGATTTCCCTGCCTATGTTCAGAACATGGTGGCAGAGGGCAAGGCTATGCTCAAGCAGTACGAAGACGGCCTGAAGGAGCTTGAAGCCGGCAAGGCAGAGCTTGCAGCCGGAGAGCAGCAGCTGGCCGAGGCCGAAAAGCAGCTTGCGCAGGGTGAGAAGGATCTCGCAGCCGGAAAGAAGGCACTCGAAGCCGGCGAAGGCGAGCTTGCTGCCGGCGCAAAGGAGCTTGCCGACGGCGCGGCTCAGCTCGAGACCGGGCGAAACGACCTTGAGGCCTTCGAGTCCGGCATGGCGCTTGTTGACGAATACACCATGGTATGCTTCAAAAACGAGCCTATATACCGCCACAACGGCGACATGGCCGTTCCCGGTCCCGAGCAGCGCCTCGGCTCCGACTTTGACTGGAAAAAGTACGACGAAAACGGTAACCTCATGACGCTGCGCACCGGCGAGCCGTATCTGGATCTTGACCAGTGCCTTGTTGTCTGCAAGAGCTTCCGCGAGTCGGTCGATCACCACGTTGCCGACGTAACGCACGAGCTTTACATGCGCCTTGGCCTGTATGTCGCGCTCGCCGTCGCCGCCGTTCTCGGCATCATCGGCGGCATACTGGGTCTTGTCGGCAAAAAGGGCGCGTTCGTGCTCGGCATCATCACCGCGGTGCTTGCAGTCGGCTGCAACATCTTCGGTCTGCTGACCCGTTATCACGGCTACACCTATCCGCTCAAGGACGGGACCTATTCCGGCACCCTGCAAATAATCGCGATAATCACCTTTGCGCTTGTCGCGCTCGGCTTCCTTATCGTGACCGCCGCAGCAAAGAACGAGGCCGCAAAGCAGGCCGCCGAAGCCTGAAAATTTTAATATTTCGAGCGCTCTGAACAGTTCGGAGCGCTCGTTTTATTATTATCAATTGTTGCATAAAAATAAATATGTTATATACTATAGGTATAATTAACATACCCTTAACGTATGGATCCCGGAGGCTAATATGACTGACAGAAAGCTTAACCTGACCATGCTGTGCGATTACTATGAGCTCACTATGGGCAACGGCTATTTCGACCACGGCATGGGCGATAAGATCACCTATTTTGATGTTTTTTACCGTCAGAATCCCGATAACGGCGGCTTTGCCATCGCTGCCGGACTTGAGCAGGTGGTCGAATATATCCAGAACCTGCACTTTGACGACGAGGATATAGAGTATCTGCGCGGCAGGAAAATGTTCTCCGAGCAGTTCCTTGAGTATCTGCGCAATTTCAAGTTCGAGGGCGATATCTGGGCGGTTCCGGAGGGAACGCCCGTGTTTCCGCGTGAGCCGCTTATGATCGTGCGCGCGCCGGCAATTCAGGCTCAGCTTATCGAGACCTACGTTCTGCTTGAGATAAATCATCAGAGTCTTATCGCGACCAAGGCGAACAGAGTTTGCCGCGCTGCCGAGGGCAGAGTCGTGCTTGAGTTCGGCTCGCGCCGCGCACAAGGCATCGACGGCGCCGTTACCGGCGCAAGAGCCGCCTACATCGGCGGCTGCGCAGGCACCGCATGCGCCCTTTCCGACACGCGCTACGGCGTTCCGGCAGGCGGCACGATGGCACACTCCTGGGTGCAGATGTTCGACTCGGAGTACGAGGCCTTCAAGGCTTATTGCGAGACCTATCCGACCAACGCGACGCTGCTCGTCGACACCTACAACTCGCTCAAAAGCGGCGTTCCCAACGCCATCCGCGCGTTCAATGAGGTGCTCAAGCCCCTCGGCATAACAAAATGCGGCATCCGCTTTGACTCCGGCGATATGGCATATCTCACGCGCAAGGCGCGCGCAATGCTCGACGAGGCCGGCTGGCCCGAATGCAAGATCACCGTTTCAAACTCCCTCGACGAGCGCCTTATAACCGAGCTTCTGCTTCAGGGCGCGAAGATCGACTCCTTCGGCGTCGGCGAGAGACTTATAACCGCAAAATCCGACCCCGTGTTCGGCGGAGTGTACAAGCTCTGCGCCGTTGAGGATGACGACGGCAACATCATCCCCAAGATCAAGATCAGCGAAAACGTCGGCAAGATCACAAACCCCGGCTTCAAGAAGGTCTATCGCTTCTTCGAGCGTGAAAACGGCATGGCCGAGGCAGACTACATCTGCATGCACGACGAAATCGTTGACGACACAAAGCCCCTCGAGATCTGCGATCCGGCCGCACGCTGGAAGCGCAAAACGATGGAAAACTTCAAGGCGCAGGAGCTGCTCGTTCCCATATTTGAAAAGGGCAAGCTCGTCTACGAGCTTCCGACGCTTGACGAGATAAGACGCCGCTGCGCATACGAGGTGTCCACCCTCTGGCCGGAGGTCAAGCGCTTTGACTTCCCCCATCAGTACTATGTCGATCTGTCCGAAAAGCTCATGTCGCTCAAGGACGAGATGCTCGACGCAAAGAGGTAATGCATATGAATTCCGAAAAACGCCGCGAATATATAATGAACGCTCTCAAGCAGACCGACCGCCCGATAAGCGCGTCAAAGCTTGCAAAGGAGCTGTCGGTCAGCCGTCAGATCATCGTCGGCGACGTTGCGCTGCTGCGCGCCTCCGGCGAGAAGGTGCTCGCCACGCCGCGCGGATACGTCATTGACCTCTCGGTCGCAAGCGACCAGTACACCGTCGCCTGCGTACACGATTTTGACAACATGGAAAAAGAGCTGAACATCATGGTCGATAACGGCGCCACGGTCGTGAACGTCACGGTCGAGCATCCGCTGTACGGCCAGCTCACAGGGCCGCTGCACCTGTCAAACCGATACGATGTCGAGCAGTTTATAAAAAAATGCGGCGAAAACGACGCAAGCCCCCTGAGCACGCTCACAGGCGGGATACATCTGCATGTGCTCTCCTGCCCCAATGCCGAGTGCTTCGAGCGCATCAAAGCTCAGCTTGAGCAGGCCGGACTTCTTTATACTCAAAAGCAGTAATTGATCATTGACAAATGTGACAATAAGCGTTAAAGTAGACTATGCAAGTGTCAAGACACTTAGTAGTCTACTTTTTTGTTACGAGGTAATCGCTTATGTCCAAGGTCAATGCATTTTTCAGGCGCAAGGATATTGAGGTCAGCCTCAAGCGCTACGGTATAGACGCGCTCGGCGCAATGGCGCAGGGGCTTTTCTGCACGCTGCTCGTCGGCACGATTCTCGACACGCTCGGCACGCAGCTGGGCATTTCGTTTCTGGCTCAGCCGCTTATCGAGATCGGCGAAACGGGCTACACTATAGGCAAATTTGCCTCGGCCATGGTCGGCCCGGCGATGGCGGTTGCCATAGGCTATGCGCTGCATGCCCCGGCGATGGTGCTGTTTTCGCTCATCCCGGTCGGCTATGCGACGAACGTCATGGGCGGCGCGGGCGGACCGCTTGCCGTTTATGTCGTCGCGATAGTCGCAGCCGAGTTTGGCAAAATGGTCTCGAAGGAGACTAAGATCGACATTCTCGTGACGCCGATAGTCACGATCCTCATCGGCATCGGCGCGGCTTACTTCATCGCGGCCCCCATCGGCAAGGGCGCAATGGCCGTCGGAACGCTCATAAAATGGGCTACGACTCAGCAGCCGTTTGTCATGGGCGTGCTCGTTTCCGTCATCGTCGGCATTGCGCTCACGCTGCCGATATCCTCGGCCGCAATTTGCGCAGCTCTCAGCCTCACGGGTCTTGCAGGCGGCGCGGCTCTCGCAGGCTGCTGTGCGAACATGGTAGGCTTTGCGGTCGTTTCGTTCAGGGAAAACGGCTGGGGCGGCGTAGTTTCTCAGGGACTTGGCACCTCGATGCTGCAAATGGGCAACATCGTGCGCAACCCGAAGATATGGATACCTGCCATCGCGGCAAGCGCCGTTACCGGCCCTGTCGCCACCTGCCTGTTCAAGCTTGAGATGAACGGCGCGGCGGGTACCTGCGGTCTCGTCGGCCCTATCGGCGTGTGGACCGGATGGTCAAATCCCTCGGCCGAGGCGCTGCTCGACGGCGCGGCGGCGATCACCCCCACCGCGGTCGATTGGATAGGCCTTGCGCTTATAACCATCGTCCTTCCTGCCGTTCTCTCCTGGGATTTCGGCTTTATCTGCCGCAAACTCGGATGGATAAAAGACGGCGACATGAAGCTGAACTAAATATGTGCAAAAGCTCCGATGCTCAGCAGCGTCGGAGCTTTTTTACGCACAGAAAGCGGAGGCAAATGCCTCCGCTTTCCGCAGCTGAAATTAATTTAAAAGGAGATAATGTTATCGGAAATTACTCGCACTGGGCAGGATTTTCCCAGAGCAGGAGCTTGGTGCCGATGCCCTTTTCGAGTGCGGTCTGATACAGGTCGTAGCCGAGGCCGAGGTCGAAAACGCTCATGCCGCATGCGATGAAGCAGATGATATCGTCATCGCTGGTGCGTCCCTGCTGCTGACCCATGATGATCTTGCCGATGGCCAGAGAATCGTCGAGCTGCTCCTTCAGGCCGAGGTCGATGAGGTGGTATACGGGGCCGCCGATGACGCCTGCGTAGTACTCTTCCTTATCGCCGGTCGCTATCGCGTCCTCGACATATGCGTGGTGCAGGCCGATGTGGTCGTATACGACCTTCATCTTGGTCCACAGGCCGCCGTTCTTCTCGTACTCGCCGCCCTCTTCCTGGTCGAAGTGGATCGGGCCGGAGGCGAGGATGGTGCAACCGGGCTTTACCCACTCGCCCTTGAGGTTCAGGAATGCGGTGCGCGATGCGGCGACGGAGATGACGTCTGCCTGACGAACTGCCTTTTCGAGATCCTGCTCGACGACGGCTTCAACGCCGTATGCCTCGCGGACATGTGCCGCCAGCTTCTCTGCCGGAGCGAGGGAGTGGTTATTGCAGATGACCTTCTTGACCTTGGGCATCTGGGTGATCACGTTGTCAAGGCAGGAGGTGCCAATAGCGCCGCAGCCGATGCACAGCAGGACTTCCGCGTCCTTGCGAGCAAGATAGCGGGTCGCAACGCCGGGAACGGCACCGGTGCGTGCGGCGCTGAGCAGGTTTGCGCTCATGTAAGCGATGGGTTCGCCGGTGTCCTTATTATTAAGGGTGACCATCAGAACGCTGCGAGGCAGGCCCTTCTTCTTGTTTGCGGCGTTAGAGCCGTACCACTTCTGGCCGCAGATATCGAATCTGCCGCCGAGATAAGCGGGCATTGCGACGAAGCGGCGGTCGGGGCCGGCGACGGGCATATTGGGGAACTCGCTTTCCTTGGGGAATACGATGTACATGCCGTGGTTATTGTGGTTATTGCCGCCCATGAGATAATCGCCCTTTGCAAGCAGGGTGAACACCTCTTCTGCATTATCTATGCACTTTCTTGCATCCAGAACGCCTGCTGCGATGGTGTCGGGCTCGGACATGTAAAGGAACTCTGTTTTATGAGCCATGGTGGTTCTCCTTTCGGTTGATCGGGACTTTCCCGCAATTATTCGTTTTGAGCAATACGGCAATATATTGCCCTGCGATATATCAAAATTTACATTGTATATCTAAAATAGTCAATGCTTTCGCCCGATAAATCACACTATATTCGCAAAAGATGAGAATATTTTTGCTTTTTCTATAAAAACAACAAATACCCATTGACTGCGTACATGAATATGTGGTAATATTTCTGTACTAAACAATACAAAATAAATCAGTTTTTCCTTGAAATCGGGGTGTGAATTGCATGAGCGAGCAAATACCAAAGCTTAGAGTGCTTAGTCAGTGCATCAGTCCGGCATCGAAAACCGTTGGGCACCATCGCCATCGCGAGCCGGAGCTGCTGCTTGTCACAAGCGGTGAGCTTCGCGCGCTGCTCAACGGGCGCGAGCTTGTCCTGCGTGAGGGTGAAGGTCTGTTTATAAACAGCGGCGCAGCGCACGGAGTCGTTGCAAACTCAAAGGAGGGCGCAAATTTCATCTGCGTAAGCTTCAGCACCGACTGCATCGCCGGCGCAGACGACACCCGGCTTCAGGCGCGTTATGTAGATCCAATTCTCAAGGCGCGCAATCTGGACTATGTTCCCCTGCGCGGCAGCGGCTGGGCAAACGACATATGCGATATTATGCGCAGTATGCAGTCAACGTATTCTTCGAAAATGCCGGGCTACGAGCTGAAGCTGAAAATAATGGTGTCGGAAATATGGCTCACGCTGTACGAAAACTGTGTGCCCGATCTCGGCGATAAGCGCAGCGTTTCGCACGCGGAAAAGGCGCGTATTGATATTCTGCGCAGATTTATTCAGGAAAATTACGCCGAAAAGATAACCCTTGAGGACATCGCCGCCTCCGCGCACATAAGCCGAGGCGAATGCTGCCGCATATTCAAGCGCCTGTACGGCACAACACCGTTTCAGTACCTTGTCCACTACCGCCTGACGCGCAGCGTTTACTATCTGTCGGAGACCGACAAAAGCATATCGCAGATCGCGCAGAGCGTCGGCTTTTGCAGCAGCAGCTATTACACCAAATGCTTCCGCTCGGAGTATAACTGCACGCCGCTCAAATTCCGCCAGGCTCAGCATCGTCTGGCCGAAATATAGTCCCAATAACGCCTTGAAAAAATCAGCCCACGGAGCAAATGCTCCGTGGGCTGATTGGTTTTATTTCACTATCTCTATCTCATCGCCGGTCTTTATCTCGCCGGATTCAAGAACCTTTACGAATATGCCCTCGCGCGGCATAACGCAGTCGCCTGCGGCCTTGCGTATCGCGCAGTCGTTATGGCACTCCTTGCCGATCTGCGTGACCTCGCACAGTGCCGAGCCTATACGCAGCTTTGTGCCGACAGGCAGCGTGTGCACCGCCATGCCCTCAACAAGGATATTCTCGGCAAACGCACCGTGCTTGAGCTCAAAGCTGAGTTTTTCCTGAAGCTTTGCAACACTGTCGACCGACAGCAGACTCACCTGTCTGTGCCAATTGCCGGCATGGGCATCTCCCTCGATGCCCCAGTCCTTTTTCAAAAACGCCTCGGGGATCTCATGCTTTTGTATTCCCCTTACGTCACTTATGCAAATTGCGGCTATCTTCGCCATTTTTCAGCCTCCTATACGATACATGCTCCGCTTTGCCTCGCTGCGCTCGGTCGCCGAAAGCGCGACATGCTTTTCCGGCTTGTGTGATACGGCAGAAATTATAGTATCTTTCAGTTCCTGCCCGTGCAGACCTCTGACCGGCAGTTCCTCGGCCGAATGCAGACACGGCTTCAGGCAACCGTCCGCCGTCAGGCGCAGGCGGTTGCATTCCGAGCAGAAGTGGTTGCTCAGCGGGCTTATAAGCCCGACCTCGCCTTTCGCGCCGGGAAGCTTATACAGCCTTGCGACCGTGTGCTTTTCGCTCGGCACTGCGCGCAGCTGCGGCAGCCTTTCGAGCACCGCGCCGTCCGGAAGAAATGCGCTTGCCGCAAACTCACCCTTAGTATCTCCGATGGGCATAAGCTCTATGAACCTAAGCTGCACGGGATAGTGCAGCGTAAGCTCGGCAAGGGACGCGATCTCATCATCGTTAAAGCCGCCGATAAGCACGGTATTGAGCTTAACAGGGCTCATCCCGGCCTCGAATGCCGCGCGTATGCCGTCAAATGCGTCTGAAAGCTTTCCTCCGCGCGTGATCTTTGCGTATTTTTCCGCATCGAGCGTATCGAGGCTGATATTTATCCTGTGTATACCGGCTTCATACAGCTCTTTTGCGATCGACGCAAGGAGTGTGGCATTCGTCGTAAGGCTCATATCCTCTATGCCCGGTATCTCGCCGAGTGCTCGCACGAGAGGCACAATATCACTCCGCACCAGCGGCTCACCGCCCGTTATGCGCAGCTTTTTCATGCCAAGCTCCGCCGCGGCGTGAGCTATTTCCACGAACTCATCCGCGCTCATCGCTGAGTGGCAGGGGCATTCGGCCATTCCATCCGGCGGCATGCAGTAGACGCAGCGCAGGTTGCAGGCATCGGTCACCGACATGCGCAGATATTCGATTTTTCTGCCATATCCGTCAGTCATTTTCTTTTACTCGCAGAACACCCCACGGGCTTTTCTGAACTCCGCTATTCTCTCGTCGCGGATGTGTCCGTCCTTTATGACAGTCGCCTTCTTCAGCGATTCCGGGTATTCGTCGAAATCCTTTTCTATAATAATATCGATATAGTTTGAAATGCCCTCGCTGAGCACCTTGGTCACGGTTATCGGATACATGGCCGGGGTGTTATCGACCGCGTAGTGGATAACGCCGTCGACGACGTACACCGGATCGTCTATCGTCGTCGGGTGCGAGGTCTCGATCTCAAGATGCGGATCGCAGCTTACGTCTATTATAAGCGTGCCGGGCTTCATTTTCTTTAGATCTTCCTTATATATAATTCTGTCGGTGCGCGTGGTATCCCACATGACGCAGTTTATGAGCACATCGTAATCGAACATGTTCTTGCGGAAAAGCTGCTCGAGCCTGTGGCTGTAAACGTCAACGCGAGCACCGAGACCGTGCAGAATGCGCATTGCACCCTTTGCCGTCTGGCCGTTTCCGAGGATGGCTACGCACGTGTCATACGGCATTTTTCCGCAGTATCTGAACGCCTGCATAACAGCAGCCTCACCGGCGACCTCGCGGTTGCGGTAGAAGATATAACGGCCGTGCTCGAATATCTCCTCCCACGCAACGACTGTGTGCTTTTTGCGGATCATATCGCTTGTGAAGTCGATGTTCTGCACCGTGTGCGCCCAGCCGAACATGATCTTGCTGCTGTTTATCTCGTCGAGATAGTCTGCATCGCCGAGCTTAACATCGGTTATGATATCGCATGCAAGCGCCTGCTCGCGCGGCACTATATGGCAGCCGCAGGCCGCGTACTCTTCATCGCTCACGCCGACCGCTGTGCCATAGCCTGTTTCAAAATACAGCTTGTCGGCATTTTTTATCTTGCCTATGTGCTCCGGCAGAAGGGCGCGGCGGCCTTCGCCGTTTTTGTGGCTTATAAGGAAACCTATCGTTTTCATTTATTACTCTCCTGTCTTAATATTTTTTCAGGTCATACTGCCTTGCCTTGAGCGCGAGCTTATCCCTGAAGAACGCCTTGAATTCCTCGGAGTGCTCGGCGACCTTGTGCAGATCCTGATGTATGTTTATCTCGATTATCTTAAAGCCGTCATCCGTGATGGCGATATCAAAGCCGAGATACTCAAGCTCGGGCATGAAGCGGCAGATGTCCGTTATGCCTTTTTTCATAAGCTCCCAGTTGGGAACTATGCCCTCGATCTCAACGCCGGTATCGGGATGGATCGGGCACGGCGTGAACTTATGGTCGATTATCTTCTCGGCGCAGTAGTAGCGGCCGGTGGGAATGTCGATCTTCGCGCATATGCCGCCGTAGCCGACATTGTCGGTAAAGCCCGTTGAGGACGAGCCGATGCGCATATACGTCTGCATGATCTTCGGCTCGTACGCCGACTGGTTTACGACCGCAACGCGGATGGTGTTGACAGAGTACGGATATATCTTCTTCAGATCCTTGTGCATGAAGAGGTATTCCGTTATGACGTAGATCGACTTAAACCCCTCTATCATGCTTTTTATCTCATCCTCGGTCATCTCGTCGCCGTTAATGAGATATTTGCCGTCGGCATACTCCATGCGGTAAAATCCGTCGCCGTGGGTTCCGGACGAGGGCTTGAGCGCAAGCAGCTTTTCCCGGCGCAGCAGGGCGAATATTCCGTCGAACGACGCGTCAAAGCCCTCGGGGATATCCTGAAGCGCCTTTATGCAGGTCTCGCCCTCCATTTTAATTATGTCGTAGTAATACTTTGCAAGATACTGCTTGTACGGCTCAAAGACATATCGCGTCGTCGTTTTGTCGTTTATCCATATTTGATAGCTGTTGTTTATTCTGTTTAGCCAGTGGTACTGATAGTCGGACAGGAAGCTTTTATAGTTATCCTTAGTAAGCCCGTATTGCTTTATTCTGAACGACAGGAAGCCTCGCTTATAGCACCAGAGCTTCTGTGAAAGCGTTGTGCCCTTATTGTGCCGGAAGTCGTCCCAGACCGAGCTCATCCAGAGCTTCTGCATATAAGGCCTTATGCCGGGGCGGCAGCAGCGGCGCACAAAGCGCTTAAAGCGCTTATCCTTAAACGCCGTCCACCACTTTTCGCGCGTGACTACTACAGTTTCGCGCTTTTTTTCAAGCCTGTCGAGCAGGAAGCTGTTGAGCGCATCGCTGTGCGCGATCGGCGGCAGGTCGGGGTTTGTGTCGATAGAGTCGATGACAAAGCCGCCTTCCGTTAGCATGATGCTCACGGTGAAATACTCGATCTCGCTTATGTATCCGGCGATACCGGTGACGGTTTTTATTATCTCGTCCCAGCAGCCGATCTTCCGGCCGTCAAGCTCGCCGGAGGGCGTAACTGCACGGCAGCGAACATTCTCGCCGTCGAGATCCGTGAAGTAATAATCAAGCAGCCTTGTCTCTTTGAGCTTTTCGTTTGCCGCGTATATTCTCAAAAGGCCGGGTGCATCGCTTATTTTATAAGGCTCGGCTATAACATAGCCGTATTTGAAGGTCGAGATAAGCTCATACAGGCTGTTTTTGTCGTAATACTCGCGCTTGCACGGATTTTTCTCAAAATCCTCGGGCAGGTCGTCGGGATAGTCGCTCAATAGATACGCCGCATCGTACTGATTGCCGAAAATGCTCATGCGCGCTTTGCATGCCGTGTCCTCTTTAAGCTCATAGCAGTCATCGCCCGTGCGCTTTATGACATACGCGCAGCGATTCGCCGAGGTTCGGTCGGGACGGATGACAAGCTCGCCGCGCTCATCAAGAAGCTGGATGAAATCGTCATAGTTCTCGCCGAATTTTCTGTCCACCGTGTCGATCGGCAGGAATA
>OJPS01001984.1_pt1 | contig 12449 bp, 10 predicted proteins | sample 1598551 | NCBI WGS metagenome assembly OJPS01 (sample SAMN03922488, study PRJEB24848) | human gut metagenome | isolation source: stool sample | host: Homo sapiens | place: Germany | collected 2011-05 | reverse complement strand
CTACACTAGATCGCTCGTCGGCAGCGTCAGATGTGTATAAGAGACAGGATATATTCCGTCCAGACCGACGCTTACACCAGCGACACGCAGACCGTTGACAACCTGGGTCTTAAGCTCAACTATTATTACGACGGCACAAAGCTGCCAGAGATAATCAGAACCATCGGTATCAGCAACGTTGAGACCAAGCTGCTTGTTCCGAATGTTGCGAAGATATCCAAGGACGAGATAGGCAGGGTAAAGGCGGAGGATCTCGTACAGAACCGTTCCGACGTTCAGAACGCGATCTACGAATCCCTCAAAAAGACCCTGGAGCCGCAGGGGATCATCGTGACCGCGTTCGCGATCGAAAACCTCGCGTTTGAGGACGCTTTTGAGCAGTCGATCCAGGCGAAGGTGATAGCGGCGCAGGACGCTCTCAAAATGCAGAACAAGACCGCTGAGCGCGAGGAAGAGGCAAAGCAGAAGGTCATCGCGGCGCAGGCGGAGGCTGATTCCCAGAAGATAAAGGCGGACGCTGATGCGTACTCCATTCAGGCGGTGCAGGAGCAGCTCGCAAAAAGCCCGAACTACATCGACTATCTCAAGATAAACAACTGGAACGGAGTTCTCCCGCAGGCAATCGGAACAGAGGTAAATCCGTTCATAGGGATCGACGCGGCGGCTTCCACTGCAAAGAGCAGTTCCTCCGCTTCCGCACAGGTATCTACGGACGCCGAGTAACTTGAAGGACCATCAGAATTATCATCAGGAAATGCCGGGCGGCGTTTGTCGCCCTGCATTTTCCCATTTTATAAAGGAAGGGTAACAGAATTGGATTACACAACATTAAAACGAAACGCGCTTACCAGCTTCTTTTCCAGAACTAACGAAATGCAGCGCCGCGCGGTGTTCCGCGTGAAGGGAGCAGTCCTGATAATCGCGGGCGCGGGCAGCGGAAAGACTACAGTGCTCTGCAACCGTATCGCTAACATGATGAGATTCGGCAACGCGTATCTTGACGAGACCGTCCGCGGCCTCACTTCGGAGCAGGAGCAGTTTCTCCAGGATTTCCCCGCGATGGAAAAGACCCCGGAGAATGCGGAGCGCCTTGCGGAGATCGTAGCAGTCGAGCCGGTGCAGCCCTGGAATATCCTCGCGATAACCTTCACCAACAAGGCGGCGGGGGAGCTTCGCCAGCGCCTTATCGACATGATAGGCGAGGACGCGGAGAAGATAAACGCGTCAACGTTCCACTCTGCGTGTGTGAAGATACTGCGCCGTGAGATCGAAAACCTCGGCTACCAGAGGAGCTTCACGATTTACGATGATGATGATTCCAAGCGTATCATCAAGGACGCCATGAAGAAGCTGAACCTCGACGAAAAGGTGTTCAACCCGAAGGTGTTCAAGAACATGATCTCCCGCTGCAAGGACAAGATGATATCCCCGGAGGAGTACGCGCCGATGGCTAACGCTTCCGGCGAGCTGATGGAGAAGCGCTGCGCGGAGGTCTACACCGAGTACCAGAGCGCGCTCAGGAGCGCCAGCGCGGTGGATTTCGACGATATAATCTACCTTACAGTAAAGCTGTTCGAGGATTTTCCGGACGTTCTTTCGCACTACCAGCACCTTTATAAATACATAATGGTCGACGAGTATCAGGATACGAACGTTGCGCAGTACCGCCTTATCTCGCTGCTTGCGGGGAACAACGGAAACCTCTGCGTGGTCGGCGACGACGACCAGTCAATTTACCGCTTCCGCGGCGCGACTATCGAGAATATCCTCAGCTTCGAGAAGCAGTACCCCGGCTGCGAGGTAATAAAGCTCGAGCAGAACTACCGTTCCACCGAGAATATCCTGAACGCTGCGAACGCCGTGATACGCAACAACAAGCAGCGCAAGGACAAGCAGCTCTGGTCTGCGCTGGGCGACGGCGACAAGATAAAGTGCTGCAATTTCGAGAGCGAGATAGCCGAGGCGCGTTTCGTTGCCGACACTATCCTTGACGGCGTGAAGGAAGGCAAGCACTACACGGATTACGCGCTGCTGTACCGCAGCAACTCCCAGTCGAGAAGCTTTGAGAACACCCTGGCGCGCTCGGGAATTCCGTACACCATCGTAGGCGGTCTGAGGTTCTACGACCGCAAGGAGATACGCGACATCATGGCGTACCTCGCGGTGATAAACAACCCGTATGACTCCGTGCGTTTCCGCAGGATAATCAACGAGCCGAAGCGCGGTATCGGCGACGCCACGGTTGAGGAGATAATCCGTATCTCCGACGGGCTGCATATTTCTCCGGTGGAGGTCTGCCGCGAGGCTTCGCAGTTTGAGTCGCTGTCGAGAAAGTCGGCTGCGCTGAAGGCTGCCGCAAACCTGTTTGACGAGCTGGACGAGCTTGCGGATTCGCTCCGCCTGGACGAGCTTATCGACGCCGTTGCGGAGAAATCCGGATACATAAAGTCAATGCAGGCTCTGGGCGAGGAAGGCTCCACGCGTATTGAGAACATCAGCGAGCTGAAATCCAACGCCCTGACGATGATACAGGAGAACGAGGATACCACGCTTCCGGATTTCCTCGAGCAGGTGGCGCTGGTTTCCGACCTTGACAGCTACGACGGCGACCTTGACCGGGTATCGCTCATGACGATGCACAGCGCGAAGGGTCTGGAGTTCGACACGGTATTCCTTGTAGGCGCCGAGGACAACATTTTCCCGAGCTACCGCAGCATAAACGACCCCGCCGAGATGGAGGAGGAGCGCCGTCTTGCATACGTAGCGATAACCCGTGCGAAGCGCATGCTGTATGTAACGCACACGTCCTACCGCGTGCTCTACGGTCAGACGATGAGAAACCGCCTGTCGACGTTTATCCGCGAAATACCGGAGGAGTACATCGAAAAGACCGGCGACCGTCCGAAGCAGGCGTCGACCTGGAAGAAGCCGGAGAAGCCGAACTACCTTGCTCAGGAAGCGGCGAAGATGGTAACGAAGCCGACGCCGGTAGTATCCGGAATAGTATTTGCGCCGGGCGACCGCGTGAAGCACAACGTATTCGGCCAGGGAACCGTAGACGAAGCAAAGCGCATGGGCAACGACACCATGCTGACGATCAGCTTTGACAACGGTCAGGTGAAGAAGGTAATGGCGAACTTCGCCCGCATTGAGAAACTGTGATCAGGAGGACTGCGAAGATACATGAGTAAGACTACGATAAACATGATGTCCAGCGCCACATCGGTGAAGGGTCAGGGCGTAGGCTCTGCATATATAGAGCAGGTCGGGCTTGTGAGCAGCGAACTTTCCGACAAGTTCGAGGTCACGATAAACAAGCGCATTAAGGCGGACATCACACATTACCACACGATAAACTTTGGATATTATCTTTCGATGAAGTCACTCACTAGCAGGGGAAAGTCGGTAGGGTATGTCCACATGCTGCCGGAAACGGTGGAGACGAGCGTGAATCTCCCGCGCTTCATGAAGCAGATATTCTATAAGTACATGATCAGCTTCTACAAGCGCATGGATTATCTTGTGACGGTAAATCCGTACTTCATCGGCAGGCTGGCGCACTACGGCGTTGACAAATCGAAGGTTACGTATATCCCGAACTTCGTTTCTTCGGAGGTGTTCCACCCGGTTTCCCCGGAGGAGAAGATAAAGCTGCGCGAGAAATACGGAATAGATAAGGACAAATTCACCGTTATCTGCGCGGGTCAGCTCCAGGTGCGCAAGGGAGTTTTCGATTTCATCGAGGTTGCTAAGCGCATGCCTGATGTGCAGTTCGTATGGGCTGGAGGATTTTCGTTCGGCAAGATCTCCGACGGCTACGGCGAGATAAAGAAGATCTGTGATGATCCGCCGGCAAATGTGAAGCTGCTCGGAATAATCGACCGTGAGTACATGAACGAGGTGTACAATCTGGGCGACGTTATGTTCCTGCCCAGCTTCGAGGAGCTGTTCCCGATGACGATACTCGAGGCGATGTGCGTAAATATCCCGGTGTTCCTGAGAGGCCTTGATATCTACCCGGATATCCTTTTTGACTTCTACAGCAAGGCTGACGATGTTGACGGCTTCGTTAAGGAGCTTGACAGGCTCCACAACAATAAGGAGTATTACGCGCAGCAGTGCGAGGCTTCCAGGCGCGGAAATCACTTCTACTCAAGAGAGCATGTAACGAAAATGTGGGACGAGTTTTACTCAATGGTCAGGGATTCAATCAAGAAATAAATCAGAGCCGCAGGTTTCACTGCGGCTATATTTATATACGGTAACCTCTAAACCCCACCGCTTTATTCCCGATAGGGTGATCCTGAAAGATTTAAAACCTCACGCACAAGTTATACAACAAAATGGGCAGGCTCACCGCCTGCCCACTTTTGTCAATTTTTCGGAAGCGCCATAGTGAATGTAGTTCCGCTGCCCTCGGAGCTTTTGACAGTTATCGAACCGCCGTGGAGCGAAACTCCATGCTTTACGATGGAAAGCCCCAGACCAGTTCCGCCTATCTTGCGGGAATGGCTCTTATCCGCACGGTAGAACCGCTCGAATATTCGGTCGATACTATCCGCAGGAACCCCTATTCCCGTATCTGATACGGTCACTACGATATCGTCGCCGCTGCTGCGGACGTCTACGTCCGCCCTGCCGCCCTGTTTATTGTACTTCACAGCGTTGTCTAGCAGGTTGTAGATCATCTCCTCAAGAACTGTTGCTATACCGGTAAACTCGGAGCGCTCTCCGGTCACAGAGATAGTCACGTGCTTCTCGTCTGCCTGCGGGCGGAGCCGCTCTGCGGCGGACTGAGCCAGCTCGTACAGATCAACTCTCTCCCGTTGGTCGGAGAACGTGTTCTCGTCAAGCTGCGACAGCTTGAGTATATCCTGTATCAGGGTTATCATGCGGCCGGCTTCGTCGCGGATATTCTTCGCAAAGCCCGGAATGTCCTCCGGCTTTACGATACCGCCGACCAGCATATCGGAAATCCCGTAAATAGTGGTGAGCGGAGTTTTCAGCTCGTGGGAAACATTTGAGGTGAACTCGCGGCGCAGTTCCTCGCGGGCTTCCTTTTCAGTGATATCAAGGATTATCATGACTGCGCCGGTAACGCTGCTTCCCGTGAACGCCGGCGTTGCAATTACCTGGTATATCTTCTCGGACAGCGTGAGGTCGGTCTCGCTGCGCTTGCCTGCGAGGGCGTCCTCGACAGCGCTGCGGAATGCTTCGCTGCGGTTCAGGACCAGCACGCTGCGGCTGGAGCCGGTAAAGTCAGAGCCGAGGATCTTCAGCGCAGCCGTGTTATAGGAAAGCACCTCGGTTCGGCTGTCGATGATTATAAAGCCCTCGCTCATATTCTCTGTGATAAGCGAGAACTCCTTCCGGCTTCGGGTAAGCTCCGCGATCTGCTGATCTATCTCGTGGTTCTGCTCGCTTATGCGGTGGAGCAGCGGCGCGATCTCGCTGTAGCTCTCGCCGATGTCGGGATTCTTGAGGTCGATGCTGTTTATCGGCTTAACGACCACCCTCGCAACTATAGCTGCAACTCCCAGCGACACCATCGCCGCTATAATAACAACCAGCAGAACTTCCCACCACATGCCTGCGATACGCGCAGCCACGGTATCCATCGTACCGGCCACGCGCACTATGCAGCCGTACCCGATGACACGGGCGCAGTACACCGTCATCTCCGACATGGTGTAGCTCTCGCGTATTGCGGTGCCGGTTCCCGACTGCTTCGCAGCGACTACCTCCTCACGACCGAGGTGGTTTTCCATTGTCGCTGGGTCGGCTTCGTTGTCGAAAAGTACCGTGCCGTCCTGACCGATATAGGTTATGCGGTTCTCAAATGTGCCATGGATATCATGGCTGAGCTTGCGGAGGCTCTCAACATCGTCGTCGGGCGAGGTGTTCTCCATCGTTGCCGCGAGAAGCATCGCCTGCTGCTCAAGCTGCCTCTTGAAAAGCTGCTGCTCCTTCGTGTAGGCTACGCCGAGCACCATTGCAACAGCAGAAATTATAGCGACCAGCGAAACGATGAACGCTCCGCCGAAAATTCGTTTCGTCATACGCGCTCCTTATGTTATGTCAACTGCCTTGTAGCCTATTCCGCGGACAGTCTCGATCATGCCGCCGCAGTCTCCTAGCTTCATTCGCAGCGTGCGGATATGTACGTCCACGGTGCGGCTCTCGCCGTCGAAATCGTAACCCCAGACCTTCGTGATGATCTTCTCGCGGGAAAGCACCGTGCCGATATTTTCAAGCAGGTAGCACAGCAGTTCGAACTCCTTGAAGGTAAGCTGAACTTCATTACCATTGACCCGCACGATATGCTTCGAGGTGTTGACGTAAAGCCCGCCTACCTCGTATTCCTTTGTTTCCTGCGAGGTAGTGCGGCGCAGCAGCGCCTTTATGCGGGAGATAAGCTCCATGGTGCCGAATGGCTTTGCAACGTAGTCGTCGGCGCCGCTGTCAAGACCTATCACCTTATCATACTCCGAGCCCTTCGCGGTCAGCATAATAACCGGAAGCCCCGCATACTCCGGGTTGGAGCGCAGCTTCGCCAGTACCTGCATGCCGTCCTCCTCGGGGAGCATTATATCCAGCAGCAGGACAGACGGCGTTTCCTCCTTCAGAGCCGCCCAGAACTCGCTCGGGCGCTCGAAGCCCTTTGCCTCTAGCCCGGAATTGTTCAGCGCGTACAGCACGAAGTTCCTGATATTCGCGTCGTCCTCCAGCATGTATATCATAAATTGTCCTCTCTTTCAGCGGACCGGGCTCAGCGTTCTCCCGTGATGGAGTAGACCACCCATTCCGCGATATTTGTTGCATGGTCGGCGATACGCTCGAGGTACTTTGCCGCCATCAGCAGATCCATGAAGTACTCGGCGTCGCCGGAATCGCTGCGCACCAGCTCGATAAGCTCGCGCTTTACCTCAAGGAAGCGCGCGTCTACCTTATCGTCTGCTTCTATGGCTTCTTTCGCGAGCTTCACGTCTTTTCTGACGAAGGAATCAACGCTCATGGTCACCATGCTGATGGCTTCGTTTGCCATGTCCGAGATATGCACCTTGCCCGCAAGCTCGGTGGAGTGCACGAATCCCGCTATTTCCGCGATATCCTGCGACTGGTCGCCGATACGCTCCATGTCGGAGATCATCTTCAGCGCCGAGGAAACGCACCTCAGATCCTTCGCCACCGGCTGCTGATGAAGCAGCAGCTTCATGCACAGCGCCTCGATGTCGTGCTCCATGTGGTCGGTCTCTTCCTCGTTGTCGTTGACCTTCGTTATCATCTCAGAGGTCTTTTCGTCAAACAGTGCCTTTACGGCGCAGGCTATGCTCTCTTCGCACAGCGCGCCCATCTTGATAAGTCCTACGTTGAGCTGCTCGAGCTGCTCGTCAAAACGGTTTCTCATATTATGCCTCCCTGGATCAGCCGAATCGTCCGGTTATGTAGTCCTCGGTGCGCTGATCCTGCGGAGTCGAGAACAGCTTGTCAGTGTCTGCGTATTCTACGACCTCGCCCAGCAGGAAGAACGCCGTCTTGTCGGAAATTCTCGCCGCCTGCTGCATATTGTGAGTTACCATAACTATAGTATACTCCTTTTTCAGCTCGATTGCAAGGTCTTCTATCTTAGAGGTTGAAATAGGATCCAGCGCGGAGGTCGGTTCGTCCATAAGCAGCACCTCAGGCTCTACCGCCAGCGCCCTGGCAATGCAGAGTCTTTGCTGCTGACCGCCGGAAAGTCCCAGCGCGGATTTTTTCAGCCTGTCCTTGAGTTCGTCCCAGATTGCCGCGTCGCGCAGAGACTTCTCAACGATGTCGTCGAGCTTTACCTTGGAGTGAATCCCGTGGGTGCGGGGACCGAACGCGATGTTGTCGTAGACGCTCATCGGGAATGGATTCGGCTTCTGGAACACCATGCCCACGCGCTTGCGCAGGAGGTTTACGTCCATCTTGCCGTAGATGTCCTCGCCGTCGAGCAGGAATTCGCCGGTTATGCGGCAGCCCTCAACGAGGTCGTTCATGCGGTTGAGGGATTTCAGCAGCGTGGATTTTCCGCAGCCGGACGGCCCTATGAACGCGGTTATCTTGTTTTCCGGTATCTCAAGGCTGATACCCTTGAGCGCCTTGAAGTCGCCGTAGTAAAGCTCGGCGTTCCTGATATCGAATTTCATATGGGTTTATCCTTTCTTTTTCGCTATCCGGCGCTCGATAAGGTCGGAAACGAGGTTTATTAAGAATGTGAGTGCAAGCAGGACTACTGCGGAAGCAAACGCTTCGTTGACATGCAGGCCTTCGTTGGAGAGAATGTACATGTGAACGGTAAGGGTCGCAGCGGAGCTTCCCGAGCCGACAAGCGAGCCGGGAATGCTGTGTCCGGAACCGGAGGTAAAGATGAGCGCCGCGGATTCGCCGACGATACGTCCTATAGAGAGGATAACGCCGGACATGATACCGGGCACCGCCGTGGGAAGGATAACGCGGAACACTGTGCGCATCTTGCCCGCGCCGAGCCCGAAGCTTCCTTCGCGGTAGCTGTCCGGAACGGCGAGGAGCGCCTCCTCAGTGGTTCGGATAATCAGCGGGAGGATCATCATTGCGAGGGTGATAACGCCCGCCATCATGGAGAATCCCCAGCCGAAGGAGATATTGAACATCAGGTATCCGAACAGACCGAACACGATGGACGGAATGCCGGAAAGAGTCTCGGTGGTCACGCGGATAATTTTTACTAGCTTGTTGCCGCGCTTGGCGTACTCAACGAGGTACACCGCCGCGAAAACGCCTATCGGAACGGCGATCACAAGAGTCAGCGCGGTCATGATGAGGGTGTTTATCATCGCCGGCATCATGCTGACGTTTTCCGTGGTATAGTTCCAGTCGAACTGCTCCGCGGTGAGGTGCGGAACGCCGTTTATAAGAATATACGCGATAATGAAGATGAGCATTCCGACCGAGAATAGTGCCGCCAGCATTACAAGGATCATGAGGATCAGCGAAAGCGGGCTTCTGGGGTACTGCTTCAGGCGTGCGCCGAATGTCACGCGGTTGATGTAGTTCTCGGGCGCGGTGGTTTTCTTTTCGTTTGTCATAGCTGCTGTAGGAGCGTCAGTCATCAGTCTTTCCTCCTTTTAAGTGCAGAGAAGCAGAGGTTGATTATAAGTATGAACACGAACAGCACTACTCCGGTGGCGATGAGCGCTTCGCGGTGAAGTCCGCCGGCGTAGCCCATTTCCATTACGATGTTGGAGGTCAAGGTGCGTATGCCGGAGGTGATGCTCTTCGGAATGACCGTCTGGTTGCCCGCTACGAGAATTACCGCCATCGTTTCGCCGATAGCGCGTCCCACGCCGAGGATTATCGCTGCAAGTATACCGGATTTCGCCGCCGGCAGCGAGGCAAAGAACACGCTGCGCTCATGCGTTGCACCGAGCGCGAGCGCGCCCTCGTAGTAGCTCTTCGGAACTGCGTTCAGGGAGGATTCGGTGGTCTTGATCACCGTCGGTAGTATCATTATGCCGAGGAGTATGCCTGCGGTCAGCAGGGATTTACCCGAGCCGCCGAACAGCTCCTTCATGATGGGAACTATAACCACCAGCCCGAAGAATCCGTATACGATGGACGGGATCCCGGCGAGAAGGTTTATCGCGGGCTTCACGAAGCGGTAGAGCTTCTTCGGGCAGTAGTGCGACATGAACATGGCGCAGAGTATTCCGATGGGAACTCCGATAACGACCGCGATTCCTGTAACGAGGATAGAGCCGATTATCATCGGGAATATCCCGTAGTATCCGCTGGAGGGCTTCCATTTTGTGCCGAACAGGAAGTCGGTAACGCCGATCTCACCGATCGCCGGAACGCCGGAAGCGAACAGGTACACGCATATCAGCACCACTGCCAGTATCGAAACACATGCGCATATCAGGAACAGCGCGTGCATTATGCCTTCTTTGACCTTCTGCATAATAATACCTCTTTGTAAAATTTCCAGAATGTTACTTTACATTCTAATACTCATAAAAGTGCGCTGCACGTTAGCTGGAATGCCGCAGCGCAGCGCGTAAGGGAAGGGAGAAACCTATAAACTAAGTGCGGCAGGACGCCGCATAGTTGTCGCCCGAATCACAGCATGGACGCCGGGATTTCAAGCGACATCGGGGAGAAACCTATAAAGGTGAGATTATTTAAATCAGCCGAGCTCGCTCCAGTTGGTGATCTCGCCGGTGTAGATCTTCATTACCTCGTCGGAGGTGATGTTCTCGATGGGGTTCTCAAGGTTTACGATAACCGCGATACCGTCGTCGGCGATCTTCATTTCAGTCAGACCTGCGTCAAGCTCTTCCTGCTTGAGTTCCCGGGAGGACATACCGATATCGCATGTGCCCTCGGTCGCGGATGTGATACCTGCGCCGGAACCGGTCTGCTGAATGTCGATGGAAACATCAGGGTTAAGAGCCTTGTATGCCTCGCAGAGCTTCTCCATGATCGGGCCTACGGAAGTGGAGCCGTTCAGGGAGATTGCGCCGGTAACTCCGGAGGGAGCATATGCGCCGGTGGAATCAATGGAGATGTAGCCATTGTCGCTGATGATCTTCTGACCGTCGTCGGACTCGATGAAGGCGATGAGATCCTTAGCTGCGGCGTTGCCGTCGAGCTTTGCCTGCTGATAGCATACGTTGAACGGTCTTGCTACAACGTAATCACCGGACTTGATGTCGGCTACGGAGCACTCAACGCCGTTTACGTCGAGTGCCTTTACGGTGTCGTTGAGGGAGCCGAGGGAGATGTATCCGATCGCGTCAACATTGCCTGCTACGCTCATCATAACGCCGTTGGTGGAGTTGGAGATCTCAGCGTCGCCGCGGGTCATATCTTCCTTCTCGCCTGCTTCGTTCTTCTGTTCAATGCCCATCAGCTCAACGAACGCGCCTCTTGTACCGGAGCCGTCCTCGCGGGATACTACTGTGATGTCGGTGTCAAGCTTGGAAGCGGTGCTGTCAGAAGCGGTGGAATCTGCTGCGGAACTGTCAGCAGCAGAGGTATCAGCGGCAGAAGAGCCTGCCTCAGCAGCGGAGCTGCTGTTGGAGGAAGCGCTGGTGGTATTTCCGGAGCAGCCTGCAAGTGCTGCTGCCATAAGCAGAGCGGCTGCGCTTAATGTGATCTTTCTTGTAGTCATAATGTTGTTCTCCTTTAATATACTGCGTAATTATACTGCGTAATCATTTACGCTTATGCTGTGATCTTTCCTTGTCACAAGCATATTATATCAGGAGAATGTTAAATCCAAAAGACAGGGTATGTTAAATCTCTGTAAAGTTTAACATTTTTTCATTTCTGGTTAAAGCCAGGGTACGTGTACTTTTTGAATCGCAGATAAACTATAGGTAACTTCTAAAAACCTCTTTGAAAAAGAAGATAAAAGTGATATAATAAGGAAATGAAACAGAAAACAGATTACCTATATTAATCTATAAGTTCCGTGCCGGGATAGAACTGCTGTAGTATTTCCTGAGCCGACAAACCGGAGCGCGCCATGAGATCCGCTGTGTAGACGCTCATTCCAACACCGCCGCCGCTTCCGCGGGTGCGGAATATGAACGAGTCGTGCTCCTGCGTAATTGCAACAGCCGCGCTGCGCAGACCGAGCGCTTCCCGGAGCTGTTCTCCGGTGAGTTCCACGCCGCCGAACCTGATACAGCGCAGCGTTCCGTTTTTTGTGTACTGCGGCTCGGAGAACCACTCCGCCTTGTCTGCGGGGAGCACTACGCTTCCGGTGACCGGAGCCAGCATTTTCCGCACGGCGGTGCAGGTGTATTCTGAGCTTGCGGAGTATTCCGGTGAATCCGGGTCGCGGCTGAGCTTCAGCGCCGGAAGGTAGGTGAAACCTCCGTCGTCGGTCACGCCGGAGGATACCCGGCAGCAGGGCGTGTACGCCGGTCCATCGTTATAATAGAGGCACTCCTTAGCCGCGCGCTCCGCAACTCTGGAAACGCGCTCCAGCCACTCGGGATACTGGTCGGCGTAGCGTTCCTCCAGCTCATCAGGCGAAAGCCAGTCCGGGTAGATGTCGCCGCGGTCGGCGAGGTCTGCGCCGAAATCAGCTTCGCAGTTCTTCATGCAGTACTGTGCCTGGCTTGAAAGCGCGATTCCCGCCGCAAGCAGGGTCTCCTCCTGAAATGACGGGTCAGCAGCGGCGAATATGCAGCCGGCGAGGTACTCGGAAAATCCTAGTGTGAGTATGCGGTTTTCGTCTTCGATGAGCAGAGTTTCGTTCTCCGGCGCAGGCGATGGAGCCTCACGACGGCAGCCGGTGAGCATTATTGAAAATCCCAGCAGGGAAGCAAGTACTGGTTTCGGGAACTTCATTGCAGCGATCCTCCATTATAAGGTAACCTCATAAAAACCTCCTTCACGGCAGATTTCTATGACTTATATCATCTGCTTCGTTGTCA
>OJPS01001981.1_pt1 | contig 12470 bp, 14 predicted proteins | sample 1598551 | NCBI WGS metagenome assembly OJPS01 (sample SAMN03922488, study PRJEB24848) | human gut metagenome | isolation source: stool sample | host: Homo sapiens | place: Germany | collected 2011-05 | reverse complement strand
GGAAGATTGACGGATAAAGCATAACGCCGGCGCGCTTATCGATAAGCGCGCCGGCGTTTTGTCTGTCGCCGAAACAAAAGTACGCGGGGATTTACTTGCTGCCGGCGGTTTCCCCGTCGGCGGGCGGGACTTTTTTCCGACGGAAAAATTTTACCGCCAGCACGATGTCCGCCGCGGTGAGCGCCGCAAACAGCACGCCGAAGATGACGAGCTGTATCACGAACCCCGTCGACCAGGCGAGCGAGCCGTCGCCCGTATGCACGAAGCGGGGCTGCTCAAGCCAGATGAGATACTGCCCGATCGTCGCGTACAGGCAGTACAGCGCGAGCAGCCCGAGGGCGGCCACGACGACGATTTTCAGCGCGGTCTTTTTGCGCGGCGACAGCCGCACCGGTTTTTCAGTCTCTGTATTCGTATTCTTCAAAGCCGTCCTCCGTCAGATACCCCGCGATCCCGTACGTGCCGATGGGGCGGTTGGTTTCAACGTGCGTCCAACGCCGCAGTTCGTCTATCACGCGCGTGGGGGTGACGATGCCGGAAAGCGGCAGCGTGTCGCCGCCCGCGGTATTGTACGCGTCCACCGCCATGTTGGCGCAGTTGTACAGCGGCGACCATTGGTCCGTGGCCGCGAAAAACGCGTTGACCGCGGCGAGATCGTCGGCGCCGACAGGTTTGCTTACCGACGTGCGGCCGTCGTACATGCCGCCGCGCACGATGTAATTGGCCTCGATGTTGTACCAGATGCCGAAATGCACGTTCATGCCCCAGCTGCCCACCGTGCAGAACTCGCCGGGAAAAAGTGTCAGCGCGCCCACGGTGATGGCGCCGTCCGAGACATTCTCGAACGACAGGAACGAGTGGCCCAGGTACATGAGCCCGTACGTCGGCTGGCTTTCGGAATCGAAAGCGAAGATGCTCATCACCGCTACCGGGTCGCCCGTAAACGCGGCGGGCGTTTTGGCGGGGCGGGAACAGGCTGCGGCCGAGGCGACCAGCACGCAGGCGATGAGCGCGCAAAATTTTTTCATATACGGATTATACCACATATTTTGAATAAATACAAATAAAACCGGCGTCTGCCGGCCAAAATATGCTATATGTATATGTTCACAAAGCTACTCTGCGCGGCGCTGGCCGTGTCGATGGCCGTACCCGCGGCAGGCGGACGCGCGTATATCAGGTGGGTCGACTGCGCGGCCGACGAGGCGGCCATGCGCTCGGCGCTTTTCCTCTGCCGCGAATGCGGCGACCGGGGGCAGAGCGTCGCCTTTTCCGACGTGATCGCATACGTCGCCGCCAGAAACGGCAACCGGTTCGGCCGGGGCGACGCGAAGATTTTTGCCGATTTGTCCGACAAGCTGCGGGCGGGCGGTACGGTGGACGAAGCGGCGGGGGACAGCAAGTACTACCGCTATCACAAGGAGGCGTACGCCGCGGTATTCGGGCCGATGGTGGGGCCGGTCGAGGCGGACGGCAGAACGACTGTCGGCATCCGGGGTCGCTTTCCGCTGGCGGCCGGGTATTGGTACAGCCATTACGACGACTTCGGCAACGCCAGAAGCTACGGATTCCGGCGCAAACACTTGGGGCACGACATCATGGGCTCGGTGGGCACGCCGGTCGTCGCCGTCGAGGGCGGCACGGTGACCGAGATCGGCTGGAACCGGTACGGCGGCTGGCGCATCGGCATACGCTCGGACGACGGCCTCCGGTACTGGTACTACGCGCATTTACGAAGGGGCAATCCGTACGCGCGCGGCATCTGCCGCGGGGCGAAGGTTGCGACGGGCGACCACATCGGCTACCTGGGGCAGACGGGCTATTCGGCCAAAGAGAACACCGATCTCAAAACGGGCGCGCCGCACCTGCATATCGGGCTGCAGCTCATTTTCGATCCCTCGCAGGAGAAGGGCGATAAGGAGATATGGGTCGATCTGTACGGCATCACGCGCTTTCTGTCGGGCAGCCGCGTCCGCCTGTCCCGCGGCCTGCCCGAACGGCCGGCCCTGTGACGGAGCCCGTTTTTTCCGGAAAAGCCGGGACGGATTGACAGAACGCAGGGCCGTGTGGTATACTATCGGCGTATGAGAGAATTCGACGTCCTGTATCAGATCTATCCGCTGGGGTTCTGCGGCGCGGAACGGACGGCGGTCCCCGGAGTCCGGCAGCGGCTGGACGCGCTGGCCGCCGTGATCCCCGACATCGCGGCGCTGGGCTGCGACGGGGTGCTGCTCAATCCGGTGCTTCAGAGCGGCACGCACGGCTACGACGTGACCGATTACTTTACGGTGGATACGCGGCTGGGGACGAACGAGGCGTTCGCTTCGCTCGTCGGCCGCATGCACGAGGCCGGGCTGGGCGTCGTTACGGACGCCGTTTTCGACCACACGGGGCGCGGATTCGGCCCGTTTGCCGACGTCGTCGCCAACCGCGGCGGAGGCCGGTACCGCGACTGGTTCTTTATCCGCGACGGCGATACGCCGTACGGCGACGGCTTTTACTACGAGCCGTGGGAGGGGCACTTCGAGCTGGTGCGGCTCAACCTGAACAATCCCGAGGTGCAGGACTATCTGCTGCGCGCGCTGCGGTTCTGGGTCGAGGCGTTCGGCATCGACGGCCTGCGGCTGGACGTGGCGTACATGCTGCCGCCGCCGTTTCTGCGCCGGCTGAAAGAGGCGGCGCCCGATCTGTGGATCGTGGGCGAAATGATACACGGCGATTACGGCCGCTTTCTCGATGAGACGGGGCTCGATTCGGTCACCGATTACGTCTGCTACAAGGGGCTGTACTCGGCGATCAACAGCCGCAACCTGTTCGAGATCGAACACTCGCTGACGAGGCTGTTCGGCGCCGAGCCGTGGGCGGTGTGCCGCGGCCGCAGACTGCTCAATTTTGCCGACAACCACGACGTCACCCGCCTGTATACGCTGTTAAACGACAAGCGCGACGTGTACGCCGCATATACGATACTGTTCGCCATGCCGGGGATCCCGTGCGTGTATTACGGCTCGGAGTACCGCGCCGAGGGCGACAAGCGCGCCGGCGACGAGGCGCTCAGACCCGCGTGGGCGGATATCGACACGTCGGACAGGACGCTGTACGACTTTATCGCACGGCTTGCCGCGATACGCCGCGCCGAGCCGGGGCTGAAAGGCACGTCGTACCGCAAACTGTTCCTTACCAACACCGCGCTCGCTTTCGGCCGTGACGACGTCGTTGCCGCGGTCAACATCGCGGAGGAGCCGGTGCACATCGATCTCGGCCGGTGCGTCAGCCTCATCGACGGCCGGACGTACGGCGGCACGCTGCCGGGCAAATCGGCCGATCTGCTCAAACTGTCGTAACCGGCGTCGGCCGGAAAGGAGGAAGGTACCATGCTGATAGGCAGACCTTTGGCCAGGCTCATAGATATCGTCACGGGCATACTCGCGTTCGTGATGGTGGGCGTGCTGGCGTTTTCGTACATCAATGCCCGGTTCGGGTTCATACGCGACGCGGGCGATCTGGCCTGGCTGCAAAAGTGGCGGGAGATCGGGGTTCTCGTCGTCGTGGGGCTGGCCGGTTTGAGTTTTGCGCTCAAACGCAACGTCGTTATCTTTATACTGTTCGTCCTCGTGCTGGCGACGGCGGCGGTATTCTTTTTCTGGACGCTATGAGACGGCTGGTCGACGACAAGGGGCGGACGCTGGAAGCGTTTCTCGCCCAATACAAGCCGGGCAACTGGCCGCGGCCGTCGCTGACGGCGGACGTCATCGTCGTGACCCGCGACCGGCGTCTGCTGCTCATAAAGCGCGGCAATCACCCGTATATCGACTGCTGGGCGCTGCCCGGCGGCTTTGTGAACCCCGACGAAACGTGTCCGGCGGCGGCCGTGCGCGAACTGCGGGAGGAGACCGGACTGGCGCTACCCGTGCGGCCGCTGCTGCTGTTGTCCGCGCCCCGGCGCGACCCGCGCACCCGCGTCGTTTCCGCGGTGTATCTAGCGGAAGCGGGTTCGGAGACGCCGCGGGCCGGCGACGACGCGCGGGCGGCCGGCTGGTTTGCCGTAGACGGAGAAAAAGCGGCCGGAACCGTGACGCTCTCGCTCACCGGGCCGGAGACGATAGCCGCTTCGGTCGTCTGCGTCCGCGGCCCGGACGGAAAGATCGACGCCGACCGTTCGCGCTGCGACGGCGATCTGGCCTTTGACCATGCGGCGGCGATAGCGTACGCCTGGGAGGCGCAGGGATGGCTGTGACGGTGATCGCCACCGGCGGCACGATCGACTGCGTGCGCGACGGCGAAGTGCTGAAAGTGGGCGAGAAAGATCTCACGCCGTACATCGGCCGGCACGAGCGCGTCAGCCCGTTCCGGATACTGAGCGAGAACGTCACGCCGGCGCACTGGACGCGGCTTGTCGAGACGGTGCGCGGCATATCTTCGGGCGGCGTGCTGATCACCCACGGCTCGGACACGCTGCCGTATACCGCGGCGGCGCTGGCGTTCTGTCTGGCTGATTACGGCCGGCCGGTGGTGCTGACGGCCGCCGACGCGCCGCTGGACGAGCCGGACTCCAACGCCGCGGCCAATCTTGCGGGCGCGATGCGCGTGATAGACAGCGGCGTGCCCGGCGTGTATGTTTCGTACGCGCGGCGCGGGCGGGAAGCGGACATATTTTTCGGCGCGCGCATGAACGAGGCGAGCGATTTTACCGGCGTGTACACCGCGCCGCACGATCTGCTGTACGCTGCGGACGGCGGCCGGACGGTGTATGGCAAGCCGCTGACCGGCACGCCGCTGCCGCCGCGGTTTGCGCCCGTCGCCGCATACCGGTTCGTGCCCGGCGTGACGTACAGTGCGCCGCCGAAAGTGCCCGTACTGATCATGGGCACCCATTCGGGCACGGCGGCGGAGGCCGAACTGACCCGGCTGGCGCGGCGCGGACCGGTGTGGCTGGCCGGCGGCACGGCCGGGCTTGTGTACGAGAGCAAGGACAATGTGCGCGGCCGCGTACGGTTTTTAGACAACATTGCATGGCCCGCCGCATATATAAAAACGTCGCTCGTGTACGGCACCTATGCCGGCGAGGCCGCCGCAGAGCCTATGACGGAAAACAGGACGGGCGAGTTTTTCGCCTGAAAATGCTTGCATATGCGCGGCGTATATGCTATAATAGAACCTTAGAAAGGGTGCGGAAAGAGATTCGTACGCGCCTGCAAGGGAGATCGAAGTGGACCCAAGTCAATGGTGGATGTTGATTGCGCTCATTGTGCTGATCGTAGCGTCGGCCTTTTTATCGGCCGGTGAGGCGGCCTATTCGGCGGCCAGCCGCGTCCGGCTCCGCAGTCTGGAAACGTCGGGCGACAAGCGGACCAAAAACGTTCTGCGGCTGCTGGACAAATCCGACCGGCTGCGCGTGACGCTGGCCGTCTGCCGGTACGTCTGCGTCGTGACGGCCGCGACCGTGGGCACGATGCTGTTTACGGGACTCATGGATAACAAGGCGGCCGCGGCGGCCATATCGGCTGCGGCGGTGTGCGCGGCCATACTGCTGGCGGCGCTCGTCGGCGGCCGGCAGCGGCTGGCGGAAAAGATTTTCAAAATCGGGAAACCGGGCGGCGTCACCGAGGATGAGCTGATCACCATGGTGGAAGCCGCGCATACCGAAGGCGGCATCGACGAGCACGAGTCGCAGCTTATCCGCTCGGCCATCGAGTTCGAGGACATGGAGGCCTCGGACATCATGGTGCCGCGCGTCAACGTCGTGGCGGTCGACGAGTCCGCCTCGGTGGAGGAGATTGCCGGCGTGTTCGCCGAGCACGGCTATTCCCGGCTGCCGGTGTACCGCGATACCATAGACACCGTCATCGGCATTCTGCACGAAAAGGATCTGTTTTCCCTCGTCCGGCAGGGCAAGACCGACATTCATCCCGTTTTGCAGAACGCGGTGTGCGTGTCGGAGAATATGAAAATTTCGGCCGTGCTCCGGCTCATACAGAAAGCGCGCGTGCATATGGCGATGGTCGTCGACGAGTTCGGCGGCACGTCGGGCATTGTCACGCTCGAGGATATACTCGAGGAGCTGGTGGGCGAGATCTGGGACGAACACGACGAGGTGGAAGTGCTGTACAAAAAGGTGGGAGAAAACACCTTTTTGGTCAGCGGCAGCGAGAACCTCGAGGATATGTTTGAAGAACTCGGCGTGCACCCCGAAGAGGAGTTCGACGTCATTTCGGTCGGCGGCTGGGTGACCGAGCGGCTCGAACGCATTCCCAAAGCGGGCGAGCAATTCAGTTACGAGAATCTCGACATCACCGTCACCAAGGCCAACGTCCGCCGGGTGCTGGAAGTGCGCGTCAAGGTCAACGATGCCGGCGGCGCATAGCACGGCATCTTTTTGCTACGCTCCGTCGGTCGGCTAGGTCGTGTACGTCGGTGTACACTCCCGTCGCCTCCCTAGGACTGTTGCAAAAATCTGCCGCACTCTGCGCCGCCGATGGTGTTGGCGGTTACCTCGGTTACGTACGACTATGTACGTTCCCTTCGGTCAAGCCGTCAACTGTTGTCAAAATCCGCAACCCTTCTGCGCCGCCGTTGGGTTTAGCTATGGTCTCGTAAAAATCGGGGACTGCGCAAGCGCAGTCCCCGATTTCCACGAAATATTAAGCAAATGAAATTCCCGTGAAATAATGTGAAATAATGCGAAAGTTTCCGATACCCGCTTGACCGGCGGGTTTTTTGATAGTATAATAAAATGCAGAAGATAAAATATTCCGGAGGTGCGCTATGGCGAATATACTCATAGTGGACGACGAGCAGAAGATCCGCGAGGTGCTGCGCGAGTACGTTACGTTCGACGGGCATACCGCCGACGAGGCCGCGGACGGGATGGAAGCGGTGGCAAAGGTCAAGGCGAACAAGTACGATCTCGTCATCATGGACGTGATGATGCCCAAACTCGACGGATATTCCGCGGTCAAAGAGATCCGGAAAATTTCCGATATCCCCGTCATCATGCTGTCGGCGCGGGTGGAGGAGTACGACAAACTGTTCGGGTTCGAGATGGGTGTGGACGACTATGTGACCAAACCGTTTTCGCCCAAAGAGGTGCTTGCGCGCATTTCGGCTATCTTAAAGCGCGGCCGCGCCAAGTCGCCGCGCATCGTGTCCGACGGGCTGGAAATCGACATAGCCGGCCGCAACGTGTACGTGGACGGCAAAAAAGCGGAGATGACGCCCAAAGAGTACGAGTTGCTGTTCTATCTGGCGGAGAACGCCGGCATCGCCGTCTCCCGCGAGAAGCTGCTGACCGACGTGTGGGGATACGACTTTTTCGGCGATGACCGCACGGTGGATACGCACATCAAGATGCTGCGGGCAAGCCTCGGCCCGTACCGCGACAAAATCGTGACGCTGCGCGGCCTGGGGTATAAACTCGAATTGTAATGAAACGGCGGCGGGAGAGGCTGACGTTCGATTTCAAGAGCATCAAGTTCAAGACGTGGCTCTATTTTATGCTACTGTCTTTCGTGGTGCTGGGCATGCTCTGGGTGGTGCAGATCGTGTTTTTCAACACGGGATACCGCGCCATGAAAGTTTCGGAGATCCGGCGCACCGGCGATAGGATGGCGGAGATCTTAGCCGACCGCACGAGTCCGCCGCCCGATTTTCAGCAGATTGCCAAAGACTACGCCGCAGCCAACGGCGTCGCCGTCATGATCGCTCGCCGTGGAACGGACGGCAATGTCTTGAATGTTCTGGTATATGCCGGTGCGCTGGGCATCGCCGACGAAACGGAGAACGGAAGCGACTTTCTCAACCTGCTGTTCCCCGACGGCACGGCCGAAGTGCTGGACAGGCTGGACGCGGCGTCCAGCGTGTGTTACAGCGACACGTTAGGAGACGCCGGCGAGTTCATCGTGTACGGCGCGCGCGTTTCGGGCGCGGCGGACATGATGTACGTATTCATGCTCTCGCCCGTCCGTCAGTCGGAGGCCGCCGTCGTCGTCATGATGGACCAGCTGCTCATCTGTACCGTCATCTGCCTGTTTTTAAGCATCATTCTGACCTATTTCGTGGCCAACCATCTGTCGCGGCCCATCGTGCGCTTCTCGCAGGTCGCGTCGCGTTTGGGACAGGGCGATTACTCCGTGCGGTTCGAGGGGAACGGGTTCACCGAAATCGACGAGCTGGCCGATACCCTCAACTACGCCACCGAGGAGATGGGCAAGACCGAGTCGCTCCGGCGCGACTTTCTCGCCAACGTGTCGCACGACCTGCGCACGCCGCTCACCATGGTCAAGGCGTATGCCGAAATGATCCGCGACATCTCGGGCAACAACAGGGAAAAGCGCGAGGAACACGCGCAGGTCATCATCGACGAGGCCGACCGGCTGGCCGCGCTGGTGGAGGATATACAGAATCTGTCCAAATTGCAGTCGGGCACAGTCGCGCTCGAAAAGAGCGAGTTCGATCTGGGCGCACTCACGCGTACCGTCATCGAGCGGTTCGGCGTCATGGCCGAGCGCGACGGTTACGTGTTCCGTACCGAAATCGCCGACGGCGTGACCGTCACGGCCGATTCCAGGCGCATCGAGCAGGTGCTGTACAACCTCATCGGCAACGCCGTCAACTACACCGGAGAGGACAAGACGGTCACGGTGCGCGTGCTGACCGACAAAAACGGCAAGGCGCTGTTCGCGGTGACCGACACCGGCAAGGGCATTCCGGAAAAAGAGATTCCGCTCGTGTGGGACAAATATTACCGCGCCAACATGACCAAGCGCAGCGTGGTGGGGTCCGGACTGGGCCTGTCCATCGTGAAAAACATTCTGCAGCAGCACGGCGCCGAGTTCGGCATCTACTCGGAAGTGGGGAAGGGCTCGACCTTCTGGTTCCGTCTGTAAACGGCGGCTATGTAAAAAGACCGGGTTTCCCGGTCTTTTTCCGTCTCCGTCACTCCTTGATGAACGTGAGGCACGTCGCCTGTTCGGCGCCCTGGCCCATGACCGTGATGCCGTTGGAAATGCAGCGGTTGTCGCGGTTGAATATGCACTTGGCCGAGCAGTAAACTTTCGTGTCCACCGTGTAATTGGCGGGGACGAAATCGCTGCCCGCCTCGAAGTCGATGCCCGCTTTGTTCTCGTCGTAGCAATACGTGAGGCAGTCGGTGTCGCCGTTTACGGTGATCTCTTTGGCGCAGCAGCAGTAGCCCTTGTTGTGAATGCAGCTTTTGAGTCCGCACTTCAAGTCCTTCATCTCTTTTTCACCTCGTCGGAATTTTTCGGCCGGATGGTCCGTACCGCATTTAGTATGCGACAAGCGTACCGCTTTTACGCGAAAAACCGCGATTTCCGCGGTTTTTTCTTACGACGCAATGAAAATCGCCGTCCGGCCGAGGTTGGTGAAGGTGTTGTTCCCGTCGGTGGCGAGCACCGGAAGACCGGTGGCGGAAGAGAGCGCACGCACGCGGTCGGCATAGTCCCCGTCGATGCGGAGCGCGACGTTGATGACGAAATCGCACCAGCCGCGCAGTTTATCCCACATCTGCGCGTTCATGGCGTCCGAGTCGACGAGCAGCCCGAACCGGCTTCTGCCGTGCCGGAACACCTTGAGCCGGCCGGCAGCCCCGAAAGCGCAGTCGGATATGTCGTACAGCCGGCCTTTGTGCGCCACGGCGACGGATGCGCCGCTTTCGGAGACGAAGGCGGCGATCACCGTACCGTGCCGCGCGCCGCTTAAGTCCGCCAGCATTTTGAGCGCGGCGGTCTCTCCGGTCAGCTCCTTTTCGAGCTCCACGGCGCCGAGCGCCCGGAACCCCACCACGGCAATGTCCGAAAGCTCGTCGTCCGGGAAATACGGCGTTACCGACAATACCAACTCGTCGAAGGCGAAATAGTCCATAGTTCATAATATGGCGCGGCGGCGCTTTTGGTGCGAAAAAGCGGCGCTTCGCTTGACAAACCCCGCGCCTTTGGTATATTATTGAAGAAACGGCGTCCGCGCCGAATACATCTGACACGGAGTGAGAACACAATGGATATCATGGCGGAACTCAATAAGATCGTCGACGACTACAAGGGCGAGCACATCGCGCTCACCGACGAGACCCTGTTCGAAGAGCTCGGTTTCGATTCGCTCGACAAGGTGGACATCATGATGCAGATCGAGGAGAAATTCGGCATACAGTTTCCCGACGACCTGGTGATCACCACCGCCGGCGAGCTGAAAAAAGTCATCGCCGAGCTGGCGGCGTAGCGCGCCGCGTCGGGGCGGCGTCCGCGCTTATGGGCAGAGTCATCGTCATCACCGGCACGTCGAGCGGGATCGGCGCCGAACTGAAAAAGCGCTTTACGGCCGCGGGCGATACCGTGATCGGGCTGTGCCGCCGGCCGGGCGAAGGCGATATCCGCTGCGACGTTTCCGACGAGGCGCAGGTGAAGGCCGCGTTTGACGAAATCGCCGCGCGGCACGGCCGCATAGACATGCTGATCAACAACGCCGGCTTAGGGCTGTCCGGCGCGACCGAGCTGCTGCCGGCCGACGACGTGCGGCGGGTGATGGACGTGTACTTTTACGGCACGTACCGCTGCTGCCGCGCCGCGCTGCCGCACATGGAACGGGGCGGAAAGATCGTCAACATTTCGTCGGCGTGCGCGCTGTTCGCACTGCCGTTCCGTTCGGTGTACTGCGCCGCCAAGGCCGCCGTCGACATGCTGTCTTTCGGCCTGCGCATGGAACTGGAAAGGCACGGGATTGCCGTCGTCACCGTCTGTCCGGGCGATATCCGCACGGACTTTACCGCCAACCGCATCAAGATCGCGGACGGCGGGGGACGGTACGGCGACGCGCCCCGGAGAGCGGCGGAGAAGATCGACGCCCGCGAGCACAAGCGCATGGACTGCGCCAGGGCCGCCGGCCGCATCTACCGTATCTGCGACCGCAAAAAGGGCGCGATGTATATCGTCGGCGCCAAGTACAAAGTCCTGTGGCTGTGCAAACGTCTGCTGCCGACCGGCCTGTTCGTCAAGGCCACCGGCCGGCTGTTCGGCGGCTGATTCCTTCGATATAAACTATTGATTTTCTTTTGCTTACTTTTCTTTTTTCCAAAAGAAAAGTAAGAAAGGAGCTGGCAATGTACGGATATATCCAGGCGGCGGCAATCTCGCCGCGCGTCCGCGTCGCGGCGCCCCGGCGCAACGCGGAAGAAATCGTAAACGCCGTGCTCGCCGCGGACAGGGCGGGCGTGACGGTGGCCGTGTTCCCCGAACTGTGTGTTACCGGCTACACGTGCGGCGAGCTGTTTTTGCAGCGCGATCTCTTAGATGCCTCCGACGCCGCGGTAAAAGCGATAGCCGAAAGCACAAAGGAGACGGGCACGCTGTTCTTCATCGGCGCGCCGCTGCGCGCGGCGGGCAAGCTGTACAACGCCGCCGTTGCGGTGTGCCGCGGCCGCATCTTAGGCGCGGTTCCCAAAACGTATTTACCCGATTACGGCGAATTTTACGAGGCGCGACACTTTTCGCCGGCGCCGCCGCACCGTCTTGCCGCCGATATAGGCGGCGTGACCGTCCCGCTGGGGACCGATCTGCTGTTTGCCGCGGACAACATGCCCGAGCTTACGGTCGCCGCCGAGATCTGCGAGGATCTGTGGGCGCCCGAGCCGCCGTCCGGCCGCGCCGCGCGCGCGGGCGCGACGGTGTTGTGCAACCTGTCCGCCTCCAACGAGACCATCGGCAAAGCCGAGTGGCGCCGCACCATCGTCGCGGCGCAGTCCGGCCGGTGCGAAGCCGTCTACATCTACGCCGACGCGGGCGAGGGCGAGTCAACGACCGATCTCGTGTTCGGCGCGCACAACCTCATCGCGGAGACCGGCCGCCTCGCAGCCGAAAGCGTTCCGTTCGGACCGGGCATCGCCCGCGCCGCCGTCGACCTGGAAAAAGCGGTGTTCGAGCGCCGCCGTCTCAACACCTTTACCGCGGCGGACGGATATGAACGCATACCGTTTGTCGCAAAAACCGACCCGTTCGACATCGGCCCGGTCGGGCGCACGCCGTTCGTGCCGTCCGACCCGTCCGAGCGGCGGGAGCGTGCGCGCTCCGTGCTGGAAATGCAGGCCCGCGCGCTCGCCAGGCGGCTGGATCATACCGGCGCCGAGGCGGTCATCGGCGTCTCCGGCGGCCTCGATTCGTCGCTGGCGCTTTTGGTCATCCGCCGCGCCTACGCGATTCTGAAGAGAAAACCGGCCGGTATTACGGCCGTAACCATGCCGTGCTTCGGCACCACCGGCCGCACGTTCGACAACGCCCGCGCGCTGATCCGCGCGGTGGGCGCAACCGAGCGGGTCGTTCCCATCGCCGAATCGGTGCGCCGGCACTTTGCCGACATCGGGCACGACGAGTCGGTCATGAACGCCGCCTACGAGAACGCGCAGGCCCGCGAGCGCACGCAGGTGCTGATGGACATCGCCAACGCCGAAAACGGCCTGGTGG
>OJPS01001968.1_pt1 | contig 12514 bp, 13 predicted proteins | sample 1598551 | NCBI WGS metagenome assembly OJPS01 (sample SAMN03922488, study PRJEB24848) | human gut metagenome | isolation source: stool sample | host: Homo sapiens | place: Germany | collected 2011-05 | reverse complement strand
ATCTGCCGCACCTCGCTCGCCGTATCGGCACTTAGAATTATGCGGTATTGCCCTAGCGCCGCACAAACGGCATAACTTTGCCGCCCCTTTTACGGGGCGGCATTTTTTATTTGTTTTGTATGGTTCAAGGCAAACCCTGCTGCCTTGCGCCCGCGGGACATGTCGGGTTTGCTTTGTGCTTGAGGCGCATTCAGCGCTTGATTTGTTTGGGCTTCTCCGGTTCCATCGGCCAGGTGGCACGGGCGGCAAACAGCAGTTGGCCGGTACCGGGGTTATACTGCGGCACACGGCCATGCTCTGCCATGCTGAACCAGTCGGTAGGCGTCAAAATCACATGATCCAGCACATCAATGCCAACCTGGCCCAATGCCAGAATAATGGCCTGCGTGGCAAGCAGATCCGCATTGGAAGCCGCCGCCAAACCGGACGGATGGTTATGCGCCAGCACAACACAGGTACACTGGCTGGCAACGGCATCCCGCAACAGCTTATGGGTATCAAACTGCACGCGGTTGGGAATGCCCGATGCAATGTAAATTTCTTTGAGCGGGACATAATCGTCATTCATGGCGATCATATAAAACTCTTCCCGCTTGGGGTCGCTGAACAGCGGGCGGATATACTCACAGCACATCTCAGCGTTGCGCAGCTGAACAGGGTGTTCCTTGTGCTTTTGGATCTGGTAAAAGCGGGCAACATCCCGGAAGGAATGCAGCAGTCTTGCGCTGGCGGGGCCAATGCCCTGCACCTGCATCAATTCTTCCTCGCTGGCATCCAGCACTTGGCAAAATCCGCCAAAATGCTGGATCAGGCGGTGAGCCAAGGGGTTGGTATCCCGGCGCGGAATGGAAAAGTACAAAAGATATTCCAGCACCTCATGCGCGGCAAGGCTGGTTAAGCCATCGCGGGCAACGCGCTCCTGCATGCGGGCACGGTGCTCTTCATGGATCGAATTGGTGGTTTTCTTTTCCGGCATGGGCGCACATCCTTTACCTTTGGCTGTTCTTATTATATACTATTGTTTGAAGATTGCAAAGAGGATGTGACCCCCATGAAAAAGTTTATCGCAGGCGAAAACGAAAACGGCGTGCGGCTTTCCCGCTTTGTGGAAAGCGTAACCAGGGACATGCCGCGCAGCCTGCTGTATAAAAGTTTCCGCAACAAGCGCATTAAGGTGAACGGCAAGCGCGGTGAAGCGGACACCCGGCTGAGCAGCGGTGATGTGATCGAGCTGTATATCAACGATGAGTTCTTCCCCGAAAAGCCGGTGGTCCCGGCCAAAAAGCCGCCGCGCCGCCAGCCGCCGGTCAAGGTGATCTATCAGGACGAAAACATTGCGGTGCTGTACAAGCCCGCCCACCTGCTGTGCCACAGCGACCGCACCGGCGATGCCAACCTGGTGGATGCCTTTTGTGCCCAGCTGCAGGCCAGCGGCGAATATGACCCCAAGGCTGAAAACCGCTTTGCACCCGCCATCTGCAACCGGCTGGACCGCGGCACCGAGGGGCTTGTGATTGCCGCGAAAAAATACACGGCCCTGCGGGATATGAACGAGATCATCCGCAATGACTGGATGAAGAAAGAGTACCTGACCATTACCATCGGTGCCCCGCCGGCCGGGCGACATGTTGCCTGGCTGCAGCACAGCGAAAAAGGCAACAAGGTGCGCATTCACGCCCATGAAAGCGAGGGGTACAAAAAAATCATCACCGATGTAACGGTGATCCGCTGCATTGGGCCGTTTGCGCTCTGCCGCATTGGACTGATTACCGGCCGCACGCACCAGATCCGTGCGCACCTGGCTTACCTGGGGCACCCGGTGCTGGGCGACATCAAGTACGGCAACCGCAACATGAACGAGAAAACCGGTTTTAAGACGCAGGCACTGTGTGCTCAGCGGCTGACGTTTGGCAATATTCCGGAGGAAAACACGCTGCACTATCTTTCCGGCAGGGTCATCAAGCTGGCAGACCCGGAGATTGTAAAGCAGTTTGATGCGTTGGAGAGGAAGCCGGGACAGGAATAAAGGAGTGCCGTTGGGTTAGGATACGGTTGGTTCGCCGTTATTTATCGTCCGTAATCGTTTGTAGCTGTGTGCCCCTACTAGTGTGGTAATTCTAAAGCTTTACTTTTTATGATTTGGAGACTTTCTCCATTTGGCTTTGTTACGAAGCGGCTCTAATTTTTTAGATAGAGCAAAAAGGTAAAGTTTTAGTCTTCACACACTACTACGGGGGTACGTTTTGGGCTTAGTTCCATGTGATATTTGAAATGCGCACCCAAGTTATGCCTGACAAAAAAGCGAATATACAAAAACACCCGCAGGGATCGGCCAAGTGGCTTACACCTGCGGGTGTTGCTTATTGCTTATTCAGCGTAGCTGGAATCAGACCGGATGAGACTTGTTCTCATAGTCAGCATGCAGAGCGTCCACACCGTGCATACGGGCATTGCGCTTTTCGAAGAACTTGGGAGCAACCTGCGGGAACATAGCGTAGGTCAGAACGTCCTCTTCCTGGATGGCATACTTGGCAGCTTCGGCCTTCAGCTTGTCCATTTCGGGGGCAAGGGTATCAGCAAAGCGGCAGGTAATGGGCTCTTCGCCCTTCAGAATAAAGTCGCTGAATTCCTTCTTGATGGGAGCGGGAGTCTTGCCGTAATCGCCATGAACCAGGCCCTTGAACTCCTTGGTGACCATCTTGTAGCGCTCGCCCATGATGACGTTGAACACAGCCTGAGTGCCAACGATCTGGGAGGTCGGGGTGACCAGCGGCGGGTAACCGGCATCCTCACGCACGCGGGGGATTTCGGCCAGAACTTCGTCCAGCTTATCTTCCTTGCCAGCGTCCTTGAGCTGCTTAAGCATGTTGGAGAACATGCCGCCCGGAACCTGATACAGCAGGGTGTTGGCATCAACGCCCAGGCTCTTCGGATTGATCTGGCCGTTGGCAATGTACTTTTCGCGCAGTTTGGCGAAGTAAGCACGCACAACGTTCAGCTGGTTCAGGTCAAGGCCAGTGTCATAATCGGTGCCCTGCAGGGCGGCGACCAGGCTTTCGGTCGGCATATGGGAAGTGCCCAGAGCCAGCGGGCTCATGGCGGTATCCACAATGTCAGCACCGGCTTCGATGCCCTTCAGGATGGACATGGAGGCCAGACCGGCGGTGTAATGGCTGTGGATGTCAACAGGGATGCTGACGGTCTTCTTCAGCTCGCTCACCAGCTCGGCGCAGGTGTAGGGCTTGAGCAGGCCTGCCATATCCTTGATGCAGATAGAGTCTGCGCCCATCTCTTCCAGGGTCTTGGCATACTTGGCAAAATACTCGTTGTTATGCACCGGGCTCAGGGTGTAGCTGATGCAGGCCTGAACATGTGCCTTTTCCTTGTTGGCTGCCTCGATGGCAGTCTTCAGGTTGCGGGGGTCGTTCAGAGCATCGAAAATACGGATCACATCAATGCCGTTGGCAACGCTCTTCTGTACAAAGTACTGAACGGCGTCGTCAGCATAGGGGCGGTAGCCCAGCATGTTCTGGCCGCGGAACAGCATCTGCAGTTTCTGATGCGGCAGTTCTTTACGCAGAATGCGCAGACGCTCCCACGGATCTTCGTCCAGAAAGCGGATGCAGGAGTCAAACGTTGCGCCGCCCCAGCACTCCACAGAGAAGTACGGGATCTTGTCCATTTCGGGCAGGATGGGACGCATTTCATCCATCGTCATACGGGTGGCCAGCAAAGACTGATGCGCATCACGCAGAACGACTTCGGTAATCTTAACAGGTTTCTTAGCCAATCTCGTTCACCTCATTTTTTAACGTTCGGGATCGTTTACGCTTTATCAGCCCATGGTGTACAGCACATCGCCGGAGTTGACGGTATCGCCCTTGCGAACGTCAATGCTGGCAATGGTGCCGTCCTGCGGTGCGCTGATCTCGTTTTCCATCTTCATGGCTTCGAGGATCATGACAACATCGCCAGCCTTAACAGCAGCGCCTGCCTTGACCTTGATGTCCAGGATGGTGCCCGGCATGGGAGCGTTGACAGGAACAGAACCAGCGGCAGCGGCAGGTGCAGCAGCCGGAGCAGGTGCAGCGGCGGGTGCCGGAGCGGCAGCCGGGGCAGCAGCAACAGGAGCAGCGCCGTTGGTGTTTTCTTCAACGGTAACGTTGTAAGCAACGCCGTTCACGGTAACAGTCAGGTTTTTCATAAAAAGGGTCCTCCTTAAATATTACAGGGTGATGTTGCCGTGTTTCTTAGGCAAACGGGTGGTGCGCTTGGTGGCCAGCATATCCAGGGCCTGTGCGGCAGCAGCACGCACATCGGCAGCCTTTACAGCGGCATCGGCAGCGCCGTTGGCAACAGCGGCAACTGCGCTGCACTGCTCTGCCTTGTAGGCAGCAGCCTTCTGCTTGGTAGCCTGCTGGATGTTGTCAGAAGCAAAGATCTCGTCCTTGTACAGAACGGTAGCGGCGGTTTCCGGTGCCAGCGGGGCAACGGTGCAGCCGTCCACAGCAATACGCCAGTCAGCGGAAGCTGCAAAGACGGTGTAGATGGGGCCAACAGCCTCACCGGCAAGGATTGCGACCTTAACGGTGGTAGCTTCGGCATAAACGCCAGCCATACGGGCAGCCTGGCGGATGCCGCCAGCCTGGTCGTCGCCTTCGCTCTTGACAAAGCCTTCAGTGTTGACAACAGTCACAACGGGAATGCTGTAAGCATCGCACAGACGCACAAAACGGGCTGCCTTAGCGGTGCACTTGTGGCACAGGGTACCCTTGGCGGTAGCAACGATACCGACAGCCTGGCCGTTGACGGAACCAAGTGCGGTATAGATGTTGCGGCCATAACCAGCGTACAGCTCGGTCAGGCTGCCTGCATCGGCAATAGCCTCGGCAGCGCTCTTGGCATCATACTTGACCAGGTTGAGCGCAGCGGCGGGAGCTTCGAAATCAAACACAGCGGGGCCAGCCAGGTTGTTGGCCGGCAACATACCCACAACGCGGGCAGCGGCGGAAGCTGCCTTGACGGCATCTTCTTCCACGATAGCGGCAACGCCTGCCTTGGCGGCAAACTCAGCAGAGCCGGCAGCCTTGACCTTGTCCTCTGCATTGAAAGGAGCGGTCAGGAACAGCTCAGCGTCAGCTGCCATGATGCAGACATCAGCTGCGGCGGCCTGCACAGCGCTGGTGCCGGCGCAGGTACCGGTAACAACGGCAACCTGAGGCACAACGCCGGAGATGCGGGCGATCTCAGCGGTCAGGCGGGAGTTTGCGTTCAGCAGCTCCAAGCCGCCTTCTAGCTTAGCGCCGGTAGAATTATAGAACGTTACAACGGGATTGCCGGTCTCAGCGGCCATTTTCAGCACGCGAGTGGTTTTATCCAGATCTGCCGCGCCAACGGGTTCCCCGTTCTGGTAAACGGCATAAACGCTTTGGCCATTGGCACAGCCGAACGCTGCGCTGACGGCACCGTCAGTAAACAGAGGAGAATAGTTCCCCTCATCAAAAAATGCTGCAAGGATTGCTTCCTTGCCTGGCTTATTAGCTGCCATACATTGACCTCCTGTTTATTCAATGAGCAAGATGGTTATCATATGCCATATGGCTTTATTATACTACTTCGTCGAAAAGCAGACAAGTGGAAAGCGCCAAAAAGTTTTGCGTTTTGCCTTATTTTTCAGCTTTTTTCTGCACGGTTTGCCCAAAATTATGACAAAGCCGCCCCTTGCGGAGCGGTTTGTTTGCATAGAATGTTGTGATTCAGCCTGCTTAGTCGTGCTTGATGGGGCCGGGGCGGCGGGCGGCGGCAGGGGCGGCTTTGCGGGCCGGGGCAGCCTTGAGCGCGGCATTGCGCAGGGCACTAATCTCGGATTTTTTCAGTTCGCGGTATTCGCCAGGCTGCAGCATGCCCAGTTTGACCGGGCCTTCAGCGCTGCGCTTCAGGCGGATGACCTCCAGGCCGACTGCTTCGCACATGCGGCGGATCTGGCGGTTGCGGCCCTCGTGCAGGGTGATCTCCAACACCGTGCGGCCGGGTTCATCCACCACAACATGGATGACGGCGGGCTGGGTTTTTACACCATCGTCCAGCACAACGCCGCTGGACATTTTGACAACCTGTTCCTCGGTCGCGCGGGGGCGCACAGTAACGCGGTACAGCTTACCCACGCCGCCGGAAGGATGAGTGAGCAGGTTGGCAAATGCGCCGTCATCCGTCAGCAGCAGCAAGCCTTCGCTGTCTTTATCCAGACGGCCGATGGGATACACACGGCGGTCCACGCCGGTGAGCAGATCCATAACGGTCTTGCGGCCGCGTTCGTCCGATGCAGTGGTAATATAGCCGCGGGGCTTGTTAAGCATCAGATAGGTATACTGGCGCTTGCGCACAATGCGCACGCTTTTGCCGTCAATGCTGACTTTATCAAAGTCGGGGTCCATCTTATCCCCCAGCGTGACCGGGTGGCCGTTGACCTTGACGCGGCCTTCATCAATCAATTTTTCTGCAGCGCGGCGGGAGCACACGCCCTGGTCCGAGAGTACTTTTTGAATCCGTTGTTCTGCCATGGTGTTCCTTTCCAATATCAGGGTAATATCCGCCGGGTGGATTTGCTTATATGAGAATGTCCTTCCGGCATTTCAGTTGAACAGCCCGCTTTGGGCCGGGTTCCGGTTGGGGAAAAATGAAATCTGTCCGCTTATTCCTGCGGGGTTTCGGGCCTGTCCTTTTTGATTAGGGCGCCGATGCGGTCCACAAGGTCCGGCAGAGCGTTGATAGCGCTGTCCACCGGGCTGACATGTTCCACCAGCTGGATGGTGCGCACATTGCCGCCGCTGATCACCAAAAACGCGATGGGTGCAATGGAAACGCCCGCGCCGGTGCCGCCGCCAAACATCTGCTTGTTGGTTTTTGCGCCAACATCAGAGCCGCCGGAGGCAAAGCCAAAGGTAACGCGGGAAATGGGGATGATGGTTGCTCCATCCACCGTGATCGGTTCGCCAATGATGGTATTGGCATCCACCAGCTGGCGGATTTTTTCCATGGTAACGCCCATCATGCCTTCAATCGGATGTTCTGCCATTATAAATTACCTCCCTGTTCTGTTTCAGGTGTATTGTATTTGGGGTGTTTTGGGGGCAGCAGCTGCGGGTCATGCCGGGCATGCCACACAAAGCACACCACCGTAACCAGTGCCAGCAGCGGGCAGAGCAGCAGTTTGAGCGAAACCACACGCTGCTGTTTGGCGCTGCCGGTGTAATCAGCCTCCAGCCAGAGCTGATCCGCCTGTATTTTAATGTGATCCTGTGCGATTGCCAGGATGGTGTTGAGGGTAGTCAGCGTCTGGCCGTACAGGATGGCCGTTTCTGCAGCGGTCTCCCCTGTTATCGTCCAGATCACATTCAGCTTGCTGACGCGGAAGCCGCGCAGCAGCGGCCCCACACTGGCGCGCAGCACGCTGAACAGGTGCCGCACATAGCCAACGGGGTCCGCCCTGACTGCCGCTTTGATGCGGTCCACAAGGCCGGCATCTTCTTCCGGCTGCGGGGATGTTTCCGGTGCTTTTGGTTTTCCCTGTTCCTTTTCAGCGGGCGGGGCCGGTTCTGCTTTTTGGGGTTCTTCCGGCGCTTTTGCGGGCTTTGCCTCCGTGGGTTCCGTCTGCTTTTCCATTGTAGGTTGTACGGGCAGTTCCGCTTTTGCAGGCGGCGGGGTTGGCTTGGGCGGTGCGGCGGAAGTCGGCTCGGTTTTGGGCGTGTTCCCCTGCTTTGTTTCTGCCTTCGGTTCTGCCTTTTTTCCCTCTTCATCCGCTTTGCGCGGGTATAGGGTAAAGTGCAGCGGGCCGTAAAACAGCTGTAAACGCAGGCCGCCGATATGGCTCCAACGGAAGTGAATGCCCGCAGGCAGCAGCAGCGCCAACAGCAAAAGCAAAAGCAGTGCCAGCAAAATCATGCCGATTATTTTTAGCACCATCAGCACAACCGCCAACACGGCGCTCATTGCAGTTCCTCCAGGGTTTGCTGCACCGGCAGTTCTTCTTCTTTCTGGGGGTCGTCATGCAGCGGGGGCAGGTCGGCCAGACTGCCAAGGCCGAACACCCGCAAAAAGGTATCCGTCACCCGGAACGCCACCGGCTTGCCGGGCAGATCCAGGCGGCCAGCTTCCTCAATCAGTCCGCGTTCCATCAGCTTGGACACGGTGGAAGAGGAATCTACGCCGCGCACCTGCTCGATGAAGCTGCGGCTGACCGGCTGGTTATAGGCGATAATAGCCAGAACTTCCAGCGCAGCGGGCGAAAGCGGCGCGTTGCGGCGGGTATCCAAAATGCGCTTGACCACCTCGCCATAATACGGGCGGGTCGCCATCTGCCAGCGGTCGCCGTCAAAATGCAGCAGCATCAGACCGCTTTCGGTTTCATCATAGCGCTTTTGCAGCTTTTCCAGCAGGGTCAGCACCTCTGCCGGGTCGGCGCGCATGGCTTCGGCCAGGCGGTCGGTTTCCACCGGTTCGGCGTTGGCAAACAGCATGGCTTCTAGCATGCCAATTTTATTGCGCTGTGTGATCGGCATCGGCTGCAGCCTCCTTTCCTGTGGGTTGGTTTTGTTTGTTGCGCGGGCGGCGGGCGCGATCCATCGTCAGGGTTCCGGTTTCATCCAGCCGCACACGCCCGGCGCGGATCAATTCCAGCAGCGCCAGGAACGTTGCTACATTGGTGCTGCGGCTTTCCTGCGGGCTGAACAGCTGGCCCATGCGGCACAGCGTACCTTTCAGCATACCGCGCAGCATGTGGGCCACACGGCTTGCCACCGATACGAACGGCGCGGTGACCAACGGTTCAAACCGCTCCTGGGTGGGCTTTTTGCGGCGCTGGCTGCGGCCCATCAGGCTGAACCACGCCTGCACCAGCCGGTCGGGATCCTGTTTGCGGGAATATTCCGCCGGGCCTTCCGGTTTTTGGGGCTGGCGCACCGCGGTGTACAAATCCCGCGCACGGCTGCCCAACTCCGCCGCCACCTGCTTGCAGGTGCTGTACTCGATCAGACGGCCGGTCAGCTCCGCTTTCATGCGTTCCGCTTCAGGGCTGCGTGGCAGCAACAGGGCGCTTTTCATCTGAACCAGGTGCGCGGCCATATCAATGAATTCGCTGGAGACTTCCAGCTTATCGGCCTGCATGGTCTGGATGGCGGCAGTATACTGCTCAATGAGTTCCATGATATTGATATCATAGAGGTTCATTTTATTTTTGCCAACCAGATAGAGCAGCAAATCCAGCGGACCTTCAAAATTATCTTCCTGTAGCTTAAAGGTAAGTGTTTCCATAAAACAGCGGATATCGTTCCTTACTTAAATTGAGATGTGCCATCAGGCAATGCCGAACAGCAGTTCCACAAAGCCGGTCAGGTTCAGCAGCAAACGCCACGCCGCGTTTACGCAGAGATTGAGCGGGGTGTTGAGCAGGCCAAAGAACACCAGAAGCAGCACAACACCCATGATGTATTTTTCATACCGCATGGCCTGAAAATACAGTTTTTGCGGCAAGAACAGCAGCACAATGCGGCTGCCGTCAAACGGCGGTACAGGGATCAGGTTGAACACGCCAAGGCTGATGTTCATGCTGATCAGAACATAAAGGAAATCCAGCACCAGCTGGGGCGCCGCGCCGCCGCAGGCATAATATACCACTTTATAGAGCAGCATGGCCGCATAGGCCAGCAAAAAGTTGGAGAGCGGCCCCGCCGCGGCGGAAACAGCCATCCCCCGTTTGGGATTTTTGAAGCGCGTGGGGTTGATGCCAACCGGCTTTGCCCACCCGACCCCGGCCGCAATCATGCACAAAGCGCCCAGCGGGTCAAAGTGGCGCAGCGGATTCATGGACAGGCGGCCCATATCCTTGGCGGTGGAATCGCCCAATTTCCAGCTGATAAGCGCGTGGGCGGATTCATGGAACGGGATAACGATCAGCATGGCCACGGCGCGCAGAGCGTAATAATACAGCTCCTGCGGGGAGATCACGCCATTGAGGGCAAAATGATTCATAAAAACCTCAGCATACCGCATAGCAGGCCACACAGGCACATACGGGTAATTATTTAAAGTATTATACCGTACAATCCGCCCCAAAACAAGGGCAGCGGGACACTTTGCGCCTGTTTTTGAAAAAATGTACCGTTTCTGCGGATTTTTTACGGATTTTTTCAAAAAGGGTATTGCATTTTGGCTTAAGATTTGCTATTATAGTACAGCTATGTTAAAGGAGGTGCAAGCAGAATGGCCAAATGTGCATGTTGTGGCAAGGGTGTCACTTTCGGCATCAAGGTTTCCCACTCCCATCGTCGGAGCAATCGTACCTGGAACCCCAACGTCAAGCGCGTGAAAGCGGTTGTGGATGGTTCCCCGAAGTATATCTACGCCTGCACCCGCTGCCTGCGTTCGGGTAAGGTTACCCGCGCGGTCTGATCAAGACGCAAAAAATTGCCGGTCACAGTTGGTGGCCGGCATTTTTGCGTGCTTTTTATAAGCGGGTTCCCGTTGCTGTCAGGGGCTGCCTTGGCAGTGCTTTTTTGATTTTTATCAGGATGTATCTGCTCAGATACGCCTTAGGAGGTTGCTATGCTGCCAGCTGACCCAATCATCCTGCTCAGTTATATCAACACCCAGCTGCGGGATCATTACGCAAGCCTGGATGCCCTGTGTGCCGATCAGGACGCCGATAAGGATGCCATTTGCGCAAAACTGGCCGATGTTGGCTATGAATACAACGCCAGCCGCAACCAGTTTGTGTAACGGTGTTGATCACACCCACATGTTTTCGCACGGCACTTTGCCCCGCAAGGGGTAAGGTGCTGTTTTTTTGGGTAAACCGCAGCGCTGTTTGCTGCGCAAGGCACGCCTGAAAGCTACACAAATGGTGGCCCTTCCGCAAACACAAAATTCGGCTGCGTTTGTAGAAACAGGCGATGGTTTCGGCTTTTCATGTGCGCCCTTAAGGGAGGAAAGTATATTTTGAACTTTGTTTTTGTTTCGCCGCAGTTCCCCAAGACCTACTGGAATTTTTGTGACCGGCTCAAGCACAACGGGGTAAATGTGCTGGGCATTGGCGATTCCGGCTATGACGAGATCCCGGACGAGCTGAAAGAATGCCTGACCGAGTATTACCGTGTGGATTCCATGGCGGATTATGATGCCATGGTACGCGCCATGGGGTATTTCACTTTTAAGTACGGCAAAATCGACTGGCTGGAAAGCAACAATGAATTCTGGCTGGAGCAGGACGCCGCCCTGCGCACCGATTTCAATATTACCACCGGCGCACAGAACGACTTTATTGACCGCATCAAGTACAAGAGCAAAATGAAGGAAAGTTACATCGCTGCCGGGGTACCCGTGGCCCGCCACCACATGGTGCATGAAAACGGCCTGGACGATGCCCGCGCCTTTGTGGCTCAGGTCGGCTACCCGGTCATTGTGAAGCCGGACAACGGCTGTGGTGCCGAGGCCACCTATAAGCTAAAAAACGATGCCGAACTGGAAGCGTTCTATGCGGAACTGCCGGATACTTCCTATATTATGGAAGAATTCATCAACGGCACCATTGTGAGCTTTGACGGCGTAGCCGACAGCCGCTGTGTACCGCTGTTCTACACCTCCAACGTATTCCCCACCCCCATGATCGACATTGTGAACTCGCTGGGCGATCTTTCCTACTGGACGCAGAAAACCGTGCCGGAGGAGCTGCGGGATGTCGGGTTTCGCACCATCAAGGCATTCGGCGCAAAGAGCCGCTTTTTCCACTGCGAGTTTTTCCGCCTGAACGAGGACAAAGAGGGTCTTGGCCAAAAGGGCGATTACGTTGCGCTGGAAGTGAACATGCGCCCCGCCGGCGGCTACACCCCGGACCTGATCAACTATGCCAACAGTGTGGACTGCTACCAGATCTGGGCCGACATGGTATGCTATGACGAGCTCCGCCACGAAAAGCTGGACCTGCCCCACCACTATTGTGTATACGCAGGCCGCCGCGACTGCCACACCTACAAGCACAGCCATGAGGAGATTCTGGCCCGGTATGGCCGCCAGATGAAGATGTGCGACCGCGTACCGGATGTGCTTTCGCTGGACATGGGCAACCAGATGTATGTTGCCACCCTGGATACCGCCACAGAGCGCGATGCGTTTGTGCGCTATGTGCAGGAGCTGGCCCCTGCACAGGCGGCAAAGGACTGATTTCAGCCGCTTTCTATTTTCTCATTATTTATTTTGATCCTTGACCGGGCACTGCCAGGATTGTTTCCTGGCGGTGCTTTTTGTTGTTTTATATCTTGCGTATCTTCGTGGTTTATTGTTTGTTTCTTTGCTTTAGTTCCCCTGTCTTGCAGTTTTTTCAAAATCCCCCAAACTTTTTTGTCAAAATCTATTGACAACTGCTGTTTTGGTTGCTATAATACAATACGTTGTCAGGCGACAGCAGCACATCTGGGGGTTTAGCTCAGCTGGGAGAGCGCTTGCATGGCATGCAAGAGGTCAC
>OJPS01001962.1_pt1 | contig 12548 bp, 6 predicted proteins | sample 1598551 | NCBI WGS metagenome assembly OJPS01 (sample SAMN03922488, study PRJEB24848) | human gut metagenome | isolation source: stool sample | host: Homo sapiens | place: Germany | collected 2011-05 | reverse complement strand
GGGTAGACGCAGTGTGGGTAGGGAAATACCAGCAAATCAATCGCGCTAACTATGCCATTACGGGAATTGAAAATATGGACGGATACAGCGACAGCAAAGTTCTGCAGGCTTTCGCAGCCGAAGCGAAATTTTTACGTGCACAAGCAGCTTTCGACTTAGTACGCTATTGGGGAGATGTTCCTTTCAGCATAGATTACACGACCGACTATGAAACTTCTTACAAACCACGTACAGAACGTGAAGAGATATACGAACAAATCATTAAAGACCTGGATTTTGCCAAAGAACATTTGGCATGGGCCAATGATAATTCTTCGCCCGAACGTGCCACTCAAGGAAGCGCACGTGCATTGCTGATGCGTGTACTGCTGACACGAGCAGGATACAGTCTGCAATTGGACGGAAAGACAATCCGCCCGAATGAAGCATTACGTACCCGATATTTTAATGCGGTTATCAAAGAGTGGGAAGCTTTCCAATCAGAAGAAGGACAATATCATGGTTTTTACGAAGGAGGTTACGAGGAGTTGTTCAAAGGCTTCTCGGCCGGAGTCCTGAACAACCGGGAGAGCTTGTTTGAAGTTTCTTTCTATTACCCTGGCACTAAAGGATATTGGGGAACATATATCGGCATAATTGTAGATGCACCGGCAAATTCGGCAGACGCCAACAAAGTTATGGGTCGTGCAGCAGTCTCCTATCGTGCCGTACCCGAATGGTATGATCTCTATGAAGCACAGGATGTGCGCCGCGATGTGGCTATCGGAAGGCACAGCTGGACATGGAATAAGACAACCGGTGTGCACGAAAAGACAGACTTGTCAAAGAAAAAAGGCAACTGGACCCCTGCCAAGTGGAGACGCGAATGGATGCCGGCCGGCTATAAGGAGCCTAACTATACAGATGTCAACTACTGTATGTTGCGCTACGCGGATGTTGTGCTGATGGCTGCCGAGGCCTACAATGAAACCGGCAATACTCCCAAAGCCTGGGAACTTCTGAATAGTGTGCGCAGACGTGCCGGAGCCACAGAAATTACAGTTCTCAACTATAACAGCCTGTTCAAGACCAATGAACTCATGAAAAAGCTCGACTTCATCAATGACAGCGACGATGCCGGTAAGTTCCGCACTGCCCTCTATTGGGAACGCGGCTTCGAACTGGCTTTCGAAGGACAACGCAAATTCGACCTTATACGCTGGGGCATACTGAAAGAAGCATTAACTCTGTTTGGAGAGAATACGGCAGTCAACACTTCCACCAATATCGCCTACCCTGCCTATCGGAACTTCAAGAAAGGCAAGCACGAACTTTTCCCGATTCCCGAAGATGAATTGCAAATAAACAGCAAACTGGAAGGAGTGAATAACCCCGGATATTAATGGGACATAGACCTTTACAAAAGTTATTAAACAAATTTGCAAGAAACTCAAACGAAATTGAAAGGAAAATCACCAATATCGAATAATGGAAAAACAGACAGAAAATTCCCGTCATCATAAAAACTATAATTTTGCAAAGAGAGAAAAACAATAAAACAACATATCATGAGAAAGACCTTACTAATAGCACTATCACTCACCTTAACCATAGCAATGGTAAAGGCACAAGCACCGGCCACTATCAGGCTGACCGACGTCACTCTGATGCATGAGATGAGGGAAACGGGCATACCGGAAGACAAAGCTATCATCAACGACCGGAGTGTATCGTTCCAATGGCCGCTCCTTGCCGACCTCAAGACGCAAGACAGCGAGCTAAAGGCACTTGCCGCCCAGGCCGCCTTGAAAAAAGCAGATAAAACTAAACTTCGCTATAAAATACGCTGGTCGCAAGATGCAACCTTCAAAAAAGGAACCATGCAAGCCGAAACCCGCTGGCCTTTTTTCAATCCGGAACAAGCTTTGGCACCGGGCACATGGCATTGGCAATTCGGCTACATAATAAATGGCGCAACCAAATGGGCGCCTGTCCAACAATTTACCGTAAACAAAAACCCGGCAATGTTCTGTCCGCCGGCATTGAAAACGGTACTGACCAAACTACCGAAAGTTCATCCGCGCGTCTATATGGATAAAAGCGACTGGGACAATCTCATCAAACGCAGCCAAGGAAGTGCCGACCGCAAGACCTATATCACTCGCGCAGACAAAGCACTTGCCACACCTATGAAATCTGTGAATGACATCAATACCAAATTGGCGGAAAAGCTGACTAATGCAGCCCAGCGAGAAGCCATGATGACCCGCGAAAGCCGTCGTGTTATTGATGCGGAAGAAGGTAATATCGATGTATTGACACGTGCCTACCTATTGACTAAAGACCGTCGCTACGCCGACGAAGCCTTGAAGCGTGTCAAAGAAATCATCACATGGGGAGGAAACAAAAACATAGTCGGCAATTTCAACGAGGCCACAATGCTGTCCCTCTGCTCCACCATTTACGACACACTGTATGATTTACTGGATGACGCCACTCGCCAACTGCTTCTGGAGCATATAAAAAAATACGGAAACAACCTGTTTAAGATGTATAACAACCGTTTGGAAAACTTCATTGCCGACAACCATGTATGGCAAATGAACTTCCGCATCTTCACAATGGCTGCCTTTACCGTTTACGGTGAATTGCCCGAAGCCGACACTTGGGTGGATTATTGCTACAATCTCTGGCTGGCACGCTTCCCCGGTCTGAACAAAGACGGCGGATGGCACAACGGTGACTCCTACTTCATCGTAAACGTCCGTACCCTGGTCGAAGTTCCCTATTTTTATAGTCGCATCACCGGCTACAACTACTTCAACGACCCTTGGTACCAGGGTAATGCCTTATACGTCATTTATCACCAGCCTCCTTTTTCCAAATCCGCCGGAAACGGTAGCGCACACCTGAACGTAACGCGGCCAAGAGGTTCCAGGGTGGGATACGCCGATGCACTGGCACGCATGACGGGAAATACGTATGCCGCCGATTATGTGCGTATTATACAAGCCGGTCGTGCCAATATACTGGAAGAAGACAATGTTGGCAAAGAAGCCGGACTTGGTTGGTTCCGCCTGCAATGCAACAAACCGTTGCCTACCGGCGCCGGACTGAAAGACCTGCCATTTGGATATGTATTCCCCGAAACCGGACTTGCTTCATTCTCCACCAACCTTGAACGTGTGGGCCGCAGTGCCATGTTCAGTTTCCGTAGCAGTCCTTACGGCAGCACCTCCCATGCGCTGGCAAACCAGAATGCGTTCAACACCTTCTGGTCGGGACAACCGCTATTTTACAGTAGCGGACACCACATCAGCTTTATCGACAACCACAGCATGTATTGTCATCGCGCCACCCGCGCCCATAACACCATTCTTGTAAACGGTATCGGACAACGCATCGGCACCGAAGGTTACGGCTGGATTCCACGCTACTATGTAGGCGAAAAGATTGGCTACGTACTGGGTGATGCATCCAATGCCTACGGAAAGGTTATTTCTAAAAGCTGGCTGGCAAGAGCCAAAAAGGAAGAAGTATCGTTCAGCCCCGAAGCCGGTTGGGACGACGTGAAGCTGAAAACCTTCCGCCGTCACATCGTAGAACTGGGAAAAACCGGATTCACATTCATCTATGACGAACTGGAAGCCGAAGAACCTGTCACTTGGAGCTATCTGCTGCATACGGTCACCAATCCGATGAATGTCAATATGGTAAACGAGTTTGTGCACGTCCAGGCTACCAGTAAGAACGGCATTTCCGACGCCTACCTACTGGGCAGTGATGAATTGAAGACAGACACCACCAGCCAATTTTTCACTCCTGCCACCAATTGGCTGCGCGCCGACGACAAAGGAAACTTCAAGAAGTATCCGAACCATTGGCATTTCACTGCCACTTCAGGCAAGCACAAAGTGTATCGTTTTGTCACTATTATTCATACCCATATCAACAAAACCACTCCCGACAAACCGTTCTCCATACCGCAACGTCTGAAAGACGGCAGCATCAAGATGGGAAGCTGGATCATCAAGGCCAACGTATCTTCCGAGGGCAAACCTTCGTTCGATGTACGTTTCCCAAGGCCCCAGTACGATGCGGCAGTGACCTACGACGGTGACGTGACCGTAGTACGCGAAGACGGTTACGAAACAACTTTAAGAGACAAATTACCCGAACTGGAAATCTAATAATACCGAAAAACATATGAAATCGAATAGATTCATGCAACGGGGCTTTACCCTGACACTCTACCTGATGGTATCGTTATTGGTGGGAGCGCAAACTCCCAAGAAGCCGCGTATGCAGACTTCCGCTTCCCCAAAAGAAACGATATATAAATCTTGGGAAGATATGCAAGCCGAACTGAAAACAAAGAGTACACCTGCCAAAGCTCCTGCACAGACCGGCAAAAGCAATGCTGCCAAGAATAAAACGGTTAACAAAGCGCCCAAGGAGAAAAAAACGGCAACTCCCACAAAGTCCTACATCGCCCTGAAGACTAACGTGCCTTTTCTGGCAGTAGGCATACAAAATCTGGCAATAGAAATAAAACTACACAAACATATCTCCATTGACTTCCCTGTGATGTGGAGCATCGGAGATATCGAGCGTGAGCATGGACTGCATACCATCGCTTTCCAACCCGAAGGGCGCTGGTGGTTGAAGTCTGCAGGCGAAGGACACTTCTTCGGTCTGCACGCCCATGCCGCCTGGTTCAACCTGAAATGGGAAGATACGCGTTATCAAAGCGAGCAATATCCTTTGTTGGGCGCCGGCATCAGTTATGGTTATAAGTTGCCTTTTTCCGAACACTGGGGAGCCGAATTTACGCTTGGTGCGGGATATGCCAACATGAAATACAATACATATTACAACATAGAGAACGGCGCAAAGCTGGATACCCGTAAACGTAACTATTGGGGTATCACCCGCGTAGGCGCATCCTTGGTTTACCGTTTCTAATACCTGCAAGATTATGAAGAAGAACTCATACACACCGCTTTTCAAAAGTATTTGTTGCCTGCTGTTGTCCCTGACAATGACTGCCTGCAGCCTTTACGAACATCCCGAAATGACCGAAAACGGAGAAATAGGAATAGACCCTACGGCAGTAAACGTCAACATCAACCTGTCTCTGCAACTGAAAACAGACGAGGCGGCCAATGACGAGGTTGCTTCCCGCGCCGACGCCGAAACCGGATACCGCCACCGCATTATTGTGGACGCTTATCTGAACCGCATCCTTTCCAAACGACAGGTTGTCTACAAAGAACTGACCGAAGCGGCAAAGCTGGATATGGAACTCAATCTGAAACTCCATGCACGCGACTATCAACTGGTGATATGGGCAGACTACGTCAGTGAAGACAGTGATGATGATCTTTTCTACAACACCACTACGCTCGCCCCTGTCATCTCGCCCGAAACCTATCTTGGAAACTCGGAGTATAAAGATGTGCTTTATAGTTGTCAGGAGCTGAACTTAAGTAAATATCGCAACCAATGGAATGCCCAAGTAGCATTGAATCCCGAAATGAAACGTCCCACCGCACGTTATGAACTCATAGCCAACGACATAGAGACGTTTATGACAAACGGTGCGAAAGCGGGCAGCAAATATACCATGACCGTACGCTATCTGGGTTTCTACGACACAGGCTTCCACACGTTGGATGGCATCAGCAAACATGGTTTGCAGTACGTCACATACAAACGCACGATTACCGTTCCCCAAGAAGGAACGCAAGAGATGAGCATTGCTTTCGACCACATCTTCGTACCCGAAAATGGTGAAGTGCCCATTGCCGTAGAGTTGAGTAATGATAAAAACGCACTGCTGGCACGCACCTACCTGACCCTGCAATGCAAGACAGGCGACCGCATCGTGAAGCGTTCCAACTTCCTTACCGCCGACCCGTCCGGAGGTATCGGTGTAGATCCCGGCTACGACGGAACGATAGATGAGGATCTGACCGTAGAATAAGAATCAATGAGAATCAATAATAATTATATAACACTTTAATATTTCTAAGATTATGAAAAGAAGTTTACTAAACATCGCAATGGCTGCATTTATCAGCTGTTTTGCAGCTTGCAGTGAAGAAGAAATTATCGCCACCCAGGACGGAACTCCCAAGGAAGTAACCGTCATGGCACAAGTTCCTACGAATCCGGCTACACGCAGCGTAGGAGTAGACAATGTAATTGGTGACAACCAACTGCGTTGTATCCTCTCCGTTGTGAACAGCGCAGACAATTCAGAGATTACCCGCATAGAAAAACTGGTAGGTGCAGATGATACCAAAATATCATTCACTTTTACAGTAGGCAGTGACGTAGATTACAATTGCTTGTTCTGGGCAGATTATGTAGATAATAATGTAAGTAAATCCGGTGAAAGATATGCCGATAAGTACTACAACACAACCAATCTGCAAGGTATCAGTGTAAAGGTAGATGCCGACACGCCGGCCAACAACGCCAAATTGTTCAACAATGCCGCTGCCGATGCCTTCTATGGTGTACTTCCTAAGGCCTACATTGCCGACTCTCAAACGCCGAGCATTGCTTTGAAGCGTCCGTTTGCCAAACTGAACCTGAAACCTGAGGCTGGCGATGAATGGGCAAACCAAATCACAGCAATGGATATAGAATTTAATATGCCGGGAGAGTTCAACATGTTGACAGGTAAAGCTGCCGGTTCCAAGACGCTCGTGAAAGCAACCGGAGTATCCAAAGTTGAAAACGCTTATTTCTCAACATTCTTGTTCATTGAAAATCCCGAAACAGCAAAGTTCAATGATGATATCAAAATAAGTTTCGTCAAACCGGGCTCCGAAACTTCCGAAACAGTAACAAGAACTATCAAAGGAGGATTTAATATTAAACCGAATAATGAAATTAATGGCGAAGCCAACCTCTCTAAAGAACAAGATATTACTGTGGATGTAACCGTTGACGGTAAGCCTGAAGATCCAAATGCACCGAAAGTAGGAGATTACTTCTACACTGACGGCACTTGGTCCACAGAGCTAAATGGTGAAAAGACCGTAGCCGGTGTTATTTTTGACTTGGCAGCGGATGACGTTTTAGAAAATTACGAAGGAAGCAACCTGCAAGACAAAGTAAGAGGATGGGTAGTGGCATTGAACGATATTTCATCCGTTCAGTGGTATGGCGGGACATCTAATCTCACCAGTAATAATTTAATAAATACGATTGAAGGCGTAGCAGTCTTAACAAGTACAGGTGAGGATCCCATAGCCAAAGAATTATTAGGATATAAAAATTCAAAAGCTATCGCAACTGCAACAACTAGTACAGAAACGTTCCCTGCTAATACAGGATGTAGCAATTGGTCCCCCCAAATAACCAGCAATACAACAAGCGGTTGGTATCTTCCCTCAATAGCCCAACTTCAAAGAATATATCAAGCCGAGACAACTATTACCGATAAATTAACAGCAGCAAGCGGTACAGCTGTTAATGCAGGAGTATATCTAAGTAGTACTCTATACCAGAACAAAGAATCTAACTATGCTCCTTTAGGGATCAATCTCAAAGAAGCAGACAAAGCTAATAAAACAAATAATTACGGGATTGCTAGAGCTCAAAAAGCAAATAGCGGATATTATGTTCGTGCCGTCCTGACTTTCTAACTCCCATTAACGGCCTTATATCAATTCCAAGAAAGGCAAGCCCCCTTCATCCTTGCCTTTCTTCATTAAGTTTTGTCATTCAGAGCGTAGCGAAGAATCTCCTCTCTCACTATTCATAAAAATAAGTAATTCTTCCATTTCGTTCTGAATGACAAAGCTAAATATCAACATTTCCCTAAATTAAAAAAGAGAAAAAGCTTTCTAACAAAAACGACGGCTTCCTTACATGAAAACGCCTAAGAATCGCAAGCTGTTATTTTCAAAGCATTAGCAACTATATAGAATATACCATTATGAAACAAAGTTCCTGCCTACGGTTATTGCCTTATCTCTTTGCTGTCCTACTGTTGTTCTGCGCCTGCCATGACGACGCAATGCCCGAACAACCGGCTTCCACCGACACCGAACCCCCCGAAGCACTTGATGCCTATCATGACAAGATACGAGAAAAGCCTTATCCCAAAGCAGACAATGAACTTTATCTGAACCCCTCGCCCCTCATCGTTCCACAAACCATGAAGACCGGCGCCAAGCTGCAATTCTCCCTTTCACGCAGCAAAAACTTCGATACACCCGAAACCGTCACCTCACAAGCCGTAGCGTGGTGTATGTTCAACCCCCATAAAAAGCTGGAAAACGGCACATGGTACTGGCGTTTTCGCAACATCTCCGCCGACGGAACCGAAGAAGCATGGAGCGAGATCCATCCATTCGAAGTAAAAGAAACGACTCCCGTTTTCGTTACCCCGCCGTTCGAAACATTCCGACAATATGCACCCCACACTTACCCTCGCCTCTACTGCTTTCTGGACGACCGAATTCAGGAAGCACGACAAGAAGCAAGCTCACATTCCGAATACCAGCGACTGATCCAAAACGCCGCCAATGCCCTCAAAGCAGACCTGACTGCCATCGGCAACCCATACAGCCAAATCAATGTCATCAAAAGATACGTACAAAGCCTTTATCAAGCCTACTATCTGACACAGCAGGAGACCTATGCCAAACGCCTGCACGAACTGCTGCAACTATTGCTCAACACCCCTGTGAGCGATGCCGTCCTGTTTGCCGACAACTTCGGGAGCACCAACATCGCTTACTGCTTCCTCAAGCCCTACGATTTGCTCTACAAACGACTAAGCAGCGAAGAACGCCAAAGTGTAGAAAATTTGTTGATGCGTGTACTGCGCTTTTATTATCCGCAACAACAGGGTACGCAGGAAAACCGCATCTTCGATAATCATTTCTGGCAACAAAACCTGCGTGTACTCTTTCAAGCCACTTTCCTGCTCTACGATAATGAAGCCCTGCAAGATGAAGTGTTGCCCATAATGGAATATTACTATGAACTGTGGACAGCCCGCGCACCGGCTTCCGGCTTCAACCGGGACGGAATGTGGGCCAACGGAACAGGCTATTTTAACAACAATGTGTATACACTGTTTTATATGCCGATGCTCCTCTCGCACATCACACGCAAAGACTTCCTGCTGCATCCCTGGTATCGAAATGCCGGACAGGCGCTCACTTTCACCTGTCCGCCGGAATCCAGGAATATCGGTTTCGGTGATAATAGTGAAAAATATACCACGTCAACCTACCAATATGCGGCTTTCGCCGATTTTCTGGCACGAGAAACGGAAGACGGATATGCAGGCTGGTATGCCCGGCAAGCGGCAAAGACTTTAGTCCGCGACAACGACATGCGTCTCTACCGTATGGCAAGCAATACGCTCTCCTATGGAACGGAACTTCCGGCAGACTGCCCGAAACTCATCTGGTACAAAGATGCGGGTGAAGTAGCGATACACAGTGACCTGACGAATCCCCGGAACGACTTGGCGCTGGCCTTCCGTTCCAGCACATTCGGTTCGGGAAGCCATACGGTCTCCAACCAAAATGCGTTCAACCTGCTCTACCGCGGCGCAAACATATATCGCAGCAGTGGCTACTACACCAGCTTCTCCGATGCCCACAACCTGATGTCTTATCGCCACACCCGCGCCCACAACACGATACTGGTCAACGGCATCGGACAGCCTTACTCCATGCAAGGCTATGGCAACGTGATGCGCGCCATGGGAGGTGACAACCTCTCCTACTGTTTGGGCGACGCTTCCAAAGCATACTCCGGCATCAGCACAGATCCCATGTGGGTGGAAGCTTTCGAAGCAGCCGGCATCACACAAACCCCAGAGAACGGGTTCGGTTCCACACCGCTCACTCTATACCGCCGCCACGTACTGATGCTGCACCCCGACATCGTCGTCATTTACGATGAGCTGGAGGCTAAAGAAGCCGTACGGTGGGACTGGCTGCTACACAGCCCCACCGAGTTCAGCATCGACAGCAACCGGCAAACGGTAACCACTTGCAATACGGAAAAAGCTTTCACCGCCACTACCAGCCTGTTCAGCAACGAACAGATAACCCTGTCGCAAACCGACCGTTTCACCGTACCGCCTCCCGGAGCATCCGATACTACCTATCCCAACCAGTGGCACCTGACGGCTTGCATCAACGGAAAAGCAAAAACACGCATACTTGCCGTCATCCAGATAAAACCCGACAACGATACTCCCGTCAAGATACAACGTAACGGAAATATCCTGACCTGCGGTTACTGGACGATAGAGGCCGGGCTGGATGCTTCTTCACCTGCCATGCTGAACGTAACGCACAGCATGAAGAAGTCGTCCTTTCACTATGGCAACGCCTCCCTTGTGCTGGGCGGACAATCCTATGTGCCTGCCGACCGTAGTTCGTCTATACTCTATGATAAGATAAATGGAGAATACCTCGTCATGGAACAGGCAGACCATCGGCCGCTTTCAACCCGCGCCTCAAGCCGTTAAATCCGTAGGTAACGGGCACGAACAAATATGCCGCAAAGCTATCATATTGAAAAATAATTCCATATCTTTGCCCAATAACCTTATTCTTCATCGGACATGACAAAATATATATTATTTTTCATCGGGTGCTGCATATTGTTCGCGCCCCTTCGTTCACAAAACGTAGAACCGATCAAGTTCGTCCACATCGGTCTGAATGAAGGGCTTTCGCAAAGTACCATATTCGGCATCACACAGGATAAACAGGGAAACATGTGGTTCGCCACCTATAACGGGCTGAATAAATACAACGGCTACGACTTTACCGTTTATCAACACGATGAACACAACCCACACAGCATTAGCAACGATATAATCCGCAGCTGTACCGCCGACAGGCTGGGCAAGATATGGATAGGAACCGATAGCGGACTTTCATTCTACAATGCCGACAAAGACCGATTTGAAAACTTCTCTTCTGAAGACAGAGGGGAGCAAGTACCCATCAATGGCATCGTGGAGTTCAACGATCACGAATTACTGCTGTTTTCCAACAAAAAAAAACTGTTACTGTTCAACACCGAAACCTCGCAGTTCTCCTGTAAAATGCCGGAATCTTCCTTAGAATCCCTTTTGCCTACGGTTGTGGCCCGGCAAGGAGATTACATCTATATCGGCAGCAACAACAAAGTTTATACTTATTCCCTCGCAGCAAACACACTGAGCAGCTTCGTATTAAGTGACAATCTGAAAGATAAAAATATCACAGCCATTCTGCAGCAATCACCCACCCGGATTTGGATAGGCACCGAAGGAGGCGGACTTTTTCTATACAATCCGCAAACAGGGACAATCAAAAATTACAGTCATACGTCCAAAACGGCTAATTGCATCAGCTCCGATTATGTACGTTCACTTGCACTCGACTCCCAGCACCGGCTGTGGATAGGCACCATCAACTCCCTGAATATTTACAACGAGCAAGAAGACAACTTCAACATTTACACCAGCGACCCGCTGGAAAACGGAAGTCTTTCGCAAATGTCCGTACGTAACATCTTCATGGACACACAGGGTGGAATGTGGCTGGGCACTTATTTCGGAGGAATCAATTATTATCATCCGCTGAAAAACCGCTTCCGGAATCTGCAATTCACCGCCAAACCCAATTCGCTGAACAGCAACATCATCAATTGCATCCGGGAAGATGCACAGAAAGGCCTTTGGATAGGAACTAATGGAGGCGGAGTAAATTACTATAACCCCCAAACCGGGAAATTCACCCACTACACCCAAAAGGAAGGGCTTGGATCGAATGATGTGAAAGCCATCTACATAGATGAAGCGAACAAACAGGTTTACATCGGTACACAAGGTCCCACTTTTGAGACTCCTGCCGAATATAAGCTATTCCACATTCTCGGTGCTGACGCTGTAGGCATGTCCACCGTTCCGGAAGTGATTGTAGCCAATCATTGTGGTATCAAAGTATTCGGTATTTCTGTCATTACCGATTTGGGAGTAGAAGGAAAAATCGTTGAAGTAACGCATGAAGAAGTTCAGAAAGCTGCCGATGCCGCTCAACCGAAAATGACTACAATCATGCGTGAACTTATTAACCGTGCCTAAACAACTATCCCGAATTATATGAGAACTGAAATAGCATCTCTCGGTGAGTTCGGCCTGATAGACCGTCTCACCGGAGGAATCGAACTGAAAAATGAATCCAGCAAATATGGAGTGGGCGACGACGCTGCCGTTCTCTCTTACTCTTCCGAAAAGCAGATGTTGATAACCACAGACCTGCTTCTGGAAGGCGTACATTTTGACTTGACATACGTCCCTTTGAAACATTTAGGATATAAGGCTGCCATAGTCAATTTTTCCGATATTTATGCCATGAATGGCACTCCCCGACAGATAACAGTATCACTCGGTCTCTCTAAGCGTTTCAGCGTAGAAGATATGGATGAGCTTTATTCGGGTATCCGACTTGCGTGTCAGCAATACAATGTCGACATTGTCGGAGGGGATACGACTTCTTCCCTCACCGGACTTACCATCAGCATAACCT